>VFQQ010004009.1_pt1 | contig 13471 bp, 12 predicted proteins | sample 3512341 | NCBI WGS metagenome assembly VFQQ01 (sample SAMN10412373, study PRJNA504923) | tailings metagenome | isolation source: Relicate 2 Philex TSF1 revegetated site | place: Philippines: Tuba, Benguet | collected 2017-08-29 | reverse complement strand
GGTCAGGCCGTCGGTGGCGTCCATCGCGATGGTGCGGACGGTGTTCTCGCCGAGGTGCTGCGCGACTTCGAGGACGAGGCGGTTGCCGTTGTTGTCGGTCTCGAGCGCGTTCAGGATCGCGGGAAGTTCGCCGGTGAACTGCACGTCGACGACAGCGCCGATGACCTGTGCGATGCGGCCGGTCGCGGTGCCGACGGGGGCAGCGGCCTTGGGCGCAGCGGCCTTCTTCGGCGCAGCAGCCTTGGGCGCGGCGGCCTTCTTGGCGGGAGCCTTCTTTTCAGGGGCGGGTGCGGTTGCCATGGTCTTCTTCCTTGGGTTGATCGGTTAGAGCGCTTCGGCGCCCGCGATAATTTCGATGAGTTCGGTGGTGATCGCCGCCTGACGCGTGCGGTTGTAAACGATGGTCAGCTTGTTGATCAGGTCGCCCGCGTTGCGCGTCGCATTGTCCATCGCGGTCATCGACGCGCCCTGTTCGGACGCGGCATTTTCCAGCAGACCCTTGAAGATCTGGATGGTGACGTTGCGCGGGAGCAGGTCGGCGAGAATCGCTTCCTCGTCGGGCTCATATTCGACCGCGGCGCCGCTCGATGCCGGAACGTCGGCTGGCGGCGGAACCGGGATCATCTGCTGGCCGGTGGCGATCTGGAGCAGCGCCGAGCGGAACTTCGAATAGAAAAGATGCGCGACGTCAAACGCGCCGGCTTCGTAAAGCTCCATCACCTTCGCCGAGATGTCGCTCGCCTGTTCGAAGCCGATGTCGCGGATGCCGGTCGTTTCATATTGGTCGATGATCTGGCCCGGGAACAGGCGCGCGATCACCGGACGGCCCTTGCGGCCGACGAGGTAGAAGAGAACCTTCTTGCCTTGCGATTGCAGTTCGAGCGCCTTGTCGCGCGCGGCCTTGACGATGTTCGAGTTGAACGCGCCGGCGAGGCCGCGGTCGCTGTTGAGCACGACGAGCAGGTGCGTATCGCTCTTGCCAGTGCCCGAAAGCAGCTTCGGCGCCGAGTCCGACGCGCCGACCTTCGACGCGAGGCTCGCGACGACGCCTTCGAGCCGCTCGGCATAGGGGCGCGCGGCTTCGGCCGCCGCTTGCGCTTTACGCAGCTTCGCGGCGGCGACCATCTTCTTGGCCTTGGTGATCTTCTGGGTCGATTTGACCGAGACGATCCGCCCTTTGAGTTCCTTCAGACTGGCCATTTGTCCCGTCTACACTCTCTCATCTGTCATCCCGGCGCAGGCCGGGATCTCACCGTCGAGACCCCGGCCTGCGCCGGGGTGACGATTATGCGAAAATCTTGGCGAAGGCGTCGAGCGCGGCGACCAGCGCCTTTTTCGTGTCGTCGCCCAGATCCTTGCTGTCGCGGATCGCCTTCAGCACATCGGCATGGTCGCTGCGCAGATAGGCGAGCATCGCCGCTTCGTAGCGCGACACGTCGGTCGTCGCGACATTGTCGAGATAACCGTTGGTGCCGGCGAAGATCGACGCGGTCTGCTCTTCGAACGGCATCGGCTGGAACTGCGGCTGCTTGAGCAGCTGGGTCAGGCGCGCGCCGCGGTTGAGCAGCTTCTGCGTAGAGGCATCAAGGTCCGACCCGAACTGCGCGAAGGCTTCCATTTCGCGGTACTGCGCGAGCTCGAGCTTGATCGATCCCGACACCTTCTTCATCGCCTTGGTCTGCGCGGCCGAGCCGACGCGGCTCACCGACAGGCCGACGTTGATCGCCGGGCGGATACCCGCGTTGAACAGGTTGGTTTCGAGGAAGATCTGGCCGTCGGTGATCGAAATCACGTTGGTCGGGATGTACGCCGACACGTCGCCCGCCTGCGTTTCGATGATCGGCAGCGCGGTGAGCGAGCCCGAACCATTGTCGCTGTTCATCTTCGCAGCGCGCTCGAGCAGGCGGCTGTGGAGATAGAAAACGTCGCCGGGATAGGCTTCGCGGCCCGGCGGGCGGCGCAGCAGCAGCGACATCTGGCGATAGGCGACGGCCTGCTTCGACAGATCGTCATAGACGATCACGGCGTGCATGCCGTTGTCGCGGAAGAACTCGCCCATCGTGCAGCCGGTGTACGGTGCGAGGAACTGCAGCGGCGCGGGCTCCGACGCGGTCGCGGCGACGACGATCGAATATTCCATCGCGCCATTTTCTTCGAGCTGGCGGACGATCTGCGCGACGGTCGAGCGCTTCTGGCCGACGGCGACATAGATGCAATAGAGCTTCTTGCTCTCGTCATCGCCGGCGTTCGCCTGCTTCTGGTTGATGAAGGTGTCGATCGCGACCGCGGTCTTGCCGGTCTGGCGATCGCCGATGATCAGTTCGCGCTGGCCGCGGCCGACGGGGACGAGCGCGTCGAGCGCCTTCAGGCCGGTCTGGACGGGTTCGTGGACCGAGGTGCGCGGGATGATGCCCGGCGCCTTCACTTCGACGCGCATCCGCTTGTCGGCCTTGATCGGGCCCTTGCCGTCGATCGGGTTGCCGAGGCCATCGACAACGCGGCCGAGCAAGCCCTTGCCGACGGGGACGTCGACGATCGTGCCGGTGCGCTTGACCTGGTCGCCCTCCTTGATCTCGGCGTCGCTGCCGAAGATCACGATGCCGACGTTATCGGCTTCGAGGTTCAGCGCCATGCCCTTCACGCCGTTGGCGAATTCGACCATTTCACCGGCCTGGACATTGTCGAGGCCGTGGACGCGGGCGATGCCGTCGCCGACCGAGAGCACCGAGCCGATTTCGGTGACCGTGGCGTCGGTTCCGAAATTGGCGATCTGGTCCTTGATGACCTTGCTGATTTCAGCGGCGCGGATTTCCATTATTCAGCCTTTCATCGCAGTCGCGAAGCTATTGAGACGGGTACGGATGCTGCCATCGATCAGCTGGCTGCCCAGCTGGACGACGAGGCCGCCGAGAATGGCGGGATCGACGGTCGCCGCGACGGTGACGTCGCGCCCGACACGGGATTTGAGGTTTGCGGTCAGCGTTTTGAGCTGCTCGGCGGTGAGCGGGTGCGCGCTGGTGACCTTGGCGGTCACTTCGCCGCGATGGTCGGCGACGATCGTATCGAAGGCGTCGATCATCCTGGGCAGGTCGGCAAGGCGGCGGTTCTCGGCGAGTACGCCGAGGAATTTGGCGGTCAGCGAATCGAGCTTCATCGCTTTCGCGACGGCGTCGATGGCGTTCGCGGCATCGCTGCGGCCGACGACGGGGCTCGCGATCAGCGCCGACAGGTCGGCCGATTCGGTCAGACCTGCGCGCAGGTCGGACAGGCTTTTCTGAACCGCGTCGATCGCGTTCGATTCGCGCGCCAGATCGAACAGCGCGCTGGCATAGCGGCCCGCGAGGCCCGCCGTGATGTTGCCCTGAATGCCGCCGGAATTCTCCACGCGTGAAAGTCCTTTGTTGCTATCCCGTGGGGGATGGGTCGCGCTTTTACGGGAGATTCGTCGAATGTCCCCCGCGCGAAGTCGCGGCGCGCCTAGCAACGATTTTGCTGCAATGCAAGGCGGGGGAGTGGTGAATCAAGGCCTGTCCCTAAAGCCGTTTGCCCCCCGCCTTCGCGGGGGCAGGCTCCGAGCTTGTCGAAGGGCCGTTCTTTCTTCAAAGACCGTCAAGAAGAGAACCGTAATTCGACAAGCTCGGCACAGACCGAAGAGGAACGCAGCGCATGGGCGAGATGATTCGGATGGTGATGGACGATGGCGCCGGAATCGCCGTCTATCACGCCGAGGCCGAAGGCGAACGCTGCGGCGGGCTGGTGCTCGTGCAGGAGATTTTCGGGGTCACCGACCATATCCGCGAGCTATGCGACGAATATGCCGCCGATGGTTATGAGGTGCTCAGCCCCGCGCTGTTCGACCGCGAGCATCCGGGGTTCGAGAGCGACTATTCGGGGCCGCAGTTCGAGCGCGCGGTTCAGCTGGCGCGCGAGATCCACCCGTTCGAGCAGAGCCTGAAGGACGCGCAGACCTGCATCGACGCATTGAAAGGCAAAGGGCCGGTGTTCATCACCGGCTATTGCTATGGCGGCTCGGTTGCGTGGCGGATGGCGCAGATCAGCCCCGACATTGCCGCGGCGTCGGCCTATTACGGCAGCCTCGTCCCGACCCAGTTCAAGGACGAGGCGCCGCGCTGCGCCGCGATCGCCCATTTCGGCCGCTTCGACGGCGGCATCCCGATGGAAGGCGTTGAGGCACTGATCGCGAAACAGCATCCGACCGCGCAAATCTTTGTTTACGAGGCGGGGCACGGTTTCAACAGCGACCGCCGCAAGGATTATCACGAACCGAGCGCGGACTTGGCGCGCGAGCGCACGCTGATGCTGTTCAAGGCGTGCGGCGGGTGAGCTTCGCCAAGCTGGGCCTGTTTATCCTTGTTTTTGTCGTGGCGGCGACGGCGCTGCTTTACTCCCAGCAGCGGCGGCTGATCTTTCCGGCGCCGAGCCAATATCCGGAGGCGCCGCCGCCGGGGTTCCGGCTGGTCCACACGCAGACCGATGACGGGCTGCGGCTTTCTGCCTTCTATCGGGCCGCCCGGCCGGGCCAGCGCACGATTCTCTTCTTTCATGGCAACGGCGACAATCTGCTCGGCGCGATCCAGGCGACGCGCGGGCTCGCGGCGAATGGCAACGGGCTGCTGCTCGTCGAATATCGCGGCTATGGCGGCAACCCCGGATCGCCCGGCGAGGCGGGGCTGTACCGCGACGGCGCGGCGGCGATGCGCTGGCTGGCGACCGAAGGGATCGCGGCGCGCGATGTCATTGTCGTCGGCAATTCGATCGGGTCGGGCCCGGCGACCGAAATGGCGCTGCGCCATGACGTTGCGGCACTGATGCTCGTATCGGGGTTCTCCAGCCTGCCCGATGTCGTGGGGGAGGCGATGTCCTTCGTCCCGCGCGCGCTGGTGCGCGACCGCTTCGACAACGCCAGCAAGCTGGCGCGGGTCAAGACGCCGGTATTTCTGTTGCACGGTGACGCCGACACGCTGGTGACGCCCGCGAACCTGACGCGGCTGCGGTGCGCGCGGCCCGACGCGACCGTGGCGCTGGTCGCAGGTGCGGGACATGAACTGGCCTATAGCGCGGCGGCGCAGGCGATCCTTATCGATTGGGTCAACGGGTTGCAGAACCGTCCACCACAATCGGAAAGCTAGCTTCCGCTACCGCCCGCCGCGGGCTGGCAGCGATACACCAGCCGCTCGTTCGGGCTGGCCGGTAAGATACTGCGGATCGCGTCCTGCTGCGCGGCGAGGCCCGCGAGTGCCTCGGGATCCGCGGTGCAGCTTTTCAGCGTCACGCCGGCCCGCGTTTCGCGCGCCTTGGCCATCGCTTCGGCGTCGAGCAGATAGCGTTCGACGCGGTAGTCGCGGCCCGTCGCGTCGATTGACGCGACGGTCACCGTCGCTTCCTCGTTCGGAACCAGGATGCGTTGCCAGCGGTCGTCGGCGCCCATCGTATATTGGGTGCGATCGTTGACGCAGCCCGAGGCGCCGATCGTCAACGGTACGTCGGTCGTCGCCGACACGGTGATGCGGCTGCGGTCGGGGCGGATGGTGCAGACCAAATCGCCCGCGGCGAGTTTCGGCGCCGCGGCCACCGGCGCAGCGGCCGTTTCGGCAGCGATTTCGGCGCGCGCGTCGGGGCGGGTGACGAACAGCACCGCCGCGCCGACCATCAGCGCGGCACCCGCGCCCCCGGCGATCTTGGCATGGCGCATATTCTGCTGGCTGTAGAAAAGCAGCCCGGCCCCCGCCGCGAGCGCGCCGATCACGAAGAACACGCCGGCGAGCGCAATGCGGTTCTCGCGCGCGGCGAGCGCTTCCTCCTCGGCGCGCGCCTGCTTCAGCTCGCGGTCGAACTTGGCCGCGGCCTCTTTCGCGGCGTTGGCTTCGGCGCTGGCCCGCGCTTCGGCCTCGATCGCGGCGCGGTCGCGCGCGTCGGCTTCGGCCAGCGACAGGCACGGGGTGCCGATGCTGCCGTAATTCTGGTCGGCGTCGGCCAGAAAACGGGTGAGTTCGCGCGCCGAGATCGCAAAGGCAAAGGGCGAATCGCCGTCGTCGGCGCGGGTAATCGCCGAGTTGATCCCGGCGATGCGCCCGCACCGGTCGACCAACGGCCCGCCCGAATTGCCGCGCGAAATCTTTGCAGTGTGGATCAGCATCGCGGTCCCGTCGACGCTCTGCATATTGGAAAAATTGCCCTCGCTGCGTGTCGGAGTGCGCGGGGTGATATAATCATTGGCGCTGCGCGCGGTGGCGAGGTCGACATTGCCCGGATAGCCGAGCGCGACGACGTCGCTGCCCGATTCGAGCGGACCGGTATAGACCGCGGCGGCGGGCAGGCGGGTGCCGCTGATCTCGATCAGCGCCAGATCGCGCGCGGTGTCGATCGCGATCAGCTTGGCCGCGTAACTTTTCTGCCCCTCCGACGGGACGACGCCCAGCGCGACATTGTTCGGATATTTCGCCGCCGATTCGACGACATGCGCGTTGGTGACGATACGCGTCGGCGACACCGCGATGCCGCTGCCATGCCCGAAGCCGACGACTTCGCCATCGACCATCGCGACGGTGACGACGCGCACGACGCTGCGCGACGCGGCGCTGATGTCGTCGGCGGCGCGCGCGGGAAAGGCGAGGGCGAAAAGGGCGAGCAGCAGCGCGAGAAAGCGGGTCATGGCGCGGACACTAGCCGCGCCAACTTTGAACGCAAGCATCGGGACGCACCGGTGGGCGCGGCGTGCCAGAACAGCGGCGACCGAAGAAGAAGGAATGATCCGATGACCTACAAGATCGAGGGGCTCTCCCCCGACCGTTTCGCTCCCTTGTTCACGATGGACGATGCGGGGCTGGCCGCGATCAATGCGCGCCGTGTCACCGCAACCGCCGACATGGGTTTTCCCTGCCGGATCAGCCTGCACGATGCACGCGCCGGTGAGGAGCTGATCCTGCTCCACCATGTCAGCCATGATGTCGCCACGCCCTATCGCAGCGCTTATGCCATCTATGTGCGGCAGGGCGTCGATGCGGCAAACTATCGTGACGAACTGCCGCCGGTATTCGCGGGCCGACCCATCGCGCTGCGTGCGTTCGACGCTTCGGGCATGCTGCAAGGCGCACGGCTCGCAGGTCCGGGCGAGGCCGATGCGGCGATCCGCGACCTGTTCGCCGACGATGCCATCGCCTATATCGATGCGCACAATGCCGCGCACGGCTGTTTCGCCGCGCGGATCAAAAGGGATGAGCCGTGAGCCGCCACCTCCAGATGACCGACGATGAATGCTGGCAGGCGGTGCGGGCGCGCGACAAGGCATTCGACGGGCGCTTCGTGACCGGGGTGCTCACCACCGGCATCTATTGCCGACCAAGCTGCGCCGCGCGGCATCCGCTGCGCGAGAATGTGCGCTTTTTTGCCGATGGTGCGGCGGCGCGTGCGACGGGGCTGCGCCCGTGCAAGCGCTGCCTGCCCGACGATGTCGCGCGCGACGAAAGCGCGGTGATCAAGGCGATTGCGGCGATCAAGGCGAGCGAGGAACCGCTCGCGCTCGCCGATCTCGCCGCGCGCACCGGCTATTCCCCGACGCATTTCCAGCGCGTCTTCACCCGCCACACCGGCCTGTCACCCGCGGCCTATGCCCGCGCGCTGCGCGACGAACGGGCGCGACAGGCGTTGAGCGACGGCGCGCGCGTGACCGACGCGATCTACGACGCGGGGTTTTCGGGGCCGTCGCGTTTCTACGACAATATGGAGGGACGTATGGGGATGACCCCGTCAGCATGGGTGAACGGTGGCAAGGGTGCCGAAATCCACTGGGCGGTCGTACCGACCAGCCTGGGCGACATGCTCGTCGCGGCAACCGACAAGGGCGTGTGCCGCCTGAGCTTCGCCGAGGGACGCGAGGCGCTCGAGGAACGCTTCCCCGCCGCGACGCTGGTCGAGGGTGGCGAAGATTTCGCGGCGCTTCTCTCGCAGGTCATTGCGGCGGTCGAGGCGCCGACGCAGGGTTTCGACCATATCCCGATCGACGTGAAAGGGACGGCATTTCAGGAGGCGGTGTGGCGCGAACTGCGCAAGATTCCGGCGGGCGAAACGCGCAGCTATGCCGACATCGCCGCCGCGGTCGGCAAACCCAAGGCGGTGCGCGCCGCGGGCAGCGCCAACGGCGCGAACAATGTCGCGGTCCTGATTCCGTGTCACCGCGTCGTGCGCAGCGACGGGTCACTGGGCGGTTATGCCTATGGCCTGCCGATCAAGGACGAACTGCTCCGCCGCGAAGGCGCGCCGGGACAGGCACGACTCGATGAATTTTGAGGGGCGACGATGACCAGCAAGGAAGCGGCGGTTGCCGTCTGGCGCGCGCTGGGCAGCGGCGACGCCGACCGGATCAGGGCGGTGCTGGCCGACGATGCCGAATGGCGGGCACCGCGCGATAATGCTACCGCGGTGGCATTGGGCGTGGCGCACCATATGATCGGCCCAGAGGCGATCGTCCGGTTCATTCTCGACGATTATCCGCGGCTGTTCCCGAACGGTATGCACATCGAACCGATCTCGGTTACCGCCGAGGACAACCGCGTCATATTCGAGCAACGGCAAAGCACCACTCTGGCCAATGGGCGCGCCTATGCGCTCGATTATGTGTTCATTTTCGAGATGGCCGGATCGCGCGTTCGCCGCATTCGTGAATATATGGACGCGCGAAGCGGCTATCATCAGATTTTCGGCACGGCGACACCAGGCCGGGTCGTCTAGTGGACAAGCAAGGGAGTATGAGGATGAGCGATAAGATTGGCGATTTTGCGGCCCTGCATGTTCCCGGCGACCCTCTGATCCTGGTCAATATCTGGGATGCCGGCAGCGCCAAGGCGGTCGCCGCGGCGGGGGCGAAGGCGATCGCGACGGGCAGCTTCGGGGTCGCAGGCGCGCAGGGACGCGCCGATGGCGAGGATTTCCCGTTGGAGGATGTATTCGAAAATCTGGCGCGCATCCTGGCGGTGACCGATCTGCCGGTGACGATCGACATGGAGTCGGGCTATGGCGCCGATCCGGCCGCGGTCGGCGCCTCGGTCGCGCGCGCCAGGGATGCGGGGGCCGCGGGGATCAATATGGAGGACCGGCTGCCCGGCCAGACCGCGCTGCTGGCGATCCCCGACGCGGTCGCACGCTATCGCGCCGCCGCCGACACCGGCATCTTCGTCAACGCGCGCTGCGACACCTTCCGCGGCGCCGATGTCGCGCAGGACGGCGATGCGCTGGTCGCCGCGACGCTCGAACGTGCGCGCGCCTATGCCGATGCGGGGGCGGGGTCGCTGTTCGTCCCCTTCCTGCTCGACCCGAAATGCATCGGCGCAATCTGCGACGCCTCGCCGCTTCCGGTGAACATCCTGCGTGGCAAGGGCGGCCCGACGCACCAGGAACTCGCTGCGCTCGGCGTCGCGCGGATCAGTCACGGGCACCAGCCATGGGCCGCCGCAATGGCGTGGCTGACCGGTCAGGCGGCGCAGGTGCTGGGCGGCGCCGAACCCGATTATTGACGGGGGTCAGTCGTCGTCCGTCGCTGCGGTGGTGGAGCTGGCTTTGCCCTTGGCTCCGGCCCGCCGGTCGCGCATCGCTTCGAGCTGTTTGAGCATGGCTTCGCCCTGACCATTGTCGTGCGGATCGAAAGCCACCGTTTTGGCCAGGCGGATGGCCGGATCGAATTCGCCTTGGTTGGCCAATGCAAAGGCATAGGCGACACGTATCTGGATATTCTCGGGGGTCAGGACGAACGCGCGCTCCAGCGCCTTGATCGCCATCTCAGACGGTCGTTTTCCTTCGTCCAGAAAACTCTCGAAATAGGCGTAGAGCGGCACGGCGTCGTTTGGATCGGTGCGGTTGGCGAGCTGAATCGGCCGCCGCGCGTCCCGCCACGCCGCCGGATCGGTCTCGCCGCGATCGCGCAGCTCGTAGAGTTTCAACCGGCCGAGCAGCACATTGGCGCGAACATGGTCCGGTTTGGCGGCGAGCGCCTTGTCGAGCGCCGCACGAACTGCTGACAGGTCGCGTGCGTCGTTTTCGATGGCCCATTCGGCGGCGGCCAGCTCGAACTGGATTTCGGGATTTGCCGGCTGCTTCGCGGCCAGAGCGCGGAGCGCGTCCCGCGCTTTCACCATGCGCTCGGCATTGCCGGCGGCGTTGATGCGCTCGAGCCGGGCCATGATCGCTGCATCCTCGTCGGCCGCCAGCGGTGTGATCCGGATATCGCCCGCCGCGCGAACCGGGTCGCGCGTCGTCCGATACGACAGTCGCGATTCGACATAACGGTTCAGATCCTTGTCGAGCATGTCGAGCTCGCCAAACGCCTCGATTGCCGCCTTTCGGGGATCCCCGCCAGCGTTGATCGCATTGATATAGGTGCCGATCTGGTTGGTCCGTGCCGGGCTGTGGAACAGCATATGCGTCAGCAGCCAGGATCGTCCGTAATAGGTATCGGTCTGTCCCAGATTGCGCATCGCGCTCGGCGGTTCGAACAGGACGCGCTCGGCGGGCATCTTGGGCAGCATCAGCAGGCCATAGGCCCGGCGATAGACTGGTTGGCCGATGAGCCCGCGACCGTCCTTGTCGAAATCGACCGTCGAATAATATTCGGCAAACCCCTCGATGAACCAGCCGGGAAAGGCCGCGCGCAGGTGCCGCTTCATGAAATGATGGCTATACTCGTGAAACAACATCTGCTGCGCCGCGGAGGTTCCACGCGCTTGGGCGTCCTTTTGGCGATGCGACATGGCAAAGGCGCCGTCGCTGTCGACGCGGTACCAGCCGACGATCGGACTGCTGCGCGAACCGGTGGCAAGGCCTGCAACATCGTTGCCCGACGGAAGCAGATAGATGGGAAGGCGGCTTTCCTCGCCTTCGTCCGCGACATTGAACACCAGCCGCAGTGTATTGTCGAAGCGTTGGAGATTGGCGGCAAACTCGTGGAGCTGCTTCTCGTTACTCTCGCTATAAATGATAAAGCTTTCGGTATCGGCGCGCAGCCATTTGGCATGCGCCGGCGCGGCGACCACCGCCCACATCGCCAGGAACGATATCAATCCGATTCTGCGCATGCCGCTGCTCCCCCGACTGGCATTTCGTGGCGTTGTTGCCAAGGCGGCTACCGCCTGTAAAGCCTTGTGCGGTCAGACGAAACTATAGGGATCGATGTCGATCGCCAGCCGTGCCTTGGCCGGCCAGTCGATGCTGGCGACCCAGTCGCGGATGGTGCCTTGCAGGTCGAAGCTGCGCGGCGCGTGGAGGAGCAAGCGGAAGCGGTGACGACCGCGCAGCATCGCGAGCGGGGCGGGGGCGGGGCCATAGATGGCCAGCCCTTCGGCAACCGGCGCCTTCGCGCCCAGCCGCTGCGCCACGCCGCGCGCAACCTCGATATCCTCCGACGAAATGACCAGCGCGGCGAAGCGGCCATAGGGCGGCGCGCCCGCCGCTTTGCGCGCCGCGGCCTCGGCGGCGTAGAAGCCGTCGCGGTCACCCGCGACCAGCGCCGCCATGACGGGGGCATCGGGGACGCGTGTCTGGATCAGCACCTCGCCGGGCTTCACTCCGCGACCCGCGCGCCCAGCGACTTGTGCGATCTGCTGGAAAGTGCGCTCGGATGCGCGCAGATCGCCGCCGTCGAGGCCGAGATCGGCATCGACGACGCCTACGAGCGTCAGGTTGGGGAAATGATAGCCCTTGGTGACGAGCTGCGTTCCGATGATGATGTCGACCAGCCCCCCCTCGACATTGTCGACGAACTCGGCGGCTTTCGCTGGCGACCACAGGGTGTCGCTGGTGACGATGGCGGTGCGCGCTTGGGGAAAGCGCAGCGCGACTTCGTCGGCGACGCGCTCGACGCCGGGGCCGCAGGCGACAAGGCTGTCCTCGTCCTCGCACTCGGTGCACAGCCGCGGCGGCGGCATGACATGCCCGCAGTGGTGGCAGGCGAGGCGGTGGACAAGGCGATGCTCGACCATCCATGCGGTGCAATTGGGGCACTGGATGCGGTGGCCGCAGGTGCGGCAGAGAGTCAGCGGCGCAAAGCCGCGGCGGTTGAGGAACAGCAGGCTTTGTTCGCCCTTCGCCAAACGGTCGGCGAGCGCATCGACAAGCGGCGGCGCGAGCCAGCGGCCGCGGTCGGGCGGGTCGGCGCGCATGTCGATCGCGGCGAGATCGGGCAGCGTCGCGCCGCCGAAACGCGCGGGCAGGACGATGTGGCGATAGCGCCCCGCCTCGACCATCGCGAGGCTTTCGAGCGCCGGGGTGGCGCTCGCCAGCACCACCGGCAGCCCCTCGAAATGCCCGCGCATCACCGCAACATCGCGCGCGTGGTAATGGACGCCATCCTCCTGCTTGAAACTGGTTTCATGCGCCTCGTCGACGACGATGACGCCGAGGTTTGCGTAAGGGAGGAACAAAGCCGAGCGCGCCCCGACGACGATCTTCGCCTCGCCCGCGGCTATCGCGTGCCAGGCGCGGCGGCGTTCGGCCTGGCGCAGGCCCGAGTGCCACGCCACCGGCTCGCAGCCGAAGCGCGCCGCGAACCGCGTCAGCATCGGTTCGGTGAGCGCGATTTCGGGGAGCAGCACGAGCGCCTGCTTGCCCGCGTCGATCGCGGCGGCGATCGCCTCCATATAGACTTCGGTCTTGCCCGATCCGGTGACGCCGTCGAGCAGCAGCGTCTCGAATTTTTCGGCGGCGACCGCGGCGGTCAACTGCGCGGCTGCGGTGGCCTGTTCGTCCGACAGGTCGGGCGGCGCAAAGGCGGGGTCGGGCGCGGGGTATGGCTGGTCGGCCGACACGGTGACGGCTTCGAGCGCGCCGGTGTTGACCAGACCGCGGATCACCGCCTCGCTGACCTCGGCGAGCGCGGCGAGTTCGCGCGCCATGCCCTGCCGGTCGCCGATCTTTTCCAGCGCGACGGTGCGTTGCGGGGTCATCCGCGCGGGCAATTCGCCGGTGGCGCGATATTCGACGATCGGGCGCTTCGCATCGGCAAAGGCAACCCCGGGCAGCACCATCCGCAGCACCGACCCCGGCGGCGCGAGATAATAGTCGCTCGTCCACTCGACCAGACGGCGCAGCGGCGCCGCGATCGGCGGGACGGCGACGACTTCGTAAAGATTGCGCAGGCGATTGTCGCCGACCGCCTCGGGCGCGCCAAAACTCGCATCCTCCCACACCACCCCGCCCATCCGCCGCGGGCCGAGCGGTGCGATGACGACGCTGCCGAGCGGCGCTTCGCTACCCTGCGGCACCCGATAGTCGAGCGGGCCGAGGGCGGCGGTGAGCAAGAGAACGCGGGTGCGGGTCATGGATGAGGCAGGATATAGGCCCGTGGGTACAATAGGAAAGCGCGGAGGTTCGCGATGGCCGGAAACGACCGGAAGTAGACATAGTCGATCCTCCCCATCGACTTGCGATGGGGAGGGGGACCGCCGCGAAGCGGTGGTGGAGGGGC
>VFQQ010004008.1_pt1 | contig 13474 bp, 10 predicted proteins | sample 3512341 | NCBI WGS metagenome assembly VFQQ01 (sample SAMN10412373, study PRJNA504923) | tailings metagenome | isolation source: Relicate 2 Philex TSF1 revegetated site | place: Philippines: Tuba, Benguet | collected 2017-08-29 | reverse complement strand
CCGCCGTGGTGCTGGCGCACGGCTCGGTCATCAAGGCGATCGGCATGGTGCTGGTCGGGCTGCTGTTCGGGCTCGTCGGCACGGATGTGAACAGCGGCCTCACGCGCTACACCTTCGGCGTCTCGGAATTGTGGGACGGCATCGACTTCCTGCCGCTGGTCATCGGGCTCTTTGGCGTCACCGAGATCGTGCGCAATCTCGAAAAGCCCGAGATGCCGCGCCCGCATGTGTACGCGGGACTGCGTGAATTATGGCCGAGCGCGCAGGATTTTCGCGATTCATGGCGGGCGGTGCTGCGCGGCACGGGGCTTGGCTCTCTGCTCGGCATTCTCCCCGGCGGCGGTGCCGTGCTCGCGGCATTCGCCAGCTACACGGTGGAGAAGAAGATCGCCGCCGATCCCTCGCGTTTCGGCAAGGGCGCCATCGAGGGCGTGGCGGGACCTGAGTCCGCCAACAACGCTGCGGCGCAAACCTCGTTCATCCCGCTACTGACGCTCGGCCTGCCCTCCAACGCCATCATGGCGCTGATGATGGGCGCGATGATCATTCAGGGCATCCAGCCGGGCTCGGCCGTGATGACCAAACGCCCCGACCTGTTCTGGGGCATGGTCGCCAGCATGTGGATCGGCAACCTGATGCTGCTGGTCATCAACCTGCCGCTGATCGGCATCTGGGTGCGGCTGCTCTCGGTGCCGTACCGCCTGCTCTATCCGGCGATCCTGCTGTTCTGCGTCATCGGCATCTACGCGACGAACACCAACTTTACGATGATCGCGATGCTCGTGGTGTTCGCGCTGTTCGGCTACGTCCTCGTCAAGTTCGAGTGCGAGCCCGCCCCGCTGGTGCTGGGCTTCATCCTTGGCCCACTGATGGAGGAGAACCTGCGGCGCTCGCTGGTGATCTCGCGCGGCGACCCGATGGTCTTTCTCGAACGCCCGATCTCGGCCACACTGCTGGCGCTGACCGTCATCGTCATCGTGCTGATCGTGCTGCCGCAGATCAGACGATCGCGCGAGGAGGCCTTCAAGGAATAAGGACCGCCGACTGCAATCAATCAAAAGAAATGTCTGGGAGGACGCACATGACCATCACGCGAAAGCAATTCCTGCAATCGGCCGGCGCTCTGGCACTCGCGCCCTTTTTCGCAGGGGCCGCGCAGGCGCAGGACTATCCGAGCCAGGACATCCGGATGATCGTCGGCTTTCCGGCTGGCAGCGGCGCGGACATTTTCGTGCGCTACTTCGCCGAAAAGCTGCGGCCGATCGCGGGCCGCACGATCATCGTCGAGAACAAGCCCGGCGCGAACTCGAACGTCGCGACCGAATTCGTCGCGCGCTCGAAGCCGGATGGGCATGTGCTCTATCCATTTGCCGGGACGACCGTCGCGGCCAGCATGCATCTGTTCAAGAATCCGCCGGTCGATGTCGGCAAGGCGCTCAAAGTGGCGGCCACCACCAGCAATCTTGCGTTCATGCTCGTGGTCGACGCCAAGAGCCCGTACAAGACTGTCGCCGAACTCACCGCCGCGATGAAGCAGAAGGGTGAGAAGGCGAGCTACGCGACGGCGGCCAATCCGGGCCGCATCATGGGCGCGATCTACGCCGACACCACCGGCACCAAGGCGGTCGAGGTGCAGTACCGCAGCGCGCCGGACTCGCTCAACGAAATGACAAGTGGACGGATCGACTTCGGCTTCCATGATCCGATCTTCGCCTTGGCGCAGCAGCGCGAGGGACGCCTGCGCATCCTCGCGGCCTCGACCGGCAAGCGGCTCCAGTCCCAGCCCAATATCCCGACCATGACGGAGTCCGGTATTCCGATGGACCTCTCGCTGTGGTGGGGCGTGATGGTTCCGATCGCAACGCCCAAGCCCGTCGTCGACAAGATCAACGCCTGGTTCGGCCAGATCGTGGGCACCGACGAGACCAAGAAATTCCTCGCCGACGCCGGCGCCGACCCGCTGATCAACACGCCGGAGCGTGCGACCGAGATGTTCCAGACCGCCATCAAGGAATGGGGCGAGTACGTCCGGATTGCCAAGATCCCGCAGATGTAGCGGCGCATTTCACTGCGTCGAAATTGGGCACCTCGCGGCGGCGGCGCCGCCGCGGCGATGAAACGCAACATTGCGCTTTGGTAATGTGCCCGGACTGCGAATAGTGTGCTACGCAGGTCGCAACAAGAACCGCCCGCAAAGGGACGGATGAGGGGTGGATGACAGCAGAAACCGCCACAATGGTCGCATCGCGTGCGGAGCCGAGGCGGATGTCCTTTGGCTGGCTGTGGTCGGCCTCCCTCCTTCTGATCCTCACCTTCCTCGTCATTTACCCAGTTTCGATGCTGTTGCTCGGCGCGCTGACCAACACCAATCCGGTGGTGGACGGGTTCGGCGTGTTCGACATCTCGCTCGCGAACTTCATCACGGTCCTCGGCAATCCGAACGTCCACCTCGCGCTCGCCAATTCGCTGATCGCGTGCGGCGGCGGCACCGCGCTTGCGGTGATCATCGGGCTCACCTTTTCGTGGGTGGTGGTGCGCACCGACACGCCGTGCAAGGGCTTCATTTCGGCGGTGAGCATGATCCCGCTGTTCGTGCCGCCGCTGGTGGCGGCCGTCGCGTGGTCGATTCTCGCTTCGCCGAAGACCGGGCTGCTCAATACGTTTCTCAAATTCTTCGGAATCGACTTCCGCTTCAATGCCTATTCGATGATCGGAATGATCGTCATCTTCGGCATCTACTACGCGCCCTACGTCTACATGTTCACGGCCTCTGCGCTGCGCAACATGGACCCTGCGCTTGAAGAGGCGGCCGAAGTCTCCGGCGCGAGCGCGGTGCGCATCCTGTTCACCGTGACGTTCCCGCTGATCGCGCCCGCGATCATCTCCGGCATGCTGCTGTCGTTCATCGTGATGCTCGGCATCTACGGCATTCCGGCCGTGCTCGGCACGCCCGGCGATATCCCGGTGCTCACCACATACATATTCAAACTGACCAACTGGTCGCCGCCGCTGTATTCCACCGCGGCGTCCGTGGCGATCATCCTGATGGTGGTCACAGGGTTCCTCGTCTACCTGCAACAGCGCGTGGTGAGCGGGCGCAGCTACATCACCGTCGCCGGCAAGGCGTTTCGCCCCGGCGTGATGAAGCTCGGAGCATGGCGCTATTTCACGCTGGCGCTTGCGGCGCTCTATCTCATCGTTGTCGTGGTGCTGCCGACGCTGGCGCTCATCGTCGCGGGCTTCCGCAAGTTCCTGTTCATCCGCGACATCAGCAGCCTGTTCGACATGAACCAGTATTCGCTGATCCATTTTCAGCGGCTGTTCGAGAACCCGCTGGCGCTGCGCTCGATCTGGAACACCATGGAGGTCGGCCTCGTCACCGCGCTGGTCGGCGGCGTGCTCGCCTTCGCGATCGGCTACACGGTGAACCGCACGCAGGTGCGTGGCCGCAAGGCGATTGACGTGATCTCGACGCTTCCGGTCGCGATCCCCGGCCTCGTGGTCGGCGTCGCATACCTGTGGGCCTGGATCGGCCTGCCGGGCGGGCTCTACGGCACGATCTGGATTCTCGCGCTCGCGTTCATCGCGCGCTTCATGCCAGACACCGTGAAGGCGCTGTCCACCTCGCTGCTGCAAATCCACCGCGAACTGGAAGAGGCCGCGTGGATCTGCGGCAAGGGCATGCTCGCGACCATCCGCACGATCGTGCTTCCGCTCGCGAGCCCGGGCGTGATCGCCGGCATGACGCTTCTGTTCATCCTGGCGATCCGCGAACTCGGCTCGTCGTTGTTCCTCTACACATCCAACACGATGGTGATGGCCGTTCTGCTGCTCGACTACTACGAGGGCGGCAACGTCGGCATCACGTCAGCATTCAGTCTGGTGCAGACCTTACTGATCGGCGTGCTCATCGGCATCGCGCACCTGCTCTCGCGCGGGGCCGACAGTTCACGTGTGGGCGGCACAAGCTAGAAACGAAGGACGACAAGAAGGGAGAAGCGCTCATGACCAAACTGACTCGCCGGCAGTTCACAGCCGGCGCCGCAGCGGCGGCTGCCGCTGCAACTGTCGGGACGAGGCCTGCGTCCGCGCAGGACTTCGGCGGACAGGCCCTGATCGACGCCGCCCGGAAAGAGGGCAAGATCGTCTATTACACCGCCGATTTCACCGAGCCAGAACAGGTCATCATCAAGGAATTCAACCGGCGCTTCCCGTTCATCCGGGTCGAGATGGTGCGCGCCCCCGGCGGGCAGCTCATCACGCGCATCAGGACCGAGTCGGCCGCCAACAAGCTGCTCGCCGACGTGGTCAACCACTCCGACCGCGGCCTGATGCTTGGCATCAAGGACGTGTTCCAGGACTACGCGCCGCCGAACGCCAAGGACTATCGCGACGACGTGCAGGTCGCGCCGCAGCTTTGGCCGAAGACGACGCTCGGCTGGTCGATCGCCTACAACACGGAGCTTGAGAAGAATCCGCCCAAGACCTGGATGGATCTCTGCAAGCCCGAGTATGGGCCGAAGAAGATCGGCCAGGTGATCGCGCCGTCGGGCGGCACGACCTGGACCCGCATCATGTTCGAGCGGCAGACGTTCGGCGACGACTACTGGAAGAAGCAGGCGGCGACGCAGCCGGTGCTCTTCCCGTCGGGAGCGCCGACATCCGACGCGCTGGTGCGCGGCGAGATCTCGATCGGCGTGCTGCTCTACAACATCGCCTACATCAAGAAGAAGGATGGGGCGCCGGTGGACATCATCTTCCCGTCCGACGGCGTGCCGCTGAACTACTACGCGGCGGGCGTGACCAAGACGTCGGCCAACCCGAACGCCGCCAAGCTGTTCCTCAACTGGTGCATGTCGAACGAGGGACAGGCGTTCCACATCAAGGAGCTCGGCTATCTGACGGCGCTGAAGAACCCGCCGTTCAATCCACCGGGCTACGATCCGAAGGTCATCAAGGCCTGGTCTCCGAACTTCGACGAGTACCAGAAGCTGCGCGACGGCTGGATCGACGAGTGGAACAAGACCTACGGCTATCGTCAGTAGCCGCTGAAAATGCGCATCGTGCGAGAGGGCGCGGCAAGACGCCCCTCGCACGTGCGATGATGGGAGCGACGCCATGAAACGCCTGAGCAGACGTAAAGTCCTCGCCTCGGCCGTCGGCCTTGGCACCTTCGCGATCATCGGCCGGCCGCGTGCCGCAACACCCTACAAGCCTTCCGACAGCCTCATCGATGCGGCCCGCAAGGAAGGCAAATTCCTGCTCTACACCGCGACCTTCACCGAGGTGGAGCAGGAGGTCATCAACGAATTCCGCAAGAAGTTTCCGTTCATCCGCATCGAGATGATCCGCGCGCCGGGCGGCCAGCTCATCCAGCGCGTGAAGACCGAGGCTTCGGCCGGCAAACTCGCCGCCGATCTCGTGCTGCATTCCGACCGCGGCCTGATGAAGGGGATCGAGAACCTCTTCGCCGACTACGAGCCGCCGAACGCCAAGGACTACCTGCCCGGCGCGCTCGCCTCGCCCAAGCTGTGGCCGAACATCACGCCCGGCTGGTGCATCGCCTATCACACCGAGCTGGTGAAGAACCCGCCGAAGACCTGGATGGATCTGCTCAAGCCGGAATACGGCGGCGGGCAGATCGCACAGGTGATCGCGCAGTCCGGCGGCACGACCTGGACGCGCGTGATGTTCGAGCGTCAGGTGCTCGGCGAGGACTACTGGGCCAAGCAGGCCGCGACCAAGCCGAAGCTCTACCCCTCCGGTGCACCGCTCTCCGACGCGCTGGTGCGCGGCGAGGTGTCGATCGCGCCGCTGGTCTACAACATCATCTATCCCAAGGAGCGCGACGGCGCGCCGGTGAAGACTTTCATGCCGCCGGAAGGCGTGCCGATCGTGCCGTATGCGTCGGGCATTCCGAAGACCGCGCAGAACCCGAACGCCGCGCGGCTCTATCTTGAATGGCAGCTCTCCGAGGAAGGGCAGATCTACTCGATCAAGCAGCACGGCAATCTCACCTCGCTCAAGGTGCCGCCGCTGCTGCCCGCCGGCATGACCAAGGAGACCAAGCTGTGGGTGCCGAAGTTCGAGGAGTTCGAGGCGAACTACAGCAAGTGGATCGAGGAATGGAATAAGGTGTACGGGTACAGGCAGTAACTCCTCGTCATGCGCGGGCTTGACCCGCGCATCCATCCTCGTCGCGAAGAATAATTGGATGGCCGGGTCAAGCCCGGCCATGACGAAGTCCAGAAAGGTCAAGCGTAAGTCATGTCCGCCGAACTGATCGTCTCTCACCTGCGCAAGCAGTTTCTCGTCGGCCGGCCTGCGGTCGACGATGTGTCGTTCCGCATCGCGGCCGGCGAGATCGTCGTGCTGCTCGGCCCCTCGGGCTGCGGCAAGACCACGACGCTGCGCTGCATCGCGGGCCTCGAACAGCCGACCGGCGGCACGATCTCGATCGGCGGCGACACGGTCGCGGCGCCCGAGAACGGACTGCACGTGCCGCCGCGCCTGCGCAATTGCGGCATGGTGTTCCAGTCGTACGCGGTGTGGCCGCACATGACGGTGGCGCAGAACGTCAACTACCCGCTGCGCCATCGCAAGGTGTCGGGCGACGAAGCCAAGAAGAAGGTCGCGCATGTGCTCGATCTTGTCGGACTTGGCGAATACGCATCGCGCCCGGTGACGCAGCTTTCGGGCGGGCAGATGCAGCGCGTCGCGCTCGCGCGTGCGCTGGTCTACGAGCCGCGCATCCTGCTGCTCGACGAGCCGCTCTCGAATCTCGACGCCAAGCTGCGGTTGCGCCTGCGCGACGAACTGCGCCGCATCATCAAGGCAGCGGGCGTGACGGCGCTGTACGTGACGCATGATCAGTCCGAGGCCGTGGTGCTCGGCGATCGCATCGGCGTCATGGAGAACGGCAAGCTGATGCAGATGAGCCCGCCGGTCGATCTCTACAACAAGCCGGCGAACCTGTTCGTCGCGAACTTCACGGGCGTGTCGAACCTGATCAAGGGCGAGCTCGCGGCCTCGCCCGGCGCCGTGAAGGTGGGCGGCGACATGTTGCGCATCGGGCAGCCAACGGCCGGCAAGGCGGGCGACGCGGTCGTCGTCGCGGTGCGGCCGGAGAACATCTCGCTGCGGGCCAACGGCGACGCGGGCGAGGCGGTGAACAGCTTCCCCGCCAAGGTCGTGGAGGGCCACTTCCACGGCACGCAGACAACTTATGCGATCGAAACGCTCGGCCACCGGCTGGAGGCCGTCGAACTCGGCACCGTGCCGCGCTTCAACGCCAAGGACGAAATCCGCGTGGTCATCCCGCCGGACCAGTCGTGGGTGTTCCCGCAGAGCGAGGCGAACCTTCCCACTTCGTCTCACTGAACAAAGCTGGCTATCATTCTATCGCGTCGCGGGGCAGCATGCTCCGCGACGACGCATTTGGGGCCGGGCGACCATGAAGTTCTCCTACTTCCACCTGATGCCGTGGACCGATCTCGAAGAGGCCCCGGCGCAGTGGCCCGCAAGCAATGCGTCGTTCGATCCCGTGCGCGGCAAGGAGCTGTACGACAACTACATCGGCACGATGGCGTTCGCCGAGCAATGCGGCTTCGACTGGGTCGGCTGCAACGAGCATCACTTCAGCCCCTACGGCCTGATGACGAACTGCAACCTGATCGGCGCGGCGCTGACGCAGCGCACGTCCACGATCAAGCTCGCGATGCTCGGCAATCTCATTCCGCTGCTCAATCCGGTGCGCGTCGCCGAAGAGTACGCGATGCTCGACGTGATGAGCGGCGGGCGCCTCGTCGCCGGCATGATCCGCGGCGTTCCGCACGAATACATCGCCTACAACATCGTGCCGGATGAATCGCGCGAACGCTTGCGCGAGGCAGCCGCGCTGATCGTGAAGTGCTGGACCGAGCCGGAGCCGTTCGGCTGGGAGGGCGAGTTCTATCAGTTCCCCTCGATCTCGATCTGGCCAAAGCCGATGCAGAAGCCGCATCCACCGATCCTGATGTCGGCGAGCAACGAGGAGTCCGCCGAGTTCGCCGGGCAGCATCGCGCCATGATGGGCATGACGCTGATTGCGGACCTCGCCGTCGCGAAGCGCTGTATCGAGACGTACAAGTCGGCCGCGCGCGGCGCCGGACTGGAGCCGACGCCGGAGCACATCCTGCTCGGCTACAACACGTGCATCGCCGACACCGACGAGGAAGCGCACGAGATCATGCGCGAGGGCCAGCGCTATTTCCATCGCGTGCTGATGCACTCGATCCGCGACGCGCAGCGGCTCGTAATTCAGAAGTCGCGCTTCTTCGATCAGGCTCACGGCGAGCGGCACATCCAGCGTCTGACGACGCTGAAGGAGCGTTCCATCGGCGAGATGATCGAAGCGGGTTCGATCTTCTGCGGCTCACCGGCCAGCGTGGTGAAGCAGATGAAGCGCGTGCGCGACACGCTCGGCAACGGGCGCTTCAACATCAACATGAAGATCGGCAATATCCCGGACAGTGCCGTGCATCGCGGCATGGAGCTGTTCCGTGACAAGGTGCTACCGCACGCGAAGGATTTTTGATGTTCACCGCACACATCGCCGAGCTGTCGTCCGGTCCCGTGCACTACCAGAGGGTGGGCAGCGGGCCGCCGGTCCTGCATCTGCATCCGGCCGCCGGGCCGCGCATCACCCCGGTGATCGCCGAGCTTGCCGCTCGGCACACCGTGTATGTGCCGTGCGCCCCAGGCTTCAACGGCACGCCGCGGCATGCGGCCGTGGCGGGAATGCCCGCGCTTGCCGAGCTGATGGCGGAGTTCGTGCAGAAGGTGATTGGCGGAAAATGCGATGTCGTGTCGGAATCCTTCGGCGGCTGGGTCGCGATGTGGCTTGCGGTGAAGCATCCCGATCTGGTGGATCATCTGGTGCTCGAAGGCCCTGCGGGCCTGCGCGATCCGGGCACCGGCGGCGTGCCCGCCGATCCGGAGGCGCGCATGCGCGCGCTCTATGCGCGGCCCGAGCGCGCGCCGAAGGAGACGCGCACGCCGGAGGTGATCGCCGAGACCGCGAAGGCGCGCGACCTCTACATGACGGTCGAATTCGACGAGGCGCTGCACAAGGCGCTGCCGCAGATCGCGGCGCGCACGCTTGTCGTCATGGGCACGAAGGACACTGTCGCGCCGGTGATTGTCGCGCATCGCATCAAGGCCGCGGTGCCGAACTCGCACTTGAGCTTCGTCTACGGCGCCGCGCATTCCATCGAATTCGATGCGCCCGAGCGCGTCGGGCCGCTGATCTCGAAATTCCTCGAACGCGGCGAAGCGTTTGTCGTCCGCGCGCCTGCGGCGTAGGAGATAGTCGTGAAGCAAGCAGACCTCTTCAATGTCAAAGGCAACGTCGCGTTCGTCACGGGCGCGGCGAGCGGCCTCGGACTCGCGTACGCCGAAGTGATGGCGGAGAACGGCGCAAAGGTGATCCTCGCCGACATCAACGCGGACGGACTTGAGGCCACGCAGGCGCGGCTGAAGGGCATGGGATGCGATGTCGAACCGCTGACGCTCGACATCACCGACACGGACGCACTCAAGGCGGCCATCGACGGCACAGCCGCGAAGCATGGCCGGCTTGATGTCGTGTTCGCCAATGCGGGTGGCAGCGCCGGGCCCGGCTTCTCGATCACGCCGGAAGGCAGCATCGACGTCGCGGACCTCGCGACGTTCGATCACTGGATGAACATCAACTTCCGCGCCAATTATCTGACGATCCGTTTCGCCGCGACACCGATGAAGAAGCAACGTGGCGGCAGCATCATCGCGACCGCCTCGATCGCGGGCATCAAGTCCGATCCATTGGTGTCTTACGGATATGTGGCCGCGAAGGCCGCGATCAACAACGTGGTGCGCCACGCCGCGATCGATCTCGCGCCATACGGCATTCGCGTCAACGCCATCGCGCCGGGGCCGTTCTACACCAACATCGCGGGCGGGCGGCTGCGGCGCGATCCTGAACGCGCCGCGAAGTTTGCCGAGATGATCCCGATGAACCGCATCGGCGAGCCGAACGAGATCAAGGGGCTGGCGCTGCTGCTCGCCTCACCGGCGGCGAGTTTCATCACCGGCGCGGTAATCCCGATCGATGGCGGGACGACGGCGAAATAGCTGCCATACACTCCGTCATGCCCGGCCTTGTGCCGGGCATCCACGTCTTTGATTGCCGCGCAGAAGCAAGTCGTGGATGGCCGGGTCAAGCCCGGCCATGACGGAGGACTCACATCACCAGCGCGATCTTCCCGAAGTGCTGGTTCGCCTTCATGTAGGCCTGCGCCTCGATCGCCTGATCGAGCGTGAAGGTCTTGTCGACCGGCAGCGTCAGGCGGCCAGCCGTCACGTCGCCCCAAAGGTCCTCGTACATCAGCCGCATCACCTCGCGCAGCTCGTCGAGCGTGCGGTTGCGGTTCGTGACACCGATGTAGTCGATGCGCTTCATGGCATGCAGGTCGAAGTCGAACTCGGCCTTCGCGCCACCGAGACGGCCGACGTTCACGATGCGGCCGAGGACCGCCGTCGCCTTCATCAGCGGATTGACGTACGGCCCCGACACCATGTCGACCGTGAGATTCACGCCCTTGCCGCCCGTCGCCTCCAGCACCTTGTCGGCCCAAGTCTCGTCGCGCGTATCGATCGCGATGTCGGCGCCGAACTCCTTCAGCCGCGCGCGGCGTCTGTCGTTGGTCGCCGAGCCCATCACGGGCGTCGCGCCTTTCATCTTGGCGATCTGCAGACCCATCAGGCCAACGCCGGAGCTGGCGCCCTGGATCAGCACGCTCTCCCCCGCCTTCAGGCGGCCTTTGGTGATGAGCGCGTTGTGCAGCGTGCAGAGCGCGACAGGCAGCACCGCGGCCTGCGCAAAGTTCATCCCCTTCGGGATCGGCAGCGTGCGTCCGTGGTCCGCGACCGCGTACTCGGCATATCCGCCGCCAGCCGCGCACAGCACGCTGTCGCCCGCCTTGAAGGCTGTCACCTCGGCGCCGACCTCGACCACCTCGCCCGCGTGCTCGATGCCGACCGGCGCGCCCATCGTGCCGTGACCGTAGGTGGCGCGGGCCGCCGAAAGGTCCGCGCGATTGAGGCCGCAGGCCTTCACCTTCACCAGCACTTCATTCGGCTTCGGCACCGGCTGCGGAATGTCGCGCAGTTCGAGTCCGTTCGGCGATGAGACCGCAGCCTTCATGGATGTTCCCTTGCACAAGAGTTTCCACAACTCATTAGGTCGGCAACCGCGCGCCCTCAAGAGCAACTTTCAGAACCCCGCGCGGACGTGTTAGTGCCACGCGATGGGACTTCAGAGAGCCGGCAAGTAGTGGTCGCTTATCGCCCGGACATCGACGGCCTGCGCGCGGTCGCGATCCTGGCCGTACTCGGCTTCCACGCCCTTCCGCGCTTCGTGCCCGGCGGCTTCGTCGGCGTCGATGTGTTCTTCGTCATCTCGGGCTTCCTGATCACCAGCCTGATCATGGAGGATCTCCGCGCGGGCCCGTTCAGCTATCTCGGCTTCTACGAACGGCGCGTCCGGCGGCTGTTTCCCGCGCTCGTCGTCGTGCTGCTCGCGACATGGCTGCTGGGCGTCCTCACGCTGTTGCCGGTCGAACTCACCGCGCTGGGCAAGCACATTCTGGCGGCCGCAGCTTTCGCGGCGAACATTCTCAATTTTGCCGAGGCGGGCTATTTCGACGCACCGGCGATTGCAAAGCCGCTGCTCCACATGTGGTCGCTGGGAGTCGAGGAGCAGTTCTATCTCCTGTTCCCCGTGCTGCTGGTCGCGCTCTGGCGTTACAGCCGCGCATGGCTGCTGCTGGCGCTTGTCGGCGTCGCGTCCTTCGTGCTGAACGTCGCGACGATCCACGATCACCCGGATTTTTCGTTCTATCTGCCGCTGACGCGCTTCTGGGAATTCGTGGCCGGTGCGCTGCTCGCCACGGGACTGCGTCCAACATTCGCTGGCAGACTTTCGTGTCCCGAGGCGCTGCAGCCGGCGCTGAGCAACGCAACGGCGATCGCCGGCGCTGCACTCATCGCGCTGTCGATCGCGATCACGACGCATCAGGCCTTCCCCGGCTGGAAGGCGATCCTTCCGGTTGCCGGTACCGCGATGGTGATCGCCGCCGGGCAAGGCGCGTGGATCAACCGCAAGGTGCTGGCTAACCCGACGATGGTTTTCATCGGGCTGATCAGCTATCCGCTTTATCTGTGGCACTGGCCGCTGATCGTCACCGGCCGCACCATCATGCGCGGAATGCCGAACCCGCATGAGCGCACCACCGCCCTCATCGCGGTTGCGCTCGCGGTGGTTCTGGCGATCGTCACCTACAAATACATCGAGACGCCGATCCGCCGTCGTCAGGGATTTTTCGCAAGGCCCCGCACGGCGCTGCTGGCAGGCGGACTTGCCGCCACCGCGCTGCTCGGAGTCGTCACGTTTCAGTCACGAGGATTCCTGTTCGCGTATCCGCCCGCCATTGCGGCGCTGCTTGGGCCGCAGCAGGTTGCCGAGTCACCGGCCCGCGACGCACCGAACCAGGCGGGTCCGCTCGTGGTCACCTACGGGGATTCGCATTCCGGGCACCTGCTTCCCGGATTGTCGGACCTTCAGCGCAGCCAGCCGTTCCGCCTCGTGTCCGTACGCTGGCATCTCTGCGCGCCGACTGGCGATGTGCCAGTGGATAGCCCGGCGTGCCGCGACGTGACGGCGGACAACGCGCGGCAGTTCGAAAAGCTAAAGCCCGACATTGTCATTATCGCCGCGTACTGGAGCCGGTACAAACAGCATGCGCGGCTGGCGCAAACTGTGCGGTCCCTTCGGGACGCCGGCGTGCGCCGCGTCGTCATCGTCGGCGCGGTGCCGACCTGGACGTTGCCGCCGCAGATTCTGCTCTATCGGCGCTACCGGGCGGATCCGAGCGCAGGCATTCCGGTTCGCCTGCCCGCCTCCAACGATGCGGCGCGCGATATAGACCGGCAGCTCAGGGAGATCGCAACGGCGAGCGGCGCAACATTCGTCTCGGCGCTCGATGCGCTTTGCGATCAGAACGCGTGTCAGGTGCGGGATGGCGACACCGCTGCCGACATCATTCAGGCCGACACGAACCACTTCAGCATCAACGGCTCGCGATACTTCATTCGTAACATCGCGGCGCAATTGTTCGAAGCCGCGCCACTCAGCCGACCGCCTGCGCCTTGACGCTGTCCCACCACGGGCACACGCCGTCCATGCGCGAGAAATTACCTTCCATCACCTGCACGGGCTTGCGATAGCCCGCTTCCGCGAGCTCCCGCACGCGCTTGCGCGCGGCTTCGCGCTGCTCGTCCGGCAGCCATGAGCGATCGTGGCCCCACAGGCTCGGGCCTTCGGTGCGCTCGTAGGCCTGCCATGTATCCGTCTCGATCATGCGGCCGCCCCAGCCGTACTCGACCATGAACTGCGAGG
>VFQQ010004007.1_pt1 | contig 13484 bp, 10 predicted proteins | sample 3512341 | NCBI WGS metagenome assembly VFQQ01 (sample SAMN10412373, study PRJNA504923) | tailings metagenome | isolation source: Relicate 2 Philex TSF1 revegetated site | place: Philippines: Tuba, Benguet | collected 2017-08-29 | reverse complement strand
CGTAGAATCCGCCGCCGGCAAACGCCTCGCGACGTTCCCGGATGTCATCACCACGCTCTCGCCGGAGGGCGAGCCGCTCAGCGTCGGCCAACTGGAAGTCGGCATGAAGCTCTTTGTGCTGCATGTGCCGAAAACCATCATCCCGCTCGCCTCCAGCGTGCTCGATCCGACGGTTTATCCGTCGGTGGAGAAGGCGATGGGGATCGATCTGGTGAGTTACGCGCTGGCCTGAAGAGACTTGAGGAGACGACCATGCCCAAACCCAATCCGCGCCATCCAAACTATCCTATCCCGAGTGGTCCGGTGCTGCGCGCCAAGGGTTGGCGGCAGGAGGGGTTGTTGCGGCTGCTTGAAAACGTGCTGTCGGTCGGCGAGGACCCGGACAATCTCATCGTCTATGCGGCGCTCGGCAAGGCGGCGCGCAATTGGGCGGCGCATCGGGCGATCGTCAAGGCGCTGACTGACATGGATGAGGAGCAGACGCTGGTCATCCAGTCCGGCAAGCCGGTGGGCTTGCTGAAGACCCATGCCAAGGCGCCGCTCGTCATCATGGCGAATTGCAACATCGTCGGGCAATGGGCCAAGGCCGAGGTGTTCTATGAACTTCAGCGCAAGGGGCTGATCTGCTGGGGCGGGCTGACGGCCGGGGCCTGGCAATATATCGGCAGCCAGGGCGTCATCCAGGGCACCTATGAAATCTTCATGCGCATCGCCGAGCGCCGCTTCAACGGCTCGCTCGCCGGCCGCTTCATCCTCACCGCCGGTCTCGGCGGCATGGGTGGCGCGCAGCCGCTGGCCGGCCGCATGGCCGGCGCCGCTATCCTCTGCATCGACATCGATCCCGAGCGTGCCCGCAAGCGCAAGGAGATCGGCTATCTCGAAGAGATCGCGCCCGATCTCGACAGCGCGCTAAAGATGATCAACACGGCGGTAGCCGAAAAGCGCGCCACCTCCATCGGCCTCGTCGGCAACGCTGCCGAACTCTACCCCGAGATCGCGCGCCGCGGCATCGTCCCCGATATCGTCACCGACCAGACCTCGGCGCACGATCTCGTTCACGGCTACGTCCCCAAGGGCATGAGCCTCGATGAGGTGAAGCGCCTGCGGAAAGACGGGCAGGGCCAGTTGATGGCCGCCAGCCGCGCCTCCATCGTCGACCATGTGCGTGCCATGCTGGCGTTCCAGGCGGCCGGCTCCGAAGTCTTCGACAACGGCAACCTCATCCGCACTCACGCCAAGGCTGGCGGCGTCGACAACGCCTTCGACATCCGGATCTTCACCGAGGCCTATCTGCGCCCGCTGTTCTCGCGCGCCATCGGCCCCTTCCGCTGGATGGCACTCAGTGGCGATCCGGCCGACATCGGCAAGATCGATGACGCAGTCCTCGAAATGTTCCCCGACAACAAGATCGTCACCAACTGGATCGGCCTCGCCCGCAAGCATGTGCCGTTCGAGGGCCTGCCGGCCCGTATCGCCTGGCTCGGCCATGGCGAGCGCACCGCCCTGGCCCTGAAGGTCAACGACATGGTGCGGTCGGGCGAACTCGCCGGCCCCGTCGCCTTCTCGCGCGATCACCTCGATGCTGGCGCCATGGCGCATCCCAACATCATGACCGAGCGCATGCAGGACGGCTCCGACGCCATCGCCGACTGGCCACTGCTCGACGCCATGCTGCTCTGCTCTTCGGAGGCCGATCTCGTGGTCATCCACTCGGGCGGTGGCGGCTATGCCGGTTACATGACCTCGGCCGGCGTCACGCTGGTCGCCGATGGCACCCCCGAGGCCGACGAGCGGCTCGATCTGGCGCTCACCAACGACACCTCGCTGGGCGTCATGCGCTACGCCGATGCCGGCTACGAAGAGTCGTTCGACGAGATCGGGAAAAAGCACATCCCGCATCTGCGTCTGGAGTGATGCAAACCGTCACTCTCGATCCGGTCTGGATCCCGCTGTCCAACGGCCTGCGCCTTTGCGCCACCATCCGCATGCCGGCAGATGCCGAGGCGCATCCGGTCCCGGCTTTGCTCGAATATCTGCCCTATCGCCGCCGCGATGGCACGATCCTGCGCGATGCCACGCTGCACCAGTTCTACGCCGAACAGGGCTACGCCGCCGTCCGCCTCGATATCCGTGGCACCGGCGATTCCGATGGCCTGATGACCGATGAATACACGCCGGAGGAACAGGCCGACGCCGTCGAGGCCATCGCCTGGCTCGCCGCGCAACCCTGGTGCAACGGCCGCGTCGGCATGTTCGGCATCTCCTGGGGCGGCTTCAACGCCCTGCAGGTCGCCGCCCACCGCCCGCCGGCGCTCAAGGCCATCATCACGCTCTGCTCGACCGACGATCGCTTCCGTGATGAGTGCCACTATATGGGCGGCGCGCTGCTCACCAACTCGCTCGGCTGGGGCATGATGGCGTTTCAGTACGCTGCCCAGCCGCCCGATCCGCAGATCGTCGGCCCCGCCTGGCGCGACATCTGGCGCCACCGCGTCGACAATCTGCGCCTCTTCGCTGCCGATTGGCTCGAGCATCAATCCGACGACGCCTACTGGCAACAGGGCTCCGTCGCCACCGACTATGCCGCCGTCGAGTGCCCCATCCTCGCTGTCGGCGGCTGGGCCGATGGCTACTCCAACGCCATCCCGCGCCTGATGGAAAACCTCCGCTGCCCGCGCAAGGCGTGGATCGGCCCCTGGGCCCACGCCTATCCCCACCGCGCCGAACCCGGCCCCACCATGGACTACCCCACCGAGTCCCTCCGCTGGTGGGACCACTGGCTCAAGGACGCACCGACAGGCATCGAGTCCGATCCCACCTACCGCGTCTACCGCCAGGACTCCGCCCGCCCCGGCATCCATGCGACTCGCGCGGGCAAATGGCTGGCTCTTGATGAATGGCCCAAGGCCCCCTCATCCGGACTTCGGCCACCTTCTCCCCCTTGGGGAGAAGGGAACGCGGCACGATCTCGCAACTCTTCCCTTCTCCCCAAGGGGGAGAAGGTGCCCGATAGGGCGGATGAGGGGGCCTTTCTCACCGCCGCTAACCTCACCATCCAGTCCCCCATCAACCTCGGCGCCACCTTCGGCGAATGGTGCCCCTATTCCAGCACCGACCTCCCTGCCGACCAGTCCCCCGACGACGCACCCTCGACCTGCCTCGATACGCCGGTTCCCACCGCCATCCTCGGCGCTCCGCAGGTCACCCTCACCGCCATCACACCCGAGCGACAAACCCTCGTCCTCCGCCTCAACGAGGTGTTCCCCGATGGGGCCTCCGTCAATGTCACCTACGGCGTCATCAACCTCCCGCCCGGCACGACGACGACCACTGTCGCCCTCAACGACATCGCGCACCGCTTCACTCCGGGCAACACGCTGCGTCTCGCCCTCTCCACCGGCTCCTGGCCTCTCCTCTGGCCCGCCACGACGTCATCGCCGGTGACGATCGAGTCGCTCGCCCTTCACCTGCCGCTGCTGGATACCGAGACCTCCGCGCCATCGTTCGCGCCAGCTGCGATCTACACCCAGTCCGAAGTCACTGCCCGCAACCATCCCGTCACCCGCAGCACCGATGGGGCCACCATCACCGTCCCCCGCTACGACAGCGAACTCACCATCCACGCCACCGGCACCGTCGCCCGCCGCGATGCGGTCGAGCGCTTCACCCTCGATCCTGCCGATCCCCTCTCGGCCCGCATGGAGATGGTCTCCGACTGGTCGCTGACCCAGCCCGGCTGGGTGGCCGCCACCCATGCCGAAATGACCCTCACCGCCACCGCCACGCATTTCCAGCTCGATGCCGAAATGATTGCGCGCGAGGCCGGGGTCGACCTCGCGCGCAAAAGCTTCAGTGTCCAGATCAGGCGGCGCTTCGTCTAGCGCAACCGCTGATCTCGCGTCGCATCTGCGTCCGTTTCGATCAGCGTCAGCGACGACAACACGGCATCGCAGGCCAGTTCGATCTCGACGGTGTTGACGTCCGTTGGCGCCCCTGGCTCCGCCAGCCACCGGCGGAACGCCGAGCGCTCTTCCTTGACCACGTCGATCAGCACGGCAGCCGCCGCCTTTGTCGCCCGGGTCGAAGCGCCACGCATCTGCTGGCGCTGCAGGTCGGCAAGCAGGCGTTCTGCCTCGCTCTGCCAGTGTGGGATTTTGCTCGCGATCGACTTCTCGTCTTCACGCCCTTGTTTGAGGATGAGCCGAATCTGCTCCCTCGTAGCCATGTGCCCCTCGCTATGCCCGCCACAACGCGTTCAGACGTTATTCAGGCGGCGGGCGGAAGTTGGGCGCGATAATGGCGGCAGTGTGGAGCAGAAAAAAGTTTCACATCAAAGCATTTCTTGCTTCGATCATCGCATTTTGCAGCAATGTCTGGGCACTCGCGGCGTTCGACGTCTCGACATAAACCCTGAGTTCTGGGGCGTTTCCGCTCAGTCGCAGGTGCAGGGAATTTCCATCCGCGAGCACGAATTTTGCTCCATCCACCGTCTGCACCTCGGCCGTCTCCCGTAGCAATTTCAGCGTGTTAGGCGCCGCCACCAAACCCTCGATCCACCTTGCTCCGCGCGACGTATCCACATCCGCCAGACGCCCCGTAGCCTTCGCCCGCGCCGGCAGTTTGGCCACCATTTCACTGACCGCGACACCGGTCTCCGCCGCGCGGCCCAGCACCGCGACCAGCGGCAGGATCGCGTCGCGAGTCGGCAGTGCCGGCACCAGCCGGTCGCGCCAGAAATGCACCCCTTCGGTCAGAAATCCGCCGTTCCCCTCGAACCCCGCCACCGCGCTGCCTTCCGCCGCCAGCGCCGTCATCGCTTCGATGACGAAAGGCGAGCCGATCCGCGTCCGCGCCACCGTGTCGAAATAACCCGAGCTCTCCACCGCCGAGGTCGAACTCACCGGCGTCACCACCTTGGTGAAACCCAGCGCCCGTGCCGCGAGAATACCCAGGCTGTCGCCCAGCACCTGCTGCCCGTTGCGGTCGACCAGCAGCGGCCGATCGCCATCGCCATCGGTGGAGACGATCGCATCGAACCCACCCGCATCGAGCCAGCCTTTCGCCATCGCCAGGTACTCGCCGTCCACCGCCTCTGTATCCACCGCGATGAACGTTGCGCTGCGCCGCGTCACCGTACACTGCGCCCCCAGCGACTGCAGGATGTCCACCAGCATGTCGCGACCCACCGCGCTGTGCTGGTCCACGCCGAGCCGCAGACCAGCGAGGGCCCTGGGTCCGAACAGCCCCGCATAGCTCTGGACATATTCCTTGGCGACCTCGGTGGTCAGCGGCGGCGGTGTCAGCGGTCGCGGTTCGGGCAGTGTTTGCGTTTTCAGCAGCGCCTTGATCGGCGCTTCGTCGGCCTTGGCCAATTCGCCGTCCGGCCGATAGAACTTGATGCCGTTATGCTCGGCCGGGTTATGGCTCGCGGTGATCATCAGCGCCGGCAGCCGCCGATTGAGTGCATAGCGGGCGAGGGCAGGGGTCGGCACCGGACCCGCATTGACCACCTTGAGCCCGCGCGCTGCGACGGCCTCCGCACAGTAAAGCGCGATATTCGTGCTCGAGGCGCGCAGGTCGAACCCGATGCACACCGCATCGAATCGCGCCCCACGCTCTTCGAGCATGGTGAGGAAGGCGCCCACATAGGCGTAGCAGGTCTCCCGATCGAGGTCCTTGCCCAGTCCCCTCAGGCCACTGGTTCCGAATTTCAGTTCGACGGCCGCATGCGACATGGTGTTTTCCTCAAAAGGTGGAATGGATGGCTCAGACGGAACTGGAATTCGGCGTGGCCTTGCTGGCGTCGTCGTCGAGGTAGCGCACCGGGATCTCCCAGATCACGGCTTTGACGCTCACCGCGCCGGCCTCGAGCTTCTCCATGAAGCTGCGCATCGGCACGATCGGGCCGTGGCCCTCTTCAGCGTAGTTGACGATGTCGGCGCCCAGCGCGCCCTTGAGCTGTGATTCGAAGCTCCAGATCTTGGCCGCGCTGTAGCTGGTGCCCACCAGCGCGATCTCCGGTGCGCCTCCCGAGCCTTCGCCAAGGAAATCGTCGACCGAGCCAGCGGCCGCCGTCGCCACTACCGGCGTCACCATGTCGTTGGTCGCTGGCAGCATGCTGCCGAATGGCCCCAGCTCGATGAATTTCTCGAGGTCACCGTCATGGTGTACCGGCGCGTCAGGCTTCAGCTCGAACGCCGCCGCAGCGACTGCGTCCCGCGCCGGAAAATCTGCGGCCAGCGTCGTCGCGACGATACCCGCTCCGGCCACGCTCCAATGCGTATCGGTGGGGAAGAACACCGGGGCCGTCTCGCTCGCTTCGCGCAGTGATGCTCGCACGTCCGGCACCGTCGCGCCGGTCATGATCAGCGCATCGCGGATACGCTCATACTTGCCCTGGTGCGCCGCCGGTCGCGGCCGCAGCAGATGGTCGGCGTAGATGTCGGCCTTTTCCGGCAACAGCGCGATCTCGAGGGCGATTCCCTTCGCCCTCAGCTTCGCTGCCACCTCGCCGACATAGGTGAGGTTGGCCTTGAGATTGGCGTCCGATTTCGGCGTCCACTCGTACTCCTCCGCGCTGAACAGCCAGCCGGCCTCGCCCACCACCACGCCTTTGCGGCCTTCGCCGAACAGCGAGTAGGTGAGCGCGTTGAGAACCGCGCCCGACGGCAGCCGGATCGGCAACTCGTCCTCGTAGCTCTCCTCGATCGTCGCGGTGATCTCGCCGTCGATATACTGGTTGGGTGGCAGCGGCTTGGTCACCGCGTCGCGCAACTCGGGGGTGATGAACACATAGCCGCTCATTCCGGCGCCCACTGTGAGCAGCCCGATCATGACGACGCCGTTGACGAGTGCAGTAGCCTTTTGCATCTGCGGGTCTCCTCAGAACTGGAAATAGAGGAAGGGGGAGTCGCTCTCGGCGACGAGCTTACCGATGGCCAGCACGCCGAAGACGCTCGCTGCCATCGACAGGTAGGCGTAGCGGCGCGTTACCGCGTCCACGGCATTGTTCACCGCCGTCTTCGGGTCGAACCATGGCTCCACCGCGCAGACCACCACACCGAGCGCCACGCCGAACAGCGACAGCCCCGAGATCTGCCAGGCATAGAGATCGCGCACTGCGAACCCCTGCAGGCCTGCCATGCCCTGGTACATGTCGATGGCGGCGCCCATGTCGTGGGCCCGGAACAGCACCCAGCCGACGGCGACGAACAGCATCGTCATCGCCCACGCCCAGAGCGGCCGCTGCTCGTTGCCCTTGACCCCGAGCGCACGCTCGATGGCGAGCAGCCCGCCATGCCAGGCGCCCCAGATCACGAACGTCCAGTTCGCCCCATGCCAGATACCGCCCAGCAGCATCGTCAGGAACAGATTGAGATAGGTGCGGAACGTGCCCTTCCGGTTGCCGCCCAGCGGAATGTAGAGATAGTCGCGCAGCCACGCCGACAGGCTGATGTGCCAGCGCCGCCAGAACTCGGTGATCGAGCGCGAGATGTAGGGGTACTTGAAGTTCTCGGTGAACCGGAACCCCATCATCAGCCCCAGGCCTACCGCCATGCTCGAATAGCCCGAGAAGTCGAAATAGAGCTGGATCGAGTAGGCGATCACCCCCAGCCAGGATTCGAGGAAAGTCGGGTCCGGCGCCGAAAAGAACATGTCGGCGATCGGCGCCGCCGTGTCGGCGATCAATACCTTGCGCGCCAGGCCCTGCATGAACCGCGTCGCGCCTTCGCCGAACTTCTCGAACGTATGCGTCCGGTTGGCGAACTGGTCCTCGAGGTCCTTGTAGCGCAGCACCGGGCCGGCAACGAGCTGCGGGAACAGCGCCTTGAAGGCGGCGAAATCGATCAGGTTGTCGGCATGCTTGGCGTCGCCTCGATAGAGGTCGGCCACATAGCTGATCGCCTGGAACACGAAGAACGACACGCCGATCGGCAGGATCACGTTCTCGAACAGCGGCGACAGTTGCGCGCCGCCCAGGAACGCGTCCGAGAAGCTCGACGCGAAGAAGTTCATGTACTTGAAATAGCCCAGCACCGCGAGGTTGCCCGCGATGGCGGCGATCAGCCAGCGCTTCGACCTCTCCTTGTCGGGCGCCGCCACGATCCTCAGGCCCAGCACATAGTTCCAGAGCGTCGTCGCGATCAGCAGCGCCAGGAAATCGAGCCGCCACCAGCCATAGAACACGTACGACCCCACGACGATCGTGAGGTTCCGCCAGCGTGCCGGCACCACGTAGTAAACCGCGAGGAAGAGCGGCAGGAATACGAACAGGAATATTGAGGACGAGAATACCATCGGTCGTCTCCGTGGCTGATGGTGGACGGGGCGCTGGAACCGGCGGTCTAGCCGTCCGAGCCCTTGTCCCAGCGGCGCCGTGCCGCGTTGCGGGCGATTTCCGAGCGGCGTTCCGGCGACATTGTCGACGCCCGTTTTAGTCCGCCGAGCTGGCCCAGTATTTGCGCCGCGAAGCTTTTGCCTTCGCTAGCTTCGGGCAGGGGACGCGATCGCTTGACCACGTTGTCAGAAGTCCCGGACTTCCGGGGTTTATCGGGTGGGTGCGACATTCGTGCCTCCCTCACGCCGATAGTATACGAGATCACGGATTGCTTATCGCTAAGCACAAATAGAAACGTCTCATATACTTCATCGGTAAGTAAAAACATTATCCGCAAGTCAAATTGAGTTAACTTGAAGATAGTCCGCCGCTACAGACGCTCGAATACGAGACTGTCGAAAACGTGATGGTCAATTTGCTTGAATGCATAGCTGGTATGCAGGGTGGTGCAGAATTAACACTTGATGATCCGGGGTCGGATGGGGTCGCCTGAACGTGTTGCGGCGGCTCTCTGCCCGCCATTTTCGAGGTCCCAGTACCAGTCACCACAGGCGTGGCCGGCACCGCCGAAGGCTTGGGATTTCGTCCGGCAGGAATGCCGTCCAGTCACGAATTGGCCGGGGCTCAGGCGAGCCCTTCAAAGAGGACGAACACCATGACTCCCAATGCCACCACCATCAGCGTCTTCGGTGCAGGTTACGTCGGTTGCGTATCGGCTGCCTGCCTCGTGCAGGATGGCCACAAGGTGATCGCCGTCGACCCCGACACCTACAAGATCGAGAGCCTGTCTCGCGGCGAAGCGCCGATCTACGAGCCCGGCCTGGGCGAACTCATCGCCATCGGTCACGAGACTGGCGCGCTGACCGCCACCGGCGATTTCGTTGCCGCGGTTCTCGCCAGCGACGTCTCGTTCTGCTGCCCCGGCACACCCAGCCGTGAGGATGGTTCCCTCGACACCAGATACGTCCAGACGGTCTCCGAACAGATCGGCGAAGCGCTGAAACAGAAGGACGATTTCCACGTCGTCGTGATGCGATCGACCATTCTGCCGGGCACCGTCGAGTCCATCGTCATCCCGGCGCTGGAGAAGTTCTCAGGCAAGAAGGCCGGCGTCGATTTCGGCGTCGCCTACTACCCCGAATTCCTGCGTGAAGGCACCGCCGTCGCCGACTACTACTCGCCTGGTGCCATCGTCTTCGGCGAACTCGAAGGCGACAAGCGATCCATCGAAACCCTCAAGGCGCTCTGCGCCCACATCAAGGTCGAGCCGCACGTCATCCCGATCCGCTCGGCCGAGATCGTCAAATACGCCAACAATTGCTGGCACGCGGTCAAGATCGGCTTCGCCAACGAGATCGGCAATCTCTGTGCCTCGGTCGGCATCGACAGCCACGTCGTGATGGATGTGGTCTGCGCCGACACCCGCCTCAACATCTCCCGCGCCTACCTCAAGCCCGGCTATGCTTTCGGCGGCTCCTGCCTGCCTAAGGACCTGCGTGCTCTGCGCAGCTTCGGTCGCGACCACAACACGCCGACCCCGATGCTCGATGCCACCATGGTGGGCAACGACTACCAGATCGAGAAGGCCTACAAGCTCATCCGCAAGACCGGCAAGCGCAAGGTCGGCCTCCTCGGCATCACCTTCAAGTCCGACACCGACGACCTGCGCGAAAGTCCCTATCTGGCGCTGGCCGAACGCCTGCTCGGTTCCGGCTACGACCTCTCCATCTACGACCAGAACATTTCCTCGTCCGAAGATGGTGGCCGCAGCTTCGTCGCTCACCTCGCGCCCTATATCCGCACCTCCGCGGGTGAAGTGCTCGATGCTGCCGACACCATCGTGATCGGCAACAAGGACGACGAGCACACCTCGGCCTTCCAGAGCTACAAGGGCAAGAACGGCTCGAAAGTCGTTGTCGATCTCGCCCGCCTGCCCGACGCCAAACGCGAGGGCATCGAGTATATCGGGCTGAGCTGGTAGCCCGGGATCAACACTGAGCGGGGGGCCACACCATGCTCGGACATCTCGTCTACATTCTCCTGGTCGCGGCGGTGGTGCTCTCGGTGCCATCGCCCACCGCCGACGCGGATGTCCGCGCCGTGCTGGTGGTCATCGGCCTGATCGGGCTCTGGCGCTACTCCTGGGCGCTGGTCCACCTGGCGCGGAGCCTCTGGTTCCGCAAAGTCTGGTTTCCGCCGCTGCGCAAGCGGGCCGAAAAGGCTTTGCTCGCCGAGGGCGTCGGCCACGCCTTCATGCTGCTTACCAGCTATCGGATCGACGAACCCACCACCACCAAGGTCTATGCCGGCGCCTTCCGGGCTGCGGCAAAGGCCGGCGGCGGGGCGACCGTGGTCGCCTCCATCGTCGAACCGGCCGACGAATGGCTCATCGGCAATCTGGCTCGCGCCATGTACGGCGACGATCTTCCCTTCGCCCTCGAATTCGTCCGCATTCCCGGCACCGGCAAGCGCGATGCGCTGGCCCACGGTTTCCGCGCCATCGCCCGCTACCAGCCCGGTCCGCACGACACCGTTTCGGTCATCGATGGTGACTCCATCGTCCCCGACGATCTCATCGAACGCTGCGCGGGTTTCTTCCTGACCGACCAGCGCCTCGGCGCCCTCACCACCGACGAGGTTTGCACCGTCGAGGGCGCCGAGATCTTCCGCAAATGGTACTCGCTGCGCTTCGTGCAGCGGCAGATCCTGATGTGCTCGAACGGCCTCGCCAGGCGCGTACTGACGCTCACCGGCCGCATGTCGATGTTCCGCGCCCAGCTCGCCTGCGATCCGACCTTCATCGAGCACATCCAGAACGACGAAGTCGATCACTGGCGCCTGGGCAAGATCCGCATGCTCACCGGCGACGACAAGTCGAGCTGGTTCTGGCTGCTCTCGCGCGGCTACCACATGTACTACGTCCCCGACGTCGTCGTGGAAACCATCGAGCAGCCCCCGCACGAAAGCTTCATCGAGTCCGCCCGTGTGCTGATGACCCGATGGTTCGGCAACATGCTGCGCACCAATGCCCGCGCCCTCGCGCTCGGCCCCAGCCGCATCGGCTTCTTCACCTGGTGGAGCGTGCTCGATCAGCGGCTCTCGATGTGGACATCGCTTTCGGGCCTCTCGCTGGCTCTGCTCGGCAGCTTCTTCGTCTCGGGCTGGACTCTGGTCTACTACGTCATCTGGGTGATGATCTCACGCTACATCGTGGTGCTGAGTTTCTTCACCACCCGCCCGACCGTCTCGGTCTGGTACGTGCCGCTGCTCTACTTCAACCAGATCTTCGGCTCGTTCATAAAGATCCTCGTCTTCTTCCGTTTGGACCGGCAGCGCTGGACCCGGCAGAACACGACGCTCAAGCCGTCCGACACGCCGCTCTTTGATCGTTTCAAGCGCTACAGCTCGGTCTACGTCACCGTTGTCGCCGTCGCCGTGTACCTCGCGGCGCTCGCCGTGGTCACCGGCTTCGGCGCCCCGCCACGCACCATGCCGGTCGGCATTCAGTCGACCATGGGGGCGCTGATATGAACGTCCACGCTCCCATCGCGCCGGCCGCGCCCAAAAAGGTCCGCGAGTATCGCGCCAACCCGCGCTTCAAGCTGCCGGCGACTCTCGTGGTCGAAGGCGCCGAGGTTGAGGTGTTCGATTGGTCGCGCGACGGCGTCGGCTTCATCGCGCCCAGCGCCAGTCTTACGCCCGGCGAGTCCATGCCGGCCGAACTGCGCTTCGATTTTCCCGGCGCCAGCATGGCCATGGCCATCGACGCCACCATTCGCCACTTCGATCCGCGCAGCGGTCGCGGCGGCCTCTCCTACACCCTCGGCCGTCCCGATGACGGCACCATCCTCGATTTCATCATCAACGAGCACCTGGCGGGACGCATCATGAGCACAGAAGGCGTTTTGGGCACTTCGGACTCCACCCGGGCCAAGCCCAAGCCCGTCGAAAAGCCGCGCGAGAACGTCGCTGCCGGCATCACCCGTCGCGTCGTCGGCCTCGGCCTCTTCACCCTGGGCGGTGCGCTAGCGCTCTATTTCCTCGGGTCCAGCATCTACAACCGCCTGTTCGTTTTCGAGGCTGTTTCCGCCCAGGTTTCGGCCACCACCGTCGATCTCGACGCACCGGTTGCCGGCGCCATCACCGCCCTGGCCGCACCGGGTCGTATCGCCCCCGGCGCAACGGCCTTCTCCATTGTCGACGCCTTCGGTGGCCAGACCGACGTCGCCAGCCCCTGTGATTGCGAAGTGGCCGAGGGTGGACGCTCGGTCGGCAGCTACGCTTCGCCCGGTTCGGTCGTGCAACGGCTGATCCCGGTCGACGCGCAGCCCTTCGTCGCGGTCAGCGTCGCCTTTCCCGACGTCAGCCGCATCTACGACGGCGCTGCCGTCGATCTGAAGTTCATCGACGGCACGACGGTCAACGGCGCGCGCATTGTTGCGGTTGAGAACCTCCGCGAACAGGGCAGTGGCCTGGTCACCGTCACTGTCGATCCTGGTCAACCCATCCCGCCCGCTCGTTTCGGCGAGCCGGTCTATGCCCGCTTCGACACGGCGCCCTGGCGCTGAACCGGTCTTCAAACGCGTCAATGACGAGGAACCTCTGATGTCCACCCATCTGTCAGTCGTGCCCACCATCGTTCCAGCCATCATGATCGGCGGCGCCGGCTCGCGCCTCTGGCCGCTGTCGCGCGCCAACAAGCCCAAGCAGTTCCTGAACCTCGGCGGCAAGGCCAGCATGTTCCAGGAGACCGTGCAGCGTTTCGCCGCTTCCGGCTTCCGCGCCCCCTGGCTGATGGCCGGTGCCGACACGCTGGTCCACGTCGCCACCCAGCTCGAAGAACTCGACCTCGAGTGCGAGGGCATCATCGTCGAACCGGCCATGCGCGGCACCGCCGCCGCCATCGCGGCGATCTCGGTGGCCTTCCGCGAGATCGACCCCGAGACCCTGCTGCTGGTCGCACCTGCCGATCACTTCATCAAGGACGAGGCCTCGTTCCGTGCTGCCGCTCTGCGGGCCGCGCCGATCGCGGCCGCCGGCTCCATCGTTACCTTCGGCATCGCCCCGACCGGCCCCGAAACCGGCTTCGGCTACATCGCCGGCTCTTCGCCCGTCTCGTTCGATGGTCAGACTATCGGCTATCGCA
>VFQQ010004005.1_pt1 | contig 13494 bp, 14 predicted proteins | sample 3512341 | NCBI WGS metagenome assembly VFQQ01 (sample SAMN10412373, study PRJNA504923) | tailings metagenome | isolation source: Relicate 2 Philex TSF1 revegetated site | place: Philippines: Tuba, Benguet | collected 2017-08-29 | reverse complement strand
GCGGGTTCGCAATGCCGGCCGGCTCGCACGCGAAGCTTTGCCGGTTGACAGGGCAGGGGCCCGTCCCTATCAAGCGCGCCTGCCCCGCGGCCTTCATCCGACGGGTCTGGGACGGGGGAATGTCCCGAGCGGCAAAGGGGGCGGACTGTAAATCCGCTGGCTACGCCTTCGCAGGTTCGAGTCCTGCTTCCCCCACCACCCCGCTTTTCAACTGATCCACGAAACTGCCGCCGCCTCGCCGCGATCGCGCGGCATTCGACGGCTCTCCGGGAACATTCGACCCGCGCCACGGTTCATCGACCTCTGGCCCGCGGGACATCTCATGCACATTCGCTACGGATTCGACATCGAGCTTGGCCTGACCGGACCGACGACGCTCGTCACCCTCATGGACATCCATCCGGACCGGCAGGCGGATATCGTGTCGCAGTCGCGCTTCGATGCCGGCAGCCATGCGACGGTGACCCAGTTCGTCGACCGGCACGGCAACCAGGCTCGCCGGATCACGGCCCGCCGGCCGCTTCGCCTGCGGCTGGACGGCGTTTGCGCTGATTCGGGCCTTCCGGACCGACAGCGCGATGGCGCGCGGCACGTGCCGGTCGACCAGCTCGACCCGGAAGCTCTCTACTACCTGATGCCGAGCCGCTACTGCGAGGCGGACCTGCTGGCCGGTTTCGCCTGGCAGACATTTGGCCATGTTCCGGAGGGCTGGGCGCGGGTTCAGGCCGTCTGCGACTTCGTCCACGGCCATCTGCGGTTCAGCTATCCCGAGGCGGACCCGACGCGGACGGCCGCCCATGCGCTGGAGGGGCGTTGTGGAGTCTGCCGCGATTTCACCCATCTCGCCATCGCGCTCTGCCGCGCGCTCAACATCCCGGCGCGCTATTGCAACGGCTATCTCGGCGACATCGGTGTGCCGCCGGACCCGGCTCCGATGGACTTCAACGCCTGGTTCGAGGTGCGGCTGGAGGATGGCTGGCACACCTTCGACGCCCGCCACAACGTGCCCCGAATCGGACGCCTCCTCATCGCGCGCGGGCGCGACGCCGCCGATGTCGCGATGATCACCTCCTTCGGCCTGCATACGCTGGAGCGCTTCGAGGTGACGACCGAGGAGGTGCCCGAACGCCTGAGGTCGGCAGCCTGATTCCTCGCTCGGGCAGGGATCCTTGCTGGCACACGACATTGTTCGGGCCTTGATCTGAATCGGAATCCGGCGTGCCCTTGATCAGGGCGATCCCCGAATGACGCGCATCTGATCATCGCCGCCGCGGGCGACGCGCGGTGGCGCGTTCAGCCGCCATCCCGGACGAGGCGCCGGCGGCTTGGCAGTCACCATCAATCAATACACTCTTTGAATTGATGGATGACGTTCATTGCGCCAATCTGGATGAAACGCTCGACCGGGCCGCGTGATGCCGCCCAGCGAACAAGGGCGATTTCACCATCGGGAGGATGAATGATGCTTACGAGGCGCACCGCCATTGCCGGCCTGTCCGTCACCGGGATTCCGCTGTTTGCTCCCGCGCTGCGGGCACAGACCTTCTCGCGGCAGATCAACCTGATCGTGCCCTTCGCTCCGGGCGGCACGTCCGACATCCTGGCGCGTCTCATCGGTCCCAGGCTGTCACAGGCCGTGGGCCAGCCGGTGATCGTCGACAACCGTCCGAGCGCCTCCGGCAATGTCGGGGCCGACTATGTCGCGCGCCAGGCCGGTGACGGGCACACCCTGCTCATCGCCGATGCCGGCACGCTGGCAAGCGTGCCCGCGCTGTTCAAAAAGCTGTCCTTCAACGTGAAGACCGATCTCGTGCCGGTCGGCATGGTGTCGTTCTCGCCCTATCTGGTGGCGATCAACCCGCAGGTGCCGGCGGCGTCGTTCGCCGAACTCGCCGCCTACGACAAGGCCAACCCGGGCAAGCTCAACGTCGCCACGTCAGGCGTCGGCGCGGTCAATCACCTGACCGCCATCGTGGTCGGCAAGCATTTCGGCATCAAGTGGGGCGCGGTGCCCTATCGCGGCGGCGCGGCGGCGATCCGCGGCGTCGTCTCGGGCGAGAGCAACGTCATCTTCAACGGCGCGATCGCGACGCTGCCCTTCGTGACCCAGGGTCAGCTGAAGGGCATCGCCGTGTCCGGCGAGAAGCGGCTCGACGCGCTGCCGAATGTGCAGTCCTTCAAGGAACTCAACACGCCCGTTCAGGACGCCGGCTCCTGGCAGGGCATCTACGCCAGCAAGGGCACGCCCGCACCGGTCGTCGCACGCCTCAACGAGGAGCTGAACAAGGTGCTGGCCCAGGCCGATGTTGCCGCCAAGATCAAGGAACTCGGCAGCGATGTTCGGGCCGGCTCGCCGGCCAGTTTCGCCACCTGGATGGACAAGGCCATGGTCGAGTGGGGCGAGGTGGTCAGGACCGAGAACATCTCGCTCGACTGACGATACCGACGCTCCGGCGACGGCGCCGCCGCAGCGCGGTGCGCGCTGTCGCTTTTGCAGGGACTGCGCGCATGAGCCGTGTGAACACAGCCGACCTCGCCTTCGGGCTGTTCCTGGTGGCGGTCGGCGCCATCGCGCTCTACCTGATCGCCGACCTGCCCATGGGCTCGGCCTCGCGCATGGGGCCGGGCTACGTGCCCCGCGCGCTCGCGGTGACCATCGCCATCCTTGGTGTCTTCCTCGCGGGCAAGGCAATGGTGGCCGGGCGGGAGGCATTCCCGGAGGTCGCCTGGCGGCCCATCCTGCTGGTCGGAGCGGCCGTCGGGCTGTTCGGCCTGCTCCTGCCCAGGCTCGGCCTCGCCATCACCGCCTTCATCACGGTGGCCGTCGCCGGCCTCGCCGCGCGGGACATGCGGTGGAGGGAGCTTCTGCTCATCGCGGCGGTACTGTCCACCTTCGCCGTCCTGCTCTTCATCAAGGCGCTCGGGCTGCCGATGCCCACCTGGCCGGTGGTCTGAGCCATGGATCTCATCGCCAATCTCGCCACTGGCTTTGCCGTCGCGCTGACGCCGGCCAATCTCGCCTTCTGCTTCCTCGGCGTGCTGATCGGCACGCTGGTTGGCGTGCTGCCGGGCATCGCGCCGATCACCACGATCGCCATCCTCCTGCCGTTCACCTTCTCGCTGCCGCCGGCCTCGGCGATGATCATGCTGTCGGGCATCTTCTACGGCGCGCAGTACGGCGGATCGACAACCGCCATCCTCGTCAACCTGCCCGGCGAATCCTCCTCCATCGTGACCTGCCTCGACGGTCACCAGATGGCGAAGCAGGGGCGCGCCGGCCCGGCACTGGCGATCGCCGCCATCGCCTCGTTCTTCGCAGGCACCATCGCCACCGTCATCATCGCGGTCGCGAGCGTTCCGCTCTCGGCGCTGGCGTTGAAGTTCACGGCAGCCGAGTATTTCAGCCTCATGGTGCTCGGCCTCACCGGCTCCATCGCGCTCGCCCATGGCTCGGCGATCAAGGCCATCGCCATGGTCCTGCTGGGACTGCTGCTCGGCCTCGTCGGTATCGACGTGAACACCGGCCTGCCGCGCATGACGCTCGGTATCGGCGAACTCGGCGACGGCATCGGCTTCGTGTCGATCGCCATCGGCCTGTTCGGCATTTCCGAACTGATGATCGCCTTGTCGCGGCCGCAGGACCGCACGCTCCTGTCCGTCGCCTTCAGCCAGCTCTGGCCCAGCGCGCGGGAACTGAGGGACTGCGTGCCCGCCATGCTGCGCGGCACGGCCATCGGCTCGATCCTCGGCGTGCTGCCGGGCGGCGGCGCCGCGCTGTCCTCGTTCGCCTCCTATGCGGTCGAGAAGAAGACCTCGGCGACGCCCGAGAGGTTCGGGCGCGGCGCCATCGAAGGCGTGGCCGGCCCCGAGGCGGCCAACAATGCCGGCGCCCAGACCTCGTTCATCCCGCTGCTCACGCTGGGCATTCCCGGCAATGCGATCATGGCGCTGATGGTCGGCGCGCTGATGATCCAGGGCATTCAGCCCGGCCCGCAGGTGATGACCGCCCAGCCGCAGCTGTTCTGGGGCGTCATCGCCTCCATGTGGCTCGGCAACCTGATGCTGGTGATCCTCAACCTGCCGCTGGTCGGCCTGTGGGTGTCACTGCTGCGGGTGCCCTATCGCATCCTGTTTCCCGCCATCGCCCTGTTCTGCTGCATCGGCACCTATTCGATCAGCAGCAGCCAGCTGGATATCGGTCTGATGCTGATCTTCGCGGTCGTCGGCGTGTTCTTCGTCAAGGTCGGCGCGGAGCCGGCGCCGTTCATCCTCGGCTTTATCCTGGGTCCGCTCATGGAGGAGCATTTTCGGCGCGCCATGAACCTGTCGCGCGGCGATCCCATGGTCTTCGTGGAGCGGCCGATCAGCGCCGCGCTGCTCGTCCTCACCGTGGTGCTGCTTGCCATTCTCATCCTGCCGACGGTCAGGGCGAAGCGGGAAGAGGTCTTCCAGGAATGATGCCCTGCGCGACCGCGGCGTCCGGCTAGGGGAGGCCGGCCATGTTCGATCTCGGCCAGTTGCGCTGCTTCGTCGCCGTCGCCGACGAGCTCCATTTCGGCCGCGCGGCTGTCCGGCTCAACATGACCCAGCCGCCGCTCAGCCGTCAGATCCAGATTCTCGAGCGCATCCTCGACGTGCAGCTCATTGCCCGGTCGAGCCGGTCGGTGAAGCTGACCCCGGCGGGCCAGAGCTTCCTGCCCGAGGCGCGCCACATCCTCGGCCTCGCCGAGAGTTCCGCCCTGCTGGTCAAGCGGGTCGCCCGGGGCAGGGCCGGCTCGCTCAAGATCGGCTTCACGGCGGCCTCCGCCTACAGCTACCTGCCGAGCCTGGTCGCGGCCTGCCGCGACGAACTGCCCGATGTCGCGCTCTCGCTGAAGGAGATGGTCAGCGGCGACCAGCTGAAGCGCCTGCTGTCCGGCGAGATCGACGTCGGGCTGATGCGCCCGCCCATGCCGCCGGTCGGCCTGTGCTCGTTCCGCGTCATGGCTGAGCCGATGCTGGCGGCGCTGCCGAAGACCCATCCCCTGGCCCGGCAGCCCACCGTGAAGCTGGAGCAGCTGGCCGCCGATCCCTTCATCATGTACGCGCCCTACGAGGCCCGCTATTTCCACGACCTCGTCGTGGAACTGCTGGCGCGGGGCGGTCTGTCGCCGAACTACGTCCAGTATCTCGCGCAGATCCACTCCATCCTGGCCCTCATCCATTCGGGCGTCGGCATCAGCATCGTCCCGCAGGCGGCCGACAACCTGCAGTTCCGGGGCGTCGTGCTGAAACCGATCGCGCTGCAGAAGCCGACGCTGGCGGAGCTGTTCATCGTCTGGCGCGAGCAGAGCTCGAACCCCGCCATCCCGATCCTCCTGGAAGTCGCGCGGAAGATGGCGGTCTGAGCCCCATCATTCCAAAAATGGCATCGGTACATTCAGCCTTTGAGCCTGGCACGGCCGCGCCCGCGCAGTACTGCTCCCTGCAGCCCCGCACCGCGCGGGCGCCATGTCCGATACCGGGAGCAGCAGCTATGGCCAGAATGACACCCCGCGAGATGGCACAGACGATCGGCGGCGGCCTGCTGTCCTTCCCGGTCACGCCGTTCGACACCAGCCATGTCTTCGACGAGGAGCGCTATCGTTCCAACCTCGACTGGCTGTGCGGCTACGAGGTTGCCGGCCTGTTCTCCTGCGGCGGCACCGGCGAGTTCTTCTCGCTGACCCCGGAGGAGGTCACGCGCATCGTCGGCATCGCGGTCGCCGAGACCGCCGGGCGCGTTCCCGTCCTCGCCGGTGTCGGCTACGGTACGGCGATGGCCTGCGACCTTGCGCGCGGCGTCGAGCAGGCGGGCGCCGACGGAATCCTTCTCCTGCCGCCCTATCTCGTGAACGCGGAACAGGACGGCCTTGCCGCCCATGTCGAGGCGGTATGCCGCGCCACCCGGCTCGGCGTCATCGTCTACAACCGCGACAACGCGATCCTGACCGAGGGCACGATCGAGCAGCTCTGCGCGCGCTGCCCCAACCTCGTCGGCTTCAAGGACGGTGTCGGGGACCTTGAACTGATGCAGCGCATCGGTCTCAGGATGGGCGAGCGCCTGACCTATGTCGGCGGTCTGCCGACTGCCGAGACTTTCGCCATGCCGTACCTGGAGATGGGGGTGACGACCTACTCCTCGGCGGTGTTCAACTTCGTGCCGGAATTCTCGACCCGCTTCTACACGGCGGTGCGCCAGCGCGACCGCGCAACCGTCGAGGCAGGGCTGAAGGACTTCATCCTGCCGCTGCTCGCGATCCGCAATCGCCGCAGGGGCTATGCCGTCTCGATCATCAAGGCCGGGATGAAGGTCGTCGGCCGCGATTCCGGGCCGGTCCGCGCGCCGCTGACCGACCTGGACCCCGGCGAGGTGGCTGAACTCGCCGTCCTCGTCAGGAAACTCGAGGCAGGTGTGTTCGCGGCGCGGCCGAAGGCGGCCTGACCCCTGCGCCCCGGGGCGAATGCCCGCGCGGTGCGGACCGATCCATTCAGGTTTGGCATCGATCGATAGCGTGATTGTTTTGGCGGCCGATGCCGCGGGTGCCTAGCCTTTCCGGCACCATGCCGGCTGGGCAATCAGCACCGACAACAAGGCAGGACCGGGAGGAAACCATGAAGCATCTGGCGATGGCGGCGGCCGTTCTCGCGGCAGTCCTGGGCGGCACCGCCGCACCGGCCGCGGCGGCGACCTATGTCTATGTCTCCAATGCCGAGAGCCGCGAGATCAGCGTGCTCCGGCTGGACCGCGAGGCGCGTGTCCTGCGGCCGGTCCAGACCGTCCCGGTGACCGGCACGGCCATGCCCATCGCGATCTCGCCGGACCGTCGCTTCCTGTTCGTCGCGCTGCGCTCCCAGCCCTTCTCGGTGGCCTCCTTCGCCATCAATCCGGGCACCGGCGAGCTCAGCCCGGTCGCCGTCTCGCCGCTGCCCGACAGCATGGCCTACATCGCCACCGACCGCGCCGGCCGGTTCCTGCTCAGCGCCTCCTACGGCGGCGACAAGGTGGCGGTAAACGCCATCGGCGCGACCGGGGCCGTCGCTGCCGAACCCGTTCAGGTCGTCGCCACCCGCCGGCATGCCCATGCCGTGCTCACCGACCGGGCCAATCGCCGCGCCTTTGCTACCAATCTCGGTGGCGACGTGGTGCTGCAGTTCGACTTCGACGCCGCTTCAGGCCGGCTCGCGCCCAATGCGCAACCCTTCATCGAGACGGACAAGGGGCAGGGGCCGCGCCATCTGGTGTTCCACCCGACCGACCGCTTCGCCTATCTGCTGAACGAACTGGACGCGAAGGTGAACGTCTATCCCTACGACGCCGCGACCGGCCGGCTTGGGGCCCGGATCGAGAGCGTGAGCGCTCTGCCCGACGGCTTCCAGGGCGGCGCTCCCTGGGCCGCCGAAATCCGGATCACGGCCGATGGCCGCCATCTCTATGCGTCCGAGCGGCGGTCGAACACGCTCTCGGTGTTCCAGGTCGATGCCGCCACCGGCAGGCTGCGGCGCAACGCGGTCGTGCCGACCGAGGAGCAGCCGCGCGGCTTCTCCGTGGACGCCGCCGGCCAGTTCCTCGTTGCGGTGGGGCAGAAGTCCCATTCCGCGACGCTCTATGCCATCGACCCGACCAATGGCGGCCTGACCGCCGTCCATCGGCTGCCGCTCGGCAAGGACCCGAACTGGGTGGAGTTCGTGGAGCTTCCGTGAGCGGGCGTCGCCCTGGTCGATGAGCCGCCACGCCGGCCGGGACGGGCGGCTTCAGGGGTCGCAGGCCGGCATCGCAGCGTCCTGCGATGAGGTCGGAATGGCAGGGCGAATCCGGGATGGTTCGGCGCACGCGGAATGCTGCATCGCCGGGCGCCGGAGGGACGCGCGCAGGCCTGTTCACGCACCGGGCCCGAGACGAACTCCGGCACCCGGAGCAGCTCGCCGGCGACCTGCCAACTGTCTGGAATCGTTTTAAAAAATGAACTGGCGGAGACGGAGGGATTCGAACCCTCGATACCCTTTTGGGGTATGCTCATTTAGCAAACGAGTGCCTTCAGCCGCTCGGCCACGTCTCCGCGTGCGGCCTCTATGCCCGCGTCAGCAAAAATTGGCAAGGCTGGCGGGACGCCCTAGGCATCACAGGTCGATCGTATCCAGAAGCGGCTCGCTGACCGTGCCCTCGCGCACCTCCTCGTGCAGCCAGGCGACGAAATCGGCGACCTGGGGCTTGGCCTGTCCGGTCGACGAGCGCACGAGATAGTAGCCGTGCGGGCCGGCGACCTGGGTGTCGAACGGCGCCACCAGCGAGCCTGACCGGATCGCCTCGTTGATCAGCGGCGAGACGCCCAGCGCGACGCCCTGGCCGGCCATGGCGGCCTGGATGAGCTGGTCATAGCGGCTGAAATAGAGGTGGCCGGCGGGCTTGAGGTCCTCGATGCCGAGCACCGTCTGCCAGGTGCCCCAGTCGAACCAGGTCTTGCGCGCGCCGTGATAGTCGAGGTGCAGCAGCGTGTGGTGGACGAGGTCCTTCGGCCGGCGCAGCGGCGTGACATTGCTGGCGACCAGCGAGGGGTGGCAGACCGGCAGGATGTCCTCGTTGAACAGCCGCTCGGCGCCCGGCGCGACCCGCTCGGTCTTGGTGTAGCGGATGGCGAGGTCGATCATGCCGCGCTCGAGGTCCAGCAGCTTGTCGTTGGCGATGATGTGGACGTCGATATGCGGGTGCAGGCGCGTGAAGCGCTTCAGCCGGGGGATGAGCCAGAGCGAGGCGAAGCCCGTCACGGTCGTCACCGACAGCTGGTTCTCGGCGCCGCGCGCGCGCATCTGGTTGATCGAGGACTGCAGCCGGTCGAGCACGTCGGCGGCAATCCGCTGGAAGGCCTTGCCGTCGTCGGTCAGCGCCAGCGCCCGGTGGCGCCGCTCGAACAGCTGCACGCCGAGATGCTCCTCCAGCGTCTTGATCTGCCGGCTGACCGCCGACTGGGTGAGGTACAGCTCCTCCGCCGCCCTGGTGAAGGACAGCGTGCGGGCGGCGGCCTCGAAACCCTGGACAAAGCCGAGCGGCGGCAGGTCGTAGCGCTTCTTTGACATTCCCGGAACTCATCCAGTGAGTGAGAATTGATCGTTTGTGCGGTGCCACATATGCGCGCATCCTCAATCCATGTCGAGGCCGGCCCAGTCTTCTGCTGACAAAGTGCCGGCTGTCACATTCGTGTCACTCATCCAAATCCGAAACCGGAGGAGGCCGCCATGGTCTGTCTCGAAGCCGATGCACGCATTCACGTCCAGCGCGGTGGCCTGATCCGCCTCGGCGATGCCGAAGGCACCGCGGTGCGCTGCCTGTCGGGCGCCGTCTGGGTCACGCTGGAGCGCGACGACCGGGATATCCTGCTCGAACCGGGCCAGGAATTCACCATCGACCGCGCGGGCCTCAGCCTGGTCTGTGCCATTGCCGGGCCGGCCGAGGTCGTCATCCGGCACGCCGAACTGGCCGTTGCGGCGCTGCCGGCCGACCAGGCGCCCGATGGCGTCCGGCAGGCACGCAAGGCGGCCTGACATGACCGCCGCATCGATCCTCGATCCGCCGGCGCGGCTCGTCCGCCCGCGCGCCGACCGGCTCCGGCTCGGCGCGGGCCTTGCCCTCGACATCCGTCCGCTGACGGGGGCGGATGCTGCGGCGCTGCAGGCCCATGTCCGGGGATTGTCGGCGCGCTCGCGCCACAACCGCTATCTCGGCGGCGTCAACGAGCTGGCGCGCGCCGAGATCGACCGGCTCCTCGGCGGCGCCGGCGGGACGGTCTTCCCGCTGGTTGCCGATGTGCTCGACGGCCCTTGCCGCATCATGGTCGGCGAGGCGGTCTACGCGATCGACCACGCCGCGGGCACCGCGGAGTTCGCGCTCTCGGTTGCCGAGGACTGGCAGGGCAGGGGCATCGGCACGGCGCTACTCGACAGCATTGCCTGCCGGTCGGTGGAGATGGGCGCGCGCCTGCTCCATGGCGAGACCATGCGCGGCAACGATCCGATGCTGGCGCTCGCCGGCAAGGTCGGCGCTGCAGTGAAGCATCATCATGGCGATCCGCGGCTTGTGCGCATCGAGCGCGGCCTCGCGGCGGCTACTGAACCCCCTCGTGCGCCATCGCCCTGCGAACGGCTCGACGCGCGCAGGCTCGCGGCCTGAACTCCGCTGCTCCGTGCGGCAAAGGCCGGACTGACCCGACCGATGTCGCCTGGCAAATGGCGGCCTACCCTTGCACCCTGACCGCCGCCGGCCGGTAGCGTCCGCCCGCAGCGGTCCGTGCTGCCAATGTCCGGCAGCGGCTGTCGCGGCCGCGATGACGGCGCTTGACAGCCGGCGTCGCTCGCCGTATTGCTTAACTCAATGGTTAAGTATCAAGACGCCCCGCTGGACCGTGTCTTCTCAGCTCTCGCCGATCCCACCCGGCGTGCGTTGCTGGCCCAGCTTGGCGACCGCGAGGCGGTGTCGGTGAGCGAGCTCGCAAGGCCGTTTGCCATGTCGCTGCCCGCGGTGATGAAACATCTCGACGTGCTGTCGGATGCCGGCCTCGTCACACGGTCCAAGACCGGGCGCACCGTCACCTGCCAGTTGAACGCCGCGCCCATGGAGGAGGCGATGAACTGGCTCACCCGCTACCAGATCTTCTGGACCCGCCAGCTCGATCGTCTCCAGGCTTTCCTCGAGGAGGAAACATGTCAGCCAGCTCCCAGCCCGTCTCCTTCCAGCCCGCCGCCCGGCCTGGCGCTGGCCCCGGCCTCCGGCCCGACACCCGGCCAAGCCTCACCCTCCGGCGCTGGTTCAACGCCTCGCCGGCCAAGGTCTACGCCGCGTGGACGGACCCCAAGAGGCTAGCCCAGTGGTGGGGGCCGGGGACACCTGAGGACATGCGCGTCATCGAGCTCGACGTGCGCGTGGGCGGGAGGTTCCACGTCGGCTTCGAGTTCCAGGGCGAGCGCCACGACGTCCACGGCGAGTATCGGGAAGTGGTCGAGAACGAGAAGCTGGTCTTTTCGTGGTACTGGAAATCGACCGCCGAGCGCGTCTCGCAGGTGACCGTGAGGACGCGTGCCGACGGCGACGGCTGCATGCTGACCCTGATCCACGAGCAGCTCTACGACGAGGCCGCGCGCCTCGGCCACACGCGCGGCTGGACCGCCTCGCTCAACAAGATGGAAACGCTCTTCGTCCGGGAGGATGGCCAATGATGAAGCTCTACTATGCCGAGACCATGATGCCGCGGAAGGTCTGCGCGGTCGCCAAGATGCTCGGTTCGGACATCGCGTATGTCAGGCTCGACCTTGGCAAGGGCGAGCACAAGGCGCCCGCCTTCCGGGCCATCAACCCGGCCGCCAAGGTGCCGGCGCTGGTGTACGGCGACCTGAAGCTGTTCGAGGCCGACGCCATCTGCATGCATCTGGCGATCAAGGCCGGGTCCGATCTCTGGCCCTCCGATCCGGCGAAACAGGTCGAGGTCCAGCGCTGGCTGAGCTTCGCCGCCCACGAGCTCAACCCGCAGACCGGCGCGCTCTATTTCGAGCATGTCATCAAGGCCCATTTCGGCCTGGGCCCGGTGGATGCCGAGGCCGAGGCAACCGCCATCAAGGGGACGCGACGTCACCTGGGCGTGCTCGACGGCCGCCTGGCGACAAGCCGCTGGCTGGCCGGCGACACGCTGACCATCGCGGATGTCTCGGCGGCTGTCACACTCCCGTGGGCAGCCAAGGCGAACATCCCGATCGCCGATTTCGCCAACGTCCAGCGCTGGCACGACGATCTCAGCCGGCTGGACGGCTGGCGCGATCCCTGGCCGGAGCGCTTCGCCGCCGCGGCCTGAAGGTCGCGCGGAGCCGCTTCGCCCGGCCGTCCGAATTGACGAGGTCACGGGGCCAGGGATTGGCCCCGCCGACCCTCCTCGCGCCGGCCTTGGCGCGGGGAGGGCCCCCGGCTGCCCTGGCCTCACCCGGCACGAGAGACCACCAGCAGCCTGCGCCACCCGGCGCGGGACGGGACAGGCATGGCCCGCAGCAGCAAGGATCAGGCGTCATGACGCTCGAAGGCAGGACAGCGGTGGTGTTCGGTGGCGGCGGTGCGATCGGAGGGGCCGCCGCGCGGGCTTTTGCAAGGGAAGGAGCCCGGGTCTTCGTTGCCGGCCGGACCGCGGCGAAGCTGGAAGCGGTTGCGGACGAGATCCGCGGGGCCGGCGGCATGGCGGAGACGGCGATTGTCGATGTGCTCGACGAGGCGCGCGTCAACGCCTGCGTCGCGGAGGTGATAGCGACCGCCGGCCGCATCGACATCGCCATGGTCGCGGTCGGCTTCGTTCACGTCCAGGGCACGGCCTTCCTCGACCTGACGCTCGACGAGTTCATCAACCCCGTCGATGCCTATCTGCGCGCCCTGTTCATCACCGCGCAGGCCGTGGCAAGGCCGATGGCCAAGGCCGGTTCCGGCGTCATTCTCACGCTGTCGACGCCCGGCTCGCGCCTGACCTGGCCGGGCTTCCTCGGCTATGGCGTGACCTGCGCCGCCAAGGAGGGCTTCTCCAAGCGCCTCGCCATGGAACTCGGCCCGCACGGCATCCGCGTTGTCTGCCTGATGCCGAACGCGGTTCCCGAAACGATCGCGCGCGGCTCGCACGCCGCAGAGGTTTTTGCTCCGCTCGCCGCCCGCGAGGGCCTGACCGTCGAGGAAATGCTGGCAAGACCGCAGGACATGCCGGCGCTGCGCCGATTCCCGACCCTCGACGAGGTGGCGGAGGCCGCCGTCTTCGCGGCCTCGCCGAAGGCCGGCGCCCTCACCGGCGCGGTCATGAACCTGTCCTGTGGCCTTGTCACGGACTGACGCCTGCTACGACACCCCGACAAGAACCGAACGACAAGAACCGAACCCGACAGGAGCCCGTCATGACCGCCTTCACCGTTCCCGTCCCCCGCCGCCGCACCCTGCACCGGAGCGGCCTCGCCATCCTCGCGGGCCTCGCCACCGTCTTCGTGCTGTCGCACGCCGTCGACCACGTCATGCACTCGACGGGCGTCTTCCCGCCCTACGGCCAGCTGATGTCGGACGGCCTGTTCGCCTTCGCGCTGGCCTATCGCTGTCTGATTGTTGTGCTCGGCTGCCTCGTCACCGCCGCGCTGGCGCCGGCCCGCCCGATGCGCCACGCGCTGATCCTCGGCGGCATCGGCACCATCCTGGCCTGCCTGGGCGCCATCGCCATGTGGGACCAGGGCCCGGCCTGGTATCCGCTGGCGCTGATCGCCTCGGCCATGCCCTGCGCCTGGCTCGGCGGCCGCATCGAGGAACAGGCCCGCGCAGCCGCCTGAGCCGGGGTCGTACCCTGCTGACAGGATCGGGCGCTGTCCTGTGGGACAGTGGTCCATCCCAACATCGCCCCATCTGTCCGCGACCGGCCTCCGGCCGGTCACCGTCCGTCCCTGGAGCATGCCGTGACCCCTTCGACCGAAACGACCGCC
>VFQQ010004004.1_pt1 | contig 13494 bp, 13 predicted proteins | sample 3512341 | NCBI WGS metagenome assembly VFQQ01 (sample SAMN10412373, study PRJNA504923) | tailings metagenome | isolation source: Relicate 2 Philex TSF1 revegetated site | place: Philippines: Tuba, Benguet | collected 2017-08-29 | reverse complement strand
GCCGTACATGCGCGACTCGTGGCTTGCCGAAAGCTGACGCTACTGACTTGGCATTGGCAAAGCGTCCACACCACTAGAGTTCGAGTTGAAAACCTGGCGTTGAACCCCGCTGTTCGTGAGGCAGTGCGCATCTAATGGGTAGTGTCGGATGCTCCCGCTAGCAGATAGCGCTCTAGCTTATTGCGTCTGCCGCCAGCCGAATTATTTCAAGATAGCTATCCACTTGCCAGGCAGATCGCCCAATGAAGAGCCCATCAATGCCGGGTTCAATGACGAGATTTCCCGCGTTTTCAGGGTTGACGCTGCCGCCATATAGCACTGGAGGGCGGATCGACATTATTGATGTGGCGAGGTCACCGATATAGCGCTGCCTACTGCCTGCGTATGCGGCGCTAGCCGGGATCCCGGCTGCGCCGATCGCCCAGACCGGCTCGTAAGCCAAAAGGATCGGCCTACCAAGCATCGCGCCGTCCAGAAACTGTAGCGCTCCGAGCACCTGCTCGCGAAGCACATCGTCGGCGCGGCCGGCGTCCCTCTCAGCCAATGTCTCGCCGATGCAGATAAGCGGCAGCAATCCGTGACGAATCGCGGCCGCCGTCTTCAGTCCCACAGTCCGATTGGTCTCCCCGAAGTGCTCGCGCCGCTCACTATGACCGAGTTCGACAAGATCAAGTCCACAGTCTCGTAGCATGAGCGGCGAGATCTCGCCCGTCCATGCCCCATTATCTTCCCAATGCATGTTCTGAGCACCGACCTTTACACGAGTTTCGGCCAATGCCTCCTTGACCTGGCGCGCGGCGGTAAAAGGAGGGATGACGAAAGGCTGGATGGCCTGATCGACCTCGGGCAGAGCCACACTAAGCGCATGTGCGAAAGCGAGGGCTTCAGCAAGTGTCTTGTTCATTTTCCAACTGGTGCCGACCCAGCGCATCGATGCTGTTGCGTGCGCTGGTCGGGTCATGTTCTTTGCGGTGTCATGTACGGACACCGTCTCTGATGCTGCAGAAATAATCGTCGAATCCGATTTGACCGCCTTTCATCGCAATCTCGAGTCCATCGATCTCCTTGCGCTGGGAATGGGCGACGCAAAGAGGCGATCCTGGCGACTGTGGCAATGGAAGACGCACGGTAAGGGCCTCCACATCGAGCTGGCTGAGGGCATGGCCGGAGGTGTCGCCACCGGCAACGATCGCACGCCTCAGCCCGGCCCGAATGACGATCTCCCTGAGTATCTGCCCGAGACCCTTGCCAAGATTGTGCCTCGCCGCTGGGATGGCATCAATTTCTGCGCCGCGATCCGCTGAAGGCCCGAGTGCCGAGTAAAACACAACGCTTCGTCCTGCCGCCAGGACGTTCAGGCCCGTGCGCACTGCGTCGTCGACGGTCTTTCCATTGTCGTCAGCGGACAGGGAAAGTGGATCAAGTTCTACGCCTTGAAAGCCGTTGTTCTGAGCATAACGAATTTGCGCTTCCGTCGTCGGCGAAACGCTGCCGGAAACGACTGCAATTTGCTTGACGGGAGACAATGGTTCGAAGCGCGCTGCCTGCGTCGCGAGTCCATCTTTCGCCCAGACCGGCAGCAAGGCGTATTCCACTCCGGAAGATCCGCAGCAGAATGGTCCGCTGCGTTGTGCAATTCTCCATATCTGCTCGCCGGCGATCCGCTGCGTCTCGGGATCGGCAACGTCAAAGAGCGCAATTCCGTCCTTTACGGCGCTCACACGCTCATCGAGGCCCGCGGCGCGCAACATAGCGACGTCTATCAGGGACGAGGGCATGCTGGTTTGATGCGAGAGGTGCACGAGGAGATCGGCCTCGGCCATCGGCGTGACCGGATGCCTGCTCATCACCGGATGCCGATCGATGCGATACGTGCGGCCGCGATAGGCAGCAAACAGATTGCCAAAGGCAGTGTAGCGCTTGAGCTGCGGAGCGCCGACCAGAAGCGGCACAACGGCTTGGCCGAACACCTTCCTCCCGATCTCGATTGCTCGCCCTATGCTGCCAATCTGCGGGCTGGAATCGAAGGTGGAGCAGACCTTGTAATGGCATATCTGTGCGTCGAGCTTCTTCAGCCACCGAAAAGCTGTTGGAAGGTTCTCATCCATCCAGCCCAGCGTTTCGCTGCGGCTGGTGCCCGCGAGCCCGAAGGCCCGATGGTCGGCGAAACGCGCGAGAAGCTTGCCGTCAGGAATTTTAAGAAAAAGGACCGTCGGAACGCCGCCCAACGCGAGAGCTTCCATCACGTCGGTGGAGCCGGTCAGGTCATCGCCATAGTAGGTTAGCAGCGGTCGTTCCATGAATCGGGGACTACTCTTTGCGAACGTCTAGGCGATTGATCGCGTCGACATTGCCTGCCGAAGGTCCCTTGGGATCGAATTCGGAGGCGAGCCAGGCGTCGACAATCGACTTGGCCAATTCCGGTCCGATCACCCGTGCGCCCATCGTAATGATCTGGGCATTGTTGGACTTGGCTGCTCGCTCCGCAGAATAGGTGTCGTGGGTAAGCGCTGCGCGAATGCCCGGAACCTTGTTGGCGGATATGCAAACGCCGATGCCCGTGCCACAGAACAGGATGGCACGATCGTTGCGGCCGTCTATGACGGTTTCCGCGACGACCTTCGACAGGTCCGCGTAGTAGCCGCTTTGGCTGAGATCACTCACTGTAATGTCCGGCTTTCCAGCGAGGTGAGCAGCGATCACGTCGAGAAGCGGCTTGCCGGCGCTGTCTGCTCCGATGGCGACTTTCATGTCATTCACTCCGTGTCGCTTCATGCGGCATTGGGGTTGGCGCCGAACTTCTTGAGGGACTGATCGAGTTCCGGATGGGTTCGGGCATAAGTTTCGAGGTCGATGCCTTCGACTGTTGCCTGCCAGGCCTGCTGCACGGCGCGGACGCCGGCTGCGGGGCCACCGGGGTGGCTGACGATGCCGCCGCCGCACAGATACATGAGATCGACGGTCCCGCCGGTGCGGGCGTAGGTTTCGGGCGCCTGGCCGCCCCATTGTCCCGAGCAGACAACCGGCAATGCGCAATCGGTGGGTTCAAAAATGGGTGTGGTCACCGCCTTGAAGGATTCGACAAAGGACTCGTCGGGTTCCCAGTATTTCGCTCCGATTCCATTGATCTGGAATTGGTCGACGCCAAGCAGCCGCCAGAACTGTTGCCAAACCTTGAAATCCATTCCGAGGCCCGGATGGCGGGTGAGTATGTCCCACCCGTTGCGATGGGCGTGAATCACAAGGCTGGAGCGCTTGCGCAAATATGCAAGGCCGCCCATCCCCACCGAATTGATGTTGACCACCGCTGCGTTCCCGCCGGCTTTGGCAACCACGTCGTGGTTGCGCATCATCTCATCGGGATCGGCATGCGAGATGCCGAATGCATACATGGGCTTGATGCCCGTTTTCTGCTCGCGCTCAAGAACGAGCGGCATGATTGCGTTGACGCGCTCTGCCAAGGGCGAATAAGCTGGGCTCATCAGCTTTTCGTCATCCTTGATGAAGTCGACGCCTGCGTCGATCAGTTCTCCTACCATCGCGGCACTCTCGTGGGGCCTCAGGCCGAGCGCCGGCTTCACGATGCTTCCGATGATCGGCCGGCCCTTCACGCCCGTCAGCCTCAGGCTGCCGTCTATGCCAAATTGCGGCCCTGGTTGCGCCCCCCGGAATTCGTCAGGAAGCTTCATGTCGATGACGCGTATGCCCGTCAGTCCTTTGATGGAGAAGGTTCCACCGATCGCGATCGTCATGAGTGCCGAGAGGTCCGTGCCAACCGCTTCGACGGGAAAGCCAATATCGGCTTCTGCCCGATTGAAGATCGTGCCCGGCACGTCGGGAAGCGCCGGCGTTCTCGTCGGCTCGAGGGCCCGTAGCCCCAGGACACGAGCTGCGACACGTGCCTTCAACTCCGGCGTCTCTCCAGGGAGGTCGACGAAGGTACCGGTGGACTGGTCACTGGCGATCTTGGCCGCCAAAGCTTCGATGCTGCCAGGCGTTTCGATCAGATAGGTGAAAACGATCATCGCACAATCGACCATTCCAGCTTCCCATGTACCGCAAACTGGTATAATGAGTATTCCTGTAATGCAAGCGTGGTCAGCAACCTTCCATCTTTGAAAGGCAGATCGGCTGCATTAGTGTGCGCTCGTGCGAGGGCATCCCAGATGGAACAGTCAGAACCGATCATACGACGCAAACTGTCGGATGAAGTTTTCGCCCGTCTGCAGCGGTTGATAACCAGCGGGGAACTCAATCCCGGTGACGAAATGCCTTCCGAACGCGAACTGATGGAACGCTTCGGGGTGGGCAGGCCTGCCATCAGGGAAGCAATGCAATCCCTCGCCAATATGGGACTGGTGGCCATCTCTCACGGCGAGCGTGCGAAGGTGCTGAAACTGACCGCCCAATCGATTCTCAGACAGGTCGATGGCGCTGCGAAGATCATGTTGTCAGCGTCGAAGGACTCGCTTGAACATCTCAAGAGCGCTCGGATTTTCTTCGAGCGAGGCATGGTGCGCGAGGCTACAGAGAAGGCAACGCCGTCGGACGTGGAGGCGTTGAAATCCATTCTCAAGCGGCAGCAGAGATTGTTGGGCGACGCCAACGGCTTCATTGACGCCGATATGGAGTTACATGCCCGGATCGCTTCAATATCGGGCAATCCGATCTACGCTGCCGTTAGCGCCGCGATGCTCGGATGGCTCAAGGCATACCATACGGAAATGCTGATCTGGACCGGCAAGGAGAAATACACGCTTTCCGAGCATCAGAAGATTATCGATCGGATCGCCGCCCGCGATCCCGACGGTGCGGAGCGGGAGATGGTAAAGCATCTCGAGCGCTCGCGGGCCCTCTATGTGGCGGCTGAGAGCCAGGCCTCTTAGCCGTCAAGCAAGCACTAGCCAATCCGCGCGACGGCATACGGCGGCAGGTGTAAAGCGGCGACGTTTCGTCCGAACTCACGCCAGCCTTGATTGCCACTGACGGCGTCACCGTCGAGGATCGCCAGGTCTGCCCCCTGCCCCATCAGAGCCGTTAGATCGACTTCAAGCCTCTCGCGGGTAAGGTTTGCAACGAGGCCAAGAATTTGGCCGCCGGGCTTGCGGACGGCGACCACGGCGATTTGGCCAGTTGTTCCGACGTCTGCCTGAATGGATTGCATGCCTGCAAACGCTGCCAGCGCTTGCACAACGTAAAACAACGGTCGTCTTCCACCTTCCGGAACCGGTTCGCCGACCTCAGCGATCAAACCGAATGGCCCGGCGAATGCGCTGGGCACCAATTGATCCAGCCCAGCCGGCGCAACGCGAGCGGCGTATCCAACCGCCCATGCGGCTGCAAAGAGCGCGTTGTGACGTGGATCGCGGTTCGCCATGGGAACGCGGACAAGATGCGGATTGTCCTTGGTCGCGCTGCCATACGGATTTTGCCGCATGGCGATAGTCGACGGACCGATACGATAGGGAATGTCGTCGTAGATCGCACGCACGGACCGCGTGATCGGCGTCAGCGCTTGCAGCGATTGCATGACAGACAGATCGTCGGAGGCGTGGACGATCGGGCAAGTGCAATGAGTCACGAAGTCGATCTTGTCGGCCGGCACGCGCTTGCGGTTGAGTTCGGTGAAATAGCTGAGCATGCCGCCGCCGAGCGTGATGCCCGGGAACGCGCGCCTCGCCGCGGCATAGACATCCTCCAGCGGTGGACACTCCGGCCATTTGCTCCCGGGTGGCGTCGACTGGCGGTCCACCGACGGCGACACAGCGAGACTATCGAGATTTAGCTCGGCATCGCGCACAAGCACCGCCAGCCTACCCATCTCCACGTCCAAATCTTCCTCGCATGGGATGGCGCATTCAAGCGCAACCGGCACACGATGCGCTTCGGAAAGCCGCGCAAAGTCACTCATCTCGACCGCCCCGTGCCCAGCCGTGCAATCGAAATGAAAGAGGAGTGCCTGCGGCGACAATTCCTTCAGCATGTCAATGTCGACAAGTGCCGCCGGGACGTCTTGCGGATAGACAGCGAGACCGATCTTTGGAAGCGGAGGCCCGGGTTCTCCGAGCCGCGGACGAAGAACCGATCCATCTTGTTGAACGGAAGCCGCACTGTCGCGGGAAAAGCGCAGCGTCACCCTCTGCGTCTGGGCCTTTCCTGCGGGCAGCACATACGGCCAAGGCAGCGCCAGCGGCCGCACGTAGGTCTTGTAGGAGGCATCGGACCAGTTGCGCTGGTCTTCCATCTCGAAGGTGTCGCCCTCCATCCGGCACTCGGCACGAAGACCGGGCCTCACCTCATGTGCGATCGCCCGCATATCCTTGAACGGCTGCCAGGGGTCTATCAACTCCGGCAGCACCGTCTCAATCACCGATCCATCGATATGTTCGACGCTGACCGGCGAGCCAGCAAGTCCGACGATCGGGTGAAGGATGCAGAACCCACAACGGTTTGTTTCAAAATCACCATCGGGGGTCGCCGTGGCGGTGAAGGTCAGTTCGTCAGGCGAGCCTGTGATGCGCGCCGAAAACCGCAATCGCACTCCGCTTGGCCCGACGCATTCCGCGTCATAGCTCAAGGAAAACTGTGTTTCGCCCTGGTCGAGCTGAAAATTGGAGATCGCCGGCTCGTAGGTGCCCCAGTCGCGGTCGCGCACGATATAGGCGACGGCGCGCAACACCTCGATCCCACCATAGCTGATCGTCCTGAGATTGCCGTTGACGAGGTCTGCGGCCAGCGATCCTGCAATGAGGCGGATCGGCTCAGGTTCGCTTTGATGCGTTCCGGTAAGCGCGAAGCCGTCGCTCATGTGAGAATATCAGCGGGCCGCACGGGCTTGCCGCTTTCAGCACCTGCATAGGCCGCCTCGACCAGTGCAAAAGTCTTCAGATTGTCGGCGCCGGAGGTGGAGGTTTCGCTGCCAGACTTCAGGCAATCCACCCAATGCTGCTCGATCGCCGCGACGCTCTCCTGGATGTTGTGCCACGGCCGCGAGGCCCAAGCCAGAAACGGTGGGGAAACATCGCGCTCGGCAATCCCCGTCCTGCCTGTTACCGTGAGACGATAGCCCTGCGTGAGACGCAGCGTACCATCGCTGCCATCGATCTCGACAAGCGTCTCGGGAAATGGCTCAACCGCCAGCTTGGTCGCATAGCTGCAATCGACCACCGACGTTACGCCATTCGCGTGATCGAGCAACATGGTCGCGACGTCTTCGCCCTGTATCCTTGGGTTGATGCGCCGCGTCAGCGACGTGATCGTCGCTACGTCGCCGAACAGGAAGCGCGCAATATCGAGAATGTGAATCCCAAGATCTTCGATGATGAACCGCTTGCCTTCCGCCAGATAGGGCTGGCCGGAAAAGACATCGAAGCCCGATCGGAAGGAGATTCGACCGAAGAAAGGTTCGCCGATTTCACCGGAATCGATCACCTGCTTGACCGCCTGGATCGGCGATTGCCAACGGAAGTTCTCATGAACCATCAGCGGAACACCGGCCTTGCGGCAAGCCTCAACCATCGCCTTTGCGTCGGCAAGCGTCGGTGCAAAAGGCTTCTGGCAGATCGTCGGCAGCTTGTGTGAGGCCGCCAGCTCTACGAGCGCGCGGTGGCTCTTGACGGTCGTCGCTATGTCGACAAAATCGAGTTGTTCCGCCCTCATCATCTCAGCCGCGTCGGCATAGCGCGCGGTGATGCCGAACTGGTCGCCGACAGCGTTCAGCCGTTCCGGATCGCGGTCGCAAATCGAAACGATTTCCGCGCCTTTCGCATCGCGCCAGCCATGCATGTGGTTGATCGCGAAGAAACCGCAGCCGATGAGCCCACCCCTGAGCACCGTCATGCCATCAGCCCGCCTTGGCCATCTGCATAAGCGTTACGCGCTGCTGCAGCCGGCGCTGCGCCTGGTCGATGACGACGGCTACGATGATGACCAGTCCCTTGATGACCATCTGCCAGAACGAGCTGACGCCCATCATCACCAGGCCGTCTGACAGGATGCCGATGACGAAGGCGCCGACAATGGTGCCGCCGATTGTGCCACGGCCACCCGACATCGACGTGCCGCCGAGCACTGCTGCGGCGATGGCGTTGAGCTCGAAGCTCTCGCCGGTCGCCGGATGCGAGGCCATGAGCTCGGACGAAATGATCAGGCCGACGATCGCCGCGCAGAACCCGGAAAACATGTAGACGAACATCTTCACCATGTTGACGCGCACGCCGGAAATGCGCGCCGCCCGCTCGTTGCCGCCGACAGCGAAGATATGACGTCCGAGCGGCGTATAACGCGCGAGATAGGTCGCTCCCAGAGCCACGACGATCAACAGCCACACCGATACCGGAAGGCCCAGGATGCGCCCTGCACCGAGATAGCCAAAGCCCGTGTTGCCCAGCTCGGGATTTCCGACGAGGTTGGGAAAGGTGCGGCCGTCGGACGACAGCAGCGCCACGCCGCGCGCGACGTAGAGCGTGCCGAGCGTCGCGATAAAGGGCGCGACGTTGAGCTTGGTGATTAGCCAGCCATTTATCGCCCCTATGAACACGCCAACACCGAGCGTCAGCAGGATAATCTCGGGCACGTTGAAATAGACCGTATAGCCGATCTGGAGATCAACGCCGTTGAGCACCAGATAGCCTGCGACCATCGCGCACAGGCCGACAATCGAGCCGACCGAGAGATCGATGCCGCCTGTGATGATGACAAAGGTCATGCCCATCGCGAGGAACGCGTTGAGCGCGACGTGCTTGGACATCAGGATCAGATTGGCTGTCGACAGGAAGGTCGGAACCGTCAGAGAGAAGAAGAGGATGACGACGATCAGCGCGATGAAGGTGCGCGCCTTCATCAACGTCAACAGGAGGGAGCCTCCATCTGCCGGGGCGGCAGAAGTTGTAGCCGCGTTAGCCATGTGCGTTCTCCCCAGAATTTGACGGCCCGTGGCCTTTGGCGGAAGCCGCCACGACCATCTCCTCGGTCGCTTCCTCGCGATCGAAGATGCCGGTCAGCTTGCCGTTGCTCATGACGGCGATGCGATCAGACAGCGCCATCACCTCGTCGAGGTCAGACGTGGCGAAAAGAATGCCCAGCCCGTCGCGCGAAAGCTTGCGCATCGTGCGGAAGACATCGGCCTTGGCGCCAACGTCGATACCGCGGCTGGGCTCGTCCATCAGCAGCACCTTGGGATTGGTCAGGAGAGCCTTGCCGATGACCACCTTCTGCTGATTGCCGCCGGACAGCGAAGTCACTTCGTTGTCGGTATTGGCGACCTTGATAGCAAGTTCCTTGACCATCGAATTGACGGCCGCGCGTTCCTTGCTTGCGCTTATGTGAAACATGTTCGCGAACTTGCGCAGACTGGCGAGCGTCAGGTTGCTGGCAACCGACAGGATCGGCACCAGCCCTTCGCGCTGCCGATCCTCCGGGATGAGCGCGAGGCCACGGCGAATACGACGCGTCGTATCGTGCTCCTTCACCTCCTCACCGTCTATGAAGATCTTGCCCGTCGCCTGGCCGTGCCGGCCCATGATGCAATCAAAGAGCTCGCTGCGCCCGGCGCCCATCAGCCCGTAGATGCCGAGGACCTCGCCTGACTTGAGCGACAACGACACATGGTCCACAGCCAGGCCGCCGGTCGGGCGCGGCAGACAGATTTCTTCCGCCCGAAAAACTTCCGCACCCGGCTTGTGATCGTCCGCCTTGGCGAAGTCCTTGGCGTCGGAGCCGATCATCTGCCGCACGATCCATTTCGTGTCGACGTTCTTCATCTCCTCCTGGCCGGTGATGTGACCATCACGCAGCACGGTGATGTAGTCGCCGATGCGGATCAGCTCCTCCAGTCGATGCGAGATATAGACGATCGCAACGCCTTGGCTCTTCAGCTCGGCGATGACCTTGAACAGCACCTCGACCTCGGCCGCCGACAACGCTGACGTCGGCTCGTCCATAATGAGGATGCGAGCGTCGAGCGACACCGCCTTGGCAATCTCGACAAGCTGCTGCTGGCCGATGCGGAGATCCTCGACCAACATGTCGGGACGGATGCCTGCGCGAAGCCGGTCGAGTGCTTCGCCCGCCCGCCTCTCCTGCTCCTTGTGATCGATATGGAAGACGCGGTTGGTCAACTCGCGCGTCGCAAAGATGTTCTCGGCGACCGTCAGATTGCCGAACAGATTGAGTTCCTGGAACACCATTCCGATGCCCCGCTCGACAGCGTCGCCCGACGAAGAGAACGAAACCTCTTCGCCTTCCAGAAGGATGCGGCCGTGTGTCGGCTTCTCGACCCCGGCGATGATCTTCATCAGCGTCGACTTGCCGGCACCGTTCTCGCCGACGAGCACGTTCACCGCGCCGCGCCTGACCTCGAAATTCGCTCGCTTCACCGCGACCGTCCCGAAGTAGACTTTCGAGACGTCCTCTAGCTTCAGGATCACATCGTGCGATTGATCCGTCATTGCGCGATCTCGGCTTGGACCGGTGTCATGAGCGGCAAGTCCGAGCCGGACGCCGGCACATAAGCGCCGAGCAGTCTGACTGTCTTGCCGTCAAGGCCATCCCGCGGCAGCTTCGAGAGCACATTTGCATTGGCGTAGGTGTTGAATGACTTGCCGAACTGCGCAAAATCAATCTGGTTCTTGAACGTATTGAAGTCGACGAAGTCGAGCGCGTCACGCAGCGCGGTACCTCGGATCGCCGGCCCGATCTGGGCACGCAGGTCAGCCTTACCATCGCCGTCCACATCCACGTCGATCGTGGCGGCGCGCGACTCCGTATTCGATGCAACGATCTTGCCATCCGCCTTCGCGATATAAGTCCACGGCGAGTTCGCCTGCTTCCTTGGATTACCGTATTTTTCGCCGGCGGACTTGGCATCGGTTTGGGCGAGTTTCTGCACCTCTTGGAACGGTCCGGCCTTGGCTTCGAGATAAGGCAGTACCTTCGGTGACCAGATCTCCGCGACCATCTTATCTGGATCGAAATCTCCTGCAGCCGCTGCCGCCTTGTCTTCCGCCGAAGGCGTCGGAAGGATTTTGCAGCCGGCGATGCCGGTCAAAACGACAAGAGCGGCCACGGAGAAAGAGACGGATTTCGGCATGGCCATTGTTGCTCGCTGCTAAGATGCGCATGGGCCAATATGGTACGGCAGGCCCGATGGACAGGCCTGCCGTACCCTTTGGGAGGATGCGGTCAGTCGGTCAACGCAAAGGTTTCGAGCTTGCCGGCGTTGTCGGCATTCACGAGCACGCAGTCCATGAGCTGCTTTTCTTCCGCCGGTCCCTTGCCGGTCTTGATCCAGGCGTCGGCCTGTTCGACTGCCATCTGCGCTTGGGCGTAGGCGGGCTGCAGCACGGTCGCCTTGATGCCACCCGCCTTGATCGAGTCGCGCACGTCGTTCGAGCCGTCGAAGCCGACGACGATCACGTCCTTGCGGCCAGCGGCCTCAAGTGCGGCCCATGCGCCCATGGCCATGGTGTCATTGCCGGAGATAACGCCCTTGATGTCAGGGTTGGCCTGCAAGATGGATTCCATCTTGGAGAAGGCTTCCGTCTGGCTCCAGTTGGCCGACTGCTGTGCAACCATCTTCAGGTCGGGATACTCATCGATGACATCGTGATAACCCTTCGAGCGGATGCCGGCATTGGTGTCGGACTCCTTGCCGACCAGCTCGACATAATTGCCCTTCTCGCCCATCAGCTTGACGAACTCCTGCGCGCCGAGCTGGGCGCCCTGGTAGTTGTTCGACACGATCTGCGCTGCTGCAACACCCGTGGCATTGATCTCACGGTCGATCAGGAAGGACGGGATGCCGGCATCCTTGGCCTTCTGCACGGCGGCAACAGTGGCGTCCGCGCCGGCGTTGTCGAGGATGATTGCCTTGGCGCCCCTGCCGATAGCCGTGTCGATGAGCTGCGACTGCTTGCTGGCGTCGTCGTCGTGCACGAGTACAAGCGTCTCGTAGCCGAGTTCCTTGGCTTTCGCCTCGGCGCCGACGGCCTCTGCCTTGAAGAACGGGTTGTCGTGTGAAGGCGTGATGATTGCAATCAGATCTGCGGCGAATGCCGGGGCCGCGGTTCCGAGGGCAAATACGCCGGCCATCGCGGCAAGCGTCATTCTACGTGTAAGTTTCATGCTAGTCCTCCCGATGAAAGATGGAGCCGGTACCGCCGGCTGCGGTTCAGGTGATGCGACGAATGCTTTCGGCGATCTCCTGGGGTTCGAAGATGCGCTTCCAGTCGTCCCGCATAAGAACGGGTTTGCCGAACTCGATTGCCTTGTTGCAGGCGTCGGAGAACGCGCCTTCGCGTTCACCGAAGATCACAGACGCGAGCACGTTGATGTGACCCAACAGGAAGTCGAGCGCGGCCTGGCGATCGACACCACGCCGCACCACTTCTTCGACGCCCTCCTGCATCACGTCGAGCAACGAGGCACACATCGTCTCCGCAAGAGCCGGCTCAAGCATGGCAAGCTGATCGACGGTGACACGGTGCGAACGCATGACTGGCGCCCAGATGGTCTTGGCGATCGCCTCACCCTTGGCGTAGTCGGCCTCAGGACCCTGCATCAGCGCGCTGACGATGTGCTGCTTGGCCTTGATGCCGCCGAAGTAATCCTTCTTTGCCTCCATATCCGTCTCGTCATTGAAGAGCGGCGGATGACATGGGTGCGTAATGAAGTAGGTGAGGTCCGGGCGGTTGGGCAGATGGCCGGCCGCCGGAGCTGCGGCATCGAGCACGACCACCATCGTCCCGGATTTCAACTGCTTCTCGATTCCCGCTGCAACCTTTCCGATATGCGTGTCGGGAACGGCAAGAACGACGACATCGGCGCCATCCAGCGCCTGTTGAAGGGAAACGGTGTCGATGCCGAGTCCATCCTTCAGCCGCCTGCTGCCCACATCGCTGACTTCGACATGTCTGACATTGTAAGAAGAGCCGCGAAAATTCGTGGCCAAGCGGTAGCCCATTTTCCCGCCAGCACCGAGCAACGCAACGTTCGACATGCAGAGTGACCTCCCAGTTGGTTTAACTGGTATAATGAGTATGATGTCACCATGCAAGGGCTAAAGGTTTTTCCATGTCTTGAGACGGACAATGTAACCGTCAGCCGTCCGCGCGACTCCCGTGCCGCAACGTATCTCGCAGGCTGCCTCACAAGTTTTCGCAAGAGCTTAAACAGATTAGTCAACCGCGGAGAGCGTGTTCTCAATCGTGATGGCTGCTTCCGCGGCCAATTTGCCACTTGCAGAACGTCTGCTCCCGGTCCCAAGGCTGCCATTGCCCTTTATCCGCTGCGCATCGTTGGCGGTGACCGATGGAGTATACTCTATCGGTCAATCTCAGGATGGCAGCAACGGGGGCCGGGACCGGACCGTCGGCTTTCGGGATTGAACCTACGAAAACAGGCGTTCGTGGGTTCGGAAATCAATGAGGTTCATCTCGCCCGAGAAAGATGATGGAGCAAGATGATACGGATCACCTCATCACGAATGGATTTGCG
>VFQQ010004003.1_pt1 | contig 13501 bp, 23 predicted proteins | sample 3512341 | NCBI WGS metagenome assembly VFQQ01 (sample SAMN10412373, study PRJNA504923) | tailings metagenome | isolation source: Relicate 2 Philex TSF1 revegetated site | place: Philippines: Tuba, Benguet | collected 2017-08-29 | reverse complement strand
GGGACGTATGGCAACGAATGGATCCACAAGTGGGTGCTCAGAAGTGGGTGCTCAGGGGCTGCCTTCCTTTGCACGAACGGGCGCCAGGTAAGGGTGGGCCATCGCCTCCTTTGCAGTGAGCCGCTCCTGCGCGTTTACAAACAGGGGAGGAGGGGAGGAGGGGGAGGCCAGGGTGAGTTAAGCAGCGTGCGCATGCCAACTGGGTGCCATCAGGTAGCCGAGCTGTTCTGCAGCTGTACCATCTGACGGGGCTTGCAAGGCGCCACGGCAGCTGGTGGCACAGCCGTGCTGGTAGCAGCGGCGGCATGACAGGTGACATCAGCCTCCAGAGCGAACACGGTGGGGCAGTATTGAGATGATGATGGCGGGGCAGCATTCAGATGCACCGCGGCCTCCTCACCTGGGGGTCGTACCGCAGCAGGTTGTCGACGAAGTCTAACGGCCTCACAGCCAGCTGGTTTACCAGACCGCATCTAGTACAATACTCAAATCGAAATCTAAAACCTCAGGAAATGTGTTTCGCACCTGGTGGTCGTACCGCAGCAGCTTGTCGATGAAGTCTATCGCCTCGGCCGACACCAGGTGCTGGTTCTCCGCGTTCACAAACTTGGTCCACGGCTTGCGCGAGTGCCTGCAGAGGGATGTGCGGGAGCGAGTGCTTCGCCCTGTGACCGGCAGCTGAGCCTCCCAGCAGTCTGTTAAAGCAAGGCATGTCACTATCAAGGGCTGAGCATCGTACCTGCCCACCAGCGCCTCTAGCTGCGGGTCCAGCTCCAGCCCGTACTTGTTGAGGTAGGCGTAGAAGGAGTCGGTGCCCAGCACCTGCGAGTTGTGATGCAGAAGGTGTTGCTAATTTGACTCGGATGGAACAAGAAGTTGCGATGGGTCCTGAACACGCTATTGTTGGGGCAGGCACCAGCAGTCGCGCCTAGCACCTGCAAAGGTCAAGCAGCCGCAGGCCCACTGCCCAGGATGCCAGGTGTGCGCTAGGCTGGCCGCCCTTCCGGCACACTGCCTCGATGGTCGAGATCAGCCCCTCATCTCGCGCCAACCCACCTTGCAGATCTTGACCAGCTGGTCGTAGTTGTCGTGGCCGTAGAAGAAGGGCTCCTGCGGTTGATCAGAAACAGCATTGCATTCGAAACGACGTTAGCTAAAACCAAGCATGCGGCAAGCATCACGGTAAGCAGGACTGTGGCCGTAGAAGAAGGGCTCCTGCGGAGCAGGTGGATTCATCAGCAAGATGCGTGAGCACAGGCAACAGAGCATGGGGAAGGCATCCCGATCTGTAGCAACAGCAGGGGTATGTGCAGCGACGCGTGTCAGACAATGCAGTGTCGCAGGGTCGCATGCCCTGGTGCTGCAAGCACGCGCCAGCCAGCCGCGCACCTTGCGGAAGATCATGCCTGCCAGCCCGCCCGCCCACATGTCATGCAGCCGCTTGGGCACCGCAGGTTATGCTTACGCAAGCAGCAGCAGCAAGCAAACCCAGCTGCCCACCTTGCGGAAGATCATGCCCGCCAGCATGCAGCCCAGCGACCACATGTCCAGGCTGTAGTCGTAGTCCTGCAACAAAACAAGAGGACTAAATTGAGCCGAATCAACATGGTGCAGGACTGCTATGCAGCCCAGGGACCACATGTCCAGGCTGTAGTCGTAGTCCTGCACAGGAGGAGGCGCAAGGCAGCATGCTCAACTGAAAACTGCGGAGCGACAGGCCACCACTACAAACCATCGATTGACATTTGCGACATCGTAAAGTAGCCGAATTCATACAACAATAGTTCCTTGCCTGCAGGTCCACCAGCAGCTCGGGGCCCTTGAAGCTGCGGCGGCCAGGAACCTCCTCGCGATTCTGATTAAATCAACCAGCACAGTTTGAAAAGACAGCTTGCCTGCAGGTCCACCAGCAGCTCGGGCCCCTTGAAGTAGCGGGAGGCGACGCGCACGTTGTACTCCCGCCCCGGGTGGTAAAACTGCGGGTGGGAGAGGAGACGCAGCAGCCGTTCAGGCGCAGCTTGCAGCACTGCCAGCTAGCAGCACACGCAGCAGCCCTGTCATTGCTGCAGCATACTGCTATTGCGAGGCCCACCTCTGCGAGGCCCCAGTCCATGAGGCGCACCTTGCACTGGGAGCTTGCTGCCCAGGCCACCAACCCGACTTCCCACCCAGCAGCGCCTGGCATGATGTAAATCAACCACGCACCTCGGCCAGGCCCCAGTCTATGAGGCGCAGCTTGCGCTCGAAGTGGTCTGGTCGGCTGGGCATCTAAAGCAACCCAAGCAGGCAGAAGGAAAACAGGCAAAGAGGAGCATGAGCAGCCAACCTCCGCCAGGCCCCAGTCTATGAGGCGCAGCTTGCGCTGGGAGTGGTCGATCATGATGTTGTGGGGCTTGACGTCGCGGTGCATGATGCCCTTGGAGTGGCAGAAGTCCAGCGCCTGCGGGGTGGGATGCAATAGGGTACACCAGTTGAGCAACGGGTACACCAGGCTAGGGCTCAGGTGGGGCCATCTTCATTCCAGGTACATTTCACTGCCAATGGGCCCAGAAGTACAGCGTTTTGCCCTGAAATGCAAAACTGCCTCCAGAACGCCCAGCTGGTACATGGCATCCCAGCTTTCAAGCTCTTGAACAAAACACGCACCTTCAGAATCTCCATGACGTAGAAGCGGATGTCATAGTCGGAGAGCGTGGGGTACAGCACCTGCAGGGAGAAAGAAAGAAAGGGGTTAACCGTCGTTCAGAAGTTAACTAGATAGCAGAGAGAGTTGTAGCCGGAGAGCGTGGGGTACAGCACCTGCGGGGCACATTAATACAACTCGGACAGTCAACTTTCCTGCTCACATGCAACAAAGAGTCGGGGAGCGTGGGGTACAGCACTGCAGGGAACAATGAATGATGACGCAATAAAGCCACTGTTACTCGAGACGCGCCCCAGTGTAGCTGCGTGCCTTGCAGGCGGGCTGCTCATGCGTGGACAGCGGCACTGACACTGGAAGCATTTCAACACTGCGGCCAACCACCAATACAAACGTGCAGTCAAACCACGCGCCTTGAAGTCGGTGTTGTTCACGTACTCGAAGACCAGGGAGGGCGTCTTGGACTGCGGGTCCCGCACCTGCGCAGGCATGGCATGGCAGGGGTGCATCGATTAGCGGCAGCATGTCAAGGGCATGTGTGGACCGAGCCTGACGCCCAGCGGCAGCAGCGGCGGCGGCGGCAGCAGCGGCGCCGGTGGCAGCAGTGTTGAACGAAAAGCGGCAGCAGCAACAGCAGGCAAAGCAACAGCAGGCAAATCAAAAGCAGCAACGCACCACGTCCAGCAGGTTGATGACGTTGGGCCCGCCGTACAGGTTCTGCAGGATCTTGATCTCGCGCTTGATCTGCGACAGACAGGGGAAGCAGGCCCAAAGGCATGAGAGGGATGGGATGGATTCAGAATGGTTGAGCCGTCAAGCGCCTCAGCCAGCAGCACAACCGCGCAGCTGAGCGCATGCAGCGCGCACCACCAACCTCGAACGGCCTCCCAGGCAGCAGATGCCTCGGTTAGTATACTCCCCAGCACCCACCTGACGATGCACTGCACACTTCAAAAACGCGGCTTGCTGCTAACACTGGCACACCATCAGTGCACTCCCCAGCACCCACCTTCTTCTTCTTCACGGGCTTGAGGATCTTGATGATGCACTTCTCGTTGTTGCGCACGTTCACGCCCTCAAACACCTCGCTGTACTTGCCGCGCCCAACCTGCAATGTGAAGCAATATGCAGCAATAAGCAGCACGCAATTCAGGCAGGGAGCAGGGAGGCAGTCGGAATGCAATGCTGCCCAGCTGCAAACTGCCACCGCGCCCAGCAAGGGTGACCCGCAGCTACAGGCATGCAATGATACATCGCCCTGCACGCAGTCGCCTGCTGCGGCATGCTGCGCTGCGCCCTCCCATGCCCTGCTGTGCACGCTGCGCATGCCCTGCTGCGCATGCTGTGCCGCACCTTGCGGACCACCTCATAGTCGTCCTGGGAGCTGCGGCAAGCAGAGGGCACAACAACAAACACGTATGGGAGCGCTGCGAGGGAAGGCAGTACCGATAGCACAGCGCGATTGCACAAGGACTCTCCCACACAGCACAGTGCTGTGTTGGCTACAATCGCAGGAGGCAGCTGCAGTTCTCAACTCACCCCCACTCGATCTGCAGGTTCTCATAGTCCCAGTACTCTTTGGGGTTGGTCACGTTGGCATCTGCGGGGCAGAATGTGGTAGGGCGCAGCAGTTTTGAGTTTGAGCAGCGGCATGGCAGCGGCATGGCAGCAGCAGGTTTACCCGGCTGGGCAACTCCGCACATGATGCCGCCTGCTGCCGGGTGCAGCAGCATGCGTAGGGACGCAGCCGTGTGCATGCAACCGGACTGCAGTTATCCCGATCAGCGGCATGGTCGCAAAGCAGCCTGTGTGTGCAGACAGCACATCCGTCGCAACACATGAGCAGCAGCAACCAGCAGCAGGCCGGCGCCCCTGCTCATACAGGTCCGCTTGCCCGCTTGCCACTGCTGCCAGCCTGCCAACCCAACCTCGGCAGCAGCGACAATACAGCACGGTATTAATAGGCCCTCACCCGCATACACGCGCGCCAGGCTCGTCATGGCTGGCTCGTCGCTGCGATATGCCTTGGAATAGACGCGGGCCATGTGCTGCGCCTGCCGGGGCCGACCCCCGCTGCGCTCGAGGGTGGCTGCGTACGGCCAGCTGCGTCCCTGCGCAGGTGTAGAATGAGGTGGTACGCCTGAGCGTTGCAATGCAGCCATACCGTTGCGTGCGCACTGCAGGTGGAGTTTGCAGGCAGGCCGCAAAGGGACCGCAGGCGGCAGCGGACCGGGCGGCGGCGGCGCCACTCCTGGCCTGCAACAGTGCCTGCAAGGCGGTGCGGCGTGCCGAGCGCGCTGCCCATGTCTCGCACGACTGTTCGCCACCGCACCTGGGCTTGCAGGGGCGCCTGGGCCGCAGTGGTGCCGCGCAGCGGGCAGCACCGGGGGGCTGCGCCGGCTAGGAGCTTCAAAATCCTTATTGTAGCGCGCCTATCGTGACGACAGGGAGCAGGGAGGGCAGCAGGGGAGCGCTCGAGCAAAGAGGGGCGACCGTGCCGCGTGGGGCTGCAGCGGGCGCCTGGCGGGGTGTCAGTGGTACCGATGGCGAGCGATGGGCTGCCTAGAAGTGTCCAACGGGCCTTGCGCGCACCCTGCTCGCTGCATGCCGAATGCTGCCTGCTGCGCTCTTCTGGGCGAAGCCTTTCAGCGCTTGGGTGCCGCCCGCAGCATTCGCACTCAACGCCGGGGTTCCGGGGAGCGCACAAGACCGTGTCAAAGCTCGCGAGCACGCCGGTGCACGCCAGGAGGCCGCTTTCTGGCCCGCCCGCTGCTGTGAAACACGCGCCGAGGGTCATTGGATTGTGTGAACACGCCGCAGGGGGCCTGCCGCGCCTCTCGCACGCAGCCAGCAGCGTTTTCGCCTCGGGGGCGGCCTCCATCCCGCCACCTCCAGGGGTGCAGCGCATGCGTGATTGGAATGGCTGAATTGGCAGAGGAGGCCCTGGCGCCGCCGGCAGCGCCGGAGGCCGACGCGGCCGAGTCGCCGCAGGCCCAGGAACCCGCCGGCAGCGTCGAGCGGGCCGAGAGCGATGAGGATTCCGATGAGGGTGCGTGCGATCGCCGCCAGGGGCCGCCACACCGCCGCCGCTCGCCCGCTGACCGGTTTCGATTCGCCGCCGCCGACCGCTCGGAGCTTGGCCGCTCTGCCGGCACGCCCGCCTCACTGCCCAGCACTCAAGCTATCACACCACGGTCAATTCAAAACGCAGGGTCCAGCGCCGAGGAGGAGTCGGCAGAGGAGGATGAGCAGGAGTCGAGCGGCGATGAGGACGAGAAGCAGCCGCTGTCGCAGCGGTCGGCCTACGCCTCCAAGCACCCGCTGCCGCAGCCCACGGCGCCCAAGCGCACCCGCACCAACCGCTTCCCCAAGATCCCCAAGTGAGGCCGGCGGGCGGGCAAGGGTCGAAGAGGTGGAGGAGCAGCTGCACTCGCATGGAATGAATGGGCGGCGGCAAGGCCTCTAGTCCGGCGTTTCAATCTTGTTGCCTTTGTTGTTCGCACCTGCATTGCTCACTAAACACCTGTCTCACCCATCGTCCTTTGTGCAGGAGCCAGCGCTGCGGCACGTGCGAGAACTGCATGAACCCGCAGGTTGGTGCTGCAAGCCTGCTTTGCTGTGCATCACATTTGGGAGCAGGCACGCTGGCCATGCTGGGTTGCAGTTGGGCCGCCGGTCCCCTCCGGCTCTCCATGCTCGGCTCTCACCTGTCAGCCAGGCAGCACGGAAATGACCACAGCTTCAACCCTGGTACTGGAATTGGCAGGCAGCCCTCCCCAAGCCCGCCCACAGCCCTGCCCTCCCCTGCCCTCCCCCCCCTCCTGCGCAGCGCAAGAAAGCGTGCATCGTGGCGCGGCAGCGCATGGAGGAGCAGATGCGGCTCAAGGAGCAGCAGCAGGGCAACGGCAGCAGCAAGAGCGGCGGCAGCGGCGGCGGCGGCTGCGGCAAGAGCGGCGGCAAAAGTGCTGCGGCGGCGCCTGGGCCCGACCCAGCCGACGACCCCTTCACCGCCGCCCTGTCCAAGATCCTCTCCTCCACCGGCGGCGTGCAGCAGGAGCGGCACGTGCCGCTGCTGCTGCAGCTGGTGCGCCGCGCGCGCAGCAAGGCGCAGCGCACCGCGCTGCTGGTGGTGCTGCAGCGCTCGGCGGGCGAGGTGCAGCGGCAGGCGGTGGCGGGCCGGCTGCTGCTGGAGCTGCAGGGCTGGCTGACTGATGCGGTGGACGAGGGCGATGCCAAGCGCGCCCAAAACTGCCTGGCTTGCCTGGACAAGCTGCCCGTCACGCTGGCCGCGCTGCAGCCGCCCTGCGAGCTGGGAAAGGTGGTTGGCAAGCTGCGCAAGCACGACAGCTTTGGCGCCGCCATCACTGACACAGCCAAGCGACTGGTGGCGCGGTGGAAGGGTGTGGTAGAGGCGGCGCAAGCCAAGAAGGCAGCAGGCGCCGCTGGCGGCAGCACCGCAAGGTCCGCAAATCAACTGCCGCTCATGCTGCCGCTCATGCCTATGACCACTGCTGCGCTCCGCTTGCCATGCACCTGTGTAATATGCAGCACCCCCGCCTGCCAGTCAGCGTTGACCCCAGCCATTGCCAGCCAGCCTCTGCATGTTGTGCTATTGCATGGTGTTTGGAGCCGAACGGCAAAAGCTGCTTGTGCCCTGTCCAGCCATCTCCCCGGCACGGCTTTGGTACATACCAGCCAAGGGCTGCCCACCAATTGCCCCACCAACCACACCCCATTGTGCCTTCCTTCGTGCCCTTGCCTGTGCAGTGCAACAACGGCAGCCAAGCCAGCGGCAGCAGCAGCGGCGAAGCCAACGCCAGCAGCGGCGGCCAAGCCGGCGGCAGTCAAGCCGGCAGCAGCTGGTGCGGCAGCGAACGAGCGGCAGGCATCCGGCAGCCTGGCAGGCATGGCGGATGGAGACCTGTTCAAGAGTGCTGACCGGCAGCGGGCGGGGGTGCGGGACGCAGTGCCGGCTGTCAAGAAGGTGGGTGGGCTGCTTGGAGAGTGGGAAATGAGGCGCAGCGCTTTTGCGACGATGCATGCATGCTGGTGATGCCGTGCCTGTTCTGCTGCTGCTGTTTGGTAATGTGCAAGATGCTCCATGCTGTATTAAACCCAGCCGCACTGCCTTCGCAAACAAGTAACTGCCTGCCCTGCCTGCTGCAGACCGTCATCAAGACGCTTCCCGTCGAAGCCAGCCGCGCCAAGCTGTCCGAGTCTGCAGCAGCAGACCGGGAAGGGGGCAGCGGCAGCAAGCCCGGCAGCAGCGCTGCAGCAGCGGCAGACGTGTCCAAAGTCAGTGCCAGCCCGTTTGCTTCCCTGGGAGGGCTGAGCGGAGGTGTCACCATGCTGGGCAGCGGCGGCAGCAGCGGTCCGCTGGGCAGCCTCTCTCTGTCCACTGTGGGGCCCTCCTCTAACAGCGCTCGGGACCGAGCACTTGCAGCTGCCCGGCGGGTGCCCTCTCCAGAGCCCCAGCCCAAGAAAGAGAAGGCTAAAAAGGTGTCGTGGCAGAAAGAGGACGCCCTGGTCGGTGTGCGCTGGTTCCTCAAGGTGCGATGCCGAACTGAAGCTTTTTTGTGAATCTGTGTGCAAGGGCGGGGTAGTACACGGGTATCATGCAGTGGTGGCGGTGTTGCACTGCGGCCAGTAAGCGCAGCAGGAAGCCAGCTGTGGTGGTTGTCTGGTGCAATGCGGTATCACGGTCCGCCAGCTGGGTGCAGAGCGGCCCAAACTGCAACGCAGGGTTACTGTGCTACTGCGCCTGTGTTGCCATGTTGCTATGCTGCCTCCTGTCCTGCCCTGGCATCCCAACGGCATTACGTGCCACCCGCCCACCCCACCCCTGTTGCCTGCCGCCCCACCCCCCGCTCTGCAGGCCGACCCGCCGGCGGCAGCCCAGGCAGATGCAGACCCTGCGCAGCTGCAGCGCTCGACCAGCGACGCTGCACGGGAGCCCTCGCCGCCTGGCTTTGAGTCTGCGGCCAAGAAGGAGCACTTGTCGGAGGCAGCGGCGCTGCGGCAGCACCGCGCAGAGGTGCGTGGGCTTTCTTGCTTTCTACTCATTCTGCTGGTGGCATGGTTGGCCTTGGTTTGGCTCCGTGCAGGAGGACCAGGGGCAAGCTGAGGTGGAGCATCGTTTCTCAATCTGCAACTGACCTTAACCAACTCATGTTCTCACATCTGCTGCCTGCGCTGCCCAATTCTGGCCTGCAGGAGGACGCGGGACAAGCTGAGGTGGAGCGTCGTTTTTCAGTTTGCAACTGATCAAAACCAACTCTTGTCTCACATCTGCTGCCCGCGCTGGCCTGCAGGAGCACCAGGAGCGCGCTGATGTCGAGCAGCCCACGTCGGTGTTGTTGTGTTATGCAATGGCATTCACTCTGGCTTATGCACTGCTTAATTCCGGCATGCAGGAGGACCAGGAGCGCGCCGATCTGGAGGAGCGGCTGGCGCACATGGTTGCCACAACCGCCTGGCTCAACCCGCAGCCCAACGATGATTTGTCGGATGCACAGCTGGCAGCCATGGCCGCCCCGCCTGCTTATGGAGAGGACAGCACCGAGGCGCCGGCCGCAGCAGCACGCAGCCAGCAGGTGGGGGGCGTGGGTTGGGTACATGCGCCTGCGTTGCACAGGACACAGGATGTGCTGCACAAGGGCGCGCTTGCTGGACCTGCTTGCAGGCAGTTGGCCTCGCACAGAGCGCCAGCGCAACCAGACGTTTGTGCTTGTGCATGGATTGAGCGCAAAGTGACTTGCCCAGCAAGCTTACCCGCCTGTCCCTTCTCTCGCCTATCCTGCTGCCACAGGTGCCACGGGCGCAGTATGCCAGCCCAGCCGCCATCCCTGAGACGCCTGGCGAACCGACGTCTGTGGCAGATCACGGTGTGGTGCAGCACCCAGCCACCATCCCGCGCATCCCGCTCTCACTAGAGGAAGCAGCCGCCATGCAACCGCAGCAGGCACAGCAGCAGCAGGCACAGCAGCAGCAGCAGCCGCCCATGCAGCAGCCGCCCATGCAGCAGCCGGGCCCGCAACCGATGTTTCGGCAGCAGGCCCCCACAGCACAGCAGCAGCAGCAGCAACAGCACCAGCAGCAGGGCCAGCCGGCAGCCGCCCTGCCAGACATTAGTGCGGCTCTGGCGCAGCTGGCGGCAAGCGGCGTTCTTAGCTCGGTGCCCGGCGGCGGCCCACCGCAGCGGCAGCAGCCACCGCCCATGCAGCAGCAGCAGCAGCCTTACCCGGGGCCGCCAGGCATGCCACCGCAAGGCCCCCACATGCGGCCGCCTCCGCCACCCATGGGTGGCATGCGCCCGCCGCCTCCAGGCGGCCCACCGCAGCAGGGTTGGCAGCAGCCGGGCCCGCCGCGGCCACAAATGCAGCAGCCAGGGCCGCCACGGCCGCCCATGCAGCAGCCCGGCCCCCCACGGCCGCCCATGCAGCAGCCTGGGCCCCCTATGCAGGGGCCCCCGATGCAGCAGCAGCAACGCGGCTTTGGCGCCCCAGTTCCGCGGCCCTGCCGCTACTTCAACACGCCGCGGGTGAGGCTGTCAGCACAGCAGTTCATGACATGCACAGCTGGACTGCAGTGTGTGCACTGCGCTTGTTTCCCAGCAGGCGTTCGCTGCGCGTGCTTGTGCTTGCTGCGGCAGTCAGGTGCCATCGCACCCTGTGTCCTGCCTATTATCTCCTGACCCGCCTGATACCCAACTCCCCTTCCCCTCTGCAGGGCTGCTTCCAAGGCGACCGCTGCAACTTTGCCCACGTGCCACTTGGCGCTGAGAATGGGCGCGGCCCAGGACCCGCTGCCGGCATGAAGCGTCCCGCTGAGAGCGATGCGGGGCGGCAGGGCAAGCAGCCGCGCTGGCAGTAGAGCCTCTGTGGATAGACTGTGCACACCTGAGAGTTAGACTTGATTGCATCTGCGCCTGCACTGGCTGATCAAGAGATGAACCATGGCGGCTTCACCTGCTGCCGCCCCGAATTCTTTGCAGCCTCTTACCTGTCTCATGCTCGCTCAATGCGTGCCACTTGTCCGCTTCACTCACCCTTCACCTGTAACTGGCCACCCATCTGTGCTGTGGCCAGCAGCTGACCCCATCCTTTGCCTTTGATCGCCAGGCAGGGCACACCGCGCCGCTCCCGCCGCCCGCTGGGCGCGCTGCCGCCAACCTGGCTTCTCTGATCTGTTGCTTGTAACGCTCCGAGAGATTGCCAAAGCGCTGTGAAAGGTCCAGGCAGACAGGGGACGCCCACAAACAGCGGAGCGGTGGTAGTGTCGAACAGCAGAGGCGCAGGGCACAATGCAGGCCGCCAGCTCCACGATCTCGGGCGCACGGCTGTCAGCTAGGCCGTTCGGCGCCTCCAGCCGGCAGCCCAGCACCTCTGCGCGCCGCGCGCAGGTCAGGGCTCGCGAGTGTGCTTGTGCCGCCACTCTAACGCTGCATAATAACGATCGCGCTACACAAAATGCGATGCCAATGTCGCCGCCGCCTTGCAACCAGGAAGGCTCCACCGCCGCCGCCGCCGCCGCCGCCGCCGCCCACCCGCTGCCTGCCTCCGGCCGCTTGCTCCGAAGCAGGTGCTGGTGCGCGCCGACTCGGTGCTGATTGCCAACACCAAGGGCGGTGGCCACGCCTTCCTGGGCTTGCACCTGGCCAAGAAGCTGCTGAACGCTGGGCACTCTGTGACCATCCTGAACGATGGCGACCCGGTGAGCTCAACTTGGTTGCACTGTGTTGAGGGTCGCGGGAGCAGGTTGATTGGAGCTGTTGCATTACATTGAGCCGATATGCTGTGGCTGCTGATCACCTGGCTCTTGTCCCTCCCATGTCTCTGCCCCGCAGGCCAAGCTGTCGGGCAAGGCGCCCTTCAGCCAGTACAGCTCTGCTCTGTGCCTTTCAACGCTTGTTTTCACCGCCTGCTGTCTCCCTTCTTTCTTCCCTGCAGGCCAAGCTGTCGGGCAAGGAACACTTCAGCCAGTACAGCTCCGCTCTGTGCCTTTCAACGCTTGTTTTCACCGCTTGTTGTCTCCTTCTTTCGTCCCTCCAGGCCAAGCTGTCGGGCAAGGCGCCCTTCAGCCAGTACAGCAGCCTGCCTGGGCTGAACGTGGTGTGGGGCAACCCCGCTGACCCTGCTGCCATCCCCTCTGGCTGGTTTGATGTTGTGTACGACAACAATGGCAAGGACATGGCCGCCTGCCAGCCGCTGATCGACCACTTCAAGGTAGCTGGGGCGGAGTTTTTGGTGCTTGGATGCAGCGGCTGCTCTCCCTGCGTAGTCAGTGGATTGGCAAATGGCTTGGATCTGAACGCGTACCAGCCGTTTTGCTTCGTTTTCCACTCAGTTCTTGCTATTTTTCCTGCAGGGCGCGCAAGGTGAAGCGCTGTGTGTTGGTGGGCAGCTCACCAGCTCAGCCCCTTCTTACTTCTGTTCCTGCTGCAGGGCAAGGTGAAGCACTATGTGTTTGTGGGCAGCGCGGGCGCGTACGAGGCCAACAGCGTGGAGCCGATGCACGTGGAGGGCGACAAGCGCAAGCCGTCTGCGGGTGGGTGGAGACCGCACTGCTGTTGTGTGCATGGTCTGTCAATCCATGGCTAGTTTGCCAGGGCCTGTCAACTGAACGGATTTGCCACTCTGATCAGTATAAACAATCGCTGCAGGCCATGTGGAGGTGAAGGAGGACCTGGTGCGCCAGGACGTGCCGATTGCTCAGTGGAACGAATTGAGCTGATTGACTGAATGGCCTGCATTTGTTCTGCAGGCCACGTGGAGGTGGAGGAGTACCTTGTTGGCCGGGACCTACCAACTAAGTAATGGACCGAGGAACAATCGAATGCATTGATCAAAGTTTACCAACCAACCAATCAACTGAGTGCAGGCCACGTGGAGGTGGAGGAGTACCTGGTGCGCCAGGACCTGCCCTACACCGTGTTCCAGCCCCTCTACATCTACGGCCCCCACACCGCCAAGGACTGCGAGCAGTGTGAGTTGGATGGACTGCACAGGATGATAGCCCCTCGTCTGTGCTGCGGGGGCCAGGCATGCATATCCCGCTGAGCATGATGCAGCGCATAGCTGGAAGATCGGGCCATTGTAGGAGATGTTACTCTCGCACTGCTTGATAAACTTCTGTAACCTTGTGCCGCTGCCTGCCACCCCCTCGCAATGCCTGCAGGGTTCATGGACCGTGTGCTGCGGTGAGGCTCAGCACGGGTGCCGATCTGTAGCATCGGCTGGCTTCCAGAGCGCATGCGGTGCCTCAGCACACCGTGACACGCCTCTTTGCCACCTGGCAGTTGTGCCGCCCCGCAGCACATCCACATGTGCTCATTTCCTTGCTCTGTCCACTTTGCAGCGACCGGCCTGTGCCCATCCCCGGCCCCGGCATCCAGCTGACCAGCCTCAGCAACGTGGAGGTGCGGAAGGATAGTTGTGAATGTTGGTGTGTGTGCTGCACTCAGGCTGCAGGCCAGCGCTGACCAGCCTCAGCAGCGTTGAGGCGCGGGGCCGCAGCATCAAAAATGGTGCTGCAGCCGCAGGAACGGAACTGTGCAGCGTCAGCTGTGTGCATGGCATGCAGATGCCTGCACAAGAGCACTGCCCGTTTGGTCAATCAAATCCGTGCACCCTCGTACCTTTGGCCCCATACCTTTGGCCCCAATCTGGCAAGCAGCACCTGGGGGAGACGACGGCGCTGGTCCCCAGCTGCTGAGAGCAGATGTGTGCCATACTTCACATGCTCTGCAACAACAATACCATGCTGCAGGACCTGGCTGAGATGATGGCACTCGTGCCGGGCAACCCCAACGCCGTGCAGCAGCACTTCAACCTGTGCAGGTGCGGGGGCGGGGCCAGGGCC
>VFQQ010004002.1_pt1 | contig 13507 bp, 7 predicted proteins | sample 3512341 | NCBI WGS metagenome assembly VFQQ01 (sample SAMN10412373, study PRJNA504923) | tailings metagenome | isolation source: Relicate 2 Philex TSF1 revegetated site | place: Philippines: Tuba, Benguet | collected 2017-08-29 | reverse complement strand
TAGCCCATGTAGAGCATGGGCGGGTGCATGACCATGCCCGGGTCCTGCAGCAGCGGGTTCAGGTCGCGGCCGTCTTCGAGCGCGGGGAACACGCGCTCGAAGGGGTTGGACGCCGCGAGCGTGAAGAGCAGGAAGCCGAAGCTCACGAAGCCGAGCACGGCCAGGATGCGCGCCACCAGCGCCAGCGGCAAGGTGCGGCTGAAGGCGGCCACGGCCACGATCCAGCCGGCCTGCATCAGCGCCCACAGCAGCAGCGAACCTTCGTGCCCGCCCCACACACCGGCCACGCGGTAGTGCAGCGGCAGCTTGGTGTTGCTGTGCTGCACGACGTAGGCCACCGAGAAGTCGTTCTGCACGAAGCTCGTGGTGAGGCAGGCGAAGGAGATCACCACCGCCAGCGCCATCAGCCAACCCAGTGGGCGGGCGAGCAGCATCCAGCCGGTGCGCCCCTGCTGCGCACCCACCAGCGGCACGATGCCCAGCGCGAGTGACAGCGCCAGCGCCAATGCCAGCGCGATCTGGCCGAGTTCGGGGATCACGGCGCGGCCCTGCTGGCTGCGGCTGCGCCCTGCTTCAGCGCGGCGGCGGCTTCGGGCGGCATGTAGTTCTCGTCATGCTTGGCCAGCACCTCGCGCGCCACGAACTGGCCGTCGGGCCCGAGGCGCCCCTGCACCACCACGCCCTTGCCTTCCTTGAACAGGTCGGGCAGCAGGCCTTCGTAGCGCACACGCTGCTGGCGGACCATGTCGGTGACGACGAAGTGCACCGCCACGCCTTCGCGCACCAGGCTGCCCTGCTGCACCATGCCGCCCATGCGGAAGCTCCGGTCGCGCGGCGCCTGCTGCTCGGCCACCTGGGTGGGCGTGTAGAAGAAGACCAGGTTGTCGTTGAAGGCGTTGAGCACCAGCGCCACGGCCACGCCCACCGCGGCCAGCAGGCCGAGTGCGATGGCGGCCTTGCGGTGGCGGGGTTTCATGGCGATGAACGGGAGCGGCGCAGGCGGCGCCGCACCAGCCAGGCCTCGATCACCATCGCGCCCAGCGTGGCGGCGTAGCTGCCCCACACGTACAGGCCGTGGCCGCCCAGGTGCAGCAGCTCTTGCAGGGATGTGGCGGTGGCGATCATGCCGATGCGGGGGTTTCGTCTTCCTCGCGCGCCATCTCGAGCACCATCGCCCGCGCGCGGCCGAACACTACCGCAAACGTGTAAGCCCAGAACCCGAAGGTCATCAAGAGCAAGCCGGTGAGCATGGCGGGCGCCATGCTCGCGCCCTGCGTGGTGAGGCTGGCGCCCTGGTGCAGCGTGTTCCACCAGCGCACGCTGAAGTAGATGAGCGGCACGTTGACCACGCCCACCAGCGCCAGCAGCGCACCGGCGTTGGAGCCGCGGCGGAAGTCGTCGATCGACGCCGTGAGCCCGATGTAGCCGAGGTAGAGCAGCAACAGGATGAACTGCGTGGTCAGCCGCGCGTCCCACACCCACCAGGTGCCCCAGGTGGGCAGGCCCCAGAGCGAGCCGGTGACGAGGCTCAAGAGCGTCATCAAGGCCCCGGTGGGCGCCAGCGCGCGGGCGTAGATGCTGGCCATGCGGGCGTTGAGCATCCAGCCCCACACGGCCCAGAAGGCCATCACGAGGTAGATCAGCATCGCCATCCACGCTGCCGGCACGTGGATGTAGAGGATGCGGTAGCTCTCGCGCTGCACGGCGTCGGTGGGCGCGACGATGAGGCCGACGTAGAGGCCGGCGGCGAGCAGCAGCAGCGCGGCGGCCCACAGCCCCGGCAGCACGGTGGCTGCCAGGGCTGCGAAGCGGGCCGGGGTGGCCCAGCCGAGGCGGGCGAGGGACTTCAGGGCCGGCGGCAGTAGTAGACCGGCGTCGTCTGCGGCACCGGGATGATGGTGCCCGACGGCGTGGGCGCCGCGGTGTTGGCGCCGCTGTAGGTCTTGTGGCAGCCGAAGCAGGAGCCGGTGTAGGTGGAGATGGTGATGTGCGAAACGTTGGCAGCGGTGGCGCGCGCCTGGTTGCAGTCGACGTAGTCGGTGACGATGGTGCCGGTGGCCACCTGCGTGCCTTGGTTGCCCACGCTGTCAACCACGCGGGCTCGGTACACCACGCCTGCCGTCGGCAGGCCCGCCGTGTTGGGCGCCGTGACCGTGGTTGCGGTCAGGATCGTCGGCGTGCTGGTGAGGGTGCTCGACTGCGTGGTGTCGATGTAGCAGAAGCTGTTCGCCGCCACGCCGCTGGGGCAGGTGGTGGAGGTCGCCGTGAAGCTCAGGTTGTTGCGCGTGAGGCTGATCGACTCGGGTGCCGTCGTCGTTCCACCCGACAGCGCACCCGACAGCTGGACGACGATGCGCGGCCGCGGGTCGCTGGTGTCGCCGCTGGTGAACTGCGTGTTCGAGCTCGCGCCCACCGTGTTGTTGAACGGTTCGGCGCCGGCCGTGACCGACAGCGTCACGGTCTGGCCCGGTGCGGCCACGTCCGGCGTCACGGCCACTCCGCTGCTGGTGGCGCTGTAGGCCGTGCCCAGTTCCACCCGTGCCGTGTAGGTGCGGGCCACGGAGGTGGTGGTCGTGCTGTCCGTGATGTTCCAGAACGTGGTGTTGACCACGCTGGCCGTGCCGATGGACACACCACCACGGAACACACGCACCACGGCACCGGCGGGTACCGAGGGCAGGCCGGCGCTGATCGAACCGTTGATCTGCGGCGTGGTGTCGGCCACGAAGCCGCCCGTCGCTCCCGAGACCGCGATGCTGCTGATCGTGGGCAACGGCGCGATCACGGTGACCTGCTGCGACGGATTGCTGACACTCAGGTTGCCCGCCGCGTCCCGCAGGCGCAGCGCGTAGGTGTAGGTCACGCCCGTGGGGAGCGCGGTGGGCTCCGTGTAGCTCCAGGCCGTGCCCGCGGGCTGCGTGATCGCCAGGTTGACCGTGCTGGTCCCGTTGCTGCGCGTGAGCAGCAGCGTGTCGCCGGCGTTCAGCGCCGCGCTGAGCGTGCCGCTGATGCGCGGCGTGGTGTCGGCGGTGTTGTTGCCGGCGACGGCCACGCTGGCGTCGTCGAAGATGCCGGTGATGGCGATGGTCTGCGGTGGCGGCGCGGTATCCACCGTCACCCCCGCGCTGGCGCTCATCTGCCCGAACACCGTCGAGTTGGCCGCCTGCTGCACCTGGGCGGTGAAGGTGTAGGCGCCGTCAGCCAGCGTCGTGTTGACGTAGGTCCAGCTCGTCTGGCCGACCGCGATCGTGGCGTTGGCCAAGCTGACGCCGTTGCGGAAGATGCGCACCACTTCGCCGGTCTGCAGGGCCCGCTGGATGGTGCCCGCCAACGTGGGTGTGGCCACGTTGCTGACGGGGATCACGGCCGGCGTGCCGGTGGGGGTGATGCCGTTGATGGTGCTGATCGTGGCCGCCGCGCCGGGCAATGGAACGGCCGTGGGATCGATGGTGACCGTGCGCGAAGCGCCCAAGGCGCCGGCGTTCTGCGCGCTGTCGAAGACGCGGGCTTCGTAGCGGTAGGTGCCCGCGGGCACCAGGCTGGGCTCCGTGAAGGTCCAGGCCGTGCCGGTGGGGAAGAGGTTGGTGATGGCCTGCGCGCCCGTGCCGGTGTTGGTGCGCACCACCTGCAAGCCCTCGTTTGCGCCCAGGGGCGCGCTCAGCGTGCCGGTGAGCATCGGCGTCTGATCCGCCGTGGTGGCCCCGTTGGCCAATGCGCCGATGAAGTCGTCGCTGATCAGCGTCACGGCCGCCACCTGCGTGGGGGCGATGCTGTCCACGGTGAAGTCCCAGCTGCTGCTGGCGGTGCCCAGCACCGCGCCGGCTTCCACGCGCACGGTGTAGCTCACCGCCCCCTCGGGGGCACTGTCGGTGAAGGTCCACGCCGTGCCGTTCACCGTGGCCGTACCGGCGTTGCCGCCGTTGCGCAACACCCGCACGAGCTGCCCGCTGCCCAGCGCAGCGGTGAGCGTGCCCGACAACGCGGGTGTGTTGTCGGCCGTGAAGCTGCCCGGGGCGATGACCGCGTTGCCGTTGTCCACCACGGCGGTGACGCTGGCGCCCGGCAGCGGGCCGATCAGGTTGACGCTGCGCTGCGCTGTTGCGCCCGCGTTGCCGGCTGCATCGACGACTCGCAAGGTCCAGGCATAGCTGCCCACCGACAACGCGACCGGCTCGGTGTAGCTCCAGTTCGTGCCGGTGACGGTAGCGGTGCCCACCGGGCTGCCGTTGCGCAGCACCTGAAGCACGTCACCGGCATCGGGCGCAGTGTTGAGCGTGCCCACCAGCGTGGGTGTGCTGTCGCTGGTGAAGGCGCCGTCGGCAATGCCGCCGAAGAAGTCGTCGATCAGGTTGGTGACCGTGGGGACCGCTGTCGGCGCAATGCTGTCGATGCGCACCGTCCAGCTGTTGCTGGCCGGGCCAAAGCCCGCGCCATCAATGACACGAACGGTGTACACGGCGGTGCCCTGCGGCGCCGCATTGTCGACATAGGCGAAAGCCGTGCCATTGACCTGCGCGTTGCCGACAGCGACGCCGTTGCGCATCACCTGCAGTTGCTGCGTGCCGGACAGCGCCGTGCTGACCTGCCCGTTCAGCTGCGGTGTGGTGTCTCGCGTGTAGGCGCCTTGCGCCACCGCTGCACCGCTGTCTTCGGTGACGCTGCTCACGGTCGCCGTGGTGGCGATCGTCGGCAGCTGCCCGCTGCCCGGCTGCGCACAAGGCGGGTTCAGGTCCTGCAGCGCACGCGCCGCCACGCTGTTGTGGCAGCTGGAGCACACGGTGCCCGGCGGCGTGAACACGTGCCCCACGGGGATCGTGCACGCATTGGTGATGGGCGTGGCCGGCACAGTGTCGCGCGGCGGCAGGTTGGTGGGCTTGCTGCAGTTGGGCCAGCCGCCGCTGGCCACGAAAGCCTGCACCACCTGACCGGCGTAACGCGGGTCCAGACGCGCCGGGTTGTGGCACTGGATGCACTCGGTCTCGGCGCGGATGAACGAGCTGCCGTTGGTGGCCACGTGCGCGCTCTGCGGCGGCGCGCAGACAGGAGCCGTACCGGGCACCGGCGCCTCGGCCGCCTGGCGGGCACGCAGCGTCTCCAGCGTCTCGTCGAGGAAGGTGTGGCAGCTGGCGCAGTTGGCCGAGCGTGGCACGCCGGTCTGCGGGCGGCGCTGGATGGTGGGGTTGTCGGGGTCGAAGCGCTCGGCCACGCGGCCGCGGATCTTCCACATGCCGCCCGAGTAGTCCACACCCATCGCGGTCAGGCGGTCGAAGGGCCGTGCACCGTAGCCGACGAAACCGCCGGGCATCATGTCGCGCAGCGGCGGCAGGCCGAGCACACGCGCTGCGCTGAGGTCGCGCAGGATGGTCTTGGCCGAGAGGTCGAAGTGCACGCCCCAGGTGTAGACATGGCCGTTGGCCAGCAGCGCACCGAACAGGCCCTGCTCGGTGATGATCTTGCGCACCGGGACCGGCCGCGTGTTGCCGTTGACCGTGAAGGTGGGCAGGCCGGTCACCGGCGTGGGCGTGAAGGTGCCGCCGCGGTACGGCGAGGTGACGTCGCCGTCGGTGTAGGCACCACCGGCGTCGGCCGGGTGGCTGCCCCATTGCACGATGCCCTGGTCGCGCCGCAGCACGAGCACGTCGTTGTCGCGGGCGGAGATCTGCACGACGTCGGTCACGCCCGCCACGAGCGTGGGCGTGAAGACCATGCCGCTGGCGCGGCCGTCGCCCAGCAGGCCGAAGCCGCCGTTGCTGCCCCAGCTGTACACGGTGCCGTCGGCCATCAGCGCGTAGCTGGCCACGCTGGTGGCGGCCACGGCCACGGCGCCGCCGGCGGTGGCGGGCAGGTTCACCTGCACCGGCGTCGTGCTGCGCGGCAGGGTGGCAGGGTCGGCGCCGAGCTGGCCGTAGGTGTTGTCGCCCACGGCGTACACGCTGCCATCGCCCAGCCTGAACAGCGTGTGCGCAAAGCCGCCTGCGGCATGGGTCATCGGGCCGGGCAGGTTCACCTCCACCAGCTGGCGCGAAGTGGACGTGGTGTTGCCGGTGCCGAGTTCGCCGTTGACGTTGTCACCGAGCGCGTACACGCGGTACACGGGCGTGGCGGTGGTGTCGGTGCTGTCGATCTTGAAGAAGGCCCCGCCGTGGCCCATGTTGCCGATCATGCTGTGCGCACTCTGTCCGGCGGGCAGCGCCTTCTGGTTGGCCTGTCCCACGCTGAGGTTCAGCGTGTTGGCGGCCAGCCAGCCCGCCACGGTGCTCACCGCGCCGCGGTTGCGCGTGACATGGCTGTCGAACAGGTAGCCCTCGTAGCGCGTGCCGCCGAAGTTCACCAGCCTGGGCAGCGTGTCGCGCAGCGCCTGCGCACCGAACCGTTCGGCCTGGTGGGCGAGCGCAGCCGTGAGTTCGCTCGTCAGCGTCTGCGGGTCGTAGGTGCGGCGGTTCGCGGGCGTTGCGGGCTGGTTGCCGTTGAAGCCATCGAGCTTGCCGTCGCGCAGGTCCTCGGCCAGCTGCGCCACCGCATCGAGCGTGGGCGTGGCGCTGGTGGTGTTGAAGGCTGCCGCCTGCTTGGAGAAGGCACCGTTGACCACGCCGTACACGCCGCGCTCGTTGAGCCCGAGCGCGCCCTGCGGCACGCTGGACGACTTGATGAACGGCAGCCGCGTGATGTTGCCGACCTCCAGCGCCTTCGGGAAATGTTCGTTCAGCAGCGCCGCCACGCGTGCGTTGGCGGCCAGGATCTGCGCCGGCGTGGGTGTGGGCGTGTTGGCGCTTTCGTCGGCGGTGCCGTTCGTGAGCAGCTGGTAAGCCGCTTCGGTGAAGGGCGTGATGCCGATGTTGCGGTCGACACGCGGCACGATGACGCGGATCACGCGCCCGGCCGGGAAGGGCACGAAGGCGTTGCGTCCTTCCTCGAAGTACTCGGCGTTGGCGCCGCCGCTGAGCTCCACCAGCAGCGGGCCGGTGTAGGTGCGGCCGGGGCGGATGGTGACCATGCCCTTGACGTTGTCGGTGAGCGCGCTGCCCAGCTGCGCCCAGGTGCCGTTGACGCTGCGGTAGGCGGTGATGGTGACGTTGCGGAACTGGCCGAAGTCGCCGCCCGCGCCGACGCCGCCGTCGCCGCTGGCGCCGCCGTCGCCGACACCGCCGCTGCCGTCGCCACCGGCCTGCCAGTCGATGTTGGCGGTGTCGGGGAAGCCGGTGCACACGCCCTGGAAGTTGGCCACGTCGTTGGTGCAGGAGGCGGCTGCGGGCGGGGGCGGCGGGGCCGGTGGGTCTTCGCCGCCACCGGAGCTGCACGCGCCAAGCGCCAGCAGCGCCATCAAGGCGCCCACGCGCGAAAGGCCTGTTGCAACCCGCATCACCAACACCTCCACACCCGGTCACCAACTCAAGGGCGCCGATGAGCTTAGCTCAGGGCCCCGGCGTCAACAACGCGGGGCTGTCCCCCATTCGGTGGGCAAACTGCAGTCGAAGGTCACAAACGCGCCAGCGCGAAATCGGGGATGCCGCGCGGCGAGATGAACACCGGCCGCTGGCGCCCCGAGGTCAGCCGCGTGACCTCTTCCGACACGAACAGGTTCAGCGCCGCATAGGTCACGCGGCCCGCGCGCGTGAAGTCGGCCTTGCCCGAAAGGCCCTCGAGCACCGCCTTCGTGAAGGCGCCGTTGCCCCATTCGTCCTTCTCTTCCGACTCTTCGTGGCCGGTGCTCGAGGCAAACACCACCACGCCGTTCTCCGATGAAGACAGGTCGTTGATGAGGCCTTCGGTGGCCCGCGTGACCTTGGCCAGCGCACCCAGCGCGTTGCCGGCGAAGCAGGTGTCGACGAAGAGGATGGTCTTGCCCTTGAGCTTGCTGAGGCCCGAGACCAGCGCGGCCTGCGGCACGGCGGTGCTGGCCAGGCGCTCGTGCTGGCCGTCGTGCGGCAGGAAGAAGTAGTTGCCGGTGCTGTCGTTCATGCCGTGGCCGGCGATGAAGACCATGGCCACGTCGTTGCCGGTGACGGTGTTGCGCAGCGTGTCGAGCTCGCGCAGCACCGCGGCGCGCGTGGCGTCGCGGTTGGTGAGCGTCTTCACGATCACGCGCTTGTACAGGCGCCCCTCCTGCTGCGCCATGGCGGCGGCGAAGTCGCGTGCGTCCTTGGCCGCCAGGCCCAGGTTGTAGTCCTTGCGTGCGTACTCGGCCACGCCGACGGCCAGCACGTAGAGGTCGCCGGTGGGCGGCCGCTGGCCGGGCGGGAAGTCGCGCTCCACCGTGAAGGCCAGCGCCTCACTCAGGCCATAGCGGTTGCTGGCGATCAGCTCCACCTGCGAGCGCGCCTCCAGCAGCGCCGCCGAGGGCAGCTTCACGGTGCCCTGCGTGCGGCCGTCGATGCTCTTGGGCATGATGACCTCGCCGGCAGGCACCGGGCGGCCGTTCACGCGCAGCTCGATCTTCACGTCGCCCGCCGCCGCGGCCGACAGCAGCGCAAAAGGCAGCGAGACCTCGGCCGTGCCCACCGCGGCGCGCAGCTTGGGCGTGGCCACCGGCTGCAGCGTGGGCGGGAACTCGATCGACTTCATGGCGTGCAGCGCACGCCGGGCCTTGTCGGCCGCTTCGCGTTCGGCGGCCTCGCGCGCAGCGGCCTTGGCGGCCTCCTCGCGCAGCGCGGCTTCCAGCGCGGCAGCGGCGCGTTGCTGCTCCAGGCGGGCCACCAGGCGCTGGGCTTCGAGCGCGGCTTCGCGCTGCACCCGCTCGCGTTCTGCGGCCTCGCGCGCCTCGGCCTGGCGGCGCGCGGCTTCCTGGCGTGCCGCTTCGCGTTCGGCAGCGCGCTGCTGCTCCTGGCGGCGTGCTTCGGCGATGCGCTCCTGCTCGGCGCGCACGGCGGCTTCGCGCAACTGGCGCTCGCGTTCTGCGGCTTCACGCGCTTCGGCCAGGCGGCGCTCGGCCTCGCGGGCCGCGGCCTCACGTTCGGCCTGGGCCTGGGCGGCCGCGGCCTGGCGGCGCTCTTCGGCCAGGCGCGCGGCCTCCGCGCGTGCCGCCGCGTCACGGGCTGCGGCTTCGGCCTGCGCACGCAGTTCGGCCTCCCGCTGCAGCGCCTGGCGGGCGCGTTCGGCAACGCGGCGCTCTTCCACCACGGCCTCCTGCGCAGCCCGTGCGGCGGCAGCTTCGGCCACGCGCTGCGCCTCGGCGCGGGCAGCGGCGTCCCGCGCAGCCTGCTCGGCGGCCAGCTTCAGCTCGGCTTCGCGCTGGGCCGCGCGGCGGCTCTCTTCGGCGGCGCGCTGCTCGGCGGCGCGTGCCGCCTCGGCCTGCGCACGCGCCTCGCGCTCCTGCGCCACACGCGCCTGCTCCGCCTGCTGCGCGAGTGCCGCCACGGCGGTGGCCTCGTCCAGGTGCACGAACATCGCGTCGATGACGTCGGGGCGCAGGAACCGATCACGGAAGCGGTTGAGCGAGAAGTAGCTCATCGCCTGTTGCTGGCCCCGCGGCAGCGCCCAGCCCACCACGCGGTCGGCACCGGCGCTGGCATCGAAATACCCCGCCGGTGTCCAGATCACCCATTGGCCGTTGCTCTGCGCCAGCAGCGTGAGGATGAGCCGGCCGTCGCTCGCCCGCCACCAGCGCACGGTGCCGTCGGCCATGGCGCTGACCACCAGGCGCCCGTCGGCACTGGTGTTGAGCGCGCGGATCTCGGTGTCCACGGCCACGCGCCAGACCGTGGCGCCCTGCTCGCTCACGCGGTACAGCGCGCGGTTGGTGCCGACGATGGCGGCGCTGGGGTTGCCCCGCAGCACAGCGAGTGCGCGACCACGTTCGTCGGCGGCCAGCGCCATGGCGCGGCCACCGATCACCGGCGGGCGCGAGTCCTGGTTCCAGTCGCTGGGGGCGTTGAAGAGGCCGAAGCGGGTCTCCGGCGCGCGGTAGGCGGTGGCGGGCGCGGGCTGCAGGCGGCGCTTGTCGAAGGTGAAGCCGAAGCCGCCGCCGGCGGTCTGCGTGCCCCAGCGCAGTGAACGTGCGTCGGCGCTCAGCTCCAGGTCCAGCGGCGTGTCGCCGCGCACCGCCACCACCGGCGCGCCCACACGCCGCGCCACCTGGCCGCCGCGGATCAGGCCCCAGCTGGCGTCGAAGCTGGTGTAGGCCAGGCCGCCGTCGGGCAGGGCGACGAGATCGGTGACGCTGTCGCCGGCGGCGTCGATGGTGGCCAGCACACGCCCGCTGGCGGCGTCGAGCTGCACCACCGGGAAGCGCAGCTTCTCGGTGTACGCGGTGCCGCCGATGTGGATGCTGCGGCCGTCGGCGGCCCAGGCGATGACGCGCCAGTCGCCACCGCGCAGCACCGGCGCTTCGAGCTTGCCGAGCACGCGCAGCGTGGTGGTGTCGAGGATCTCCGGCGCCTCACGCGGTGTGGCGTAGGCCACGGCCAGCCGCGTGCCATCGGGGCTGAAGCTGACGCCGGCGGGGCGCTTGCCGCTGATCGCCAGCGTGCCGGCCACGGCCGCCGCACCGGCGCCGACGCGGTAGGTGCGCAACGTGCCGTCCAGCCCCACCGCGGCGGCCACACCGCCGGCCCCCACGGCCACGCCGAACACCGGGCCGTTGAAACGGTCGTCGAGCAGTTCACGCCCGTCCTGCGCAAAGGCGCGCACGCCGTGCGTGCCGTTGTAGCCGGCCAGCAGCACGCTGCCGTCGGCGCTCCAGACCAGCTTGCGGATGTCGCCGGCCTTCGCGTCGATGGTGCGGCGGAGCACGCCGCTGTCGAGGTCGAAGAGGTAGATGACATGCGCCGTGCCGCGCTGCCCCGGCGCCGACGAGGTGCCGGCCACGGCCACCAGCGGCTCGGTCGGGTGGATGGCCGCGCCGTAGAGCCGCCCCACTTCGCCGCCGAGCGCGCCGAAGGCCAGCGGCCGCAGCACATGGCGCAGCTCGCCGCCGGCCAGCTCCCAGACCCGCGCGGTGCGGTCGTCGGATGCCGTGACCGCGACACCCCGGCCCACATGCACGTCGATGCGGCGCGCCGGCGCGCTGTGCGAGCCGATCTCGGTGACCAGCGTCGGCGCTTCCACGTCGGCCTGCGCCACGGCCACGCCCGCCAGCGCCAGCAGCAGCGCAGCCAGCGAGAGGGACCGGAGCAGCAGGAAACGCGGCAGTCGCACGAAGCGGGGCACGGGCTAGACCGGGTGGGCCGAAGAGGGCCCGATCGTAGCCACGCACCCCCGGCCGCGGGTTACCACATGCAGGGGAGGGCCCGAACCAAAGTCACGAATGACTCAGCGCAGCAACGCCGCCATGCAGCCACTGCCGTGCAGCGCCGCGGTTAGCGGGATCGACAGCGCCATGGAGAGCCCACACACGGCAGCCTAGCCGTCGTGCGCGATGCGCAGCGCCGCCGCCACCGCGGGCGGCGCGCCCACGGTGGCCAGGATCGCCATCGCACCCAGCAGCGAGAGGTGCGGCGCCGCCGCCAGCCCGCTCTCCAGCGCGACGACGGCACCGGCGCCGAACACCAGCACCGGCACCGCCAGCGGCAGCACCAGCACCACCAGCAGCACCGCGCCGCCGCGCAGCCCGAGCGTGAGCGCGGCGGCGATCGCGCCCAACTGCGCGAGCACCCAGGTGCCGAGCAGCAGCGTGGCCAGCAGCACCGGCAGCACATCGGCCGGCAGCCCGAACATCAGCGCGAGCAGCGGCGCCAGCAGCACCAGCGGCAGCGCCTGCAGGGCCCAGAAACCGGCGGTCTTGGCCGCCACCAGCCACCACAGCGGGTGCGGCGAGAGCAGCCAGGCTTCCAGCGCGCCGTCGGCCGCTTCGGCAGCCCACAGGCGGGGCACGGCCAGCAGCGTGGCCAGCAGCGCGCACACCCAGAGCACGCCAGGCGCGATGGCACGCAGCTGCTGCGGCTCGGGCCCCACGGCCAGCGGGAACAGGCCGGCGGCGGCGAGGAAGAAGGCCAGCGGCATCACGAGCTCGGCACGCCGGCGCAGCGCCAGCCGCAGCTCGCGCAGGAACACCGCGGCGGCGATGTTCACCCGATCTCCACGCTGCGCAGCGCCGGCAGGCTCAGCGTGCCATGCGCGGTGAGCAGCACGGCGCCGCCCCGCTCGCGGTGTTCGGCGATCAGCGCGTCGAGCAGTGCCACGCCGGCCACGTCGAGCGTGTTGTGCGGCTCGTCCAGCAGCCACAGCGGCGGCGCGCCAGGCAGGGCCAGCAGCGCCAACGCGCCGCGGCGGCGCTGGCCCTGCGACAAGCGCCGCACCGGCAGCGCAGCCGCGTGGCCCACGCCCAGGCGCTGCAGCGCGGCGCCGATGTCGGTAGCGGCGGCGGGCCTGGCGGCCAGCACCGCGGCGAAGGCGAGGTTCTCGTGCAGCGAGAGGTCTTCGGCCTGCGCGTTGTGGTGGCCCAGGTAAAGCAGTGCCACCTCGCGCGCCACGCTGCCGGCCTCGGCCCGCGCCACGCCGGCCAGCACCCGCAGCAGGCTCGTCTTGCCGGCGCCGTTGCTGCCGCGCAGGTGCAGCGCCTCGCCGGCGTGCAGCTCGAAGCCCAGGCCCTTGAACAGCCAGCGCCCGCCCCTGCGGCAGGCCAGGCCCTGCGCTGCGAGCAGCGGCTTGTTCAGAGGGCGAACACCTTGCCGGGGTTCATGATGTTCTTCGGGTCCAGCGCGCGCTTGATGCTCTTCATCAGCTCCACCGCCGCCGGGCCTGCCTCTTCGACGAGGTAGCCCATCTTGTGCAGCCCGATGCCGTGTTCGCCGGTGCAGGTGCCGCCGAGGCGGATCGCGCGCTGCACCATCTGCACGTTCAGCCGCTCGACCTCGGCCACCTCGCGCGCGTCGTTCGGGTCCATCAGGTAGCTCAGGTGGAAGTTGCCATCGCCCACGTGGCCGACGATCCAGTACGGGATGCCCGAGGCCTCGGCCTCGTCGACGCTGGCGTTGATGCTCTCGGCCAACATCGAGATCGGCACGCAGGTGTCGCTGCTCTGGCAGCGGCAGCCGGGGCGCATCTGCAGCGCGGCGAAGTAGCTCTGGTGGCGCGCGGTCCACAGCTTGGTGCGCTCTTCGGGTGTGGTGGCCCACTGGAAGGCCTCGCCGCCGTGTTCGGCGGCGATCGTCTGCACGGTCTCGGCCTGCTCCTGCACGCCGGCCTCGCTGCCGTGGAACTCCATCAGCAGCATCGGCGCCTCGCGCAGGCCGAGCTTGCTGTGGCGGTTGACGGCGCGGATGGCGTTCGTGTCCAGCAGTTCGCAGCGCGCGATGGGCACGCCCATCTGGATGATCTGGATCGTGGTCTGCACGGCGGCGTCGACGCTCGGAAAGTGGCAGATCGCCGCGCTCACCGCCTCGGGCAGCGGGTAGAGCTTCAGCGTCACCTCGGTCATCACGCCCAGCGTGCCTTCGCTGCCGATGAACAGGCGCGTGAGGTCGTAACCCGCGCTGCTCTTCTTGGCGCGCGTGCCGGTGTGCACCAGCTCGCCGCTGGCGGTGACCACCGTCAGGCCCAGCACGTTCTCGCGCATCGTGCCGTAGCGCAC
>VFQQ010004001.1_pt1 | contig 13508 bp, 14 predicted proteins | sample 3512341 | NCBI WGS metagenome assembly VFQQ01 (sample SAMN10412373, study PRJNA504923) | tailings metagenome | isolation source: Relicate 2 Philex TSF1 revegetated site | place: Philippines: Tuba, Benguet | collected 2017-08-29 | reverse complement strand
GAGCCGGATCTGATCGACGGCCGAGGCAATGGCGTGGTTGGCGGAGGCGCAAGCCGAAGTGACGCCGAAGACGGGGCCGCGCAGGCCGAATTGCATGCTGATCTGGCCGGCTGCCGCACCCGGCATGACCTTGGGCACGGAAAAGATATCGGCTCTGCTTCTGCCTTGCAGGAGGAGAGCGCGGTAATTTTCCTCAACCGTCTCCCAGCCGCAGACGCCAACGCCAACGGTTGCACCGATACGATAGGTGTTCTCGGCGCCAACCGTGAGGCCCGACTGCTGCATGGCTTCGGTGGCGGCGATGATGGCGAGAAGGCTGAAACGGTCGAGCGTGACCAGTCTCTTGCGCTCAAGGCCATGCTCCGGCAGCACTTTGATCTCGCTGCCGACCTGCACCTTCAGCTGATGCATATCCGCGCCGACAACCTGCCCGATCGCCGAGCGGCCTGCCTTCATCTCATTCCAAATGGCGGCAGCGCTGGTGCCGAGCCCGCAGATGCCGCCAATGCCGGTGATAACGACGCGTGTGCGCATGGAGCCTCGGTCAGGCTTTCTTCGCAATCAGTGCGCGAACGGCCTCGACCATGTCACCGACATTCTTGAGATTGCTCCAGGCATCGACGGTGTTCATCTCGATCTCGATGTTATAGGCTTCCTCGAGATCGAAGATGATTTCGGTGAGCTCGAGCGAATGGATGCCGAGCGCCGTCAGCTCGGTATTGGTCGTGATCTCCTCGCCGCCAGGCTCGGCGTGAGCCTTGATCTTAGCGATGATCTCGTTTGCCAATTCGTCAGCCATTCGAAGTCCTTCCCCCAAATCCGCATTTCGTGCCTGGGAGGCGTCTCGACGCCTCTGTTCTCGTTGCTCCTGACGGATGCATGCCGCGTAGAGCCGCCCGTTGTGGCGGCATCAAGGCCGCCTCCTCTATAGGAACCGAAACCCGGCGAGGCAACAACCGATATGGACAAAGCCGCTCGATACTTAACTTGCAGGATCGCTAACTTTCCACGACAAAGGGGAAAGACTGGCTTCAGCCGCTGAGATCCGACGATCGGGAGAACGAAATGCTCGAACTGCGCCCCGGATGCGAATGCTGCGACAGGAATTTGCCACCCGACGCCACCGACGCGATGATCTGCACCTTCGAATGCACCTTCTGCGCGGATTGCGTCGAGACGGTGCTGAAGGGTGCCTGCCCGAACTGCGGCGGCAATTTCTCGGTGCGGCCGATCCGGCCGGCGGCACTCCTGCAGAAATACCCGGCATCGACCAGGCGCGTGTTCAAGGCCGAAGGCTGCACGCCTCGCGCCGACGCGGCCTGAGCACAGATACGAGGGGGTTCCACATGGCGATGAAGACATACAATGGCAGTTGTCACTGCGGCGCTGTGAAATATGAGGCGACCGTCGATCTCGACCACACTGTATCCTGCAACTGTTCACGCTGCGGCAGGTTGGGCAGCATCCTGACTTTCGCCCCGGCAGAGAACTTCACCCTGCTTTCGGGTGAGGATGTGCTGACCGACTACCTCTTCAACAAGCATGTCATCCATCACCTGTTCTGCCGGGTCTGCGGCATCGAATCCTTCGCTCGCGGAACCAAGCCTGACGGTACGGCATCGGTTGCCATCAACGCACGCTGCCTCGAAGGGGTCGAACCCGATGCGCTGACGCCGCAGAAGTTCAACGGGCGCGACCGTTAACGCGCGGCACGGGGTGAACCTTTGATGGAGCAGCCGTTATCCCAGGCGCACGACGTCTTTCCGCATCTGCGCATTGTCATGGGCATGGTGATCGGTCTCGGCGTGACGCGTCTGTTGTCCGGGGTCGCCCGTATCATCCAGCACCCCAAGGCCTACAGGCTCTATCCGGTGCATCTGGCCTGGGTGGCTTCGCTGCTGCTGACGCTGGTGCATTTCTGGTGGTGGCAGTTCGGTCTCTTCGAGGTCGCCAACTGGACCTTCGGCAAGTATCTCTTCATCATCGGCTATTCGGTGACGCTCTATTTGCTGTGCGCCTTCCTGTTTCCCGATTCGATGCAGGACTACCAAAGCTACGAAGACTATTTCTTTGCGCGCCGGAACTGGTTTTTCGGCCTGCTGGCGGCGACCTACCTGCTCGATGTCCTCGACACTCTGCTGAAAGGCAAAGAGCATTTCGCCCATTTCGGCCACGAATATCTGATCCGCACGCCGCTGTTCGTCATCCTGTGCGCCATTGCCATCTATACGACCAGCCGGCGTTTCCACCTCGCTTTCATCATCTTCACTCTGCTCTATCAGGCCTGGTGGATCCTGCGGCTCTTCGACACCATCGTTTGAGCCCGCTTGGGTCTATGTCCACGATGGTCTAGAAGGCGATGGATGGAGGTGGCGGCATGTACAAGGCTTTCGGATCAAATGGATCGCGGGTCTCCCGGGTGGTTTGGATGCTGGAAGAGCTCGGCGAACCCTATGAGTTCGTTCCGGTGAAGCTGCGTTCGTCGGAAGCCTATGCGCTGAACCCGTCCGGCAAGGTACCGATCCTGGTTGACGACGATCTGACCGTTACCGACTCCGCAGCGATCTGCGTCTATCTGGCCGACAAGCACGCGGACAAGGGCATGGGCGCCAATGCAGGGGTGGCCGGGCGCGCCGAGATGGATTCCTGGATGCATTTCGCGCAGTCGGAGTTCGAGGCGCCGCTGTGGAACAAGCTGCGCCACCGCTTCATCCTGCCAAAAGAGATACGCGTCGATGTAGGCCCCGCCGCGGCCTATGATTTCGGTTCCGAGGTGAAGGCGCTGGATCGTCGCCTGGGCGAGAAACAATTTGCACTGGGCGACCGGTTCTCGGCTGTCGACGTGCTGCTGGGCGACATGGGCGCCTGGGCCCGTGCCGGCAAGTTCCCGATCGCGTCCGACAACGTCAACGCCTACATGGACCGTGTGCTGGAGCGGCCAGCCCGGACACGGTCGCAAGCCGTTTGCGGCCTGCAATAGCCGGCTGGCTCAATTCATCGCCCCATTCGAGCAAACCGTTATGATCGTCCTCGCCTTCGCGCTCTCCGCAATCCTGCTCGTGATCACCTCGCTGCACGTCTACTGGGGCATTGGCGGCATCTGGCCCGGCCGTGATGCCGCCTCCTGCGCCCGGGCGGTCGTCGGATCGCGTGGCGTCACCGAGATGCCTTCGACCTTCGCCTGTTTTGCCGTTGCGGCCTGCCTGGTCCTGGCGACCCTGTGGCCGCTGGCGCTCATGGGCGTTTTCGCGACGCCGTTTCCGCAGCAGGGCCTTGCCGCCACATCGGTGATGATCGCCCTGGTTTTCCTTGGCCGTGGTGTGCTCGGCTTCACCTCCTGGTGGCGCCGCCAGACGCCGGAGCAACCCTTCGCGCGGCTTGACCAAAGCTTCTATTCGCCGCTCTGCCTGCTGATAGGAGCCGGCTTCATGCTCCTGGGTATCTCGCAGTTCCCGACCTGATCGCGAAAATCTGGATCAGCCGTTTCCGGTTGCCGTCATTTGGTGCGCGCGTCATGCTCCTCTCAAAACCGAGGAGAAGACCATGAGCCTGGCACGCTTGCAGAAGGAACCGCTGACCAACCTGCCATTCTACGACGAGCGGGTCGATCTCGCCTGCGCCTTCCGCTGGACCGCGCGGCTCAACATGCATGAAGCGGTGGCCAATCATTTCTCATTGGCGGTCAACGAAGACGGCACCCGCTTCCTGATGAACCCGAACCAGGTGCACTTCTCGCGCGTCAAGGCGAGCGACCTCATCCTGATCGACGCCAATGACCCGGAGACGCTGAAGGGCCCCGATGCGCCGGACCCGACCGCCTGGGGCCTGCATGGCGCCATCCATCGCAATGTCCCGCACGCACGTTGCGTCATGCATGTGCATTCGATCCATGCCACCGTGCTGGCGTCGCTGGCCGACTCCACCTTGCCGCCGATCGACCAGAACTCGGCTGCCTTCTTCAATCGCACCGTCGTCGACGAGCACTATGGCGGACTTGCTTTCGAGGAAGAGGGCGAGCGCTGTTCGCAACTGCTGGCCAATCCCAGGCACAAGGTCATGATCATGGGCAATCACGGCGTGCTGGTCATCGGCGACAGCGTGGCGGACGCCTTCAACCGCATGTTCTATTTCGAGCGTGCCGCCGAAACCTACATCAAGGCCCTGTGGACTGGCCGGCCGCTGCGGGTGCTTTCGGACGAGATCGCCGAGAAGACGGCATCGGAGATGGACGACTATCCCGGCCAGGCGGATCGGCACCTGGCCGAGCTGAAGGCGATCCTCGACGAGCAGGAACCCGTCTATCGCAGCTGAGCGAGCTCTATCCGATTGGTGCTCTAAAGCCCCAATTGGGCGCGCAATTCGTCCGCGGTGTCGATGACGACCGCGCCGTCGGGGCCTGGCATCGGCCTTTCCGGCCAGAAGATAGTCTTCATGCCGGCGGCGAGGCCCGACATCGCACCCGTGACACTGTCGTCGATCGCGACCGCTTCTCCGGGGGCGACATCGAACAGCCAGGCCGCGCGCAGGAATGGCTCGGGATGCGGCTTGCCTTCACGCACGTCGTTGCGGCTCACGGTCTTCATGCCGGCATGCGAAAGACCGACCGCGCCGAGATTGGCATCGACGATCAGCCGGTCGGAATTCGAAACCACCGCCTGGGGCACGCCGAGCGCTCTTAGCTCCTGGTAGATTTCGATTGCGCCCGGTCGCGGCTGCAGGCCGGCGACATTGGCCATGTAGTAATCATATTTGAGCGCGATCCACTCATCGAACGGCAGCGTCAGGCCGAATTCATCGCGCATCATGTCGTAGACGAAAGCGGCGGTCTTGCCGAGCACGCGCTCGTGCAGGTCGGCGGGCGCCTCAAGGCCGACGCTGCGCATCGCCGAAACCAGTGCCGCATCGTGCAGCGGCTCGCTGTCGACGAGCGTTCCATCCATGTCCCAGAAAACGGCTTTTGGCGTCATCGGTTATCCTTTCGCCGTTCTTTCTATAGGTTTGAGGCGACGTGACAATGCCGCCTGCTGCGGTCTAAGGCCTTCACCGGAAGAAGACAAATCCGGTGATGAGGAAAGTCGGGATCAGCACCGCGCCCGACCATAGCATATAGCCGAAGAATCCGGGCATCCTGACGCCCTGGTGGCGCGCAATGGCATAGACCATGAAATTGGGTGCATTGCCGATATAGGTGTTGGCTCCCATGAAGACGGCGCCTGCGGAGATCGCGGCCAGCGTCGTCGCAAGCTCCGTCATCAGATGGCGTGCGTCGCCACCGGCCAGCTCGAAGAAGACGAGATAGGTCGGCGCATTGTCGAGGAACGAAGACAGCGCACCGGTCAGCCAGAAATAGGCGAGATCGTTGGGTGTTCCGTCCGCAGCCGTCACCAGGGCAATCAGGGGTGCCAGGGCACCATCGTTGCCGGCCTTCAGAATGGCGATCACCGGCACGATGCAGATGAAGATCGCGGCAAAGAGTTTTGCCACCTCGGCGATCGGTCCCCAGGCAAAGCCGTTGGCCCTGCGGTATTCGCTGCGCGACACCGCCAGCGAGACGAAGGCGAGCGCAAGGATGATGGCGTCGCGCACCAGGTTCTGCAATTCCAGCGTCACGCCGAACACCGGGATCTCGATGCCGGGCTTCCAGGAAGCCGAGACGAGGATCGCGGCGATCACACCGGCAAGCAGCGGCAGGTTGGGCAGGCCGCGCAGACGCACCTTGGAATCTGGCGTCGGGTCCTTGATCTTCGGCTGACCAGCCTCGCGCCAGTGCAACACGAAGTCCAGCACCAGGAAGGCAGCGAGCACCAGGATGGTGACGAACAGCGTTTCGCGCCACAGGTTCGCCGTCGTCCAGAAGAAGTCGACACCGCGCAGGAAACCGACGAACAGTGGCGGGTCGCCGAGCGGCGTCAGCGAGCCGCCGATGTTGGAGACCAGGAAGATGAAGAAGACGACGACGTGCGCATTGAACGGCCGGTTGTCGTTGGCACGGATGACGGGCCGGATCATGATCATCGAGGCGCCGGTGGTGCCGACCACCGACGCAAGGATCGCCCCGATCAGCAGCAGGCCGGCATTCGTCCATGGTGTGCCGTGGATGTTGCCGGCAACGAGAATGCCGCCCGCGATGGTGAACAGCGCAAACAGCAGGATGATGAAGGACATGTATTCGGTGAGCAGCGCGTGCAGGACGGCGCCGACGGAAAGGTCCGCCCCGAAAGCCAGCGCCAGCGGGCCGACGACCAGCGCGGCCCATACCGCTGCGATCTTGCCGTAGTGATGCTCCCAGAGGTGCGGAAACAGCAGAGGTCCACTGGCGATCGACAGCAGCAAGCCGGCAAAGGGCAATGCCCACCAGAGCGACATGGTTGCGCCGGGCAAGCCCTCGGAAGCGAAAGCGGGAAACGCGCTCCCGCAGAGCAGCGCAATGGCCGCCAGAATTTTCCTGAAATGCACTCTGCCCCTCAAACGCCTAAAGCGTGATCCCGGAAAGCGGGAACCGGTTTCCGGAAAAGGTCACGCCCCAACAAACTTAGACCAGCACCACGCCGGCGTCGCGCATACGGCCCAGCATCGCGTCGAGCGAGCCATTTAGGTCGATGCCCCGGCAGGCATCCAGACGCACCGTCGTTGCGAAGCCATGCTTGATCGCGTCGAGTGCCGAGAAAGCCACGCAGAAATCCGTCGCCAGGCCGACCAGCGTGATTGCGCCGATGCCACGCTCACGCAGGTAGCCGGCGAGGCCGGTCGGCGTCGTGTGGTCGTTTTCGAAGAATGCCGAATAGCTGTCGATTCCCGGGCGGAAGCCCTTGCGGATGATCAGTTCGGCTTTGCTCCAGGCCAGCCCGGAGTGGAAATCGGAACCGAGGCTGCCCTGGATGCAATGGTCCGGCCACAGGGTCTGCGGGCCGTAAGGCATCTCGATCATCTCGAAAGGCTGCTTGCCCGGATGGCTCGATGCAAAGCTGGAATGACCGGCCGGATGCCAGTCCTGCGTCATCACCACATGCTCGGCGTTGCGGATCAGGTCGTTGACCAATGGCACGATCTCGTCGCCGCCGGTCACGGCAAGTGTGCCGCCCGGGCAGAAATCGTTCTGCAGATCGACAACGATCAGTGCTTCGTCGGCCATGGCGTTCCCTTTCGACATGCGGGAGAAGGTCGCCTCGGGTGTGTTGGAAACACGCCCCTGGACGACCGGGGTGGAGAAACTTGATCAGATGGTCGCCCACGTCAACCTTCTAAAGCGCGAGACGGCCGACGCCGGTCCGGAAAACCGTTCGCTTTGACAAAGCCGGCGCGGCTGATATCATTTGCATACGAATGAATTTGCCGGCGATGCACCGGCCGATCCTGGTGTGTGAGCCTGACAGGACCATGCGCCAATCAGGGGAGAAAACCTCCTTCGGGAGGAACCGGGAAGGCAGGCGTGATCCGTTACGCGAAACCCGCCACACTCGACGAAGCGCTCGCGCTGCTCGGCGAAACATCGTGGCGCGTGCTTGCCGGCGGCACCGACTTCTACCCTGCCCAGGGCAGCCGGCCCATCCGCGAGAACATCCTCGACATCAACGGCATCGGCACGCTGCGCGGCTTCGTCGAGGAGGCCACGCACTGGTCGATCGGCGCCCGTACAACGTGGACGGACATCATCCACCAGCCTCTGCCTGCCGCCTTCGATGCGCTGAAACAGGCCGCGCGTGAAGTCGGTTCGCCGCAGATCCAGAATGTCGCGTCGGTTGCGGGCAATCTCTGCAATGCGTCGCCCGCCGCGGACGGCGTCCCCGCGCTGCTGGTGCTGGACGCCGAGGTGGAATTGCGCTCGGCCGACGGGATCCGCCATCTGCCGGTTGCCGATTTCATCCTTGGCAATCGCCGCACCGCACGTCGCCCGGAGGAACTGGTCACCGCCATCCGCGTGCCCAAGGCGGCGGCTGCCGGAAGCTCGGGTTTCGTCAAGCTGGGCGCCCGGCGCTATCTGGTGATCTCGATCGCGATGGCGGCTGTACGGCTGATCGTGGAGGACAGGGTCATCCGCCATGCGGCGATCGCCGTCGGCGCCTGCTCGGCTGTCGCGACACGGCTGCCGCATGTCGAACGGGCGCTTATCGGCAAGACGCTCGCTGGTCCGCTGGTCGACTTCGTGACCTTCGCTCCGATGCCGCAGCTTGCACCGATCGACGACGTGCGTGGCTCGGCCGCATATCGGCTGGATGCCGCCCGCGAGATCGTTGCCCGTGCCGTTCAGGCTGTCGCCGGCCAATCTCGCCAGGAGGTTGCGGCATGAGCATGCAGCGCGGGGATATAACCCTCCAGGTCAACGCCGAGCGCGTGTCCGTATCCGCCTCCCCTGTCAGCCGGCTGTCGTCGGTCCTGCGCGACGAGTTGCAGCTCACCGGAACCAAGGTTGGCTGCGACGCCGGTGACTGCGGGGCCTGCACCGTGCTTGTCGACGGTGAGCCGGTCTGCGCCTGCCTGACACCGGTCGCGTCCGTCGATGGAGCCAGGATCACAACTGTCGAAGGACTGGCCAACGGCCAGTTGTCCGCGCTGCAGGCGTCGTTTCTCAAACACGGCGCCGCGCAGTGCGGCATCTGCACGCCGGGCCTGCTGGTGACCGCCACGGCGCTGCTGACGAAGAACCCGCACCCCGATGAGGCCGAGGTGCGCGACGCACTGGGCGGGATACTCTGCCGCTGCACCGGCTATCGCAAGATCATCGCCGCGGTGCTGGATGTCGCCGGCAGCGATCCGCTCGGGCAGGACAGCGGTCTGGCTCTCGACCTGCGCCTGCCTGTCGCCGGCAAGGCGGTCGGCTCCTCGCCCGTGCGATTGGATGGCGTGCCGAAGGTCACAGGGGCTGAAAGGTTTGGTGCCGACTCTTTCCCTGGAGATGCGCTGGCTGTTCTGGTCGTGCGCTCGCCGCACCATCACGCACGGTTTGCGTTCGGGGATCTCGCGGCCTGGCAGGCAACGCATCCCGGCGTCGCCGGTGTGTTCACGGCGGCCGACATCCCGGGCCGGAACCTGTTCGGTGTCATTCCGGCCTTCGCCGACCAGCCGGCGCTGGCGGAAGGCATCGTCCGTTTCCGTGGAGAAGCGGTGGCTCTGGTTGCTGCCGAGCGGGTGGTTGCGGCCGATCTCGATCTCGCGGATTTCCCGGTTGCGTGGACGCAAGCGCAGCATCTGCTCTCGGCAGACGAAGCCCAGGCCCGAGATGCCCTCGCCATCCATTCGGATCGTGCCGGCAATCTTTTGACGAAAGGCTTCGTGGAACGCGGCGAGCCCGACAAGGTTCTGGCGGCGGCCTTCACCACGGCCTCGGCGACGATCGAGACGTCTTACGTCGAGCATGCCTATATCGAGCCGGAAGCGGGTTATGCCTATCTCGACGGCGACACCCTGGTTGTCGTCGCCTGCACGCAGGCGCCCTACATGGACCGTGACGATACGGCGCGTGTTCTTGGGCTGAGCCCGGACAAGGTGCGCATCGTACCGACGGCGACGGGTGGCGGGTTCGGTTCCAAGCTCGACATTTCCGTGCAGCCGCTGATCGGTCTGGTCGCCTTGAAGACCGGCCGCCCGGCTGCCCTTGCCTTCTCCCGTCCGGAATCGATGATGGCGACGACCAAGCGCCATCCCGCTGTCCTGCGGGCCACGGTTGGCACGGCGGCTGACGGCAAGGTCTGCGCCATGCGTTTCGAAGGCGACTTCAACACCGGTGCCTATGCCAGCTGGGGACCGACCGTGGCCAACCGCGTGCCGGTGCATGCCTCGGGTCCTTATGCGACGCCGCACTACCGCGCCGAAGGCCGCGCCATCCATACCAACGGTCCGGTCTCCGGCGCGTTCCGCGGTTTCGGCGTGCCGCAGGCAACCATCATGCAGGAGGCGTTGTACGATCAGCTGGCTGACAGGCTCGGCATCGATCGCCTGGAATTCCGGCTGAACAATTGCCTGCGAAACGGCTCGGAAACGGTGACCGGCCAGAAGCTCGAAGCCGGCGTCGGCATCGGCGCCTGTCTCGAAGCCCTCAAGACACACTGGACCCGCGCTCTGGCTGAGGCGGACGGCTTCAACGCCGGCCAGGAAGCGGCAAGGCACGCGCTGCGGCGCGGGGTCGGCATTGCGTCCTGCTGGTATGGCTGCGGCAACACGTCGCTGCCCAATCCCTCGACGATCAAGCTGGGCATCACACCGACGGGCGAAGTCGTTCTCCATCAGGGCGCGGTCGATATCGGCCAGGGCTCCAACACCGTCATTGCCCAGATCTGCGCCGACGCGCTCGGCATCCCGTTGGAAAACCTCAGGCTGAGAGGTGCGGACACCGCAATCTCTCCCGACGCTGGCAAGACGTCGGCGTCGCGCCAGACCTTCGTGACCGGCAAGGCTGCCGAAAAGGCAGGACGCGCCCTGCGCGAGAACGTCCTGCGTTATGCCAACGTCTCCGGCGCGGCCACGCTCTCGTTCGAAAACGGCCTGCTCCTTATCCGGGAGGGCGATGCCACGCGCCGCATCGATCTCGCCGCACTCGCATCCGATGAAGACGGCTTCGTCTTCCGTGCCGAAGAGACCTATGATCCGCCGACTTCCGCACTCGATGCCAAGGGACAGGGCAAGCCTTATGCCGTCTATGGTTACGGCGCGCAGCTCGCCGAGCTCGAAGTCGACATGCGCCTCGGCACGGTGCGACTGATCAAGATCACGGCCGCGCACGATGTCGGCAAGGCGATCAACCCGCTGCTGGCCGAGGGGCAGATCGAAGGCGGCATCGCCCAGGGCATCGGCATGGCGCTGATGGAAGAGTACATTCCCGGTCGCACCGAGAACCTCCACGACTATCTCATCCCGACCATCGGCGACGTGCCTCCGATCGAGACGATCCTGGTTGAGGTGCCGGATCCGGAGGGGCCTTTCGGCGCCAAGGGGCTCGGCGAACATTCGCTGATCCCGACGGCGCCGGCGATCCTCAACGCCATCCGTCATGCCACCGGCGCGATGATGGCGAAAGTGCCGGCGACGCCGTCACGCATCCTGTCGGCAATCAGGGAGGCGGGCCGATGAGCGAACTCGCCGAACGTTTCGACACGCATGATCCCGGCGAGAAACAGCTTGCCGAGAAGATCCGCTGCGATGCCTGTCCGGTCATGTGTTACATCGCCGAAGGCCGTACCGGCGCCTGCGACCGCTATGGCAACCGGGCCGGGCGCGTCGTGCGCCTCGATTCGCTGACCATCCTCGACCATGCCGCCGAGACCGGCCAGGCCGTGGTTCCTTTTGTCGCCGAGGGCGAGGCGTGGTCCGGCGAACTCATCAACACCGGCCGGCGTTTCGTGACCGCGATCGGCGCCGGCACCACCTATCCGGACTACAAGCCGGCGCCCTTCATCGTCAGCCAGGATGTGGAAGGGGTGGATCTCGTCACCGTGGTGACCGAGGGCATCTTCTCCTATTGCGGCGTCAAGGTGAAGATCGACACCGACCGTCATATCGGCGACGAGACGGCAACCGTGCGTGCCGGTGGCGAAGCGATCGGCCATGTCACCACCGGCGAATATGGCTCGCAGATGTTGTCGCTGGGCGGCGTCCATCACCTCACCGGCGGTTCCAAGGCGGAAGGCCGCGCCACCTGCGACGCCTTGCTGGCGCTGTGCAACCAGCAGGCGGTCGAACTTGCCATCGACGGTGGCGCCACCGTCGTCGTGCAGGCGGGCAAGGCGCCGGTGATCGACGGCAAGCTCGAACATCGCATGCGCGTCGGCTGCGGTTCGGCCACCATCGGCATGTTTGCCGCGCAATGGCGCGGGCTGGTCGATGAGGTCGTCGTGGTGGACGACCACATCACCGGCGTGGTTTCCGAACACCAGGCCGGCAAAGTGCTTGGCTGGCCGGACACCGGCATCCGCATCATCGGCCGTCGTTCCACGCCCGGTCGCTACTTCAAGGTCTCGGAGCCGGGTCTCGGCTGGGGCGGCACCGCCATCGATGATCCGCTGTCGATCCTCGGTCCCTGGAATACCGGCAAGGGCGCCCGCCCCGGCCTGTCGCTGCTGATGGTTTCCACCACCGGCGAACAGTTTGCCTATTACGAGCTGGATGAAACGCTGAACCCAGTCGAAAAGCCGTTTCCCGAACGGTTGCGCAAATCGGTGTCGCTCATCGAGGAAAATTGCGAGCCGGCGCTTTGCACGGTTCTGTTCATCGGCGGTGCCGGCGGCAGTCTCAGGGCCGGCGTGACGGAGAACCCGGTCAATCTCACGCGCTCCGTGCAACAGCTGGAGACCTATGTCACCGTCGGCGGTGCGCCGGTCTATGTCTGGCCGGGCGGCGGCATCACCTTGATGGTCGATGTCAGCCGCGTGCCGCAGGGCGCTTTCGGCTATGTGCCGACGCCGGCTTTGGTGGCACCCATCGAATTCACCCTGCGCCGCGACGACTATCTCAGGCTGGGCGGCTATGAAGCCGAAATCCGCAGCCTTGCCGATATTTTCGCGCGCGGCGGTGAATATCTCAATCCGCGCAGCAACACGGGAGCATCCGAAACAAATCCCTGGCCACCCCTGACGCAACTCAGGCGCACCGGGGGCGATCTGTGAACGGGCCGCAGGCGCGCTGGCTGGCCGATCGCAGAAGGTTGCACCTGAATCACGGGCCGATCGATCTGGTCATCGAGGCGTTCGGCGAGGCTTCTGAACAGCGCGCGGCCTACGAACAGGCGGCGGCGCGGTTCCAGACCATCCTGCCGGAGCTGGTCGAGGAACTGCCGGCCCTGCGCCAGCCCGCCGCTCTCGTCCGGCGTTCCTTTGTCGGGCCGACCGCGCAACGCATGGAGACCGCCGTTTCGGCTCTTGCAGGGCGCTTCATCACGCCGATGGCCGCCGTCGCCGGCGCGGTCGCCGACGAAATGCTGGCTGCCATGGTTGCAGGACGGAAGCTCGATCGAGCCTATGTCAACAATGGCGGCGACAGCGCACTCTATCTGGCACAGGGCCGGTCGATGAAACTGGCGATTGCCGGAACCGGGCACGGCTTCGCGGATCGTCTTCTCGTGTGCGCCGAAGACGGCGTGCGCGGTGTCGCCACCAGCGGCTGGCGTGGCCGGTCGTTTTCACTCGGCATCGCCGATGCGGTAACCGTGCTGGCCGATTGCGGAGCGGCCGCCGATGCTGCCGCCACTTTGATCGCCAACGCCGTCGACCTGCCTGGCCATTGCGCCATCAAACGGCAGCTGGCATGCGACCTTGCTCCCGACAGCGATCTCGGCGGGCGGCTTGTGACGGTCGCGGTTGCAATGGTATCGCCTGAAGAAACCGCGCAAGCGCTACAGGCCGGCCTGGTCCTCGCTGAGGAGTATCGGCGGCGCGGGCTGATCACGGCGGCGGCACTGTTCCTCAACGGGGCCACCGCTTTCGCCGGGAGTTTTCCCGATCTTCGCAGCGGCCGCCTGCTTCCATCCGACAAAACCAAGGATCTCGTCCATGCCTGAATTCCCCATTCGCAAGATCGCG
>VFQQ010003999.1_pt1 | contig 13519 bp, 8 predicted proteins | sample 3512341 | NCBI WGS metagenome assembly VFQQ01 (sample SAMN10412373, study PRJNA504923) | tailings metagenome | isolation source: Relicate 2 Philex TSF1 revegetated site | place: Philippines: Tuba, Benguet | collected 2017-08-29 | reverse complement strand
GGGTGCGAATTGCGCGGACATATAAACAGCAAAACCGAACCGTGCTGTTGGCGCGGTTCGGTTCATGCAGACATAAAAGGGAGAGCGGGCAGCCGCAGGCATTGCCGCCTGCCGCTAAGAAGTTTCAGTGCTGCGCTTCGGTGACCGGTGCCGGAAGCGTCGCCTCGCCGCTCTGCTTGAGTGGCCGGTTGCCGGTCAGTCCACGCATCAGCACATAGAAGACCGGTGTCAGGAAGATGCCGAAGGCCGTCACGCCGATCATGCCGGCAAACACCGCGACACCCATGGCCGACCGCATCTCCGCGCCGGCACCGGTGGAATAGACCAGCGGCACGACGCCCATGATGAAGGCCATGGAGGTCATCAGGATCGGGCGCAATCTCAGCCTGCTTGCCTCGACGGCAGCTTCCCTCGGCGTCATCCCCGCAAACTCCAGTTCGCGCGCGAACTCCACGATCAGGATAGCGTTCTTGGCGGACAGGCCGACGAGAACGATGAGGCCGATCTGTGTGAAGATGTTGTTGTCGCCCTGCGTCAGCCAGACCCCGGTGAGCGCCGCCAGAATGCCCATCGGCACGATCATGATGATCGCGATCGGCAGGGCCAGGCTCTCATAGAGCGCGGCCAGTACCAGGAACACCAGGATCAGCGCCAGCGGGAAGACGAGCACGCCCGAATTGCCAGCCAGTATCTCCTGATAGGTGAGGTCGGTCCATTCGAAGGCGATGCCCTTCGGCAGAGTCTCGGCAGCGATCCGCTCGGCCGCGGCCTGCGCCTCGCCCGACGAATAGCCCGGTGCTGGCCCGCCATTGATGTCGGCCGACAGGAAGCCATTGTAACGGATTGCCCGTTCCGGCCCCGCGCTCGGCTTGACGTTGAGCAAGGCCGACAGCGGGATCATCTCGCCCGACTGCGACCGGACCTCCAGCCGCCCGATGTCGTCGGCCCGCCCACGGAACGCGGCATCGGCCTGGACGCGCACGGAGTAGGTGCGGCCGAACTGGTTGAAGTCGTTGACGTAGAGCGAGCCGAGATAGATCTGCAGCGTGTCGAAGACATCCGTCACCGCAACGCCGAGCTGGTGCGCCTTGGTGCGGTCGAGGTCGGCATAGAGCTGCGGAACGTTGACCTGGAATCCGGTGAACATGCCCGTCAGCTCCGGCGCGGCATAGGCCTTGGCCAGGAAGGCCTTGGTCGCCTCGTCCAGCGCCTGATAGCCTAGCCCGTTGCGGTCCTCGATCTGCATCTTGAAGCCGCCGACCACGCCAAGACCCTGCACCGGCGGTGGCGGGAATATGGCGATGAAGGCTTCCTGTATGCCGCCGAACTGGCCGTTGAGCGCCTGCGCGATGGCGCCGCCCGAAAGCTCGGGCGTCTTGCGTTCCTCGAACGGCTTCAGCGACAGGAAGATGATGCCGGCGTTGGAACTGTTGGTGAAGCCGTTGATCGACAGGCCCGGAAAGGCGATTGCGCTTTCCACACCCGGCTGCTTCAGGGCGATGTCGCCCATGCGCCGGATCACTTCCTCGGTACGGTCCAGCGTCGCGCCGTCAGGCAGTTGAGCGAAGCCGACGAGATACTGCTTGTCCTGCGCCGGTACGAAGCCGCCGGGCACGGTCTTGAACATGCCGAAGGTGGCAGCCACCAGCACGAGATAAAGTCCCATGATCACCGTCTTGCGCGACAGCAACCGCCTTACACCGCCGCTATAGGCCTTGGAGCCGCTGCCGAACGCACGGTTGAAGCCACGGAAGAACCAGCCGAACACTTTGTCCATCGCCCGCGTCAGCCAATCCTTCGGCGCATCGTGCCCGCGCAGCAGGAGTGCCGCCAGGGCCGGCGAGAGCGTCAGCGAGTTGAAGGCTGAAATCACCGTCGATATCGCGATCGTCAGGGCGAACTGCTTGTAGAACTGCCCGCTCAGGCCGGAGATGAAGGCAAGCGGCACGAAGACCGCAACCAGCACCATGGCGATCGCGACGATAGGGCCGGAGACCTCACGCATGGCACGGTATGTCGCATCGCGGGGCGAGAGCCCTTCCTCGATGTTGCGCTCGACATTCTCGACCACGACGATGGCGTCGTCGACGACGATGCCGATGGCCAGCACCAGCCCGAACAAAGTAAGTGCGTTGATGGAGAAGCCGAAGACATACATCACCGCGAAAGTGCCGACGATAGAGACCGGCACCGCCACCAGCGGGATGATCGAGGCGCGCCAGGTCTGCAGGAACAGGATGACGACCAGCACGACCAGCACGATGGCCTCGAGAAGCGTATCGACCACCGCCTCGATCGACGCGCGGACGAACTGGGTGGTGTCGTAGACGATCTGGTATTCCACGCCATCGGGCATGGTTTGCTGAAGCTCGGCCATCACCTTCTGGACATTGTCGGAAATCTCGATGGCATTCGAGCCAGGCGCCTGGAACACCGGAATGGCGACTGCCGACTTGTTGTCGAGCAGCGAACGCAGCGCATATTCGGCAGCGCCCAGTTCGATGCGGGCAACGTCGCGAAGGCGCGTGACCTCGCCGTTAGCGCCGGTCTTGACGATGATATTGCCGAAATCATCGACGCTTTGAAGCCGCCCTTGCGCATTCACGGAAAGCTGCAGGTCGAGGCCGGGAACGCCCGGCGAAGCGCCGACGACGCCGGCGGCGGCCTGGATATTCTGCTCGCGGATCGCCTGCACGACGTCGCTGGCGGAAAGGTCGCGCTTGGCCACCTTCTGCGGGTCGAGCCAGACGCGCATGGAATAGTCGCCGGAGCCGAAGACCTGCACCTGGCCGACACCATCGATGCGGGCGAGCCGGTCCTTGACGTTGATGACGGCATAGTTGCGCAGATAGGTGATGTCGTAGCGGTCGTTCGGCGACAGAAGGTGCACGACCATCATCAGGTCGGGCGAGCTCTTGACCGTGGTGACCCCGAGACGCCGCACCTCTTCGGGCAGACGCGGCTCGGCCTGGCTGACGCGGTTCTGCACGAGTTGCTGCGCCTTGTCCGGGTCAGTGCCGAGCTTGAAGGTCACGGTCAGCGTCATCAGGCCGTCCGTGGTGCCCTGGCTCGACATATAGAGCATGTCCTCGACACCGTTGATGGCTTCTTCGATAGGCGTGGCCACCGTTTCGGCGATAACAGTCGGGTTGGCACCGGGATATTGCGCCCTGACCACGATGGAGGGCGGCACGACGTCGGGATATTCCGAGATCGGCAAAGCGCGAAGGCCAAGCAGGCCGGCAATCAAAATCAGGACCGAAAGCACACCGGCAAAGACCGGCCGGTCAACGAAAAATCTGGAAAAATTCATGTCAAATCCCGCCTTCCGGGCGCAAACTGGCGGACAGCCCTCGACAAAGCCTGTCGGCATCGGGACCATCGGCAAAATTCAATGTGTCGACTGCCGGCGGAAACGGGTGGGAAGCCCCCGTTTCCGCCGGCCTGTCAGATCGCAGCGCATCCCTTCGGATGCACAAAGCACGATCCAACGTTCTGAACGAGCACCGGACTATTCCGAAAGCCGGTACTCATTTTTCGATGCGGTGCTCTACTGCGCGACCGCATTGGCCTCGGCCAGCGCCTGTTCGTTCGGGGCCATGGCGACCGGCTGGGGATCGACCAGAGCGCCGGGACGAACCCGCTGCAAACCGTTGACGACGATGCGCTCGCCGGACTGGAGCCCGCTCTTGACGATGCGCAGGCCTTCGACCGAAGCACCGAGCGCCACCTCGCGGTAGGCGACCGTGTTGTCCTGCTCGACCACCAGCACGAACTTTTTGTCCTGGTCGGTCCCGACTGCCCGCTCGCTGACGGTGAGTTCAGGCGCCGGCTTCGGCTGGCCCATCCGAACCCGCACGAATTGGCCCGGGATCAGGCGGCCGTTCGGGTTGTCGAAGACCGCCCTGACCCGCATCGTGCCGCTTGCCGTATCGACCTCATTGTCGATGAGCTGAAGCTTGCCGCGGATCGGCGTGCCGTCGTCGCTGGCCGTACCGATCTCCACCGGGATCTGTTCAACCGCCAGCGCCCCGTTTTCCGTTACCGGAAGCTGGGCCGAGGCGCGCGCCAGAAGCTGCTCGTCGATGCTGAAGCTGGCGTAGATCGGATCGACCGAGACCAGCTTGGCCAGGATCGGCGAACCGGAGCCTGCGGCGACAAGGTTGCCGGGCGTGATCTCTATCCTGCCCAGACGGCCCGAGATCGGCGCGCGCACCTCGGTGTAATCGAGGTCGAGCTTTGCCGACTGCAAGGCGGCCTGCGCCGACCGCAGATTGGCTTCCGCTTCGTGCGAGGCGCTGAGCCGCTGGTCGAGATCGCTTTGCGATACCGTGCGGTTCTCGACGAGCTTGCGGCCACGATCGAGTTCGAGCCTGGTCAATTCCACCCGCGCTTCGGCAGCAGCGACAAGGGCTTCGGACTGTGCGACGGCGGATGCGAAAGGCGCCGGGTCGATCGTGACGAGCAGGTCGCCCTGCTTTACCAGCGCGCCTTCGCGAAAATGCACCGACTGTATGGCGCCGGCGACACGCGAGCGGATCTCGACGCGGTCGACCGCCTCGAGGCGACCGGAGAACTCATCCCAGGTCGTGATCTCGCGCGGTTCGACCACGGCGACCGAAACCGGCGTTGCCGGCGCAGGCGCTGGTGCCGAGACCTCGGCCTTGGCCGTTTCCGGCAGGTTTGTGATTGTCGCCACGCCGAAAATCGACGCAACAAGGGGTAGGCCGGCGCCCCAGAGGAGCCGGCGGGCGATAGTCTTCTTCATAATGATCTCCTTAGCGGCGCTCAGGCCGTATAGGTTGGAAACGGTCCGTCAGTGGGGTAACGCTCCGGTCTCTTGGAAAAACTCGACAAACTGGCTGCGAACAGTCTCCCCCCATCCCGGCTGGACGGCCGGGCATCTCGAATACGTGGCCGGCCATCCCGTCTGGACGCTCAGGACACTTTCACGGACGAGCACGCCCGCATCTTTCAATCGCCTTGCATATTTCAGGCTCTCGTCACGCATCGGATCGTCCTCCGCGGTCACGATGAGCGCCGGGGCGACGCCGGCAAGGCGCGCGCAATATGCAGGTGCGGCATAGGGGTGGCAGGCATTGGCGCCGAACCCCAGGTAACGGTTCCAGCCGTCCGACCATTGGCAGCCGGTGGGCTTGGCTTCCGCTTTGCGGAACGAGCCCGTCGCCATGAACGGATCGAGCATCGGCGAAAGCAGGATCTGCCCTTGCAAGGCGCCAAAATGCTGATCACGGCACATCAGCGCCAGCCCTGCTGCGAGGTTGCCGCCGGCTTCTTCGCCCGCCACGAACAGCGTGGATTTCTTGTCGGCCCAGTTCGCCCTTTGACCGCACACGCGGCCGAGAACCTCAAAGGAAAGCTGCAACGCGCGCGGAAACGGGTGCTCGTTGGCGCAGGAATATTCGGCTGAGACGACGACCGCGCCTGCCTCTGCAAGCAGGGTCGCGATTGCCTGCCCGGTCTCCAGCGAGCCGCCAAGAAATGATCCGCCATGCAGGTGCAGAACCAGCGGAGGCGCTTTTTTCAGCGCATCGCCGCGATAGAGGCGCACCGGCACGCGGCATGCTCCACCATCAAGCGATTCTTCTGTCCAACTGGCTTGCATGACCCCTGAAAACTCGTCCTGTCGTCTGATAGACCAGCCGTATAGGACCTCAACCATAGTTGAGGTCAAGCGCCTGATCTTTCATATCTCACATGCCTCCTGACAGCATCTTGTCAGGGGAAGCGCAGTGTCCCCACGCATCTCGAATAAGATGGTATTGTTACCACTTGAGAAAAAGTACGGCTTTTGTAATTTCACTGTTTCTGATAGTGAATAATAAAGAGAAAAGTAAGGAGCAGGCCGTGGATCAGCTATCCGCCATGCGGGCCTTCATCCGCGTCGTCGAGGTCGGCAATTTCAGCCGCGCCTCCGAATCCCTGGCGATCCCCAAGGCCACCGTCACCAAATTGATCCAAGGCCTGGAAGCGCATTTGCGCACCACACTCCTCAATCGCACGACGCGCCGGGTGCTGGTTACCCCGGACGGAGCGCTCTATTACGAACGGGCGCTCAGGCTTCTTTCCGACATCGACGAACTCGACAGCAATATGTCGACTTCGCAGGCTCTGCCCAAGGGCAAACTGCGCGTCGACATGGCGGGAGCGCTGGCGAAACTGATCGTCATCCCGGCATTATGCGATTTTGGCCAGCGTTACCCCGATATCCAGATCGACCTCGGCGTATCCGACAGGCAGATCGACATTCTGGCCGAGAACGTCGATTGCGCCCTTCGGACGGGTGAAATCACCGACCAGTCGCTTATCGCACGGCGTATTTCAGAGATGAGCGCGGTCACTTGCGCAGCGCCTGCTTATCTCGAACGGTTCGGCGAACCGCAGCATCCGCTGGATCTCGAGAAGGACCACCATGTCGTGAGCTTTTTCCTGCCGCCGATGGGCCGCCAGCAGCCGTTCATCTTCAACCGCGGTGACGAGAAGCTGGAAATCCTCGGGCGCTGTTCTATAGCCACCAATGAGGCGATCACCTATGTCGCGGCGGCCGAGGCCGGAATGGGCATCGTCCAGGCACCGCGCTTCCTGGTCAAGGAGGCGTTCGGCAAAGGCACCTTGCAGCCTATACTGCGCGAATGGAGCCGCGACCCGCTACCGCTATACATCGTTTATCCGCCAAACCGGCACCTGAGCAACAAGCTGCGGGTTTTCGTCGACTGGGTCGCCAACCTCTTCGCCAATTCCGGCATAGACGAGCCGCATCCGTCCGACTGATCCCGCAATAGGTGCGGGATCATGATGATCGGAGGGACGGCTCATTCCGCCGCCAGAGGCCGTATCTCGCCCAGCGGTGTCAGCGTGATTTCGGGTTCGGCCGGGCTGGTAGGTTCCGCCGACTTCTTCTTCGGCTCCCTGCCGAAGAACAGCGCATAGCCGGCAGGGAGAACGAGGATGGTCAAAACCGTCGCCACCAGAATGCCGCCCATCATGGCGTAAGCCAGCGGTCCCCAGAACACGCCGCGCGAGATCGGGATCAGCGCCAGAACGGCGGTCAGCGCCGTCAGCGTGATCGGCCGGAAGCGGCGAACGGCAGCACCGATGATCGCCTCCTGCCGTTCCATCCCGGCGGCTATATCCTGATCGATCTGGTCGACGAGGATGATCGAGTTGCGCATGATGATACCGAGCAGCGCGATCACGCCCAGGATGGCAACGAAGCCGAACGGAGCGCCTGTTATCAGCAACGCCATCGCAGCGCCGATGATGCCAAGCGGGCCTGTTGCCAGCACCAGCATGGATTTGCCGAAGTGCTGCAACTGGATCATCAGAAGCACGAGGATCACCAGCAGCATGATCGGCGCCTTGGCGGCAATCGACGCCTGGCTTTCCGCCGACTCCTCCGCGCCGCCCTGGATTTCGACCTTGTAGCCGGCAGGGAGTGCCGCGCGCATATCCTTCATGCCGTTGAACAATGCGGTGGCAACGTCGTTGGACTGAACGCCGTCGGGCAGCGTGCCGCGAACGGTGATCGTCGGCAGGCGATCGCGACGCCATTCGATGCCCTGCTCCATCACCGGCACGACCTTGGCGACCTGCGAGACTGGCACGAAGCCGCCGAAATCGGTCGGGATGTAGACCGAGTTGACCGACGAGAGCAGGTGCCGGGCAGCGTCCGGCTCCCTTGCCACGATCGACACGGTTTCCTCGCCGTCGCGGAAGTCGTCGAGCGGCACGCCGGACATCGTCGCCTGAAGCATCTGGCGAACGCGCTGCGACGTGACGCCAAGCATCCGCGCCCGATCCTGATCGATGACCAGTTTCATGGCAGGCACCGGCTCCAGCCAGTCGTCATGGATCGCGCCGATTCTCGAATCCGCATGGAACTTCTGCTTCACCTCATCCGCAATCTTGCGCACTTCCTCCCGGTCGGGACCCGACACGCGCATCTGCACCGGCCAGCCGACCGGCGGCCCGAGGAAGAGGCGGTCCACCTTGGCGCGAACCGTCGGGAAGTCTTCGGCAAGAATGCCGCGCAGTTTGGCGATCAGCCGTTCGCGCGCCGGCTCGTCATTGGCCATGACCAGAAGCTGCGCGTAGTTCGGATTGCGCAATTGCTGGTCCAGCGGCAGGAAGAAGCGTGGCGCGCCCTCGCCGATATAGGTGGCGATGAACTTCTTGTCCGGGTCGTCCATCATACGCGTCTCAAGCGCCTTCGCCTGGTTCTCCACTTCCTTGATGCTGGTGCCTTCCGGCAGCCACATGTCGACAAGAATTTCAGGCCTGGACGACTGCGGGAAGAACGCCTGCGGAATGAACTGGAAGGCATAAAGGCTGCCGGCAAAGGTGAAGAGCGTCATGGCCAGCACGATGATCCGGTGGCGCACGGCCCATGTCACTGTCGAACGAAGCCGGCGGTAGAAGCGCGTGTCGAAGACGTCGTGGTGATCTTTGCCGGCATGGGCGCGCTGCTTGAGGATCATATGGCCGAGCCAGGGCGTGAAATAGACCGCCGCGAACCACGAGACCACGAGCGCAATGCCAACCACATAAAACAGCGAGCGCACATATTCACCAGCCGTCGACGCCGCAAAGCCCACGGGAATGAAGCCGGCCGTGGTGATCAGCGTGCCGGTCAGCATCGGGAAGGCAGTCGAGGAATAGGCAAAGCTGGCGGCATCGAGCTTCTCCATGCCTTCCTCGAGTTTTCGCTCCATGAGCTCGACAACGATCATGGCGTCGTCCACCAACAGGCCGAGCGCGATGATGAGTGCGCCGAGCGAAATGCGCTGCAGGTCTATACCCAGCTCGTACATGATGGCGAAGGTGGCTGCGAGAACCAGCGGGATGACGATCGCGATGACAAGCCCCGAGCGCCAGCCGATCGACAGGAACGACACCACCAGCACTATGATCAGTGCCTCCGCCAGCGCCTTCATGAACTCTCCGATGGCATCGGCGACCACGTCCGGCTGATTGGATATCTGCTCGACATTGACGCCAACCGGCATCGATTCCTCGAAGCGTTCATAGGTCGCGTCCACGGCCTTGCCGACGTCGGTGACCTTGAAGCCGTTGGCCATGACGACACCGATCTGGACGCTGTCGTGACCATTCATGCGGAACTTGCGCGAATACGGGTCCTCGAGCCCGGACGAGACCGTCGCGATATCGCCCAGCCGCGTTACCTGATTGCCGGCCCTGATGCGAAGCTCGCGAATGTCCTCGACCTTGCTGACATCGCCTTCGACCGCAATGCGCACCGACCGCGTTCCGGTTTCAACTGATCCGGCCGGATCGACATTGTTCTGGCCTGCCACGGTGTTGCGCAGGTCGGTCAATGTCAGCCCGCGCTCGGCGAGCGCCTTGGACGAGACGTCGATATAGATTTTTTGCGGCTGGTCGCCGAGGATCACGGCCTTCTCGACACCCGGCGTGGCAAGCAGCATGTCGCGGGCCTGGATCGCGAACTTCTTCAGTTCGGGATAGCTGAAACCGTCGCCGCTGATGGCATTCAGCGTGATGAAGGTGTCGCCGAATTCGTCATTGAAGTATGGCCCAAGCAGGCCTTGCGGCAATTCGCTGGAGATATCGCCGACCTTCTTGCGCACCTGATAGAAGGCGTCCTTCACCTGCTCGGAATTGGTATCGCCCTTGATCTGCACGGTGATGATGGCGCTGCCGGCGCGCGAATAGGACCGCACGAAATCGAGATGCGGCGTTTCCTGCAGCTTGCGCTCGATCTTGTTGACGACCTGATCCTGCATCTCCTCGATGGAAGCACCCGGCCAGACCGCCTGCACCACCATGACACGGAAGGTGAAATCAGGATCTTCCTTCTGTCCCATCCGCATCAGGCCGAAGGCGCCGGCGATAATCAGCAGCACGAACAGGAAGCGTGCAATGCTCGGATGCGCTATAGCCCAGCGCGAAAGATTGAACGGCTGGCGTTCCCTGGAGGAATTGCTCATGGCCTTACTCACGCTTTGGAGTTTGAAGAAGGGCTAACGGACAACCCCGGCGTCAGGAACAGCGGCCGGCTCGGCTGCCGCCGCCTTCAGGTCGCCGGTTTCCGGCAGCTTCACCTTCAGGTTTTCCGACATGAACTGTGTGCCGGCGGCAACCACCACGTCGCCGGGGTGCAGGCCCTCGGCAACGCGGACCCCATCGTCGGAGAAATCCGCGACCTTGACCGGGCGCACATGAACCGTTCCAGCACCGCGATCCACGAGCCATACGGCCGGCGCGCCGTCCTTCTGGGCAAGCGCGCTCAGCGGGATGGATATGGAAGGATTGGCATTGTCCACCTTCGCTTCGATCGTCGCCGTCATGCCGAGCAGGATGCGCGGATCGGCAGGCAGGCTGACGCGCACTGCAAAAGTCCGCGACTGAAGATCGGCACTGCCGGCGACCTCGCGAACCTTTCCGTCGAGCACCAGCGCCTTGTCCGACCAGAACCGCGCCTGAACCGACTTGCCGATGCTGAACTGCGCTATGTCGGTTTCCGGCACGGCGATCTGAACTTCCTTCTCGCCATCCACGGCAACCGTCACCACCGGTGTTCCGGTGCCAACGACCTGCCCGACATCGGCGTTGATCGCCGTCACGATACCGTTCAGGCCGGACGTCAGATCGGTATAGGCAACCTGGTTCTTCGCCTGCTCCAGTGAGGAGGCAGCAGCATCCCGGCTCGAAACCGCCTGCTCATAGGCAAGCGTCTGGGCCTCGAGCTGAGACTTGGATGCGAAGTTTTTCGCAAAGAGCTGTTCGGCGCGCTTGCGTGTCAGGTCGGTGGTTTCGACCTGCTTCTGTGCTGCCATCAAGGATGCCTGCGCACTGCGGACGGCCAGCTCGTAGTCGTTGGCATCGACGCGTGCCAGCACATCGCCCGGCTTTACCCTGTCGCCAATATCGACATTGCGCTCGATGACCTTGCCGTTGATGCGAAAGCCCAGGCTCGTTTCCGTGCGGGATTTTACAGAGCCGGAATAGTCCAGACGACGCGTATCATCCACCTTGGCGATTTCGACGACCTTGACCGGGCGGATCACCTCTTTTGTCTCGGCCTTTTCCTGGGAGCAGGCCGAAAGCGCAAGGCCGAGCGTAACGAAGAGCACAAAACCGGGGATAGACGGCCGCTTCGACCGAGCTTTGTACAGCGAGACCATGTCCGCACTCCGATAAAACTGTTTAGTGAACGAATGCCGTTCCGCTTCCGGAACCGCTTATTTCTTCAGAGCCCGGATCGCGAACTCTATCAACTCGTCCGGGCTGGCACGGTTTTCCTTGTTCATGCACTGCGCAGCGACCTGCGGGTGACAGAGCGGAACCATGCACGCTCCGAAACATCTCGCCGCTATTTCCGGATCCTGCTCGACAAATTCACCAGCGGCGATGCCGTCGCTGATGATCTTGGCAAGGACGATGTGAAGATGGTCGATATGTTTTTCGACAACGCCCCATTGGTGCTCCAGGGCGACGACCACCATCTCGTGCACCTTCTTCTGGTCGGTCAGCACATTGATGGTAAACTGGTGCTCCTCATGACCATAGCGCCTCAAGCGCTCTTCCGCACTGATCGGCAATGCTGCAATTTCCCACGCCAGCTCGTTTCTCTGCGTAAGCATGCGCTCCATCAGCGCCTGATGGATTTCGGATTTGGAACCGAAGAACCGGTAGATGTTGGCCGGCGACATGCCGAGATCGCGGGCGATGTCGGCAACGTTCGTCTTGCTGTAGCCATAGTGCCGGAACAGCCGGTCAGCCGCATCCAGAATGCGGTTCACGTTTTCCTGGCGGCTCGAGTCGGCAACCTTATCGGCGATGTCGCTCACGCTTGGCTCCCAGTTACGAGTGACGATTTTCAATTTTCGTCAGTCGTAATCCATCATTCGCCACTTGTCAAACTTCGATCTGAGATTAAGAACGCGCCACACAACAATGTGAACAGACGGAAATGCGTGCCAAACTGCACTGCGAACCTCAAGCATGGGCTTGGGTTTTCAGAAATCGATTTCGATCTTCTTGGATAAATGCCCGTCACTTTTATGATGGGGCAATCGCCGCTGCACCTAGCGGCTCAGAGTCTGGCTCTGAAGGGGCGTGAGTTTTGACTAAGGATCGCAGTGCCGCCCGCGGCCTGCACCGCGAAACTTCCAAAGGTAATGCCGGCGCGCAGGCATGCTTCTCCGCCTTCGCCGGAAAGCCACGCATCGATGAAACCGGCGTTGAATGCGTCGCCTGCACCGGTGGTATCGACCACCGGAACATTGTTTGACGGCGCGTGGAAAAGATTCTCCGCTGCCGAGACCCACGCACCATCGGCGCCGGCCTTCAGAGCCACGACCGGAAACGCCCCTGATAAAATCTCGATTGCGGCAACCGGCTCGTGCATGCCGGTAATCGCAGCCGCTTCCTCCAGATTCGGGAGAAATATATCCACGCCCGCGCATTTGCGGATGAGTTCCGGATCATAGATAAGCGTTTCGTCCCAGCTGGGATCAAGCGAAACCGTCAGGCCTTTAGCCTTTGCACGGTCGACGAGATCGGGGATCTCGTTCAACGTTGCATATTCCGCGATATGCAGATGCCCGGCAACGTTCCAGTCGAGTGCCGCCTCAAGCGTGGCCGGCATTGCCGTTCCTGCGCGCCTGGAAAGAAAAGCGCGGTCATTGCCGATGACGGCAGCCACCGTGACCTGGGGACCGGCGTCCCGGGCATACTCCAGAAACCGCATATCGGCCCCGCTCGCGCGCAGTTCCGCTTCTATTCCCGCAGACAGGGAATCGGTTCCAAGCCGGGTCACCAGTGCCACCTGCCGGCCTGTATGCGCCATATGTGCGGCGGCGATGAAAGCACCGCCGCCGGCAGTCATCTTCATGTCACGCGCAAACACCTCCCGGCCCGGTGCGGGCAACGCTTCCAGCCCGGTGAAGATAAGGTCGCAGTAAACCCGTCCAATGCTCAGAACGGCCGGCCGCTTTGGATTTCGGGGGCTCATGAACGACCCAGACTCTGTTCGTTCTTGGCATCGAAGAGATAGAGGCTGCCCGCCGGCGCATGGCAGGCGAGCAGGCTTCCGGGTTGCGGAATGGTCTTTGCCGGCGCTGTGGCGATAACTGCATTGCCGCCTATGTCGAGATGAACCAGCGTCTCCGGGCCCAACGGCTCGACCGCTGTCACCGTACCGTTCAATTTCAGGCCGCCGTCGTCATTTTTAGAAGACGTGGACGCAACCAGATCGTGTGGACGCACACCTATCAGTATGTCGCCTTTCGGCGTCAGCTCGACGCCGTGAGCCGTCTTGCGGCCGGGCAGAAGGTTCATCGACGGACTGCCGATGAACCGCGCGGTGAAGACATCCACCGGGTTTTCGTAAAGATCGGTAGGTGTTCCGATCTGCAGGATGTGACCGTCCTTCATGACGACGATGCGGTCTGCCATGGTCATCGCCTCGACCTGATCGTGGGTCACATAGACCGTCGTCGTTTTCAGCTTCTGGTGC
>VFQQ010003997.1_pt1 | contig 13523 bp, 10 predicted proteins | sample 3512341 | NCBI WGS metagenome assembly VFQQ01 (sample SAMN10412373, study PRJNA504923) | tailings metagenome | isolation source: Relicate 2 Philex TSF1 revegetated site | place: Philippines: Tuba, Benguet | collected 2017-08-29 | reverse complement strand
TCGCGCCGCCGATGCCGCGCGAGCCGCCGGTGACGATCGCCACCTTGTCCTGAAGCCTGCCCATATTTTCGCTCCCTTGTTCCTGCCGGCATGGCGTTCCGCGACCACTGCGCGCGCCGGCTTTCTGATCCGTGGTGGACGGCCGGCGCCTACTGCGTGCGCCGGACGTAGAAGGCGGCGGCCGCCACGATGACGAGGCCCTTGATGATGATCTGGAACTGCACCGGCAGGCCGAACAGCAGCACCGCGTTGAAGACGACGATCAACACCGCCGCGCCGAACAGGCCGCCGATGATGCCGCCGCGACCGCCGGCGAGCGAGATGCCGCCCATGACCGCGGCCACGATCGAGTCCAGCTCGAAGCCCCGGCCCACCCAGTTGTCGACGATGCCGACATAGCCTGAGAGCACCAGGCCGGCGATCGCGGCAAGGCTGCCCGAAATCATGTAGCCGATGATCGTCACGCGGTCGGCGTTGATGCCGAGCAGGCGCGCGGTCGTCGGATTGCCGCCGGTGATGTAGACTTCGCGGCCGAAACGCGACTTGGCGAGCAACACCCAGAAGATCGCAGCCAGGACCAGAAGCAGCATGAGATTGTAGGGGATGCCGTTCCAGGTGGCGGAGCCGAGGCTGCGGAACAGCGGCGGCACGTTGCCCGAGGGCGCGCCCTGCGTGTAGGCGAAGCGGAAGCCCTGCAGCACGATCATCGTGGCAAGCGTCGCGAGGAAGGGCGACACGCTGCGCTTGGTGACGAGCAGTCCGTTGACCAGGCCGGTCGCGATGCCAATGCCGACGGCGACGGCGAGAATGGGCAGGACGTCGGCGTTCTGGCCCGAGAAGCTGGTGGCGATCACCGCTGCCGTCGCCATGACCGACGAGACCGAAAGGTCAAGACCGCGCAGGATGATGACGAAGGCCTGGCCGATGACGACGATGCCGAGCGGCGCCATCTGCAGCAGCATGTTCGAGATGTTGTTGCGCGACAGGAAGGCGGGCGAGATGATGCCCGCCACGATGATCATCAGGATCAGGAAGATCGGCAGGGCGTAGGGCGCCAGACGGGTTGCCACCGTCGGCGCGGTGCCGGCCAGTTCTGCACCCTTCGCGTGGGACAGGTCGACCATCAGACCCTCTTCCTCTTCTCGACATAGATCGACACGGCCGCGATCACGATCAGGCCCTGGGCGATCAGCTGGTAGTGGGTCGAGACGTCCATGAAGTTCAGCACGTTGTTGAGCAGCGAGATCAGGTACACGCCGAGCAGCGTGCCGAGCACGCCGCCCTTGCCGCCCGACAGCAGCGTGCCGCCCACGACAACCGGCGTGATGGATGCGAGCGTGAAGGTCGCACCCGTGTAGGGCTGGCCGACGCCGAACCGCGCGACGAGATAGATCGCCGTCAGCGCGCAGCAGAATCCCGAGAAGGCGTAGACGGTGATGATCACCTTGGCGCGCGGCAGGCCCATCAGGCGCGCGCCGGCATCGTCGTCACCGACGGCGTAGATGTAGCGGCCGAGCCGGAAGTAGGTCAGGAAGAAGCCGACCAGCGCGAAAATGACAACGACGAAGATTGCGCCTATCGGTATTCCCAGCCATTTGCCGTAGGCGAGGAAGGTGAACTCGCGAGGCACCTTGCCGGCGGGTCCCAGCGAATAGAGCAGCACGAGGCCCTGAAGCACCGCGCCGGTGCCGAGCGTCACGATCAGCGGGTGAACCTTCAGCCAGATGATCAACGCGCCGTTGATCAGGCCGATGACGATGCCCAGGACCAGGATCCCGGCCACGACCGGGGCGACCATCGAACCGTCCCCGTTGATCATTCCCGACGTCAGGGTCGACAGGAGGCTGATCATCGACCCGACCGAGAGGTCGATGCCACCGGTCAGGATCGTCAGGGTCTGGCCGAGGCTGACCAGCGCCAGTCCGGTCGACTGCTCGAGGATGTTCAGGAAATTGTTGGTGGTGCGGAAGCGGTCGGAGACGAAGGCGCCGAACACCAGCAGTGCGACCAGCAATACAATGACGACGATGACGCCCTTCTTGCGCAGGCCGCGCGCCATTCCGGGTGAAACGATCGCGCTCATGCTGCTGCCGCCTCGGTCGGATGCTGGGTCGCGAGGCTCATGATCGCCTCCTCGGTGATGCGCTCTCCTGCGAGCTGGCCACTGACGACGCCCTCGCGCATGACGACGACGCGGTCGGCCATGCCCACCACCTCGGGAAGCTCGGAGCTGATCATCAGGATGCCGATGCCCTGGTCCGCGAGCGCGCGCATGATGCGATAGATTTCGGTCTTGGCGCCGACATCGACGCCGCGGGTCGGCTCGTCGAGGATCAGCACCTTGCGGCTCGTGCGCGCCCAGCGTGCCACGATCACCTTTTGCTGGTTGCCGCCCGACATGGTGGCGACGCCAGTCGCGGGACCGCGACAGGCGATTCTGTAGTTGGCGATCTCCTCGCGGGCGATCTCGTTCTCTCGCCGCCGGTCGATCAGGCCGCCGCTGGTGACTGCCGACAGATTCGCCGCCGAGATGTTGGCGGCCACGTCGAGTTTCATGGCCAGCCCCTGCCCCTTGCGGTCCTCGGTGACGAAACCGACGCCCCGGGAAATCGCCACAGCGGGGGTGATGCCGTGGACTTCCTCGCCGTCGATCCATACCTTGCCGGAGGTCATGGGCAGGCCGCCGAAAATGCCCATCGCCAGTTCGGTCCGGCCAGCCCCGACCATGCCGGCCAGGGCGGCGATCTCGCCGGCGCGAACCTCGACGCCGGCGTTCTTCACGCGGCCCTCGATGCTGACGTTCTCGGCCTTCAGGACGACCTTCGCCGCCGGGTCGAGGGGGCGCTTCGGAGGAAAGATGTCCTTGAGGTCGCGACCGACCATGTAGGAGATCAGCTTCTCCCGATCGACATTGCCGATGTTGGTCGTCACGACGTGCTGGCCATCCTTGAAGACGGTCACGCGGTCGGCGATCTGGAAGATCTCCTCCAGCCTGTGGGACACGTAGACGATCGCCACGCCCTCCGCCTTGAGCGCCGCCAGGCGCGCGAAGAGCAGTTCGGCCTCGCGGCCGGAGATGACAGCCGTTGGCTCGTCGAGGATCAAGAGCTTGACGTCGTGGACCAGCGCCTTCGAGATCTCGACCATCTGCTGGTCGGCGACCGTCAGTTCGGACACCAGCCTGTCCGGATCGATGTCGACGCCAAGCTTGCGCAGCAACGCCGCCGCATCCTTCCGGGTCTTCGAATAGTCGATCAGCCCGAAAGCGCCGCGCCGCTCATGGCCGAGGAAGATGTTCTCGGCGACCGTGAGGTGCGGGAACAGGACGAACTCCTGGTAGATCACATGGATGCCGGCAGCCTTCGCGTCTGCCGGCCTCGCCCAGTGGACCGGCCTGCCGTCGAACTCGATCTCGCCGGCATCGGGCTTGTAGGCCCCGGCAATGATCTTGATCGTGGTGGACTTGCCCGCGCCGTTCTCGCCCACCAGCGCATGGATCTCGCCTGCACGGACGTCGAAATCGATATTGGCCAGGGCCTGAACCCCGGTGAAGCCCTTCGAGATGCCGGTCAGCTTCAGCATGAACCCCACCCTGTGACGACGGGTGCCCGAGACCAGACCCTGGCACCCTCCCAATATGTCAGCCGATGCTTACTGCGGATAGTCGACAGAGTAGGACTTGGGATCGTAGTCCTGGCCCATGCCGCCGGTGATCAGCATGTCGGCGGGTCCGTTCTCCACCACGAGATCGGTCAGGCGCAGCGGCGTCTGGATCGAGGGCGTCTCGTCGCCCTCGGACACGGCGATCTGGGAGTTGATGGTGTAGATGCAGGGCACGGGCGCGCCGGCGAGGACCTGAAGCGCCACGTCGATCGAGATGCCGCCCATCGCCGGCGGATAGCCGACCTCGAGCATCGGCACCTTGTGCTTGATCGCCATCTGCAGAGGGCCATTCACGTCGGCGGTGGTGTGCGGCGGGATTTCGCCATCCTGGTACCCGGCCTCGATGAAGGCCTCGATCGAGCCGGGCGTCTGCAGCCCGTGTGCCGACCACACGGCGTCGATGTCCTTGCCGTACTTGGCGATCATGGCCTGCATGACCTGCTTGCCCTTCACCGGCGACCAGTCGGAGTAGACGGTCTCGAGCACCTTGATGCCGGGGAACTGCGCGAAGACCTCGCGGGCGGGCTTCTCGCGATTTTCCGACGGGCTGGAGCCGGCCTGGCCGGCGAGCATGATCACATTGCCCTCGCCGTTCAGCTTCTCGGCGATCCACTGGGCGAAAAGGCGGCCCATCATGGCGTCGGACGCGGTCACGAAGGTCACGAAATCGTCGGAGGCGACGCGGCGGTCCATCATGACCACCGGGATGCCCTGCGCCATGGCCTGGCTGACGGCGGGATCCAGCGCCTGCTGGGTGTTGGCGCTGACGATCAGGAGGTCGACGCCGCGGGAGATCAGATCCTGCATGTCGGCGACCTGCTTGGAATCGTCGTGTCCGGCATCGGTGATGATCAGCTTGCTGATCTTGTCCTTGTTCTCGGCCGCGGCCTTCTGCAGCGAATGCAGCATCACGACGCGCCAGGAATCGCCGAGGCCGGCATTCGAGAAGCCGATGGTGTAGGGACCATCCTTCTTGTACTCGGAGGTATCCTTGAAGCAGACCTCCACATCCGGGTTGTAGAGATAGGTGCGGGGCGCACCCTCGTAGAACTTGCTTTGTGCGATTGCCGGCCCGGCCAGTGCGGCGAGACCTGCAGCTCCGGCAAGCGCAATTGCAAGACGGCGGGTAATGGATTTCATCGGGCTCCTCCAGAAGGTTCAATCGCCGAACGGGAGCGACTGCATAGCCGACATCGGCACCCGGACATCCGCCTGGGCGACAATACTTCATATCCGGTCGACTTTGACTGATGCGCCCTCCCTGGCGCCTGTGAAACAGTCGCAGTTTGCCCCGAAGGTTCAAACCGGAAAATTTTTCATTCTGAGATTTTGTCCGCGCGTAGCAGTCGCCCGATCGGCTCGATGAAACAGTTGTGATCCGGCTCGCCGGTTCAGTAGTGCCCGGCGGCTCTCATCACCCTGTCGACACGGTTCTGGCAGCGTTCCAGCGCCTCGCGATCCGTCAGTTCGCCGTTGAGCGCCGCGAAGATTTCCTCGCCGATGATCTGCTCCATGACGGCGTATTCCGGGATCGGCGGACGCTGCCAGGTGTGAAGCTTGTTCTGCTTGGCCAGCCGGTCGGCGAAGCGCACGATCGGGGTCGTCGCCGCGGCCTCGGGGTCGGCCGTCACGCTGAAGCGCGGCGCGACCGGTATCCCGTTCTTGACGTGCTCCTTCATGGCCGCGGGCGAGGCCATCCAGGATATCGCCTCGAAGGCCAGCTTCGAACGCTCCGGCGACAGACCGGCAGGAATGGCAAGGAGGAAACCGCCGACAGGTCCACCGATCTGGCCGCCGGGGCCGTGCGGGTGCGGCAAATATTCGACCTTGCGCTTCACCACCGAACGGATGTCGTATTCGAACCGGGATGCGCGCATGGTCCAGCAATAGATCATCGCTGCCCGCCCCAGCAGGAAGCAGTCGAGCGCGCGGTTCCAGTCCATGACCAGGATGTCGGGCGGCGAGACGGCCAGGAGGCGGCGCATGTAGTCCAGTGTCTTGAACCCGGCATCGCTGAGAATGCGCGGGCGGTAGGTCTCGCCGGCCATCTGGCTGTAGTCGAAGGCCACACGCGACATCGGCACGTTGAGCACCGGCTGGCCGCAGCACCCCATGAAGAACATGAAGGAGTGCGCAATCGGCATGCCCTTGGCCGCGTTCCAGACTATCCCCTGCATGCCGCGCTTGGGCTGATGCAACTGGCGTGCCGCGTCCAGCACCTTGTCGAAAGTGTTCGGCGCGTGGAGTTCATTCGCCTCGAACAGATCCTTGCGGATCGCCAGCGTCTCGATCGTGCAATAGATCGGAATGCCGTACTGGACGTTGGCCCAGCTGCCCGTCGACCAGATGTTCGGATGGAAGTCGAGCGGGTTCATGTTGCTGTTGGCGAGGTAGTCGTTCAGCGGCTGGACGATGCCGTTCTTGACCGCCTCCCCAAGCCAGGGGATGTTGATGCAGATGACGTCGTATTCGCTCTCCTTGCGGCGGGCGTTGCGGAACAGTTCCTCATGAAGGGCCGGCAGCGGCAGGAGCTTGAAGTTCTTGCGCGACGACAGCTTCGAACGAAAGTCCGACCACATGTTGCGCATCGACTCGAAGTAGTTGTCGTCGTCGAGAAGGAAGCGCAGGTCCTGTGTGGGCGCGAGACGGTTCTCCATGATCTTCAGCGGCGGCACGATCTGGTCGGCCAGATAGGAGCCGCCGAAATAGTAGTCGTCGGCCGTGGCGCTGCCCTTGCCCAGCCCGAAGGTCTCGGCGAGCAGCACCTTCACCTTCATCGCGTATGAAATGAAGCTCGACTTCAGCTTGCGGCTCGGGACGAGATAAAACGACTTGCCGCCGGGGTTGCGGCTGTGCTGCTCGATGTCGCCTTCCTCGATCAGGCGGTGGATGCGACGCATCGCACTGGCAAAGGGGATCTGCGAGACCGAGGCCAGGGAAGACATGGTGACCACGTCGCCGCGAAGATGGCTCTTCATCAGGAACAGGACGATGTTCCAGACCGGATCGGGATCGGCGCTGGCGATCTTGTCGTCGTAGGGCGCGCGTATCCGCTCCAGGAAGTTGATGATCCGGAGCAGTTCATAGTCCGTCATGCGGTCCACGGCATCGTCCTCCGCAGGAAAAACTATCATCGTGACCTCCGTCGATCAAAAAAGTGGCCCGCACAAGGTGCGGGCCGCCAAGCGTGGGAGGATGCTTGGGCTTTGTTCGCTACAAGGGGCTCCACATTTTCTCGGCCGACGTCTGCTCGTAGGCCATCCCCCGAGGATAGGAGACCAATTCCAGCTGCATCCCCCAGGGGGCGAGGAAGTACAGCCAAGTCAGGCCGGCGCTCGGGCCGGAGGTGATGGTCGAAGGCCGACCGCACAGGGTAACGCCGTGCGCTTCCAGATGGGCGACGGCCGCATCCATGTCGGTGACGTAGAATGCGAGATGATGGCCGCCATGGTCGCTGTTCTTCGGCAGCGCCGTCCGCTGGTCCGGGGATTCGTACTCGAAAATCTCGAAGGCCGGCCCGTTGCGGCATTTCAGCATGCGCAGCTTGCGGATGACGGCGCGTGGATGGACGTTGAGATGAACGTTCATCCAGTCGTCGTCCGACTGGAACGGGCCGACCTCGAACAGGACCGTGCAGCCGATCACGTCCACGAAGAAGCGCGTGGCGGCTTCCAGGTCGGGTACGGTGAAGCCGACATGGTCCGTGCCTGCCAGGCCGGGGATGCCCGTCATGATGTCCTCCTCTCGGGGGTGTCGGGCGCCCGCCGGTAGCGGGCGCCGTAGCCACTGTCATTGCGGATAGTCGACCTTGAAGTTGGTGGGGTCGTAGTCCGGCCCGAGCCCGGTGGACAGAATGAGGTCGTTCGGCTTGTCGAGCCGCGCGTAGTCTTCGGCCCAGCGATCGGCCTTCACCGAAACGGTCTCGTCACCCTTCGAGATCGAGATGTCCGAGTTGACGGCGTAGATCTTCGGCACCGGCTTGCCTGCCAGAACGTCCAGCGCGACCTGGACCGCGACGCCGCCCATCGCCGGCGGGTAGTCGAAGTTCAGCACGGGAACCTTGTGCTCGACGGCCTGCTTGATGCAGCCATTCAGGTCGGCGCAGGTGATCGGCGGGATCGTCCCGTCCTCCCAGCCGGCCTCGACGAAGGCTTCCAGCGCACCGGATGCCTGCAGGCCGGAATCCGACCAGACGGCGTCGATGTTCTTTCCGTGCTTCTGCAGCAGCGCGGCCATGACCTGCTTGCCCTTCACGGGGCTCCAGTCCGTGTACTGCATGTCGATGATGTTGATGTCGGGGTATTCCGCGAAGACCTGCTTGGCCGCGGCGATGCGCAGCTCGGCCGGGCTAGCGCCGGCGAGGCCGGGCAGCATGATGACGTTGCCCTTGCCGTCCAGCTTCTCGGCGATCCACTGGGCATAGAGCCGGCCGAGCACATGGTCGGACGCGGTGATGAACGACACGAAGTTGTCCGACGTCACCCGGCGGTCGACGAGCACGACCGGCACGCCCTGCGCCATTGCCTGGGTGACGATCGGATCGAGTTCCTGCGCGGTCGCCGGCGACACGATCAGCAGGTCGACGCCGCGCTGCAGGATGTCCTGCACGTCCGACACCTGCTTGGCGGCGTCATCGTTGGCATCGGTGATGATGAGCTTGGAGATCTTGTCGCTGTTGTCGGCGGCGGCCTTCTGCAGCGCATGCAGCAGCCCGACGCGCCAGACATTGGAAATCGACGCGTTGGAGAAGCCGATCACGTAGGGGCCGTCCTTCTTGAAGTCGGCCGTATCGGTGTATTCGATGTCGCTCGATGCCCACATGATCGTGCGGGGCTTGCCCTTGTAGCCATCCCTGGCGTCCTGCGCCGAAGCGATCCCCACGGATGCGCTCGCCATCAGCCCGGCCAGCAGCGCCGTGCCCGTCAGTCTGAGAAATGATGCCATTGCCGTTCCTCCCTAAGAGCCGAAACTCGACGCGCGCAGGCGGTCGGGCACCAGGAGACTGGCCGCCGGTTGATGCCGTCGCGCAACTTCGTCAGCATTGAGAACTGGGAGCATCCGGTCATCGAGGCAGCGGCGGATTCTTCCGCCGGTCATCCCTGGATATTCGATGAACGCGCCGCCGCAGGGCTCCTCCCCGGCCTTGGCTGCTTCTCCCTAGCTCTCGCACATGCTACCAAAGTCGACCGGGACCGCGCCCCTGCATTTTCCCATTTTGAGAATCGGCGGCAGACGCTTGCGACAGGCGCCGCTTACAGGCTGCGTGGCATGGCGGGCCGCGTGAAACACGCAGTGTTGCAGCGTGGTCTATATCCATTTTGAGAATATTGGTTCATGTCAGGCCGGAACGTCTTTGGCATGGTTCAGCACATAGGGTGGAAATCTGAACATGAACGCAAAGAAGGCAGGGTCCGCAAAGGGCCTACCGAATGACGACATCGGACAGGATGTCCGGCTGGATCTGTACCGGCTTCAGGTGAAGATCCGCGACGCCGAAAAGCGCGCCAACGATCTGTTCTTCCAGAACCTCATCAAGGGCACGAGCCACCTCTCGCTCGGCCAGGAGGCAATCGCCGCCGGCATGGCGGTCGCCATGGAGCCGAACGACAAGTCGTTCTGCACCTATCGTGGACATGCGCACACGCTCGCCCGCGGGGTGCCGGTCGAAGCCGTCCTCGGCGAGCTGATGCTGCGCGACAACGGGCTCATGCGCGGAAAGGGCGGCTCCATGCACCTGACCTCGGTCGACCATGGGGTGCTGGGATCCTACGCCATCATCGGCGCCCACCTGCCGATCGCCTGCGGCGCCGCCTGGCGGGCTCAGTACCTGGGCGAGAAGGACGTGTCGGTCTGCTTCTTCGGTGACGGAACGACGAACATCGGCGCCTTCCACGAAGCGCTTAACTTCGCCGTGGTGTGGAAGCTGCCCGTCGTCTTCGTGTGCGAGAACAATCTCTACATGGAATACACGCCGATCGGTGACGTGACCGCCGTGGAGCATCCCGCCGCCGACCGGGCGTCCGCCTACGGGCTGGAGCGCATCCTGATCGACGGCAACGATGCGGACGTGGTGTACCGGACGGCCAAGGCGGCCTTCGCCAAGGCGCGGGCGGGCGACGGACCTTCGCTGATCGAGTGCCTGACCTATCGCCATTCCGGCCATTCACGCGCCGATCCGGCGAAATACCGGCAGCCGGGCGAGCTGGAGAAGTGGCTGGAAAAGGACCCGATCAAGATCTATCGCAAGCGACTGGTCGAGTTCGGCATCAAGGAAGACGAGATCGCCGCCATAGAGGCGGAAAGCAAGCGCATTGTCGACGAAGCGACGGAGGCGTGCAAGGCCTCGCCGCCGGCGCCGCTGGAAATGCTCACGGCCGACGTTTATGCCGATGGAGGCTGGGCATGGCGGAACTGACATATCGTGACGCGGTGGCACGGGCCATCGCGCAGGAGATGCGGCGCGACGAGCGCGTCGTTTTCCTCGGCGAAGACGTCGCCAAGGCAGGCGGCGTGTTCAAGGCGACCGTTGGGCTCTACGAGGAATTCGGCGAGAAGCGGGTGCGCGACACGCCGATCTCCGAGCAGGCCATCCTCGGCGCGGCGATGGGCGCGGCGATGACCGGGCTCCGGCCGATCGCCGAGATCATGTTCGCCGATTTCGCCGCCGTCTGCTTCGACTTCATCGCCAACGAATTCCCGAAGCTGCGCTACATGACCAACGGCCAGCTCGGCTGCCCCTTGGTGGTGCGCACCGGCAACGGCGGCGGGGCGCGCTTCGGCGCCCAGCATTCGCAATCGATCGAGAACTGGACGATGATGATCCCCGGCCTCAAGGTCGTGGCGCCGTCGTCGCCGGTCGACGTGATCGGGCTGATGGCTGCCGCGATCCGCGACGACGACCCGGTGATCTTCCACGAGCACAAGTCGCTCTACGCCGTGAAGGGCGAAGTTCCCGACGGCGAGATCCTGGACACGCTGGGAACCGCGAAGATCCTCCGCCCCGGCAAGGATGCGACGATCGTGGCGCTGGCGCTGATGGTTCCGCGGGCGCTGCAGGCCGCCGAGACGCTGGCGGCGGAGCACGGGATCGACTGCGAGGTCATCGACGTGCGCTCGCTGATCCCGCTCGACACCAACACGATCCTGAACTCCGTCGCGAAGACCGGGCGGCTGTTCACGGTCGAGGAGAACCCGCGCCTGTGCGGCTGGGGCGCCGAGATCGCGTCCATCGTCGCGGACGAGGCCTTCTGGGATCTCGACGGCCCGATCGTCCGCATCACGACGCCGCACATTCCTCTGCCGGCCGCCGATCACCTCGAGGATCGCGCGCTGCCCAATGCGGCGCGCATTGTCGAGCGCGTTTCGCGCGTCATGAACGGTTCACGGTCATGAGTTCCGACGTCCTCATGCCGCAGCTCGGCGAGACTGTCGCCGAGGGCAAGATCCTGACCTGGTTCAAGTCGGAAGGCGACGAGATCAAGGAAGGTGACAACCTCTTCGAGATCGAGACCGACAAGGTCACGATGGAAGTGCAATCGATCGCCGCCGGAAAGCTGACCGACATCCGCGTGCAGGCCGGCGAAGTCGCAAAGGTGGGGTCGGTGGTCGCGGTCATCGGCGGCGACGGCAAGGCTGCCGCCCCGGTAGCCGCCGCCGAGCCCGCAAAGTCGCAAGCCGCCCCTGAGGCGGCGGCACGCCCTGTCCCGAAACCCGCCGAGGCGCCGAAGCCGACAGCCCCGCGCTCGCCGTTCGAGGAGGTTTCCACTCCCGTCGAAGCCTATGGGAAGGCCAGGGGTCCGCAGGGCGTGCGCATCACGCCGCTCGCCCGCCGGCTGATCGCGCAGAACGGCCTCGACGCCGCCGCGATCGCGCAGACCGTCTCGGCCGCTGGGCGCTCGAAGATTTCCGAAAGCGACGTGCAGGCGGCGCTGGCCGCGCCAAAGGCCGCTCCGGCCGAAGCTGCCGTCTCGGCTCCGCCACGCGCGGCTTCGCCTGCGCCTGCCCCCCTTCCCGGCAGCGTGTTCCAGCTCAACACCATCCGCAAGCGGACCGGCGAGCGCCTGCAGCAGAACTGGCAGACCATCCCGCATGTCTTCCAGGCGATCGAGGTGGATTTCACCTCGGTGGAGACCGTGCGGGGCAAGCGCAAGGAAGCCTTCAAGGCCGAGACGGGCTTCTCGCTGACCTACCTGCCCTTCATCGCCCGCGCTACCTGCATCGCGCTCAAGGCGTTTCCGCAGGTCAACGCGCAGTTCGCCGGCGATTCGCTGTCGCTCGCTTCCGAGGTGAATCTCGGAGTCGCCGTCGACCTCCAGCACAACGGCCTCGTCGTACCCGTGGTGCGCAACGCCGACGACCTGACGCTGCCCGGCCTGGCCAAGGCGCTCGGCCGTCAGATCGACAAGGCGCGCAACGGCAAGCTCACCGGCGACGACTTTGCCGGCGGCACCTATTCGATCTCCAACAACGGCGCTTTCGGCACAACCTTCACGGCGCCAATCATCAATGCGCCGCAAGTGGCCATCCTGTCGACCGATGCGATCCGCATGCGGCCCGCAGTGGTGGAGACCCCGCAGGGGTCGTTCGTCGCGCCGCGGCTTATCGGCATGGTGGGCCAGAGCTTCGACCACCGCGCCTTCGACGGAGGCTATTCTGCCGCCTTCCTGTCGCGGCTCAAATCCATCATCGAGGACCGGGACTGGGCTGCAGAGTTCGCCTGACCCCGAAAGTGCGTAAATTGCGGCGGAGGAGCCGAGCAACATGAAATACAACAGCCCGTATTCCACGGCCTCATGGGGCCAGATGGCCAAGGACTGGGAGCAGGGCGTCGACTACAGCCGGCTCTCGAAGGATCGGCTGGGCCGCGCCCAGCGCGCCATCAAGCATGCCGGCCTGGGGGCCGTGCTCTGCTTCAACTTCGACAACATCCGCTACGTGACCGCTACGCATATCGGCGAGTGGGCGCGCGACAAGTTCATGCGCTACGCGCTGTGCCCGGCCGAGGGATCGCCCTACCTCTGGGACCCCGCTCCGCCGGCCAAGCGCATTTCCTCGCCCTGGATCGCCGAGAACGTCGCCGCGCCGCTGACCACGATGCAGGGTGCCATCCCGCCGCACATGAACGTGGCGCGCGACTTCGCCCGGCAGATCAAGAAGGCGCTCACGCACTACGGCATCGCCAACGAGCCGCTCGGCATCGACATCATGGAGCTCGGCATGATCCGGGCGCTCGAGGCCGAAGGCATCGAGGTGGTGGACGGCCAGCAGGCGCTGCTCGATGCCCGCGAGATCAAGACGCCGGACGAGATCGAGCTGCTCAAGATGGCGGCCGCGATGGTGGACGCAACCTATGTCGACATCGCCCGCGCCATCCGCCCCGGCACCAAGGAGAACGAGCTCGTCGCGATCGCCAACGACCGGCTGTTCCGCATGGGCTCCGAGCGTGTGGAATGCGTGAACTCGGTGTCCGGCCAGCGCGGCAGGCCGCACTCGCACACATTCTCCGACCGCATGATCCAGCCGGGAGACATGATCTTCCTCGACATCATGCACTCCTACAACGGCTACCGCACCTGCTACTACCGGACCTTCATCTGCGGCGAGCCGAACAATGCGCAGATCGATGCCTACGAGACCGCATCGAAGTGGATCAGCGCCTCGATCGACATGATCCGCCCCGGCGTCACGCCCGACGAGGTCGCGCAGGTGTGGCCGGACGCGCAGGAATTCGGCTATCGCGACGAGGCCGAGGCGTTCCTGCTGCAGTACGGACATGGCGTCGGCCTGTCGCTTTGGGAGCGTCCGATCTTCTCGAAGCGCTTCCGCGGCCAGAACACGCCGCTGCGCGAAGGCATGGTGTT
>VFQQ010003996.1_pt1 | contig 13530 bp, 8 predicted proteins | sample 3512341 | NCBI WGS metagenome assembly VFQQ01 (sample SAMN10412373, study PRJNA504923) | tailings metagenome | isolation source: Relicate 2 Philex TSF1 revegetated site | place: Philippines: Tuba, Benguet | collected 2017-08-29 | reverse complement strand
TTCGTCGCCGCGAGTTTCTAATACAAACGACCCATAAGCAGGATGCTCATACTTGCCCCGATAGCTACTCAATCCCTGAGAAGGTTTTGTGTCTGATTTGCGTTTGTTGACATTTTCTTCTTTGGCTTTTTGTTGCTTGGCTTTGGCTTCTGCTTGGGCTGTTTTGAGGCGGCTCGCCCAATCAATCACTGGAAGGTTGAGCCATTTGTCAGCTATATAATTGCAGATTGAGTTGACAAAATAATAGTCTACGGCGCCCGTGTTGGTAAGTACTACTACGCCAAAATTTTGATTCGGGAAAAAGGTCATTTGCGAACGGAAGCCTTCAATGGAACCATTGTGGCTCAATCTTAAAAAACCGCGATAAGTATTGATATTCCAACCCATACCGTAGCTGGCATAGCCCAACTCACTAAAGGTGATTTCGGCAGGGGATACGATTATGTGGGGTGTATGGGTTTCTTTCAGGTTTGTCTCCGAGATGATTTGTTTATTGTCAAACTTTCCTTTTCCCAGTTGCATCAGGAGCCAATGAGACATATCTATCACGTTGGATTTGATAGACCCCGCAGGACCGATGGCATCTACATTACTTCCAAAACCCTGCTCAAGCCATTGGCCGTTGTTGTCTCGATACGAGAGAGAATAATCACTACTCTGGAAAAGTTCGGGATAGGCCAGTACAGTTTGTTTCATTTGAAGGGGAGAAAGAATTTTTTCTCTCAAAAAATTCTCCCAGCTTTTTCCCGAGATTCTTTCAATTAAGATACCTGCCGCCATATACATCAGGTTGTTGTATTGATACTGAGCATAGACTGGTTTTGAAAGCGGCAAGTACTTTAGTCGCTGATACAGACTTTGGCGGTCGAGGTTTGCATAGAGCCATGTCCAATCGTGCCGTGGTAGGCCTGTGCGGTGTGATACCAAATCGCGGGCGGTGATGATTCGGGTAGCGTATTCGTCATGAAGTTGAAAATCAGGCAAATAGTCTTTGACAGGTTTGTTCCAGTCAAGTTTGCCTTCGTCTGCTAATATACCTAAAGCTGTTGCCGTAAATGATTTAGTGCATGAGGCAATAGGGAAGAGCGTTTGGGCTGTAACGGGGAGGTTATTTTTTAAATCTTTAAACCCGTATCCTTTGGTGTAAAGGATTTTGCCGTCTTTGACAATCCCCACGGCTGCTCCTGGTACGCGCCATTCGATGAGCATTTGGTTTACAAAGTTATCGAATCCCCCAAGTGGGTCAGTAGGTGAGGGGGTGACTTTTTTTTGTGCGTAACCAAAACTGATAATACAAATCAGTAAAATAGTTTGAACAAGCGGGCGCATAGGGAGAGGGGGTGTTAGACCCACAAATATAGTTTTAAAGCATATAGTTTGATGTAACCCTGCTTCGAAAGTTCTTGTTTTAGTGCATTGTCGCTGTTTTTTTGATATTACTAGGCATTTTATCAATCAACCAATAAAAACGAAGGGTAAGAAAAAGTGCCGAAAACGTAAGGCCAGCAGATAAGGCTATCCATACTCCTTCTACATCCATTTTAAAAGTAAAAGCTAAGAGATAACTCAAAGGTAAAGCAACAACCCAATAGGCCACTAATGTAATACCAGTAGGAACATTGACGTCGGTTAAGCCTCTTAAGGTGCCTAAGCCTGTAGCTTGAATCCCGTCAGATAATTGAAAAAAGCCAGCATAAATCACCAGAGTAGAAGCAATGCTTGTGACGGCGAGGTTGTCTTCAAGATAAAGTGAAACCAAAAAGTCATTGGCTGTCAGAAAAGTAATACAACATACTCCCATAAACGCTGTCACAATCACAAAGGCTGCCGTGCCTGCCTGCTTTACCTTGGGAAGGTTGTTTTGTCCCCATGCTTGGCCCACTCTGATCGCCCCTGCGGCGGCTATACCCGTAGCCATCATGTAGGTGGTAGAGGCCAAATTAATGGCGATTTGGTGAGCGGCCAGTTGACTTTCGCCTAGCCAGCCAATCAACACTACGGCAAGTGAAAAAGCCGCTACTTCAAAGAAAAATTGGAACCCTACCGGAATCGTGAGCTTTATGATTCTTTTTATTAAGGGAGTAATATTTTGATTAGAAAAATGGAGGTATGTTTTGAAATACTTACTTCTGAAAATATATACTAAAATAACAATCGCCATATAAACCCGTGAAATCAGAGTGCCTAAAGCTGCGCCATTAAGCCCCATTTTGGGAAAAATCCATATTCCTTTAATTAGAACCCAATTGATGAGGGCATTGAAAAACAAAGCGGATACGGTCACAAACATGGCTACTTTGGTATAAGAAAGCCCATCAGCCAACTGCCGAGCCGCCACAAAAATCAATAAAGGTAAAATAGAGACACTCAAAATGTAAATAAATGGCTTAGCGAGGCGTGTCACTTCGGGAGTTTGCCCAAAAAAATCTAACCCTACCCCTAATCCTATGCCCACTATGCCAAGCAAAATGCCCAGCAGTATGCCTACGTTCAAGCCTGCTCTGAATAAATTCCCAATTTCTTGTGTATTGTTTTGTCCTTTGGCTTGTGAAATAAGGCTTGATACGATTCCTAATCCCCCAAAACCAATACTAGAAACTAAAAAAGTAAGCGAAGTGGCTAAACCTGAGGCTCCTAAGGGAACTGCCCCGAGAAAACGTCCTACCATCAGATTGTCGGTAACTCCCATCAAAATAACTCCAAGCTGAGCAATAATAATAGGAATACTAAGCTTGACGGTTGCTAAAATTTCGCGACGCATGAACTACTGTTTTTGGAATGATGTACAGAGGGGCAACCTAAGTTTTAGAAAAATAGTTTGACAACGGAAGGATTTGTCATTTGAAGAAGCCAATAAAATAATAAAAGCGGTCAATCGACCGCTTTTATTAATGGAAGAAATCTTTCATCTTCTCAAAAAATCCTTTCTCATTTTTACCCGGCTTAGGCTGGAAATTAGGTGAGTTTCGGAGTTTTTCAAGCAAGGCTCGCTCTTCGCTATTGAGTTGCTTTGGTGTCCAGATATTAATATGTATCAATTGGTCGCCTCTGCCGTAGCCGTTGAGTTCTTTGATTCCTTTTCCCTTAAGTCTTAATATTTTACCACCTTGTACGCCAGCTTCGATAGGTACTCGCGCTTTACCGTCGAGCGTAGGAACTTCTACACTAGTGCCCAGTGCCGCATCTACAAAATTAAGATGAAGGTCATACACAAGGTTGTTGCCGTCGCGCTTGAGATTTTCGTCCTCTTCTTCTTCTACCACAATCAGTAGATCGCCTGCTACACCACCGCGGGGAGGCACATTGCCTTTGCCACTCATAGAGAGCTGCATACCGTCGGCTACGCCACCGGGGATTTTGATGCTGATTACATCTTCTTCCAGTACACGTCCTTCGCCGGCACATACTTCACAGCGCTCAGAGACAATTTTACCTTCGCCATTACAAGTAGGACAAGTACTAGTCGAGACCATTTGGCCGAGCATGGTACTTACTACTTTACGCACTTGCCCGTTACCATTACAAGTATGACAAGTTTTGAGCGAGGCTCCATTTTTAGAGCCATTTCCACCGCAAGTGTTACAGCTTACGTATCTTTTTACTTTGATTTTCTTTTCTGCACCTTCGGCTACTTCGCGGAGGTCAAGTTTGAGTTTGATTCTCAAATCCGTACCTCGTCTGACGCGTCTTCCGCCTCCACCGCCATTGCCAAAAATATCTCCAAAAGGCGAAGATTCACCAAATATGTCGCCAAATTGAGAGAAAATATCGTTGATGTCAAATCCTTGACCACCACCAAAACCACCATTGCCACCCATGCCTGCATGGCCAAATTGGTCGTAACGTTTGCGTTTTTCGGCATCGCTCAATACACCGTAGGCCTCGGCTGCCTCTTTGAATTTTTCCTCAGCCGAAGGGTCATCAGGGTTTTTGTCGGGGTGATATTTGATGGCTAGCTTACGATAAGCTTTCTTTATCTCATCGTCCGATGCTGATTTGCCGACGCCAAGGACTTCATAATAATCTCTTTTCTGTGCCATTGTTTTGTGGGTTAATCATCATAAATACTTTTTCAAGTATTCACAACATATCACAAAGTTAACTTCCTACTACGACTTTAGCGTAGCGGATTACTTTTTCATTTAAAAAATATCCTTTTTCGACTTCGTCAATTACTTTTCCTTTCAGGTCTTCACTTGGGGCAGGGAATTGGGTAATTGACTCATGCAAATCAGCATCAAATACTTCACCTTTAGAGGTCATGGGTTTGAGTCCTTTGCTTTCAAGAGTTTTTGAAAACTTATTGAAAATCAGACCCACGCCTTCTTTGAGAGGAGCGATGTCGGTAGTAGTTTCAAAGGAGGCCATTGCACGTTCGAAATCATCAACTACGGGCAAAACAGCCTTCATCAGTTCTTCATTAGCACTTGAAATTAACTCTAATTTTTCTTTGGCAGTACGGCGGCGGAAGTTTTCAAAGTCGGCGTACAAACGCAAATATTTATTTTTTAACTCTGTAATTTCTGCTTCTAATTTTTCTGTAACATTTTCTTCGCCCTCTTGTGGTGTTTCAGGAGCAGTATTGGCTGCCAATTCGTCTTCTATGGGTGTATCTTCTTGAATGTGTTGGTTATCGGTTGTCATGACAAATCAATTCACAATGAAACATTTTTTCTGCTACAAAGTTCGTCAATTATTTTGCCAGTACCACCACAACTGACAGATTGGCAGAAACTTCCCTTTGAAGAAGTTGTGAAGAAGCCTTTTTGACGAAATTTTCATGAAAGAGATTGTAACTTTTTTGCGAATGTGCGTCTAATATAAGTAATAATAAATATGATTTTTAATGACTTATTTTATGATGAAAAAAAATATACCTTCCCCTCGTCGCATCTATTCCAAACCAACCCTTCTTAAAATAGGGAAAGTTACAAATCTTACTAAAAAAACTGGTAGCCAATTTGATATGCTCACTAGTACTAATTCTTTTGCGCCCTGATTCTAGGGAGTATAGCTTGGTCAAAATAAATGAATTATACTTTAATGTTCTGAAAATAAATGAAAAAAATATACCTTTTTGTGTTATTTTTAAGTGTCTTTTTTAAAGCGGCCTCCCAAGGCGGTGGGATTTTGCAGACCTTTGGTGCTGCATCAGCATTGCCGACTGGATGGAGCACTACCGCAACTTCTAATGTAGTGGTAGAAAATGCTTCTAGCAGCACTGGGTATACTATTCCTACTACAAACCCTACGGTGAGTGCCTCTGGTACCAACAACTTATCAATGAAAAACTGCGGTAATACCACCGTGTCGGTTACTACGGCAGCCTTTGACCTAACGGGCAAGAGCAATGTCATCGTAGGATTTGGACGGAGACGCACTAGTGCTTTTAACGCCACAGTATCATTTTCGGTTAGTGTAGATGGGGGCAGTACTTTTAGTACTTTAAGCAGCGACGTATCGTCAGCGGCCAATACTACATGGGGTTTTTTGGGACCCATTTCGGTTCCTACTGCGGCCAATCAAGCAAGTGTGATTTTTAGGTTTGATTACACGGCTACAAACTCGGGCTTATGCACAGGTAGTCCAGCCAATTTTCGAATCGATGATTTTATTGTTGGTTGGAATGATGTATTTCCTGTAAAACTGACGTTTTTCAAAGCTGAAGCGCGTAGTGAAGGTATAGAGCTATCTTGGCAAACTTCGGAAGAAATAAGTAACCAACGTTTTGATATTGAACGTAGTCTTGATGCTAAATCCTTTGAAAAAATAGGCGCGATAGAAGGAAAAGGTACCATATCAATTGCCCAGCATTATTCTTTTTTGGATAGCAGTCCTGTACAAGGATTGAATTATTATCGATTAAAACAAGTGGATTTTGATGGCAAATACAGCTACAGTGTTATCAGAGATATACGTGCTAAAGGTCAGGAGTATAGTATTCGAGTATACCCCAATCCTGCAACCAATGAAGTGAAAATAGAATTACCGCAAGAGGAAGAAATAAGCAACGGAGAGCTGCTGGACTTAACGGGCAGGATAGTGAAGCGTTATGCGGCTGGCTCAGACAAAGTCTCCATAATTGACCTCAGGCCGGGCGTATATATCCTGAAGATTAAAACTCAAACGGGAACTAATTATCAGCAACGAATCATAAAAATAAATTAGTAGACGTTTGAGCATTTAACTCATGTCTGGAATCTGTGGTATTATTTATTTTGAGAAACAACCGCATCCGCATGACCTCCTTCACATGGTGCTTTCCATGAAGCATCGCGCAAGAGATGGAGTTTTTGAGAAAACAACCCCACATGCAGCAGTCGCTTATCTAAAACTTACTGTATCGGACTTATCAAAAATAGAAACGGGACCTCTTGAAACTACAGAAGGGATACTGATAGTAGCCGATGCTCGACTTGATAATCGAGATACGTTGCTCAAAACTTTTTTTGAGGGGGAGCTTCAAAAATTACGTGATTCAATCAGCAATACAGCCCTCATTTTGGCTGCTTACGAATTTTGGGGAGAAGATTTGCTCTTTCATTTGATGGGTGATTTTGCTTTTATGATTTGGGATAAACCTCAGCAAAAAATCATTTGTGGGCGAGACCACGTGGCTGCGCGTCCTTTATATTATCATTATTTGGAAGGAGAATATTTTGCGTTTGCATCTGAAAGCAAAGCATTATTGACGTTGCCAAATGTTCAAATCAGGCCTTCGTTTGAAAAAATACACAAATATGTCGCATGGAAAGCGCATCTGCAACCTTACCAACCTACTTCTTTTTATGAAGGGATTAGGGCAGTACAGCCCGCTCATGTGTTGAGGGTTGAGGCTGAGAAATGTGACTCACGGCACTGCTGGGACTTGGATTTGAAACGTTTTGAGAACTTGAGGAGCGATCAAGAATATTTTGATGTTTTTAGGGATACTTTTTTTGAGGCTGTAAGATGTCGTATACACAGTTACGACTTATTAGCCGCGCATTTGAGTGGAGGGTTAGACTCTTCTTCTATTTGTACAGTAGTCAATTTGGTATTTGGTCAATCACTCTTGACGCAGTACTTCGATATTGGGGGTAATGCGGATGAAAAAGAATTTGTGGAGGAGATGTTAGCCCATCACGACTACCATCATCAAAATATACTTCCTATCCAAGATTGGAGCGAAGCAAGTCGGAATTTGTCTAGCATACTAGGACATCCCCATTACTTTTTGGTACTACCAAATTATATCGTCACATCATCCGAGGCCTTAGCTGCTTGTCAATGCACTCTTTTACTTACAGGTCATGATGGTGATAGCGTAGTAGGATACGGGCATGGCTATCCTCTTTCTTTGTTGGAAAATCATCAAAAAAAAGAGTTTATAGAACTCATGCACAACTACGCTTTAGTGGCAGATTTTGGGTCACAAATCAAGGAGTGGAATGTGTGGTCTTTTCGTCAAAAATATCGATTCCTTGTAAAAATTTATTTCAAACAGCATATCAAGAAAAAATGGTATAAAAAGCACTATCGACAAGCAATCTTGGAAATATTGTGTTGGAGTTTTACTTTGAAATTTGTGCCATTAGATGTCAATACGCGTATCTTAAAGAAGAAAAATAGTTTTTTGCCAAATTCTGCCCCAAAAGAAATCAATACTTCGTATGGTTTTTCTGAGGTTGAAAATCAATTGTTGAGAGATATTTTGCATGAAGCAATGCTTCAAAGCATTGAAGAATTTGAGCAAATTGGGGCTTGGTATGGCTATGAAGTGGCACATCCATTTTATGACAAGCGACTGATTGAGCTATGTTTGGCTATTCCTAATCGTCTCAAGTTTGATAGTGGCTATCGGAGAGGACCACTCAGACATGCGATGAAGGATTTCTTGCCCGAAAAAGTAAGGCTACGTACCAGTAAAGTGACAATGAATGAGTCAGTGGAAAATCAACTAAATGCGGTAAGAACGGAAATGGTGGAATTGCTCATAAAAGCTCAAAAACGATTGCCTTTGTTTTTTGATGAAGCACAAAGTCAGACCTTAACTCCTTATTTTGAAAAGGCGATTCAAGTGTTTTCAAAGCCTGAGCATAAGGGACTTGCGCGATTTGTGCGGGAAGTAAACCTTGCCCAGTGGTTGTTGTCTATCTAAAACCCCCTTGGTCGTAGAAAGTACGACGGCGCGAAAGCTTCAAATCACGCAAAAGGGCTGATTTTGCACGGATTTCAAAACTGTAATTATTTGACCTAAATCCTGAACCTGCATACGGTGTCCAGTTAAATGACATTTCCCAGCAGTGTAGGTCACGGGTGATACCGATATTGGTAATAGAAGGCGCTTTGGCTACAATGTCCAAACCCGTATCAAATACAAATTTCCACTTGGGGGTAAGACTAAAGTCACCATTCATACGAAGGGTTTGGATGGTAGTTCCGGCTGATAGCCCTTGGCGCGAATAATTGAAACTATAACTCATGCTCAGTGTCCAAGGGATATTAAAATCGATGTAAGCATCAGGATTGGCATTGATCATCCGTTGTTGTTCTTCGGTATTGGGCGTATTGGCTTTTTTGGGTTTATCGGCTCCTTTGGGCGCAAATCTTTTGGAGAGAGCTACGTTGACATTGCTCAGGCGTGCCAAACCTTGATTTTGTGTGAAAGACCAACGATTGATTTTACGCCCTGTAGTACCATAAAGTTCATCCTTTATGTAGGCATAAGGGTCAAAATTGGCAGAAAGGTTGAAGTTCAAATCTTTAAAAATGCGGGCATTTGTATTAAAACTAATATCAGACATTTTTAAAGAGTCTGCCATCAGATTATAGGAGCCATTGAAACTAAAGTTGTCGAGGATGTTTATTTTTTCAAATTGCTTACCACTTGAGTCGGATTTGGGACGTACTTTGGCTTCAAAGAGGTTATTAAGGCTCCACGTAATACCTGCGGCTGAAGTACCAGACGTGGTAAGGTTGCCCCCAATAGTTCGATACCTATTAAGATACCTTACATCCCCACGCTCGTTTACAGTAAGACGTTGGAGTAGGTTAGATTGGTCTGGTACATAGCTAAAGCTTGCGGATGGAATCAAGGTATGACGTATAGCTTCAAGGCGTTTACCTCCTACCCGAAACATCCCATAGATTCGAGTGTTCATGCTCGCACTAAACGAGACATTATTGGCAAAATAAAAACCATTCAGGGTATCTACTCGCACTTGGTTATTACCTACATATTCATAATTGAATTTTTTGGTAAATGTTTCACCCGAAAGCGAAATGCCTGGAGTAATATTGATGTATTTGAAAAGCTTGATGTTGGGCAAAGAAATAGGAAGCGAAAAACGACCTGTAATCTGTGAGTTTTTAATAAATTCAGGGAGGTTTTGGGCATTAAGAGCATAGGTAGTAGGGGCACCAGATTCGGGAGTAATTACTGTGGGAGCATTTGCCAGAGTAAATCCTAAACGAGAACTAGAAGTATCGGCATATACAATGGTATTGTTGGCAGTAATGCCTCCACTAAAATCCAAACCTAATCGAAAACTCTCGTACCAAGCACCCGTACCGCCTTTGAGGGCAAAGGGGGCAAGTTGGTTAATTCCAAAGTTGAAATCAATCCCCGCATCTATCGAACCCGGGTCTGTTTGCTTACCATTAGCGTCGACTTTAGAGCGATCAGGGAAACGCTGATTGACACGTACGCTTGTTCCCATACGCGCAAACTGCCCAAATTGCTTGGTATATTGAACCGACGAACTAGCTACGTTTTGGATATATTTCTGAGTATTGAATTCATTAAACTGATTGAAACTATTGCTACCTAGATTGACCGAAGCCCCAAAGCTTGAGGTCCCGCGTGGTACGGGTGAATGACTCCAATTGAGACTAAAATCGTTTCGTGGTTGATTCAAGATTTTAATTTCATTGCCTTGAACATTGCGATTGAAGCGCAAGTTGAAATTTCCACTGAAGCGATATTTTACGGCATAGGGCATCGCTACTCCAATCCCCCAACTCCCGCGTGAGTAAATCTGACCAGTGAGACTCAAGTTAATTTTTTCACTAATGGCAAAATAATAGCCGCCATCTCTCAAATAATACCCCCGCCCGTTGGGCTCTTCGCCATAAGTAGGCATCAAAATACCGGAGGTACCTATTTCTTTTTTCTTAGGAACGGGAAAAAAACCAAAAGGCAACCCTACAAACGGAAGAGGGACATCTGAAACCACCAAATGGAATGGCCCCGAAATGACTTGTTTTTCGGGAATGACTTTGATTTTTTTGGCAGCAATGTGGAAGTGAGGCTGGGCAAGATTACAGGTGGTATAAATCGAGCCTCGAATATACATATTGTTTTCTTCGTCCTTTTTGACGGTCGTGCCTCGTATGTTACCGTCGCCTTGCTGCGTAACTACCCCCTTGATAAAGCCTTTTTTACTTTTAAAATTATAGCGAATTTCTTTGGTGTCGTACTTCTCGCCATTGTCCTGAAATATAGGTTGACCAATCCACTTTCGAGAAGTCGAATCATAATTTCCACGGGCAAATACTTCGTTGGTTTTCCAGTTGAGGCGAATATAATCAGCCTCCAAAATGATAGCTCCGTAAGTTACTTTGGCTTTGCCATAGAGGTGCACTTCCTGCCCACCTGGGTCCATTATAGTAGAGTCTTGGGCACTGTATTGTACGGTATTTTTGAGGTCGCTTTCTGCTTCTAGGGTGTCAGACTTGGTACTGTCGGAAGGTATAGGAAGTACCGCAGGAATGGCGGGAGTAGCTCGTTTGATAGAGTCCAAACGAACGGGATTCGTAATCTTACGCGGGCTTAATGTTTGGGCGAAAGACCCAAAATGGACTCCTAACACCAGAAGCCAAAATAGCCATTTTGCGGCTTTTGCAAGAACTTTAAATTTTTTCAAAGACAATTTTACAAGTGCTTTATTCGCAAAAGTAAATCATTACGCGTTTGGAAATGCTGAAACTTTGTTAAAAGTTATTAAATGATAAATAATTAGATGAATAAACTGCCTGAAAACCAAGGTAATGTTTAGTCTTAAACTACAATGCTACATGTAGGAGAGAATGAAGGATAGAAAGTGAAAATATCAGTAAAAATCACATAAAAACAACTTAAAAGGTAACATTGGCCTTTAATCGGTTTTTCTTATGAAATCTTTTCTTGTTTGTTTGGTATGCGTTTTTTGGATTACCACGGGTTTCGATGTGAAGAATAAACTTACCCATGCACCTCAAACACCTCCCAATATTCTCTGGATTACGTGCGAAGATATGAGTTTTCATTTGGGCTGTTATGGAAGTAAGCTAGCCAAAACCCCTCATTTAGACGAACTCGCAGCCAATGGTACTCGATACACCCGTGCGTTTACTACAGCGGGGGTGTGTGCGCCGAGCCGTTCGGCGATTATCACGGGCATGTATCAGCAGTCGATTGGTACTCAAAACATGCGTACCTTGGCGGCTTCAGCAGCGGCTAAAGAGGCTTATCCTTCTGGTTTTAAAGGGTATTCGGCAGTGGTACCAGAAGGAGTCAAATGCTTCTCGGAGTACTTACGTGAGGGGGGGTATTATTGTACCAACAATTCCAAGGAAGATTATCAGTTTGTAGCTCCTCCTACTGCTTGGGACGAGAGCAGCAACAAAGCTCATTGGCGAAATCGCCCCGACAAAAACCAACCTTTTTTTGCCATATTTAATTTTACTACCACACACGAGTCACAAGTATGGGTGAGAGCCAAAGAGCCGCTTTTAGTGAAACCCGAAGATGTCGAGGTTCCGCCTTATTATCCTGATACCCCAGAAGTACGTTTGGATATAGCGAGGCATTTGTCTAATGTGATGGTCATGGACCAACAAGCGGGCAACATTCTTCAGCAGTTGAAAGAAGATGGATTGGAACAAAATACGATTGTTTTCTTCTTTTCAGACCACGGAGACGGGCTACCGTTTGTCAAACGGGAAGTACTCGATAGAGGCTTACGAGTTCCTTTTATTATCAAAAATCCTTTTGATAATAAAAAAAATGTGGTTGACAATCAGATGATTAGTTTTGTGGATTTGGCACCTACCATGTTGTCGTTGGCAAATATCCCTGTGCCAAAGTATATGCAAGGTCAGGCGTTTTTGGGAAGACAAAAAGCAAAAAATCCTCGGCAATTTGTATTTGCCGCCCGCGACCGCATGGATTCGGCATACGAGCGAGTGCGTACGGTAAGAGACGACCGCTATCGCTACGTACGGAATTATATGCCCGAAAAGCCTCATTATCAGAATATAGGCTATCGGCTTCAGCAGCCTTCGATGCAGTCGATTCTTAGACTCAAAGAAGAGGGAAAGCTCAATCCGACTCAGATGCAGTGGTTTAGACCTACCAAAGCAGTGGAAGAATTGTATGATTGTGATAAAGACCCTTTTGAGTTTAACAACTTAGCCGAAAACCCTGCTTATCAGCCACAACTGACAAAACTCCGTAAAGTATATAATGACTGGATTCAGAAAGTGGGAGATACGGCCCAAGAACCTGAAATGGACATGGTAAAGCGATGGTGGGGAGGAAAAGACGAGCCTCCACTGACCCAAACGCCACAGATACTTCCCAAATCTTCTAAAATTGCTTTATCTTGCGCCACCAAAGGAGCTTCTATCGGTTATAAAAAACACTGGAAAGAGCCTAGTTGGAAGGTATATACCCAGCCTATAAATATCACTTCGGGTGATTCGCTCTACGTGATTGCGCATCGGATAGGTTATACCAAAAGCAATGTCGTAACCCAAAAATTTTAGTAGGTCACTAACCAATCTCATTATTCAAAACCCACGTTCCAAAACTAAACTACTATGTCAAAAACTCAAGTAGCTGTGGTAGGGCTCGGCTTCATTGGCCCCGCACACATCGAAGCGCTCCGTCGATTGCCGGATGTAGAAGTAGCCGGGATTGCCGATTTTTCGGCCGAAATCGCCCAAGCAAGAGCCCAAACGCTCGGCACCAATGCCTATGATTCGTTTGATGACTTGCTACGCGACGATTCTATTGAGTGTGTTCATATTTGTACGCCCAATTTCTTACACTATGAACAGTCGAAAAAAGCATTGTTGGCTGGAAAGCACGTAGTGTGTGAAAAACCTTTGGCCACCAACACCGCCGAGGCCGAAGAACTCGTTGAACTAGCCGATAAGCTAGGGTTGGTCAATGCGGTACACTTCAATTTGCGCTATTATCCTTTGATTCGCCAGATGAAAACCATGCGTGAAAAAGGAGAACTTGGCGAAGTGTATTCAGTGCAGGGAAGCTATTTGCAAGATTGGCTTTTCTTGCCTACTGACTACAACTGGCGCTTGGAGCCGTCGCAGTCGGGTGATTCGCGTGCTGTGGCCGATATTGGCTCTCACTTGTTTGACTTGATTGAGTACATCACGGGCTTGCACATTACGGAAGTAATGGCCGATTTCAATACGGTTCACAAAACCCGCATGAAACTTAAGAAAGCGATTGCTACCTACTCGGGTAAGCTTTTACAAGCTTCT
>VFQQ010003995.1_pt1 | contig 13530 bp, 11 predicted proteins | sample 3512341 | NCBI WGS metagenome assembly VFQQ01 (sample SAMN10412373, study PRJNA504923) | tailings metagenome | isolation source: Relicate 2 Philex TSF1 revegetated site | place: Philippines: Tuba, Benguet | collected 2017-08-29 | reverse complement strand
GACGTCTTCACCCTGGTCGGACCGGAGGCGGCGGCCGAGGGGCGCAACGTCGTCCGCGCGCCGACCCGCCACGTCTGGGCCCTGGCCCGGATCCTGGTCGAGGGGCCGCACGACCTCGAGGCGGCCCGGAAGGTCCAGCTGGGCTTCTCGGCCCAGGGGCCCGAGGCCCCGGCCTTCGCCGACTACGCCAGGCGCGTCGACCCCTGGCCGGAGTATTTCGCCTCGGCGGACGTCCTGATGGCCCAGAACCCGCCGCCGGCCACCGACCTGGCGGTGCTGGGCCGGATCGCGCCGCTGGGCCTGGGCGAGGGGCGGTTCGACCCGTCCCGGTTCAGCGAGGCCGAGCAGGCGGAGATCGCCGCCGGGGTCGAGGAGGCGCGCAAGGCCGCCCGTGCAGGGGGCGGCCTGTCGGGCGACGCCTTCATCGAGGGCTGGGCCTATCCGGCCAGCAAGCTGGGCGACTTCGGCCAGGACTACGGCTTCCGCGCCGTGGTGGCGCTGGGCGGGCTGGCGGCGCTGCCGCTGGTCGAGGCGACCTACCTGCGCGCCGGGGCGCCGGGCGGCGGCGGAGTCTTCGACGGGATGAAGCGCTGGCGGCTGCACATCCCGGCCGACCGGAGGATTCCGGTGAATTCGTTCTGGTCGTTGTCGATGTACGAGATCACGCCGGAGGGGCAGTTCTACTTCACCGACAATCCGCTCGGCCGCTACGCCATCGGCGATCGCACTGCGGGGCTGAAGTGGAACGACGACGGCTCGCTGGACCTCTGGATCGGCCACGAGCGACCGTCGCACGAGCAGGAGAGCAACTGGCTGCCGGCGCCGGCGGGTCCGTTCGCCCTGTTCATGCGCGGCTATCTGCCGAAGGCTGAACTGCTGGACGGCCGGTATCGTCTGCCGGCGGTCCAGCAGGCCTGATCCCCGCCATAGGGAGTCCCGTCCTGGCCTTCGGGGTGGGCCGGGACTACCTCTCGGGTCCGATCAACCCGGCGGGCGAACCCCGCAGACAGGCCATGACCACTCGTAGACACTGCGTTCAACAACTCTCGGCGACCGCCGGGATCACCCTTGCCGCTTCTCTGGGCGTGGGAGGCGCCGCGGGCTGCGCGCCTGCGCCGGCCGCCAAGCCGGGCGCCGGCGGCTGGCGGATGCCGGACGAACATCTGCCGCAGGAGCGGGTCTTCGTCTCCTATGCGGCTTCGTCGGCCGTCTGGGAGGACATCGCCGAGGACGTCAACGAGACCATCGCCGAACTGGCCCGGACCATCGCCGAGTTCCAGCCGGTGACCGTGCTCTGCCGCCCCGATCAGGCCGCCGAGGCCAAGGCGGCCTGCGGCGACAAGAACACCGCCTATCTGCCGCTGCCGCTCGACGACGTCTGGGTGCGCGACTACGGCGGCGTCTTCGTCGAACGCGACGGCAAGCTCGGCCTGGTCGACTTCAACTTCAACGGCTGGGGCGGCAAGCAGTCCGCCGCCCGGGACGGCCGCGCGGCCAAGGTCCTGAGCGAGACGCTGGGCGTAGACCACATCCGGAGCCGGCTGACCGGCGAAGGCGGCGGCCTGGAGGTCGACGGCCATGGCACGGCGATCCTGACCGAGAGCTGCTGGGTCAACGACAACCGCAACCCCGGCCTGTCCCGCGACGCGATCGAGGCCGAGCTCAAGACGCTTCTGGGCCTGCGCAAGATCATCTGGCTGCCGGGCATCCGGGACATGGACATCACCGACGCCCATGTCGACTTCTACGCCCGCTTCGTCACGCCCGGGGTGGTGATCGCCAACCTGGACAACGACCCGCAGTCCTATGACCACGCGGTCACCCGCAAGCACCTGGAGATTCTCAAGGCCGCGACCGACGCCGACGGCCGGCCGCTGGAGGTCCATACGCTGCCGCCGCCGCTGAAGCCGCGCCGCAGTGTCTTCCGTCAGCGCAATCCGGACTTCGCCGCCGGCTACATCAACTACCTGCCGATCAACGGTGCGGTCATCGCGCCCGAGTTCGGCGACGCGGCGGCGGACGGCTACTGCAAGGATCTGCTGACCCGTCTCTACCCGGGACGCGAAGTGGTGCAGATCGACATCGACCCGATCGCCGCCGGCGGCGGCGGCATTCACTGCGTCAGCAAGAACATGGTGCGGGCGGGTTAGCGGACGGGGACATGTTCCGGCGCGCCGGTGCATGTCCCCGCTCTCTCGTTCCGTCATGGCCGGACCTGTTCCGACCACCCATGAACACTGTCGCTCGGCGAGGTCGCGGGGCGGGTCCGCCGCGTCCCGACGGCCGCCTCGTCACGCGTGGGTCCTCGTGACGAGCGCGAGGCTGACGGAGAGGAGCGGGGGGTAGCGAACGAGGTCCCCTGCGCCTAGCTTTCCCTCATGACCCGCGCCGCCGATCTCCTCGCCCGCCTGCCGATCCCGATCATCCAGGCGCCGATGCTGGGGGCCTCGTCCTACGGGATGGCGCGATCGGTCGGCGCGGTCGGCGGGCTGGGTTCGCTGGCCAGCGCCGGCTCGGCGCCCGACGAGATCGAGGCCGACGCCGCGCGGATGCGGGCCGACCTGGGCGACGCCCCCTTCGCCATGAATCTGTTCGTGCTGGGCCGGGCCGAACCTTCCGCCGAGGTGGTCGACCGCGCCGTCGCCCGTCTGGCCCCCTGGCGCGCCGAGCTGGGCCTGCCCGAGCCTGCGGCGCCCAACAGCTTCGCCCCCGACTTCCAGGCCCAGTTCGAGGCCGTGGTCCGCGCCGCCCCGCCGGTGGCCAGCTTCGCCTTCGACGTCCTGACGCCGGAGCAGGTCGCGGCGCTACAGGCGCGTGGGACCCTGGTGTTCGGCACGGCGACCACTGTGGCCGAGGCCCGCGCCTGGGAAGCCGCCGGCGCCGACGCCGTCGTGGCCCAGGGCTTCGAGGCCGGCGGCCATCGCGGCCACTTCCTGGCCCCGGTCGACAAGAGCCTGGTCGGGACTTTGGCTCTGGTCGCGACGATCCGCCGGGCGGTCGAGATCCCGGTGATCGCCGCGGGCGGGATCATGGACGGGCAGGGCGTCGCCGCGGCCCTGGCCCTGGGCGCGGGCGCGGTCCAGATGGGCACCGCCTTCCTGCTGGCCGACGAGACGGCGATCAGCGCGCCGTGGCGCGAAGCGGTCGCCCAGGCCGAGGACGAGGCCACCGCCCTGACCCGCGCCTTCAGCGGCCGCCACGCCCGCGGCATCGAGAACCGCTTCATGCGCGAGATGCGCGCCGTCGAGGACGAGGTCCCGGCCTATCCGGTGCAGAACCGCCTGACCAAGGAGCTTCGCGCCGAGGCCGCCAAGGCGGGCGTGGCGGACATGCTCTCGCTGTGGGCCGGCCAGGCGGTGACCCTGGCGACGCCGGGCGCCTCGGGCGCGCTGGTGCAGCGCTGGTGGACCGAGGCGAAGGCGGCGTCGGCGGCGCTGGCGGAGCGGGTGGGCTGAGGCATGTTGCGTCCTTCGAGACGCTCGCCAAGCTCGCTCCTCGGGATGACGACTTCAGTAGGGGTAGATCCACATCGGTCATGGTGAGGAGGGGATCCTCAGGTCCGCGTCTCGAACCACGCACCACGCCATGACCTCTCGGCGGCGAACCGGCTATAAGGCGACCACGTCCATAGGAGTCGCCTCATGAAAACCCGCGCCGCCGTCGCCTTCGAAGCCAAGAAGCCGCTGGAGATCGTCGAGGTCGACCTGGAAGGGCCGCGCGCCGGCGAGGTGCTGGTCGAGATCAAGGCCACCGGCATCTGTCACACCGACGCCTACACCCTGGACGGGCTGGACAGCGAAGGCATCTTCCCCTCGATCCTGGGCCATGAAGGGGCCGGGGTGGTGCTGGAGGTCGGCCCCGGCGTGACCAGCGTGGTCCCCGGCGACCATGTGATCCCGCTCTACACGCCCGAATGCCGGCAGTGCAAAAGCTGCCTTTCCCGCAAGACCAACCTCTGCACCGCCATCCGCGGCACCCAGGGCAAGGGCCTGATGCCGGACGGCAGCAGCCGCTTCTCCTACAAGGGTCGGACGATCCATCACTACATGGGCTGCTCGACCTTCGCGAACCACACGGTCCTGCCGGAGATCGCCCTGGCCAAGATCCGCAAGGACGCGCCCTTCGACAAGGCCTGCTACGTCGGCTGCGGCGTGACCACCGGCGTCGGAGCGGTGACCAACACGGCCAAGGTCGAGCCGGGCGCCAACTGCATCGTCTTCGGCCTGGGCGGCATCGGCCTGAACGTGATCCAGGGCCTGAAGATGGTCGGGGCCGGCATGATCGTCGGCGTCGACATCAACCCGGACCGCGAGGCCTGGGGCCGGCGCTTCGGCATGACCCACTTCGTGAACCCCAAGACCGTGGACGGCGACATCGTCCCCTACCTCGTCGAGCTGACCGGCGGCGGCGCGGACTACACCTTCGACGCCACCGGCAACGTCACGGTCATGCGCCAGGCGCTGGAGGCCTGCCACCGCGGCTGGGGCGAGAGCATCATCATCGGCGTGGCCGAGGCGGGGAAGGAGATCGCCACCCGGCCGTTCCAGCTGGTCACCGGCCGGGTCTGGAAGGGCACGGCCTTCGGCGGCGCCCGCGGCCGCACCGACACGCCCAAGATCGTCGACTGGTACATGGACGGGAAGATCGAGATCGACCCGATGATCACCCACACCATGCCGCTCGAAGACATCAACAAGGCCTTCGACCTGATGCACGCGGGCGAGAGCATCCGCAGCGTCGTCGTCTTCTGATCCTCTCCCAGGGGAGAGGATCAGCTAAAGACCACCTCCACCGCCTTAGCCTCCGGCGCCGCGAAGCGCAGCAGGGCCTCGCCCTCGGCGGCCAGGGCGGTCTTCGCCGCCCTGGTCAGCGTCCCGAAGGGCGTCGCGGTCAGCACGGCCCTGGTCTTGGACGCCGTCAGGCTCCAGCTGCCGGCCGCGAAGCCGTCGACCAGGAACACCGCCGGCACGCGCAGGTTCTGGTTCCACAGCCGCTTGCGGTCCTCCTCGTCGATCACCCGGGCCCGGTCGGCGTGGCCAAGCATGATCCCGTCGAAATCGGCCACGAACCGCGCCGGAGCGGACATCCCGCCGTCGGCGACCGGTCCGTCCTTCACGTCGTAGAGCGTCTTGCCGGCTTCGTTGCGGTAGGTCGCCAGCTCCATCCCGTCGACGACCGCCTTCAGGCTCTTCATCGCCGTGAAGGTCTGGATGTCCGCGACCGTCGCCGGACCGAAGGCGTCCAGGTAGCGGCGCACGAGGCCCGCGACGTCGGCCTTGGGGTCGGGCGCGCGGCCCAGCCAATGATCCGCCAGGGCGAAGGTCCCGCCGGCCTTGCCGCCCCAAGGGCCGTCATGCGGCGTCGCCACCAGCGGCAGGTTCAGCCGCACGGCGTAGGCCAGGTGGCGTCCGTTCAGGCCGGGCCACTGCTCGGCCAGCATCGTCTGCAGGTCGGCGAAGGCGAGCGGCCCCGCCTCCAGCGCCGCTCGCCCCGCCGCGACGACGTCGGCGATCGAGACCACCTTGGTGATCTCGCTCATCTCCGGACGCATGGCCGCCTCCAGCATCAGGGCGTGCGTGGACCGGAAGGCGCAATAGTCGCCGGCGCTGACCAGGTGCAGCGTGCCGCGGGTGAAGGTGGCCTTGACCACGCTGCGGTCGGCGAGCGCGTCCAGCAGGGCCTCGCGTCGGAAGGCCTTCAGCCGCGACCACAGGGCGATGAACGGCGGCCGCGCCTCCTGGGCCTGAAGGCCGTTCAGCCAGTCGACGGCTTCGACGATGGGGCTGTCCCGACGCTCCAGCAGCCACTGCCGCGCCAGCAGCGTCCGGTTCAGGGTTCGCGTATCGAGTGTTTGTGGCTTGGCCGTCATGAGCTGCAGGCTACATTGCGCCCGTCATGTCTTCAGTCGAAATCCTCTCCGAACACCGCACCTTCGGCGGAACGCTCCGCTATTGCCGCCACGCCGCCGCCGCGACCGGCGTTCCGATGCGCTTCAGCCTGTTCCTGCCGGACGGTCCGGGCCCGTTCCCGATGGTCACCTGGCTGTCCGGCCTGACCTGCACCGAGGAGAACTTCACCGCCAAGGCCAACGCCTACGGCGCGGCCTCGGACCTCGAGATCGCGATCCTGGCGCCGGACACCAGCCCGCGCGGCGAAGGCGTGGCCGACGATCCCGCCTACGATCTGGGGCAGGGCGCGGGCTTCTATGTCGACGCCGCCCAGGCGCCCTGGAAACCGCACTTCCAGATGGAGACCTACATCGTCCGCGATCTGCTCGAGGCGGTCGGCGCGGCGTTTCCGGTCCACGCCGGACGACGCGGGATCATGGGCCACTCGATGGGCGGCCACGGCGCGCTGACCCTCGCATTGCGCCATCCGAACCTGTTCAAGACGGTGTCGGCCTTCGCGCCGATCGCCTCGCCGACGCGTTGCCCCTGGGGGCGGAAGGCGTTCGAAGCCTATCTCGGTCCCGACGAGCGCAAATGGCGCGAGCACGACGCCGCCCTGCTGATCGAGGCCGGCGTGGCCAAGGGCAAGTTCGACGACATCCTCATCGAGCAGGGCCTCGCCGACAGCTTCCTGGAGGAGCAGCTGAAGCCGGAGCTGCTGGAAGCGGCGGCCAAGGCGGCCGGGCAGAGACTGACCGTCCGCCGCCAGGCCGGCTACGACCACAGCTACTTCTTCATCGCGACCTTCATCGCCGACCACCTGGCCTGGCACGCGGCCAAGCTCAGGCGCTAGCGGGGGCTATCGCGGCGGCCAGTCGCGGCGTCCACCGGGGCAGGTCCGTCCCGGCGACGGCCGTGTTGTAGGCCGCCAGCACCGCGCCGTCCTGGAAGGCCGCGATCAGCCGCGGCCGGCCCAGGGCGCGCTCTATGGCCACGGCCATGCGCCAGCCCACCGTGTACCAGGCGCCCTGGGCCCCGAAGTAGCCGGCCATCTTGGCGTCGATCGCCGCCGCGTCGCCGGCGGTTCCGTCCAGCACCCGCAGGAAGAAGGCGTCCTGCTCGGCCAGCAGCTCGGGAAACCGGGCGACGTCGGCGTCCCACGCGGCGCGTTCGGCCGGTCCGCTGACCGCATGCGGATGGACGTCCGGTCCGCCGGCCGCCGCCAGCATCGCTAGGCCCTCGCCGAAGCCGCTGGTCCAGCGGCGCAGCCGGGCGACCCCCTGCGGCGTTCCGGGCGGAATGGCGATCCGGGAGATCGCGCCCATGCCGATGTGGTGCAGCTCGTGCGCCATCGTGTTGCGCGCCTTGGCCGCCGAGACCTTCGGGTCGAGGTAGAGGAAGATCGCCGGATCGCCCTTCAGATCGAAGACGAAGGAGTTGGTCTTCGGTTTGACGACCGGGAAGACCGTCGCGCGCAGCGTCGTTCCGGGCGGCAGATAGGCCAGCGCCGGGGCGGCGGCGGCGTCGATCGGCGTCGCCAGCCAGGCGTCCAGCGTCCGGCGAATGTCGGGGGCCCGGGCGGAGGTTTCCGGCGCGGTCAGGAAGGCGCGCATGTCCTCGTCCGAGAAGGCGCGGCCCAGACTCGCTTCCCGGGCCTTCAGACGGCGGTGGCCTGCGCTCTCGAACAGCCGTCGCCAGTCGGCCTCGTCGACGGGGCGACGGGCGTTGAGGGCGTCCAGGACGGCCAACGCCGCCTCGGCCTGGCCGGCGTCCAGCCTGAGGCCCGGCGCAGACGCTCGCGTCGAGGAAGGCGAGGCGATCAGTCCGGCCGCTGCCGTCACGGCCAGGCGGCGTCGGGTCAGGGTCCAGTCGGCGGTCATGCTCCGGGCCTCCCGCGAAGTCCTATGGCTACGCCCGCCCGGCTCGTACGCCTAGCGGGCTCGCCTCAGGATCGGGTCGCCAGCAGGGCGTCGATCGTCGCCGCCACCCGCGCCGGAGCCTCGGCCTCGGGGATCCGGGCGATCTGCGCCCAGCTCAGGCCCTGGTCGCGCAGGGCCCCGACGACGACCCAGCCGGCGTAATAGGCCTCGCGCTCGATTCCGGCCGGCCCCTTGCCGATGGTGAAGCGGTGGACGTCGTCCGAGCCGGACAGCGTGGCGGCGTCCCGGACGTCGGCGAGGATCCGGCGCTGCTTGGCGGCCGCCTCGGCGAACCAGCCGGGGCGGTGCGAGGTGATCTCCTCGGGCGACCGGTCGGGATGCAGGGCGTGCGCGACGCGCATGGCCAGGCCCTCGCTCAGGGCGGTGACGCCGATGCTGCGCTCCCAGGAACCGGAGCTCGCGCCCATGCCGATCTGCACCGCGTGGGTCAGCTCGTGAGGCAGGATGTAGGCCCGCATGTCCGGGTCCATCTCGATGGGGACGGCCACGACCGGCCGCTTGCCGTCGCCGGCCGTGAAGGCGTTCGGCTCCAGGCCGCCGACATAGGCCAGAAGGGTGATGGTCACGGGCTTGTCGGGCTTCAGCAGGCCGACGACCTGGTCGAGCGCCGACTGAGGCGAGGGAGTCATGCCGGCCGCGCCGGCGCGGATCCGGTCCATCACCGTCGGATAGCGGTCCCAGGCGGCGTCGAGCAGGCGCCGCGCCATCGCCTGACCTTCCGGCGTCGGCGGCACGGCGGCGAAGCCGTAGAGCTCCTTCCACAGCGTCCAGCGGCGTTCCGGATCGGCCTTCTCACGCGTCGCGGCCTCGTAGAAGGCCAGAAATTTGGGCGATAGATCCTTGATCACGATCGTCGAGGCCGCGGGCTCGGCGGCCCCGGCGCTTCCGGCGGTCGCGGCCGAGGCGGCGAGGAGGCCGAGGGTGGTTCGTCTGCTGATCATCATCCGCGCTAGGTCGCGGCCCGGCCGTGGGAGGGCAACTTAATTCGCCGTCACCTGGATGGCGGCTAGATGCCGGCGCCGAGGTCGAGGAACACCGTCGCCAGGGCGGGCGCGTGGTCGACGTCGCGCGCCAGCACATGGGCCAGGCCGTCGACCTGGGCGGCGATCTCGGGCACGGCGGTGATCTCCCACCAGGCCGGGCGGGTCAGCGGGCCGACGGCGTGAAGCCAGGTCGAGGCCTCGCCCCGGGCCGACAGCACGGCGCAGTCGGCCGTCTCCAGTCCCAGGCCCAGGGCGTCCGGCGCGATCAGGCCCCGGCGGGCCAGGTCGGCGAACAGCGGGACCTCCAGCCCCTTCAGGTCGCTGCGCGGGCCGGTGCAGTTGACCACCCGCGCCGCCGTCAGGGTCTGCGCCGCGCCGCCGCCGCGGGGATGCAGGGCGACGGCCAGCCGGTCGCCGTCCCGTCGCCAGTCGCGCAGCCGGCCGCCCTTGATCGTCAGCCGCCCCTCCGCCGTGAGAGCCTCGACGCCCGCGGCGATGCGCGGCGCCATGCGGTGGCGGAAGACGTCCCAGCGCGCCCGCTGGTGGCGCAGGAAACGGCTGCGGTCGGCCGGGGTCCATTCTGCCCAGATCCGGCCGATGTAGGGGCGCACCGCGTCGATGACCCGCTGCCAGGGTTGCCCCTCGGCTTCGGCCTTGCGGATCTCGGCGCGGATGATCCGCGACAGCGTCGCCGGCCCGGCGGGCAGGTGCGGAGCGAGGAAGGTCGGCCAGGCGCCGCCGTAGCGGTGGGCGCGAGGCAGCAGGCCGCGGCGAGAGACGGCGACCATCGGCCCGCGATGGCCGTCCTCGGCCAGCCTCAGGGCTATGTCGACCATGGTCAGGCCGGTCCCGATCAGCAGCACCGGCGCATCCGAATCGAGTCCTTCCAGCGCCGCCCGGTCCCAGGGATCGACCACGAAGTCCGGATCGTCCTGCAGCCAATGGTCCGCGGGCAGGGGCGGGCGGGGCGGCAGGTTGCCGGTGGCCAGCACCACCGTCTCCGCCTCGACCTCGCGGCCGTCGCGCAGCACCAGGCCGCGGCGGGGCGCGTCGAGCATCCGCACGGCCTCGCCGCGCAGGACGGTCACGGCGCCCGAAGCCAAGGCGGCGGCGAGCTGGTCGGCGAGATAGCGGCCCCACAATGCGCGCGGGGCGAAGGCGGCCGCCATGTCGCCGCCGCTCTCGACCAGAGCGTCGTCCATGCCGCCGTGCGTCGTCAGCCAGTCGGCGAACGTCGGGGTCAGCCCGACCTCCATCCGCGCGACGGGCACGTTCAGCAGGTGCGAGGGCGCGCAGGCGCCATAGGCCAGCCCCCGGCCCGGCCGATTCGACGGCTCGATCAGGAGGACGCGCCCTTCGGGTCGCGCAGCGGCGAGTTTCAACGCCAGCAAGGTCCCGCTGAAGCCGCCGCCGACGATGGCGACGGCCGCACGGCTGCCGGCGGGCGGTTCGAAAGCCATCGGCCCTGAGGATTCGAAGTGGATGCCCGAACCGGTGATGTAGCGATCGAGGGCGAGTCTGGATAGCGATTTGACCCCGATGCAGTCCCGGCCGAGCGGATGCAGGGGCCATGCAGTTCGGGCGAATTCTCGGAAGGGTTCGGGGCAGGGTCCTTGACCGGCCCGCCGTCGCCCCGTCGGATGCCGTCGATACATCGGGAGGGGGTGGCATGCGTCTGGTTCTGCTGGGTTGTGCGGTCGGACTGTCCCTGTCGGCGGCGGCCGGCGTCGCGGCGGAGCCGGATCGCCAGCGCCGGGTCGAGACCGGCCTCATGGGCGCGGCGGTTTTCGGGGAGCGGCCCGAGACCTGGACCCTCGAGGCGCGGATGGCGCAGTGGAAGGTTCCGGGCGTCAGCATCGCGGTGGTCGATGACGGCAGGATCGTCTGGGCCAGGGGCTACGGCGTGCTGGCGGCGGGCGAACCGGCGCCGGTGACGACCCGGACCCGGTTCCAGGCGGCCTCGATCAGCAAGCCGGTCGCGGCGGCCGCCGCCCTGTCGCTGGTCGAGACCGGCCGGCTCAGCCTCGACGGCGACGTGAGCAGGGTCCTGAAGACCTGGACGTTGCCGGCCAATCCCTACACCGCCGAACGACCGCTGACCCTGCGCGACCTGCTGTCCCACACCGGCGGGACGAGCCAGCACGGCTTCCCCGGCTACGCCCAGGGCGCAGCCGTCCCGACCCTTCCCCAGCTGCTCGCCGGCCGGCCGCCGGCGAGCAATCCGGCGATCACCTTCGAGGCCAGGCCCGGCGAGCGCTGGAAGTACTCCGGCGGCGGTTACGAGATCGTCGAGCAGATGATCGACGACGCCACAGGCAGGCCCTTCGCCGACATCGTCGCCGAACGGGTGTTCAAGCCGGCGGGAATGACCGCCAGCGGCTACGCCCGGCCGGCCATGGGCGCTTTCGCGCTCGCCCATGGCCGCGACGGCAGGACGATCCCCGGCGGCTGGCACACCTATCCGGAACATGCGGCGGCGGGACTCTGGACCACGCCGACCGATCTGGCCCGCTTCGGGATCGCCCTGTCCCAGGGCTGGCAGGGCAAGGCCGGCGGCATGCTGAGGCCGGAGACGGTCAAGGCCATGGCGACGGAGGTGAAGGACGCCTACGGCCTGGGACCGGGTCTGCAGGGCGACGGCGCGTCGTTCGCCCTGATCCACGGCGGGGCGAACCGAGGCTTCAAGGCCAACTGGGTCATCTATCCCGGCACGGGCGACGGCGTGGCGGTGATGACCAACGGCGAGGCGGGCGATCTGCTGGCGCGTGAGATCCTGCGCGCGGTGGCTCGGACCTACGGCTGGCCCGACTACAGGCCGGAGGTCTACCGGGCCTATGCCCTGCCGCCGGAGGTCATGGCCTCTCGGGCCGGAGATTGGGGCGCGGGCGAGGGCGACAAACGCACGATCATTCCCGCCAAGCTCGTCGACGGCCGGCTGGTCTTCGGCACGCCCCGCGGCGAGTTCGCCTTCGTCGCCATCGGGCCGACGACCATGGTCTCCGTCGACCTGGGCATAAAGGCGGAGTTCTCAAGGGCGGCCGACGGGCGGGACATGGTCAAGGCGTTCGGCGAGACCCTCACGAAGGAACCCTAGGCCGGACGCCGTTCCAGCCGGATGTCGCGGCGCGCTCGCCAGACGCCGCCGGCGTCGCGGGTCAGGGTCACGACGCCGCCGCCGCCGCGCAGCTCCTGCTTGGCCCGGTAGGCCTCGTCGACCTTGAACTCGCCGGCGAAGACCACGTCGTCGACGTAATAGGGCGGATAACCCGGCTCCTGGATGAACAGGTGAACGTGGGCCGGCATGGTCCGGTCGGGATAGGGGGCGGGCTTGATGGTGTCGAAGCCGTACCGGCCGTCGGCGTCGGTCTTCACCCAGCCGCGCAGTCGCCCGTGCCGGCGGCTCCATTCGGTCTCGGGAGTCCCGTCGGCGTAGTAGCCCTCGGCGTTGGTATGGTGGGCGTAGATGACCACGCCCGGCGCCGGGGCGCCGTCGACGGTCAAGACACGGCCGGTCAGGACCATCCGCTCGCCCGGCTGGCCGGCTGCGGCCAGGCGCAGGCGCGAGGGCAGGGCGGCCGGATCGCGCTCCAGGACCGTCTGGCAACCCTCGCAGTCGTACAGGTCGGGGCGCGCCTTGCCGGCGGCGGCCGTTTTGGCCGGCGCGCCGACGGCGAGGCTGCAGCCGCAGATCCCTGCGCCGCCGATCGCGGCCAGGCCCAGCAGGGCGAGGCGTCGGTTGGAATGGGGCGACGTAGTCATGGGGGCGAGTCCGATGGAGTATCGACGATATCCCAGTTGCGCGCCGAACGCATGGTTGCACGTCTCGGACGCTGCGCGCAGGCTGCTCGCGGGGAAGACGAGATCATGCCGGGCAAGCCCTTCAGCCGTATCGACCTGACGCCGATGGTCGGCGTGCTGCTGGCGCTGTTCGCGGCGGCTGCGACGGTCGGTCCGTCTTCGTCCGAGGCGGACGCCTTCGACCTGGACCACCCCGGTTGCCGCCTGCCGCCGCCGGACGTTGATCAGGGCGCTCGTTTGAAGGCCCTGCTGGTTTCGGCCAACAGCGACGGTTCGGTCTCGCTGAATGAACGCCGCATGTCGCGCGCGGCCTTCGCGACGGAGCTTCGGCATCTCGCCGCCCTGCGGCGCGCGCCGGGCGTCTGGGTCCGGGCCGACGCCGACGTCAGCTACGGCGAAGTCTTCGGCCTCTACCGCGAGATCGAAAGAGCCGGGCTGGCCGCCGAGATCGGAGTGATCAACGAGGAGCTCGGCTAGCCGGTCGACCGGCCTGCGATCATTGACTCTCCCGGCCCCCTCCGCCATAAGCCGCCGCTTCAACGCCGCCGGTCCGCCGTCGGCGCGGGAATACATGACGGGTTGATGCCTGGCCGCCGTTGAGATCGCGCCTCCATTGGGGAGGAGCCGGCCCGCGTCGAAGTGAAAGTGACACTATGTCCAAGCGCCATAGCGCCAAGTACAAGATCGACCGCCGGATGGGCGAGAACATCTGGGGTCGTCCGAAGTCCCCGGTCAACTCGCGCTCCTACGGCCCCGGCCAGCACGGCCAGCGCCGCAAGTCCAAGATCTCGGACTTCGGCCTCCAGCTCCGCGCCAAGCAGAAGCTGAAGGGCTACTACGGCAACCTGACCGAAAAGCAGTTCGCCAAGACCTACACCGAGGCCGCCCGTCGCAAGGGCAACACCTCGGAGAACCTGATCG
>VFQQ010003994.1_pt1 | contig 13531 bp, 11 predicted proteins | sample 3512341 | NCBI WGS metagenome assembly VFQQ01 (sample SAMN10412373, study PRJNA504923) | tailings metagenome | isolation source: Relicate 2 Philex TSF1 revegetated site | place: Philippines: Tuba, Benguet | collected 2017-08-29 | reverse complement strand
GCGGCAGCGCGGCCCAGATGAGCACCAGGTCGGCGTGGCTCTGGTGGTTGGCGAAATAGATGCGCTGTTCGGCCTTGGGCGGGCAGCCGTACCAGCGCGCCTGCGCGCCGGTGAGCAGGCGCACCAGGCCGAGCAGGAAGTAGCCCACGGCGGCGGCGGCAGGCTTCATGGCAGCGAGACGTCGCCCATGCGGGCCACGATGGTGCCGGCGCGGCGGGCCAGGTAGGCCGAGCCCTGGCGGGTTTCGAAGAACTTGGGGGAGGGCAGCATCACCGCCAGGCGAGCGGCTTCGTACGCCGTGAGCCGGCTGGCGGGCTTGTTGAAGTAGCGCTGCGCCGCGGCCTCGGCGCCGAACACGCCTTCGCCCCATTCCACGCTGTTGAGGTAGATCTCCAGGATGCGCTGCTTGCTCAGCAGCAGCTCGAGCATGAGCGAGAGCACCAGCTCCTGGCCCTTGCGCAGCAGGGTGCGTTCGCCCGAAAGCAGCAGGTTCTTGGCCAGTTGCTGGGTAATGGTGGAGCCGCCCACCACCTTGGGTTCGCGCGCCGGCCGGTTCGGGTTTTGCACGGCGCGGCGTTCGGCTTGCACCTGCCGCCGTTCGTTCTTCTGCCAGGCCTTCTGGATGGCCTCCCATTCCACGCCGCGGTGCTCGAAGAAGCCGGCGTCTTCGGAAGCCACCACCGCGCGCCACAGGTGTGGGCTGATCTGGTCGCCGTCCACCCAGCGCTGGCGCCAGCGCCATTCGCCGTCGCCGCGCGCGCTGGTCACCGCAACGCGCCAGGCCTCGGAGCGCTGGAAGGCGGTGCTGTGTGGATCGAGGACCACCATGAGCGCGATGCGCGCGAGGAAGAACACCTGCAGCGCGATGCCGGCGAGCATCAACCAGAGCAGCCAGCGGGCAAAAGCGCGTACCAAGGGCGGTCCTGCGCGGCCCTATTGGCCCGAGAGCTGGGTCTGCAGGCCGTCTTCGCGCGTGAAGCGGAAACGCGAAACGACCACGATCTGGTCGGCCTGGCGGCGCATGGCGTCGCTGAAGCGGCCGAAGGACAGGCCGCCCACGATGGCCTGGGCGCGGCGGTCGAGCAGGGCGGTGCCCGAGCCCTGCACCACCTCGGTGGCCAGCACCTGGCCGGTGTGGTTGATGGTGATCACCATGGTGAGTTCGCCATAGAGCTTGCGCCCGGCCGCTTCGGGGAAGTTGGCCGTGCCGTGCTGCTCGATGCGCCGGCGCAGCCCGTCGTAATAGACGGCGTACACCGCCTCGCGCGTGGCCGGGCTGATGTAGCGCTTCTTGGGCCGCGCGTTCTCTTCGTTGATGCGCTTTTCGATCTCGGCCAGGATCTTCACCAGCGCCTGGCGCCGCTGCTCCTGCTCGCGTGCTTGCTGGCTGGGCTGGGCGCTGGCCTTTTCGGGTGGCGGCATCGCGGCCAGCGCGCTGCGCACCTGGGCGAGCAGTCGCTCCTGCTGCTCGTTCAGGGCCTCCACGCGGCGCGCTTCTTCGTCGGGCGCGTCACCCAGGCGGGCCACGGCCGAGGGCGGCAGGGGCGACGTGGCGCGGCCGCGTTCGGCGTCGCCACCCCCGGCGAGCGACGCCTGGGCGATGGCCTGGGCTTTTTCGGGGCGCTGGTCGCTGCGGGCGTTGACGAGGATGACTTCGAGCGGCGTGTCCCGGATCACGCGGTCGAAGCGCTCTGGGTCGACGAAGCGCACCGTGAGCACGGCCGCGTGCACACCGAGCGACACCAGCAGCGCCAGCTGCAGCGTGCTCAGGTTGCGCAGGGTCTGGCCCGCCGCCTGGGCGGGGCGCGATGGCGCGCGGGCGGGCTTCACGCGGTCGGATGTCACGCGCGGATTATCCGTTCTCCCCCGCTGCCGGGGCGCCGTTCTCGGGCTGCGCGTCGTTCACGTCGATGGCCAGTGCCAATGGGGCGCCGAGCGGTTCGTCCTCGTCGTCCGCGGCCAGGGCGTCGGCCTCGTTCACCGGCTGGTCCAGGCGCTCGATCACGGTGCCCGAGATCTCCAGCGTGATGTCGTCGATGGCGCCCAGGCGCACACGGACATGGGCGCCGCGGGGCAAGCCTTCGGCGCCGAGCACGGGCAGCACCAGCGGCAGCGTGTCGGTGCGCACCAGGTTGTCCTTGATGAGCGTGGCCGTGAGTTCGGTGATGCCGTTCTGGCGCAGGTGCTGCAGCGTCCAGTAGCGCTCCATGCCGCCCTGGAAGCCGTTGTAGGCGGCGTACGCCGCGTCGAAGGCGCTGATGACTGCGAACAGGGCCGCGTCCTTGGGTTTGAACGGGGCGGCCAGCGCGGCCGTCTTGCCATGGCGCGCGCAGGCAATGATCTGCCACTGGTTGACCAGATCGACGTAGCGGCGCAGCGGCGAGGTGCTCCAGGCGTAGCACTTCACGCCGATGCCCGCGTGCGGCAGCGCCTTGGTGCCCATGCGCACCTTGATGCCCGGCAGCAGGCTGGCCTGGCTGCGGTAGATGCCGGGCACGCCGCTGTCGGCCAGCCACTGGCCCCAGGTCTTGTTGGCCAGGATCATGGCTTCGGCCACGATCAGGTCGAGCGGCGCGCCGCGCGAGCGTGTGCCGATGCGCACGGTCTCGCTGCCATCGGGCTGGTTGCCCTGCACGCCGTCGAGCTTGAAGGTGTAGTCGGGCCGGTTGAAGGTTTCGGGCTTGCCGCGCGCCACCTCGCGCTGTGCCTTGTGGTGCACGGCGAAGCGGTGCAGGAAGGCCAGCATGGGTTGCAGCGCGGCGATGTCGGCGGGCGCGCCGGCATCGGATTCACCTGCGAGCCAGGCTTCGGTGATGAAGGCATCGAGCTTGTCGTGGCGCAGGTTGCGCGCAATCGGCACGCGTTCCAGCGCGGTGCGGCTGCCGCGCGGCTCCAGCGTGGCCTCGTCGAACTCCACGTACAGCGACACGGCGGGGCAGTCGCGCCCTTCCTGCAGCGTGTAGGCCTGCACCACCTCGTCGGGCAGCATGGTGATCTTGTGGCCCGGCATGTAGACGGTGGACAAGCGCTGGCGCGCAACCTGGTCGAGCGCGCTGTCGGGCGTGATGACCAGGCCCGGCGCCGCGATGTGGATGCCCAGCGTGACCGTGCCGGTGCCCAGGCCCTGCAGCGAAAGTGCGTCGTCGATCTCGGTGGTGGCCGAGTCGTCGATGGAGACGGCCTGCACCGGCGCCAGCGGCAGTTCTTCCGTGATGGCGGGGGCTTGCAGCGCGCCGAAGCCCGTGCCCTTGGGGAAGTGCTCGAACAGAAAGCGCTGCCAGTGGAACTGGTAGGCGCTGCGGATGGCGCCGGCTTGCTGCAGCAGCGCCAGCGGCGCCAGGTGGCTGCGTTGAGCGGCCTCGACCACGGCCTTGTATTCGGGGCCGTTCTTGTCGGGCTTGAAGAGGATGCGGTAGAGCTGCTCCTGCACCGGGGCCGGGCATCGGCCTTCGATGAGCTCTCCCACCCAGGCCTCGATCTGTGCCTGCACCTGCTGCTTTTTCTCGATGGCGGCCAGCGCCTGCGCCACGACCTCGGGCGGCGCCTTTTTGAAGCGGCCCTTGCCCGCGCGGCGGAAGTAGTGCGGCGCACCCTGCAGGGTGAGCAGCGCCGCGACCTGCTCGGCGGTGCCGGCCTGGGCGCTGAAGTACTCGCGTGCCAGGTCGGCGAAGCCGAACTCGTCTTCCGGGGCAAATTCGTAGGCGAGCTCGAGCTCGAACCCTTCGGCCAGCTTCGCGGCTTCGGCCATGAGCTCGGCAGGGGCGGGTTTGTCGAAACGCAGCAGCGCGTTCGCGGCTTTCACTTTCACGCGCTTGCCGGAGTCGAGTTCGACCTGCATCGAACTTTCGGCCTCGGACAACACGCGGCCGGTCAGGAACTTGCCGGCCTCGTCGAACAGGATATGCATGGGGCGGATTGTCCCATCCCGCCCGGGGGCGCCTCAGGCCAGGCGCAGGAAGTCGAACAGCGCGCCGATGTGGCCGTCGAAATCGCTGATCGCGTGGTCGCTGCCCTCCAGCAGGTGGACCGTGCCGCCCGCGGCAAAGGCCTGCATTTCGCGCCAGTCAAGCACCTCGTCCCCTTTGGCCAGGAGCGCGAACAAACGGTCGGGTGTGGCGGGGTGCCGCGGGCCCAGGTGCGCGATATCGGCTTCGAACACGCGCAGCTCGTCCACGAAGCGTGGCTCGAAGAAAAACCGTTCTGCCGGGTTTTGCCAGGTGGTTTGCTCGCCAATGTGGGCGGCCAGATCGCGTGCGGGAAACGGCGCCGGGTTGAGCAGGGCGGCGCGGCAGCCGGTCTGCAATGCCACCCAGCGCGCGTAGAACCCTCCGAGCGACGAACCGACCACCGCCATGCGATCGCGCGGCCACCCGGCCAGGCGTTCCATCACCTGCGCCATGGCCGCCTGCGGTGAAGGCGGCAGTTGCGGGCACCACCAGGTGACGCCAGGGTGCTCGTGCTGCACGCGCGCGGCCACCTTCTGTGCCTTCATCGACAGCGGCGAAGAGCGAAAACCGTGGAGATACAGCAGGTGGGTGGTGGGCGCGTGCATGGGCCGCAGGATAATCGCGGCCCATGGCTGTCGTGATCGAAAAACCCACCTTGCTGCAGCGGGCCGTTCCCTTTCTGCGGGGGTTCGACTGGACGCTGCTGGCCATCATCCTGTTCATGGCCGCGCTGGGCCTGACCACCATGTACTCGGTGGGTTTCGACCACGGTTCGCGTTTTGCCCAGCACAGCCGCAACATGCTCATCGGCGCCGGGGTGATGCTGGTGTTCTCGCAGATCCCGCCCCAGCGGCTCATGAGCCTGGCGCTGCCGCTGTACGTGGTGGGCGTGGTGTTGCTCGTGGGCGTGGAGTTCGCGGGCATCGCACGCAAGGGCGCGCAGCGCTGGCTCGACGTGGGCGTCACCGTGATCCAGCCCAGCGAGCTCATGAAGATCGCCATGCCCATGATGCTGGCCTGGTGGTTTCACCGCCGCGAAGGCCTGCTCAAGGCCACCGACTTCGTCGTCGCCGGCCTGCTGCTGGCGGTGCCGGCCGCGCTCATCCTCAAACAGCCCGACCTGGGCACCACCCTGCTGGTGGTGGCCTCGGGCCTGGCGGTCATCTTTTTCGCCGGCCTGAGCTGGAAGCTCATCGTCCCACCGGTGGTGCTGGCGGTGATCGGTGTCGGCGTGCTCATCGCCAACGAATCGAGCTGGTGTGCGCCCGGGGTGGACTGGCAGGTGTTGCACGAATACCAGCGCCAGCGTGTGTGCACCCTGCTCGACCCGACCAAGGATCCGCTGGGCAAGGGTTTTCACATCATCCAGGGCATGATCGCCATCGGCTCGGGCGGCGTCTGGGGCAAAGGCTTCATGCAGGGCACACAGACGCACCTGGAATTCATTCCCGAGCGCACCACCGATTTCATCTACGCCGCGTTCTCCGAAGAGTTCGGCCTGCTCGGCGTGCTGCTGTTGCTGGTGGGCTTCATCGCCCTGATCGGCCGCGGGCTGGTGATCGCGGCCGAGGCGCCCACGCTGTTCGCGCGCCTGCTGGCTGGCGCGCTCACGCTCAACATCTTTGTCTACGCCTTCGTGAACATGGGCATGGTCAGCGGCATCCTGCCGGTGGTGGGCGTGCCGCTGCCGTTCGTGAGCTACGGCGGCACGGCCATGGTCACCATGGGCGTGGGCCTGGGCATGCTGCTGGCCATTTCCCGCTCCAAACGGCTTGTTCCTTCATGACACCCATCAGCGCGCTCGACCCCTTGGCCTTCGTGGGTGCCGGCAACATGGGCGGTGCCATGGTGCAGCGCCTGCGCGAGCGGGGCTGGCCGGTGGCCGTGTGCGACATCGATCCGCTGCGCCAGGCCGACGCGCGCGCGGCTGGCGCCCGTGTCTGCGCCACGCCGCATGAAGCCGCCGCCACGCTGGGCGAGGGCGGCGTGCTGGCTGTGGTGGTGGTGGACGCCGCGCAGTGCCGCGACGTGCTCTGGGGCGCGCAGGGCGCGGCCGCGGCGCTGCGCCCGGGCCAGACCGTGCTGCTGTGCCCCACCATCGCCCCCGAGGACGTGGAGGCCATTGCCTCGCGCCTGGGTGGCCAGGGTGTGCACACGCTGGACGCGCCGATGTCGGGCGGCCCAGCGCGGGCGCGCGCCGGCACCATGAGCCTCATGCTCGCGGGCCCGGCCGGCGTGGTCGAGCGCCACACCCGCCTGCTGGCGGACCTGTCCGACGCGGTGTTCCGCGTCGGCGAGCGCGTGGGCGACGGCGCCCGCACCAAGCTCGTGAACAACCTGCTCGCGGGCATCAACCTCGCGGGTGCGGCCGAGGCCATGGCGCTGGCCGAGCGGCTGGGCCTGGATGCGCGCACCACGCTGGGCGTGATCGAACGCTCCAGCGGGCAGAGCTGGATAGCCAGCGACCGCATGGCCCGTGCCCTGGCAGGCGACACCGCGCCGCGCGCCCACATGACGCTGCTGGCCAAGGACACCGGCCTGGCCGTGGCCGCCGGTGCGCGCGCGGGGCATGCGGGCGTGTTGGGCCCGCTGGCCGCCGCGGTGTTCGCGGCCGCGCTGCGCGATGGCCTGGCCGGCCACGACGATGGCGCGCTGCTGGACTGGATGCGCCGGCACCCCGACGGTCTGCCGCCAAGACCCTGAGCCCCACACGCGGGCGGGGCCTTCCTACAATGGCCGCATGATCGCCCGCGAACCCACCCTGGCCCGTCTGGCCACCGCCGAGCAGCAACTGCTCGAACCCTTCGGCCTCACCACCAGTCACCTGCACAAGGCGCTGGCGGAAATCGCCTCGCACGGCGTGGACGACGCCGACCTGTACTTCCAGGCCACCCGCAACGAGGGCTGGAGCCTGGAGGAGGGCATCGTCAAGACCGGCAGCTTCAGTATCGAGCAGGGCGTGGGCGTGCGCGCCGTGAGCGGCGAGAAGACGGCCTTCGCCTACTCCGACGACCTGTCCTGGGATTCGCTGCTCGACGCCGCGCACGCGGTGCGCAGCATCTCGGGCCAGGGGCAGGCGAAGAAGGTCAAGATCGCCACCGGCCAGGTGGCGAAGTCGCGCTCGCTCTACGCGGGGGTGGACCCGATCGCCACGCTGGACAGCACCGCCAAGGTGGCGCTGCTGGAAAAGGTGGAGCGCCTGGCCAAGGCGAAGGACCCGCGTGTGGTGCAGGTGATGGCCGGCCTGGCTGCCGAGCACGACGTGGTGCTGGTGGCACGCATGGACGGCACGCTGGCGGCCGACGTGCGCCCGCTGATCCGCCTGTCCGTCACCGTCATTGCCGAGCAGAACGGTCGGCGCGAGATGGGCAGCTCGGGCGGCGGTGGCCGCTTCGGTCTGGCCTACTTCGACGACGCCATGGTGCAGAGCTACGTGGACGAGGCTGTGTCGCAAGCGCTCACCAACCTCGAATCGCGCCCCGCGCCGGCGGGCGAGATGGTGGTGGTGCTGGGCAGCGGCTGGCCCGGCATCCTGCTGCACGAGGCGGTGGGCCACGGGCTCGAAGGCGACTTCAACCGCAAGGGCTCCAGCGCCTTCGCCGGCCGCATCGGCCAGCGCGTGGCGGCCAAGGGCGTCACCGTGCTCGACGACGGCACCATCGCCGACCGCCGCGGCTCGCTCAACGTGGACGACGAAGGCAATGCCTCGCAGCGCAACGTGCTGATCGAAGACGGCATCCTGCGCGGCTACATCCAGGATTCGATGAACGCGCGCCTGATGGGCGTCAAGCCCACCGGCAACGGCCGGCGCGAAAGCTACGCACACACGCCCATGCCGCGCATGACCAACACCTACATGCTGGGCGGCGACAAAGACCCGGGCGAGATTGTGGCCAGCATCAAGAAGGGCCTGTACGCCACCAACTTCGGCGGTGGCCAGGTCGACATCACCAGCGGCAAGTTCGTGTTCTCGGCCAGCCAGGCCTACTGGGTCGAGAACGGCAAGATCCAGTACCCGGTGAAAGGCGCCACCATCGTCGGCAACGGGCCCGACGCGCTGACCCGCGTGAGCATGATCGGCAACGACATGCGGCTCGACACCGGCGTGGGCACCTGCGGCAAGGAAGGCCAGAGCGTGCCGGTGGGCGTGGGCCAGCCCACGCTGCGCATCGAGGCGCTCACAGTCGGCGGCACCGCCTGACGGGTTGGACCCGGCCCGGGCCTTGGGCGTACACTGCGCGCCTCGGGACATTCAGCCTCCCGCGGCCCAACGGGCCGAGACACGTCGTCCAAGCGCTGATGCCAGCCCCTCACGGAGCCTGACATGGACGACGACCTCTTCATCTCGCGTCACACCCTGGCCGAACGCCTTGGCCGCCCCGACGCCCCCTTCCTCCTCGACGTGCGGCGCGACGCGCGCTTTGCGCCCAGCGAGCACCGCGTGGCCTCGGCCCTGCGCGTGCTGCCCTCGGGCGACAGCGGCCGCGACGTGGTGGTGTATTGCGTGCACGGGCACGAGGTGAGCCAGCAGGCGGCGCGCGAGCTGCGTGCGGCCGGCCGGCGGGCCTGGGTGCTGGAAGGCGGCATCGAAGGCGGCGAGCCCGGTGTCGATGCGGCGGATTTCGTGGTGCGCGTACGCGCCCAGCCGCTGGCGCTGGTGCGCCAACGCCGCGACCTCGGCGTGAGCGGCGAAGCGCCGAGCCAGTGGATCACGCGCGAGCGCCCGCGCATCGACCGCATCGCCTGTCCCTGGCTGGTGCGCCGCTTCATCGATCCGCGCGCGGTGTTCCATTTCGCGCCCGCGACCGAGGTGCTGGCGCGCGCGAAAGCGTTGGGTGCAGTGGCTTTCGATATCCCGGGCGCGCCCATCACGCACGTGGGTGAGCGCTGCAGTTTCGACGCGCTCATCGAGGCCTTCGACCTGCAACTGCCCGCGCTGAATCGCCTCGCCACCATCGTGCGCGGCGCTGACACTGACCGGCTCGATCTCGACCCGGTGTGCGCCGGCCTGCTCGCCACCTCGCTCGGTCTGGCGCGCCTGCACGCCGGCGATGATCACGCACTGCTGGCCGCCGGCCTGCCCGTCTATGACGCCTTGTACGCCTGGTGCGTGGCCGAAGAGCAGCACCACAACGAAACCCACGCCTGGAGGCCCGCGTGAGCGATGCCCGCACCGTTCCTTTTGGCGAGGCAATGCGCTTCTGGCTCAAGCTCGGCTTCATCAGCTTTGGTGGGCCTGCGGGCCAGATTGCGGTGATGCACCGCGAGCTGGTGGAGCAACGCCGCTGGATCAGCGAGCGGCGCTTTCTGCACGCACTCAACTACTGCATGCTGCTGCCTGGGCCCGAGGCGCAGCAGCTCGCCACCTATATCGGCTGGCTGCTGCACCGCAGCTGGGGCGGCGTGGTGGCCGGTGCGCTGTTCGTGCTGCCCTCGTTGCTGCTGCTCATCGCGCTGAGCTGGGTCTACCTTGTCTTCGGTCAGGTGGGCTGGGTGGCCGGCGTGCTCTACGGCATCAAGCCCGCGGTGGCGGCCATCGTGGTGCAGGCGGTCTGGCGCATCGGTGGCAAGGTGCTGCGCACGCCGCGCGAGGCGCCCTGGTTGTGGGCCATGGCGATCGGCAGCTTTGTGGCCATCGCTGTGCTCAAGCTGCCGTTCCCGCTGGTGGTGCTGTCGGCGCTGGCGCTGGGCTGGTTCGGGGGTCGCTTTGCGCCCGCGCAGTTCGTGTCGCGCAGCGCCCACCCGCGCGCGGCCGCCCAGGGCACAGAGCACGTGCCCGCGCTGATCGACGATGACACGCCCACGCCGGCGCATGCGCGCTTTTCGCGTGCGCGGCTGCTGCGCGTGCTGCTCATCGGCGGCCTGCTGTGGCTGCTGCCCATGGGCCTGCTGCTGGCCTGGCAGGGCCTGCAGGGCACGCTGCCCACCATGGGCCTGTTCTTCTCCAAGGCCGCCCTGCTCACCTTCGGCGGTGCCTACGCCGTGCTGCCGTATGTCTATCAGGGCGCGGTGCTGCAGCACGGCTGGCTCAGCGGGCCGCAGATGATCGACGGCCTGGCGCTGGGCGAGACCACGCCGGGGCCGCTGATCATGGTGGTGGCCTTCGTGGGCTTTCTGGGTGGCTGGCACACCGAGGTGCTGGGCCCCGACGCGCGTTTCCTCGGGGCGGCACTCGCGGCGGTGGTGGTCACCTGGTTCACCTTCCTGCCCTCGTTCATCTTCATCCTCGCGGGCGGCCCGCTGGTGGAGCGCACGCACGGCCAGTTGGGTTTCACTGCACCGCTCACGGGCATCACGGCCGCCGTGGTGGGCGTGATCGCGAGCCTCGGCCTGTTCTTTCTGATGCACATTGCCCGCCCCGTGCCCAGCGGCCCGCTGGACGTGGCGGCTTTGCTGATCGCCGCGCTGGCGGCGATTGCACTGGTGCGCCTCAAGGCCGGTGTGATCACCGTGATTGCGGCCTGCGCGGTGTTGGGCGTGTTGCTCAAAACCACCGGCCTGGCGGGCTGACACACGCCCCATGCGGGCCCTGTGCTACATTGCCGCCCATGTTCTCGCGCCAGTACTTTGCTTTTTATTTTTGGTTCTCTGTCCCCGGCGGACGAGAGGCGAAGACGTAAGCGCGCCAAAGAATCTCGAACCAAACCGCCGGAGCTGACAGCCCGGCGGTTTTTTTTTCGCCCCTTGCCATTCCCCCAGACCCCACCCAGGAGCCCGTGATGAACGCCAAAGCCACCACCGCCGCCAGCGACGCCTGGTATGCGCGACCCGTCGACAAGACCAGCGAGACCGACGACGAACGCATCCAGGACATCACCGTGCTGCCCCCGCCCGAACACCTCATCCGCTTCTTCCCGATTGCCGGCACGCCCACCGAGGCGCTGATCAGCCAGACGCGCCACCGCATCCACCGCATCCTGCACGGCAAGGACGACCGGCTGCTCGTGATCATCGGCCCGTGCTCGATCCACGACCCGGCCGCCGCGCTGGACTACGCGCGCCGCCTGAAGCCACTGCGCGACAAGTACGCCGACACGCTGGAGATCGTGATGCGCGTGTACTTCGAGAAGCCGCGCACCACGGTGGGCTGGAAGGGCCTGATCAACGACCCGTACCTCGACGAGAGCTACCGCATCGACGAGGGCTTGCGCATCGCGCGCCAGTTGCTGATCGAGATCAACCGCCAGGGCCTGCCGGCGGGCAGCGAGTTCCTCGACGTGATTTCGCCGCAGTACATCGGCGACCTCATCAGCTGGGGCGCGATCGGCGCGCGCACCACCGAGAGCCAGGTGCACCGCGAACTGGCCTCGGGCCTGTCGGCGCCCATCGGCTTCAAGAACGGCACCGACGGCAACATCAAGATCGCCACCGATGCGATCCAGGCCGCGGCGCGCGGCCACCACTTTCTCTCCGTGCACAAGAACGGGCAGGTCGCCGTGGTGCAGACCAAGGGCAACAAGGATTGCCACGTGATTCTGCGCGGCGGCAAGGCGCCCAACTACGACGCCGCCAGCGTGGCCAGCGCGGTGAAAGACCTGGAGGCCGCGAAGCAGGTGCCGCGCCTGATGATCGACTGCAGCCACGCCAACAGCAGCAAGCAACACGAGAAGCAGCTCGACGTGGCGCGCGATATCGCGGCGCAGATCTCGGGCGGCAGCAAATCCGTCTTCGGCGTGATGATCGAAAGCCACATCGAGGCCGGCGCGCAGAAGTTCACCCCGGGCAAGGACGACCCGGCCGCGCTGCACTACGGCCAGAGCATCACCGACGCCTGCCTGGGCTGGGGCGATTCGCTGCAGGCGCTGGAGGTGCTGTCGCAGGCGGTGCTGGCTTCGCGGCGCTGAGGTCGATCGGGGCTTCTCCCGAGGGGTGTGCCGGCCGGGCGGGGCACAATGCCCCGACACCCGACTCGAGGAGACGCCATGCGCAGCCAAGTCATCGTCACCTGGGGCGACCCCGCTTCCTACCGCATCGACCTGGAAGAGGTGCAGCCCATGCCGCACGACCAGGCGCGGCACTGGCTTGATGAACAGTTCATGGCCATGGGTTGTGAACCCTTGCGCCCCACCGGCAAGGTGCTCACGGCCGACAAGATCCTGTGCATTGCGCAGGCTGCGGGCGAAGCGCATTTTCGTGATGTGGCCCACCGCGAATGGGCCGCGGCTTTTGCGCGCGCGGCGAGCGCTGCGCTGGCCAAGCCGGTGGTGACGGTGGACGTGCCGGGGCAGTCCCTCAGCTACTGACGCACGGTCAGCCCGCGAGCGCCTTGAGCAGGCGCTCGTGGATGCCGCCGAAGCCACCGTTGCTCATGCACACGATGTGATCGCCTGGCTGCGCGGCCAGCGCCACCTGGTGCACCAGCGCGTCGATGTTGCCCGCCACCTGCGCGCGTGCGCCCATCGGGGCCAGGGCTTCACTCGCATCCCAGTCGAGCCCGCCCGAGTGGCAGAAGGCCAGGTCGGCCTGCTCCAGGCTCCAGGGCAACTGGGATTTCATCGTGCCCAGTTTCATGGTGTTGCTGCGCGGCTCGAACACCGCGAGGATGCGGCCCCGCGGCGAACCCAGGCGCCGCGCGAGCCCGTCGAGTGTGGTGCGGATGGCCGTGGGGTGGTGCGCGAAGTCGTCGTAGACGGTGATGTCGCCGCCAGCGCGGGCCACCGTGCCGCGTACCTCCATGCGCCGACGCACGTTCTCGAACCGGGCCAGCGCAGCGGCCGCGTCGGCCGGCGACACGCCCAGGTGCTCGGCTGCCGCGATGGCGGCGAGCGCGTTGAGCTGGTTGTGTACGCCTGAAAGCGCCCACCGCACATGGCCCGCACTGCGCCCGCCGCGCAGCACCGCGAAGTCGTGCGGTTCGCCTTCGGCGGTGAAGTCGCTCACGGCCGCCCCGAAGCTGCAGACCTCGCTCCAGCAGCCTTGGTGCAACACGCGCGCCAGGCTTTCCTCCAGGCCGTTGACGACCACGCGCCCGCTCGCGGGCACGGTGCGTACAAGGTGGTGAAACTGGCGTTCGATGGCCTTGAGGTCGTCGAAGATGTCGGCGTGGTCGAACTCGAGGTTGTTGAGGATGGCGGTGCGCGGCCGGTAGTGAACGAACTTGCTGCGCTTGTCGAAGAATGCGGTGTCGTACTCGTCGGCCTCGATCACGAAGCCGGAACCCTGGCCGAGGCGCGCCGAAACGCCGAAGTTCATGGGCACGCCACCCACCAGGAACCCGGGTTGCTGGCCACACGCCTCCAGAACCCACGCGAGCATCGACGTGGTGGTGGTCTTGCCGTGTGTGCCCGCCACCGCCAGCACGTGGCGCCCCTGAAGCACGTTTTCGGCCAGCCATTGGGGGCCGCTGGTGTAGGGCGCTCCTGCGTCGAGGATGGCCTCCATCAGCGGAAACTTGGGCGTGCCGTCGGTCAGCCTGGCGCGGCCGACCACATTGCCGATCACCCAGACGTCGGGCTTGAGCGCCATCTGGTCTGCGCCGAAGCCTTCGATGAGATCGATGCCCAGCGCCCGCAGCTGGTCGCTCATGGGCGGGTAGACGCCGGCGTCGCAGCCGGTCACGCGGTGGCCCGCTTCGCGGGCCAGGG
>VFQQ010003993.1_pt1 | contig 13532 bp, 21 predicted proteins | sample 3512341 | NCBI WGS metagenome assembly VFQQ01 (sample SAMN10412373, study PRJNA504923) | tailings metagenome | isolation source: Relicate 2 Philex TSF1 revegetated site | place: Philippines: Tuba, Benguet | collected 2017-08-29 | reverse complement strand
CCTACCACGGCATCTCGACAAGCATAGCACACATGGCCATGGGAGGCCAGAGCAGACACCATGTACTTTGTGTGACACACACACACACACACACACACACACACACACGTCGAACCCATGGAGGCCACAAAACTGCACGAGACTAAGACAGCAAACCAATTGAGCACAACGTACTTGTGTGCACATCGCAGGCACTCGTACGCGCCAGTGTCTCATGGTCACATCCTTCTTTGTGCGCAACGTACAGAGGGCACTCTGAACAAGTGCCGTCGCAAATCTACACAGTCATGGAAGTCAACACACGTGCGGCAGGGACGCACAGGGTCACACAGGGTCCGCACACTCATCAAGTTGGCTTCACATCCCCCCCGGCGCACGCCACCCCGCACTTTGGCATTGCACACTGTGAACGCCAACGCTCGCAGAACATCAGACAGGTAGATGAGTGCCTGCCTGGTAGAAGCATGGCATCAACACACGTCATACGGGGCCTCTCTGACACAAAGCTTTGGGCCAAGACAGGCCACACGCAAAGAGCCGCCAAGCAGAGAGTTAAGAACAAGCACAAGTACCGTGCTGACCTCAGTCAGTGCCACACAAGTGGCTTGGGGCCGAGACAGGCCACACGCACGAACACGCTACACACAGAGACGTCAGAGCCTGACACTGGGTAGTCCTTCAGCAGTGCCACACGTGTGTGTCCCCTTGCAGGATGAGGGATAGTTGCAGTGTGGCGCAGTGTGGCGCCAACCGCTGACAGACAAACGCACAAGTCACTGAAGCCCAAAAGCCTTGCAGGTAAAGTCATGCACATAGAGGGCCAAGCACCCCTCGCGCTCGTCACTTCCATATGTGTGACCTCGCTGTGTTTGTGGTCGCGTCAAGCCATGGAAGAAGAAACCGCAGATCTCACAGCAAACCCTGTTTCAAGCCCCAACAGGCTAGGCCATGGCTGTGCAGAAGTGTACAGTGTACTACGGGTCACTCCCAAACTCATAAGGGAGTTAGCGCATGAACCAGAATAGTAAGCAATACTCATCGTCACACAACACAGGGTGTCTGTGTGTGTCACCAGTGCGCACTCCAATGCGCCCATGCAATCGCACGGTCCCTGCGCCCATGCAGTCTATGCAACACTGCGCAGGTCATCACCCGTCCATGCACAGCGCTTTCGCACACCGCCATGCCCGCACTGAGCTGAAGACACAAAGAGCCATGTGCACTCCAACACTGGCGCATGTCCTGCTCTCTGTAGTCGTATCCTAGCATCCTAGCATGAATGCCACCAGCCAACCTGCCTGTACAACACCTCTGTACAACCTGAATGAAAACCGTTACTCATCCAGCATGTGCATGCACCCATGTGTGCGGGCATGACACACACAGCCACAGCAGCACGCACAGCATGCTGATACGCTAAGGATCTGACTGTTCGTACTGTATCAATAGGCGCACCGTACGCATGGCATGCGCACGGTGCCAATCTGACAAAGGACTGGCGCAACATGCATGAAAGCAGCAACACACAAGGGGGTCCCAAAGCCTCGCATCCGAGCAGGCGGCAACACCGATGCATGGGGGCTAGTCAGTGTGTTTTTAGCAAAGCGCTCTACCAGAGCAGGTGCGTGTAAGGGGGTCAGAATGAAGCCAATCCTGCCAAAAGGGATCGTAAGCAACTTAGCGCCATAGCGAGTCTGAAAACCTGCTGAAAGCCATTGCAATCTCATTGTGTGTGTGTGTGTCTGTACAACCCTTGTGTGTGTGGTGAGAATGTCAAGAAGCTATGTGCCACAGACAGCCAGCAACACAATGGCTGGGTCTTTGCGTGTGCTGTGTGTCAGAGCAGTGTGTGCCACAGGCAACCAGCAACACCAAGACAAGCATGGCCAGGTCAGTATAGGTTGGGCAATCCCATATGTGACTCCCATAGTGTGATCGCTCAGTCAAGCAGAAACACACCTCTCTGACATGGTGCAGTGTGTTGGTGTGTCCGCCTCATAAGAGCTGTGCGTGCACAGCATGTGAATGACTGCGAGCCTGCCAAAGACTGGCGCACAGCATGCGCATGCACGAGTGCCAGCCTGCCAAACACTGACGCACAGCATGCGAATGAGTGCCAGCCTGCCAAACAGCGGTGTCAAAACGCAACACCGAAGCACGTCTCTAAGCGCACACATAACACAAAGGTAAGTCTGTTGGGAACTTCATGTCACATGAGCGTGTAAGAGCAACTCAGCAAGTAATCATGCCGAGTGGCATGCACGGTTAAAGCCAGCTCGTGTAAAGCATGGGTTACACACACAAGCTGCATGTGTTACCATGCATGCATGCACACCGAAAGCGTCGAAGCATTGAGGCCCGCAAGATAGGGAAGAACACACGCGTCGCGCCATCCAATCAACATGCCTGTCATGTCCTGTGCCATGCGCGCAATCAACGCACAGGTGGTGTTATATGCTGCCATGCAGCAAGTCTGTACGTGTTGTGTTATATGCTGCCATGCGACAAGTCTGTACGTGTCGTGTCATATGCTGCCATGCAGCAAGTCTGTACAGGGTGAACGTGCTCTCATGTGGCGGCATGCCATGTGGTGCCATGCGCACTCACCACTCAATCAACGTACGTGTCGTGTCATATGCTGGAATGCAGCAAGTCTGTATGTGATGCCGCCCAGCAAGTCTGTACGTGTCGTGTCATATGCTGGGATGCAGCGAGTCTGTATGTGTGATGCCATGCGCTGCCAAAGAGAGTCAAAAGAGTAAGGATGAATGCAATCCTGACCAGCACTACTACTAGTAGCCACTCCTGTTGTATCCACACATGCTTGTTTGAGCCAACAGGGCTGTCCCGCGTGCATGGCACTCAGCGCCGCACACAAGCCGCTGTCATAACCGTAACTGGTTGTTGAATGAATCGTAATGTAACGTAAGGGGCTGACGGCTCTTCAGTTTGGTCATAGCGTACCATGTGTAATGTACCGTACCGTACCATAAGCATCGCACCGTACCGTACCGTACCGTACTGCAGCATGTGTACCTTGAACATAACGTGGGATGAAAGCAGTACATGTCTCACATGAAGTACGGGGGCAAGCCCGGTTGTTGACCGGCACCCGGCAGTTGACCGGTGCCTTGCAGTTGTCCGGTGCCCAGTTGGCCGATGGGCAGTTGCAGCTGCAGCGTCAGTTGGCCGGTAGGGTCGAGATTTTGCATAATGCGGCTGGGCCCTGCCTGGCCACCTAGCTGCTGCAGTTGCTGCAGTTGGGGCGGCAGCTGGGCTGGCTGGTAGCCAGGCAGCTGGGCAGTTGGCGGCAGTTGGCCCAGCAGGCGCTGCTGCTGTTGTTGCTCGTAGGTTTGTTGGAGGAGTTGCTGTTGTTGGCGTTGTAGGGCCTCGGCGCGCTTGCGCTGCGCGTTGCGGACAGCCCTGGGCGCCTGCAACGACACAAAAGGGCAACGAGAGACACACCCACACACACACACCAAGATGCTAGGCATGATGGAGTGTCTAAATAGCACAGAGGCGGCTAACATGACTAAACAGGGCACGCCATGCTCAGTACGCACCGTACATGGCCTGTGCTTGTTGGCACGTGAGCTGCTGCAGACTGTGCTATAGGAAGCAACACGCGTACGCATGCAAGTGCGCGCGCGTGTGTGCGTGTGCGCGTGTGCCGGTGTGTGTGTGTGTGTGTGTGTGTGCGTGTGTCGATGGGCTTACCTGTAGCGTAATGTGCATCTGATGTCCTTCCTTGATGAGAGAGCCTTGCAGCTGTTCCATCGCCTTCAAAGCCTCGTCACGATGTACAAAGTTGACGAAGGCCACACCCCTGCGCAGCACATACACACATGAGAGGACAGCACGACACACACATGCATGAGAGGACAGCACGACACACACGACACATACAAGCGTGAGGGCACGACACATACAAGCGTGAGGGCACGACACATACAAGCGTGAGAGGACAGCACGACACACACAAGCGTGAGGGCACGACACACACACGTGCAAGAGGTCGAATGAAGGGCGCATGAAGCCCTGGCCGTTGCAAGACAGTCTCTCAGCAACGCAGCACAAGAGCCGATACGAAGAATGCATGCTGACATGATCGGGGGCCACAGCAGCACCGGATGTGTAGAGCTGCGAGTAACAATGCATGGCACCGCGGCGCAGTCTGGCAGAGACCGCAGTGTGGAAGAGACCGCAGTAACAGTGTGTGCAGAGCGACACATAGCCTCACACACCTGCACTTGCCCGTTACAGGGTCCGAATAGATCTTGCAGCTCGATAGAGCTCCGTACACAGCGAATTTGTGGTACAAAAACAGCTCTGTGGTCTCTGGGGGCAGATTCTTGACGTACCTGCACGCCCAAGCAGACATACACAACACACAGGATGGTCAGGAGCTCATGCGGGAGGCGAAGGGAGCGAGCGACAAGGGCAAGCGCATATGTGGGCGCACGCGCGCATGCACCCTTGTCTATGTGTGTGTATGTGTGCACGCCCATGCGTACCCTGGGATTGATAAACGGCTGTGTGTGTGTGCGTGTGTGTGTGTGCGGCTGGGCAGTGTGTGTGTGAGATAGAGGCAGGGGTGAACTAGGGGTGAGGTGACGCACATGTGTGTGTGTGTGTAAAGGAGTGGGAGGACCGACTCACAGAGAAGCAGAAGAACGGGTGCCAGGTGACCGTCGGCGCCTTGGTTGTTGCCCTTGTGTCGACGCTTCGCCACCACCACCACCACTCGGACCAGCCCCACTCCCACCCCCCTCAGACACCTTTCGCCTAGAGCGCTCTTGGCTGGTGGCGCTCTGCTCGGGCGACGTCGCAACCGACTGCGGCGTGCTTGGCGCCCCGCCGCTCGCACCAAGCGGCACTAGCACGTCACCGCCGGCGGTTTGGAATACGGAGTAGAGGGGGCCGGTGCCGGGAATGGGGAGCTGTGCTTGTTGCAGGGCTGCGGTGTGCTGCTGTGCTGCGCGGGCTTCTGCGAGCTGCCCGCGAAGTGCGTGTAGCTTGTCGAGGGAGGTGAGCATCTGGGGCACGGACACGGACACGTAGGCATCGCCAGCGCCGCCGCTGCTGGGCCCTGCTTGCGGGCCTTGATGTGGGCTTTGGAGGGAGAGGCCTTGGAACTGGCTGAAAATGCTTGCAGGGTCATAGAAGAGGCCCCCTGAGGAGAGGGAGAGGCTGGGGAGGCTGGCTGTGTGCGCGTAGGAGAGCTGGGAGAGGCCGCTGGCTTGTTGGCTGAAGGAGAGCTGGGCTAGGTGCTGCTCTGCCAGGGCGAGGGACTCTCCTGCGGCTTCCAGCAAGGCTTCTGTGTCCGCCTGGGAGTCGCTGTCCGTGAAGCTCTCCTCTGCCTCAGGATCATCCTGTTGCCTGCACCAGCGCACACATGACATACAAACAGGGCTTGGTTTGCTTCCTGGCCTCAGCTGCTGGTGGGCTTCACCTGGCCAGACAGGGGCTGCAGGTAGGGCTGTCGGGACCACAGAACGCTGCACGCCCTGACGCCTTGGTCCAGTATGCGTTTTCTAGCATGCTGGATGGCAGCAGAGCTGCATTGCTTGCGGGCCAGGGGCGAAATCCGCGCCCTGCTCATCCATTATCGCCCGCCAGGATGTGCGCACAGTCTCGCTGAGAGCTCTGCTGCATCTGTATGATAGCATAGAAGCAGGCGTGGCCCAGTCGTGCGATGGCCTGAGCGAGCTGCAGGTGGCCTTCCAAATGGTGGCCAGACTCGGTAAAGCTGCCAATGTCTAGTAAGATGTGCAGAAGCTGACGCAGATGGGATATGGCATGTCGCGATGGGCCGAGGCGATAGGGCCACGAGGGCCGAAAGGGCTGGCGCCATGCGGGCTTGCTTGGCCTACGCGCCTGAGGCGCATTAAGGTCTCACCTTGCTGCTGCAATGTCATCGGGGAGGTCCATGGTGCTTGCGCTTGGGTGGAGGGATGGCCGTGCCCCACGACCGTGCAAGCGCTCGCCTCTAGTGGTGTGCGCTGATGTCCAGAAAATAGGCTGCTGCTTCCTCCTGCCTGTGCTGTGATAGCATCAGAGCCAAAAAGACCTGGGAACAGGCTAAGCATCTGGAAGTGTGCTAAAGGAGCCTGAACCGGCCAGACTTGTGCCAGCGGATTGGCGTTGCACCTTTCCAGCGTGTTCACGTTGCCTCTCTGCGCCTTTTGGCGCTACAAGCGCGTCCCTCACAGCCAGTGCTGGCCAAGGGACACTCAGGAGCCAGGCAAAGGGCCGCAAGCCCGGCTGTACAAGCTGGTCCGTGCAAGGCTCGTGCATGCAGCCCCCGCCACTTTGGCGTGCGTGTCCGCAAGCGCTACTACACCCTTCTTACCGTTCTCACGCTCGCTGGCTTGCTGTTACGCTACTGCTTGCCAGCCTGCCAAAGCCGCTGCCTGCTGCTCTCGGTTCTGCAGGCCCTCTGTAGAATACAGACACTCGGAAGGGTCGACACAGAGCTTACACTGCAAATCTTCAGTTGGGTCAATACTACCTAGGACACCACTCAGACTCACTACGCAAGACAAGCTCAAAATCTAACGCTCATATAGCAGAAAGGCATCGTCCAAAGGTTTGAGAAAGCAAAATGAAATGGGCAGCACAACAGGCACAGCACACGACTGCGCGCTACTGCTACATTGTTTTTTCCTCTTCGATGCTACAACCTGTGACAGGTACGCCTACTTCAAACCCTGCATATGCTGTGACCTGTAAGCCAAGTTGTAAACGCACGTGAGCTACACCCGGTCTCGTGCTACACATTATGCGCTATGGCCTAATAGGTGCCTACGTGTGCGGCCACTCCCGATCGTGCTATAACCCCCCATCCCACTCGTGCTATACCCTGTGAACCGCATGTCTGACTAACCGAGCTACACTGCTGCTTCAGCCTTTTCACGCCACTCAGACGCAGCACGCTGACACAGCTTGGTTGCGCTCACGAAGACACACACACAATCACCCCATGCCGCCCATCGGTCCCGGCATGCCCGGCATCCCCGGGAACAGCCCCGGCATGCCGGGCGGCGCGCCCGGGTGCATGATCCCTGGCATCTGAAACGGAAATGGGCCCGGCATGCCCATCGGTCCCCCCATTGGCGGGCCACCCATGAATCCGCCCATCGGCGGCATGCCACCGAACTCAGGCGGCCCGCCATGCATGAGCGGCGGCATGGCGGGCGGGTGCATGATGTTGGGCATGGCGGGCGGCTGTTGCTGCATGTGCGCTGGGTAGAATATGTCCATGCCGCGCCGCTCGGGCGACCCTGGCGCATGGCTGTTAGGGTTGCTGGCATGGCTGGTAGTGTCGTTATGGCTGGAGGGGTCATACGAGTCTGACTGGGGTGGCGGGCCGGCGGGAGGACGCGGGGCGGCGGCGCCGCCGCCGGCGTAATTGGGCGGTGGCTGGCCGGGTGGCGGGCGCGGGCCGCCTGGCGGGGGCCGCGGCCCCGGCGGCGGCCCGTTGCTTCCTTGTACTGAGCTCGACGCCGCTGGACCAGGTAACGCTAGCATGCCCTGGTTGTTTCCTTCACCGCCGTGTCTGTTATCGCTGTCCCAACCACCCGCTCTGTAGTAGACAAGGAAACAGGGATGCACACATCGCAGCTTAGACAAATATTCACACACCGGGCTGCACCGTGCGAATTCGATAAGGTCGGAGTGCTGCTTCATATGTGTGTATGTGTGTCACACGATGCGTGCTGTAAGGGGCACTCCAAGCGTTTTGATGGCAGCACGGCCTACCTTCTTCTTCTGTACTCGTCGGGTGGCAGCCATGGTCTGTCTGGATTGCGACGACCTGGGGGCGGCCTGCACAAGACACACACACACATACATCCACACACACACAGGTCAAATCACAGCACAGGAACAGCCTAGCCAGAGCTCAAACAAACACGCAGAGGCACACACATACACACACACACACACGCACACTATACACAAGGCGCCGAGGGCGCACATCCTGGCTCTGTGCGGCGACATGCACACATGCCCCTGTAATATCTCATGTGGTGGTACGCCGGTCACACACACACACACACACACACATACACACACACACACACACACGGCCTCTCACCTGTCTTCCAACACGCCTGGATTGACGCTGTTGACCACTCTGTTGACATCCCTGAAATCTTTGGGCTTGGCTGCCTCTAGAGTCTCTATGGCAGGAGGGGGACCTGTGACACACACACACACACACACACACATACACACACACACACACACGCGTTCATCGAAGGTGAGCTAGACCCAGGTCATGTCCTATGCGTGTATTCCACACGGACTACACGCAAGTAGCGCGCGACGACACAGTAGGACAACACGAGCGTAGGGCAAGCGGGTGTACAGCAAACCGTCCGTGTGTGTTTGTCTGTGTGTGCGTGTGTGTGTGTGTGTATGTGTGTGTCATAATGCCTACCTGGCGATGGCTTGTGTCTGAAGCGGCACTGCGGTCCGTAGATACAGAAGCCCAGCTTGTACATGTTACACTCCTTAATCTCCTCTGCCCATACAACACACACACACACACACACAGCTAATAGACGTGTTCGACAAGACCCACATGTGTGCGTGTCTGTGCAGCACGCTTGCTGCGTACTACTAGCACTGCGTATCTGCGTCGCGCTAATGTCTGGAAGCCTATAGAGGTCAGACTATAGTGAACGAAGGGACAGCTGCGTACCTGCATCGTGCTTGTAGGGGCAGTCCAGCTCCTGGCACACGCCGTGCTTGAGGATGTTGCGGCACACAGGCATCTTGTCGACATCGTACTGATGCAGGAAGCCGCACTGGTCGCCCTTCATACACATCCCCCTCAGCCAGTAAGTGCACACCGTCTGCGGGAACAACAAGACACACGACACAAGGGTCGTGTAAGAGCACTGCTGGCATACTCTGCTGCGAGAGAGCGGGTGCGCAGTGGGACGATTATAAGCCTGGAGGCTGGTATGCTGCTGGGCAGTCTTGTGCTGTCAGGCTGTGTAGCGAAGATCAGGTGCTGCAAGCCTAAAGTGTCCAAGACTGCTTGCTGGGTACTCTGTAGGCGCCAGGGCGAGGAGGAAGTCCAGTCTCAGGAGCGTGCTTGACCCCGACCTCCTCCCGCCGTGTCCTTCAGGACGCCTTACCTTCTTAAAGTTCTTCTTGTAGTTAGCTGGCTGCTGCCCAATGAACTCCTGAGGCGGAACGGCGATGAGCTCGCGCTGCAGGCACAAAAGAACAGGAACACCGTCAGTACGCTGGCATCCGTGCTGGGTGCTGCCCAAGCCCTCTGCGCTCGCTGTTGCTGCCCCTGACACGCGGTGACCATCGATAGAAAGCCTGCATATCTCTGCTGAGCTGTGCAAGCTGTTCTGTGCCCCAAGGGCAACGTGAGTGCTGGTGCGTGGCTCACCCTGTCCTCGTGGAAGTTGATCTGCGGGCGCTGTGCCTCCAGCTGCGCCTCAAACTCAAAGGCATCATCGTCTGCCATGGTGCCAGCTGCCTCAAGGGCGGTGCTGCGGACCTGGGGCACCTGGTAGCGACCCAGGCAGGTGCTGGCAGCACTGGGCTCCGAGTTTAGGCTGTGAAGGTCCCGGCGCGTGCCTGTGTAGAGCTCAGGTGCAAGTGAATGTGCGGCAAGACACGCTTAGCTGGGAGAATAGCGCGCAATGGGGCCAACAGACAGCATTACTGCCTCTCGCAACGTATACGGACGCTGTCCAAGCTTACACAGGCCCTGAGCTTATACAACGCGTACAGACTCTCACATCTACGCTGCAAAGTGCAGCAACGCTCAGGGCACTATCTTACACCGCTGTCCTGTAGTATGCCCCTCCCGACGTATCGCACGTCCAATACGATATCTTACACAACACACACGCAACTCTGCACATCTACGCTGCAAAGGTTAGCAACAGGATGGGGAAGACACCATGATGTCTCGCTGTCCAAACCTTGTGTGCAAACAGCAACACAAGAGCCCAACCTCAGTGCCGGCCGTGATGCAAGGAAGGCTTTTCATTGCAAGGAAAGGCCTGGAAAACTGCGCAAAAGCTGTCAAAGTAAGTACAACTGTGCTGCGCAACGCACTCCTGCCATGACTGCCTTGCAGACCGGAGTTTGCGGCGGTCTCAAACCTTCTGCCTTGCAGCGCATTGACTAAGCTGCCTTTGTCTTCTTCCTCAGCGAGCGTCTGTGTGCTGCCACTGCCTGGGACACACGTGTCTCTAGCTCCTTGTGAAGCTCTTGACGGTACCTGAGACACACACACACACACGCCATGTGCATACGTGGTCAGTGTCTGCGTCACACATGAGCCTTGCTTGACTCGTGAACAAGCAAAAGGGTTGTGTTGTGTGTGTGTGTGTGTGTGTGTGTGTCTGTGTGTGTGTGTTACCCCAGGTAGAAGAGAATCTCCAGCCAGACAAACAGCGGCGCCTGGGCGAAGGCCTGTGGACGCAAAGGGATAGGAAGACAGCTGGCCACTCCATACTGCTAGTGAGGGCAGACACTGTAGCCTTTCTGTTTTGGTCTCTGTGTACTGCAAACACCTGCACTACCTATACACACTGCACACTACACACACGCGCGCGCGCGCGCGCACATACACACACACCTGTACTAGGGAGTCCATCAAGGCTGGTTTCCGTTTCTCCAGTACCGCGTGCCCAGGGTGTATCTGCGCACAAACACGCACACACGCAGACACACAGCTGCGTGAGTGGCCAATCAAGACATGCCACCATGTCAGGTTATGGAACATGCATGTTTGTGCATAGGCTATATGCCCATCTGCATGTACCACAGCTACAGCGCACCTACATCTACCATGGCATGCACACGCAGCCTTGCGCATGGTGCCAGGAGTCATGTTCGTGCACGGGCTGTAGCCTCACCTGCATGTACCATGAAAGCACGTGTATTGGTACTGCGATGAGAGCTGCCTTAGGCTGTGTGGCTGCGAAAGCCGTTGCTGTGAGCCACATGGGCGCCGCAGTGAACAGCGCCCATGTGAGGCCGGCAAAGGGGTCTAAACACAGGTAGAAGAGGGTGTATGCTGACATGAGGAGTAGCGGGAGGTTGGCTACCAGCGGCCTGTGCAGACACACAGAGACACAGAGTCAAAGCTTTGAGTGTTACTGACTGGCGACTCCGGCGTTTGGAAAGACCATGCAAGTACTGTGCTGTAACTGATACTGCGCTTGGCATCATACGCGAGCTGACGCTTCTGTACTTACAGACTGATGTCCTTGGTTATCTGGAGCTCGCCAAACTGGCCGGGACCAAAGACCACGCCTGTAGTGGCTAGCCACACGCAGATTGTCCAGAGGATGGTAGGCACGAAGATGACATGGATGAGCTGCGTAAGGCACAGGATGACGGGTGCACAGGGCGCAAAGCACAGATGCAGTCTGTATCTGCAAGCTCCTGCGAGGCTAGTACTGTGAAGCCAGGTCCTGGCACTTGGGTAGAGGCAGCTTGACAGGCTTGCTGCAGAGGTCCTGGGACACCTTGCAGGGCGGGCGCATTTCCTTGCGCACCTTGTTCCACTTGTTGTTGTGGTATGCTCCGTAGAACGTCAGCTGGTCTGCGCACGACGCCAGGCAGTGGCAAGGGAATGCTGAATCGAGGAGAAAGAGGCCCGGCGCTGATGCGGGGTGGCCACTGCTGACCTGTCCTGGCCCGGCTCGCCACTTTGGCAGGCTGCTGTGCTCTACAGACACCTCTTACCTAACAGGTTGAACATCCCCATCTCGTAAGGAGAGCAGCTGGCTCTGGCAGAGCGTGTGCCTAGCTGAAGATGCGTGCTCGCTACTGCAGGCAAGCAATTACTGTTTGCGTCCTTGCTTGATTGAGGGTGCAGCAGGCTGTCAGCACGCTGCAAAGGACCAGGCAAGCACAGCGGGCGCAGCACGACCTGCTGGTCACACCAGGGTTTTGTGCGGTGTGAGGGGTGTGCGCCAGCCCCTGCGCTGTCCTTTGTATCAGCACCATCAAAGCTTGTGCAAAGCACAGCAGCCATGTTGTCAGCCGTGGGCAGCCGACAGGTGGCATCCACAGGTCAGCAGGTGCCACTCTGCGCCGACAGGGGTCTCTGCACACCTAGGCTCGTTCCAAACCTTCTCTGCCCCAACAGCCAGACTACGGGAGTACCACTGGCAAACCAGCACGTATGCCACGCAGTCCTCCCCTCGAAGCCAACAGGTCAGTCACCCGCAGACCACACACAAGCCCCAGGCCCTTAACTTCACGCCCCCTGGCAGCTGCAGAGACGCGTGCGACCGCAGTGCGCTGACCTTCTCGGTTCTGATGCCTTTATTGCACGCAGGCAAGGCAGATAAAAGGCCCAAGGAGCCCAAGCGCAGCACGGGGAGCACGAAGCCGCCAGGTATGCCACGCAGCCGTGGCCGAAATCAGGCACTGAAGACCCTGCCAGCCTTCCGCCTGCTTCTATACGTGTGCCAGTGTACATAGGATAGTGTCGTGTATCGTTCTTTGCAGCGGCAGTCGATACAAAGGAGGCTCACAAGATCTTTGACGAGGTCACGATTGTAGTCAGGTACACAGACACAGACACACACATGCACACAAACATGTATAGCCATACAGATTAGTTTTCAACAGCCTTGTACACAGCAGCACAGGTGCATTGAGGAGGCAGGCACAGAATTACTCATCAGTTCTCCAGCTTCGCATGTGTGATGCCATGACGAGTCAAAACAGGCCTGCCAGTACTGCGACGTGTGTGTGTGTGTGTGTGTGCTCATGTGTGTGTGTGTGCTCATGTGTGTGTGTGTGTCACACAGGTCTGGTGACGGGGGTCAGGGTGAGATCATAGAGTCAGGCAGGGGCAGACAAGTGCCGAACCTAAAGTACAGACCTGGAAGCAACCAGCCTAAGACGATATGGCTACCTGCCAGTGAGTGACAACACACACACACGCACACACGCACACACACACGCACCGCGCACAGGAAGACAGAGGCACATAGGCAGGGATGAACCCAGTACGCGCACAAGAACACGGTGAGTGACACACATACTTACACACACACATACACACAGGGCACACACACAGACGTGCGCACTCGCGTCCAGGAATACAGAGGCACATACGCAAAGATAGACACATCAGGCGCACATACACGGGCACATACGCACGCACATGCGCACATGAGGGGCACATACACGCGCACATGAGGACGGGCACGTACACATGCAGCTGCTTCTTTGAAGTAGTGGTGGGCGCTGTGTGCTATGTGTGTGTGTGTGTCCCTAGGTGAGCCTGCTGACGGTGGTGATGGAGCTGATGTTGTGTTAGTGTGTGACCCCTCACTTGACAACCTCCTACACCTACACACACGTAAACAGTACACAGCGCCTAAGGGGTCGAATGCCAACCCTGCATTGGGCAGCGGTGGACCGAAGAATAACAAGTGAGTGTGTGTGCAACACAGCAGACACACAGAAGCACAGGCATAGAACACACGGAACCCTCCCGGGCGGGCTATCGCACATGCAAGTATGGC
>VFQQ010003992.1_pt1 | contig 13535 bp, 13 predicted proteins | sample 3512341 | NCBI WGS metagenome assembly VFQQ01 (sample SAMN10412373, study PRJNA504923) | tailings metagenome | isolation source: Relicate 2 Philex TSF1 revegetated site | place: Philippines: Tuba, Benguet | collected 2017-08-29 | reverse complement strand
CGGCATTGTACCACCGTTATCGGGCTAAACTTATAGTTGCCAACGACAACTATGCTGAGGCACGTCTCGCTGCTTAATGCGGTGCGATAGTCTCGAATCAAGTCCTAGGGGTTAGCACTTCTAGGCGGGGTCCGGAGGCACCTGGCAACAGAAGCCTCCACTTCTCCCCCCGTTCAAAACACCCCCTCGCCTGCCCGGTTCGTCGTCGCTTGAGCTTGGCCTCGCTGCGCTGCGCTGGCAGTTCCCCTTCGCAAACGAGAGTTTTCAACCATGCAGACAGACTGCGACCGCTTCTTCATCCTCACCGGCGGCCCCGGCTCGGGCAAGACGACGCTGATCGAAGCGCTGCGCGCTACCGGTTATCCGTCCTCCGTCGAGGCCGGACGCGGCATCATCCAGGACCAGATGGCGATTTCCGGCTTTGCTCTGCCATGGAACGACCCGGCCCTTTTCGCCGAACTGATGCTGTCCTGGGAAATGCGCTCCCACGCCATCGCCGCGGGGGAAACCGGCCCGGTCTTTTTCGATCGCGGCGTGCCGGACGTCATCGGCTATCTCAGGCTCACCGGCCTGCAGGTGCCGGCCCATGTCGAAAAGGCTGCGGAAGTCTTCCGCTACAACCGCAAGGTTTTTGTCCTCCCGCCCTGGCCGGAGATTTTCCATCAGGACACTGAACGCAAACAGGATATGGACGAGGCGCGGCGCACCTACGAGGCGATGGTCGAGACCTATACCGATTGTGGCTATGAGTTGGTTACCGTCCCGCCGGCGTCGGTCGAGGAGCGGCGGCAATTCGTGCTTGCCGAGGCCGGACTGTGACACGTCACCACCAGCCGACCGATCGCCAGCCGGCTCAGCTTCTTTGCAGGGCAAGATGTGCGCCGAGGCCGACGAGCAAAGCGCCGCCCGCGCGCTGCATGAGGCGCTGCGCATGACTCGAGCGCCTTAGCCGCGTGATCGCCGCGCCCGCCAAAAGCACGCACATGACATCCGCCGACGAGAACATCAGATTGACGATCGTGCCGAGAATGACGAACTGGACCCAGATGGGGAACGCGGCTGAAGCATCGATGAACTGCGGCAGGAACGCCAGGAAGAAGAGCGCAGTCTTGGGATTGAGAACCTCGACGGCAATGCTCTCCACAAAGGCGCGCCGCCCGGATTTCGGCTCGATGCCAGACATAGAGACCTCGCCGTGCGTCTTGGCGCGGAACAGCGATATGCCGAGCCAGACCAGATAGGCCGCACCGGCGAATTTGACCGCCAGGTAGAGCACCGGGACAGCGTGAAAAAGAACGGACAGTCCCGCGGCGGCGGCAATGACATGGATGTAGCCGCCAAGATGGATGCCGAAAGCCGCCATCAGGCCCGACCAACGGCCGCGTGCCAAGGTCTGTGCCGCCGCATAAAGCATCGCCGGACCGGGTATGTAGGCGAAGATCGCGGTGGTCACAAAGAAGGTGATCAGCAATTCGGTCGACGGCATTTTTCCTGCTCCGGCTGCCAATTCATGATGGTGGGCGCTGACTATAGGCAATGCTTTGACGCATACTGGAGCAAAAGTCGATCGTCACGGACATCGGCTCTCGTCCGCGACATGAAAGGCCAGGAACGATCCCGGCCTTTTCCTTTGCTTATGTGCGATCGAACTATTCCGCCGGCGCTTCCGCCACCGCCCGACCGCGGCCAAGCGTCAATTGGGTCAGGCCGAGTGCTATCACCGCGCATATGGCGATGCCGAAAACCATCGGCAAAGGCGTGCCGTCGAAGAACAGGCCGGCCACGCCCATGGCGGCCGCACCGATGGCGAAGTGAAGCGTGCCCATCAGCGCCGAGGCGGTGCCGGCTATCGTGCCATGCTCTTCCATCGCCAGCACCGAGGTGCTCGGGATGACCAGGCCGACGAAGCCGTAACCGACGAACAGGAGTGCTGCCATCACGTCGAGACGGTCGACGCCGGTCGACATGATCGCCAGCAGAACGACCATGGTCGTTGCATAGCCGGTCACCGCGACACGCACCACGCGCCGCAGCCCGAACCGCTCGGACAGCATTCCCGTCAGCTGCGACATGCCGATGAAGGCCACCGCGTTGATCGAGAAGAACAGGCTGTAGACCGACGGCGACAGGCCGTAATGGTCGATCAGGATGAAGGACGAACTCGACAGATAGACGAAGAAGCTCGATATCGCGAAACCGGCAATGGCCGTCAGCCCGAGAAAGTTGCGCTCGCCCATCAGGAACCGATAGGCCGAGAGCGCCGATCCGAAGGAACTGCCGGCGCGGTCTTCTGCCGGCCGGGTCTCGTTGAGCGACGTCGCCAGAAGCACCATCGCCAGCACCGCGGCACCCGTCACCGTCCAGAACACGGCGCGCCAGCCAAGGCTTTCAATGACGAGGCTGCCGGTCAGCGGCGCCAGGATCGGCGACACCGAAAAGACCAGCATCAGCAGCGACATCAGCTTGGCCGCTTCAGTGCCGGTGTAGAGATCGCGCACGATGGCGCGCGGCACCGCCATGCCGGCGCTGGCACCCAGGCCCTGCAGGAAACGGAAGGCGATCAGCCATTCTATGCTGGGGGCCAGCGCCGAGCCGACACCGCCGATTATGAACAGCACGAGACCGCCATAAAGCGGCAGCTTGCGGCCAACCATATCGGAGATCGGGCCGACGATGAGCTGACCAAAACCCATGGAGAGAAAGAAGATCAGCAGGCTCATCTGCACGGCAGCGGTGCTGGCATTCAGATCCGCGCCGATAGAGGGCAGTGCGGGAAGATACATGTCGATCGCGAAGGGGCCGATCGCCGACAAAAGTCCGAGCACGACCGCGAGGCGGAGGAATTTGGGTGTCATCTGCTTGCTGCTTTCGGAGTGTAGGTATCGGACAATCCGACGCCGTCTCATCCCGCCAATCACGCCGCCACTCCTCCCGGGAAACGGCGCTGGCGATATCTGTCCAGAAATTTAGACACGCTTGTCTAATTCGTCAACGGGACCTATATTCTTTTTTCAATGAAAGAAAACCCGTTTCCCCATTTCCCCGCTGTGCGTGGCCACTCCGCCAAGCGGACATCAATCCTGCAGGCCGCAGCTAACGTCTTTTGCCGGGAAGGTTTTACGGGCGCCAATATCGACCTGATCGCGGCGGAAGCCGGCGTGTCCCGCCAGACGGTCTACAATCACCATGGCGACAAGGAGAATCTGCTGCTTGCCGTCATCAAGGATATCACCGATCGTTCCAATGCCGGACTTTTCGCCACACTGGCGACTTTTCCCGACCAGCCCAAGGACCTCGAAGCAGAGCTTATCGCCTTTGCCGTGCGGCTGAACCAGAACTGCATCTGCAGCAAGGACGGAAAATTCCTGCGCAAGCTGATCGAGAGCGAAGGCGAGCGCAATCCCGAATTGTTTGCCGGCTGGCGCGACGAAGGCCCGCTGAAGACCTGGTCGGCCCTTGCCGCCCGCTTTGCGCGGCTCGCATATTCCGGCCACCTCGAGATTGACGATCCCGATGTCGCCGCCCGCCAGTTTCTCGCCCTCATCAACGCCGATCTGCAGCTGCAGGCAATGTTTGGCGAGATCGCGACCGACGAGCAGATCCGCAGCGCCGCCACCAATGCAGTGCGGACTTTCCTGCGTGCCTATCGTCCACGGGTAGAAAAGCCTGCGCCGGCACACGTTTCAGCATAGATTGCACAGCTGCAACATCGCTAGATCGCCGTGCGTCCTTTCGGACGCACAAAGGACGATCTAACACTTTGAATGAGCATCGGAATATTCCGAAAACCGGTACCCACTTTTCGGTCCGATGCTCTGCCCAGAGAGATCATCGCGCTATATGCGGTTTACGACAGCCGCAAGCTTGATTACAGCTATGCAGTCGATTCACCGGAACTGCATTTGCACATGGCCGAAGACCACATCCGCTATGATATTCTCGCCCAGGAGGCATTGCGCGGCGTCATGCGCAAGGTCCTGGCGGAAGTCGCGCGCACCGGTCTGCCGGGCAGCCACCACTTTTTCATCACTTTCCTGACCGGCGCGCCGGGCGTTCGCATCTCGAGCCGTCTGCGCGAGCGCTATCCCGAGCAGATGACGATCGTGGTGCAGTTCCAGTATTGGGACCTGAAAGTCACCGACACCGGCTTTGAGATCGGCCTATCCTTCTCCGACGTGCCGGAAAAGCTGGAAATTCCCTTCTCCGCCGTGCGCGGCTTCTACGATCCGTCCGTCAATTTCGAGCTTGAGTTCGACGTCAAGACCGACGGCCTGACCGAAATCGTCGAGGAAGAGGCTCCCGCCCCAGTCGAGAAAAAAGCCCCTGCCCGAATTCAGCCCGCCGCTTCCACCAAGAGCGAAGGCAAGAAGAAGGACAAGGAAAAGGAAGCCGCAGAACCAGCTGACGCCGATTCCACGCCCGGCAAGGGCGCCGAAGTCGTTTCGCTCGACGCCTTCCGCAAGAAGTAACCCCGCAGGCTCAAAATGGCGGAAATCGTTAATCTTCGCCAGGCCCGCAAGCAGAAGGCGCGCACCGAAAAGGAGCGCACAGCCGAACAGAACCGCGTGCTGCACGGCCGAACCAAGGCCGAGAAGGCCGCGGCCGATAAATCCTCCGAAAAGGCGGTGCGCTTCATCGACGGCCACAAGCGCGAACGCCCCGACAAGGACGACGGGACGTGAGCCTTGTCGAGAAGCGCTCGGTGACCATACGCGGTCACCGCACCAGCTATTCGCTCGAAAAACCCTTCTATGACGACCTTCTGGCGATCGCCAAGGAACGCGGCATCGCACTCGCCGCCCTCGTGGCGGAAGTGGACGAGACCCGCTCGCGTGAGGCGAATTTGTCGTCAGCGCTCAGGCTTCACGTGCTGGACTGGGCCAAGCAGCGGACGAAAACCCGAGGAGGACGAGCCATGTACGGTTTGATCGGCCGGATGATCGCGCAACCCGGGAAACGCGACGAACTGATTTCCATCATGACGGAAAGCAGCGATGCGATGCCCGGCTGCCTGAGCTATGTCATCGCGACCGACCCGGCCAACGACAACGCGATCTGGATCACCGAAGTGTGGGACGATGCGGCCAGCCACAAGGCGTCGCTGTCGCTGCCGGCAGTCCAGGCAGCGATCGCCAGGGCACGCCCGCTCATCGCCGGCTTCGACAACCGGACCGAGACTAGTCCAGTTTCGGTATATGGCCTCGCCGGCAAGCGCTGATTGAGCGAACGCCCCGCAGCCATTTCCATCCTCGATTGACAGGCATCCTGCCGGCAGGCACCATTCGCAAGGGCAATCCGAGTGGGGCAAAACGTGCTTTCCGAACGGCAAGAGCGGGCGATAGACGGGTGTTATGATGCCATCGCCATGCCTGAGCTCTGGCCCGCGGCGCTGGACGAACTGGCTTCATCCCTGGGTGCAGCCGCCGCCATGTTCTTCCCGAAGGATTTCGATCAGGACTCGATCAGGATTCCGTCCTCGACCCGGAACAACAGGCTGCTTGAAGAATACGTGGCAGGTCAGTGGTACGAAAATGACTACAGGGGCATAAGAGGCTGGCCGCTTCTGTCGAAGCAAAAGGTAATCATCGAGCACGATCTTGCGACTGACGAAGAGCGCAGGAAACTTCCGGACTTCAACGAACTCTATCTTAAATGGGGGCTACCCGGATACGCCGCCGTCGGCTTCTCGGTTGATGGCGTTCCTTGGGCCATGCCCATTCTAAGGACAGAAAAGGAAGGCTTTTTCACGAGGCAGGAAGCCCTGTCCCTGTCCGCATTGAGTCCTCACCTGAGACGGATGGTGAAGCTATCGTCCCTGTTCGACCTTTCGCGCGGCCGTTCCAGCCTGGAAGCTTTCGACCAAACCGGGCAGGCCGCCGTTCTCCTCGGTCCCAACAGGCAGATAAGCCAGCTGAACACCAAGGCGGAAGCGCTGCTGGAGCGAAACAGCGACACTCTCTTCATGCGAAAAGGCTATCTGTGCGCCCATCAGCCGCGCAGCAACAACGCCCTGCAGGTGCTGATCGCATCGGCGACCAGCCGCAGGCTTTCAAACGCCGAAAAGCCCGAAGTTTTGCCGGCTTACATCGCAAGACCTGAACGGCATCCGATCGTCATCGAGGCAGTCTCCCTGCCCAGTCTGGTGAGGACGATCTCACCGACAGCGCTGGCCGTTCTTCTTCTCACCGACCCGGAAGACCGGGGCAAACCAAATCTTGACCATCTGGCTGCCGGTTTCGGCCTCACGCCGGCGGAAATCAGACTGTGCAAGAAGCTTGAAGATGGCCGCTCCCTTTCCGAAGCAGCCGATGAGTTGGGTATAACCCGGGAAACGGCGCGCCATCGTTTGAAGGTCATTTTTGCCAAGACCGACACGCATCGCCAAAGCGAGCTGATGCTTTTGCTGTCGAGATTGTCATAGGATTCTTGAGCCGATCCATCCCGATAGATTCGGGATGGTCTCCGGCATTCTGTGCATCACGATCGCTCTTGGATCGTCTCACGCATCGGGGTCACATCGTCTTCAACAGCCCTTCGAGCTGGTCGGTGCACTGGCCCCAGCCTTCGTGAAAACCCATCTTCTCATGGGCTTCGCGGTCTTCCTTCGTCCAGTGGCGGGCGCGGGCCGTATATCGCGTCTTGCCGCCCGCGTCCTCGAAGGTCAGGACACAGGTGAAGAACGGCTTTTCCGAAGGCTGCCATGCCTCGGTGAAGGCGTCGGTAAACACCAGCTTCTCGTTCTCCACGACCTCCAGATAGACGCCCCTGTTCGGATAGTCGTTGCCTTCGGGATCGCGCATGACGAACATGCTGGAGCCGCCCGGCCGCACGTCGATCTCCACGACAGGCGTCGTCCAGGGCAGCGGAGCGAACCATTGCTTCAACAGTTCGGCGTCGGTCCAGGCCTTGAACACCTTCTCGCGCGGCGCGTCGATGAGACGCGTCAGCACCAGTTCGCGGTCATTGGTGGGCGTGGCGTCGATTTTGGCAGTCATTCGTATTCTCCAGTTCGATTGCTGTTCGAGCAGTTCCAATCCAAGGACGAACGACGACGCGGCAATCCGACATGGCCGGCAAGTTTTTGATCGGGGTGAACCTATTGAGGTTGATCCAGCGAGTTCAGGAAATCGCGGATCGACTGCTCGAAATCCTGCGACGAACCCGTGGAAGGAGCCGGCGGCAATGGCGCACGCTGGATCTGGGGAGCCGGCTGCGGCGGCCTTTTTTCGGCTTCCTGCCTGGCCCTTGCCTCCTCGGCGGCCCGCTCGGCCTCGCGAGCCGACTGCCTTGCCGCTTCCTGCAGCTTCTGCGCGGCCTCGTCGGCGGCCTGTCTGGCTTGCTCGTCGGCTTTTGCCTTCGCAGCAGCCTCTTCCAGAGCCTTTGCCGCAGCCGCGGCCTCCTCGCGCGCCTTGGCTTCCGCCGCAAGCCGCGCTTCTTCCTCGGCCTTGGCGCGTGCTTCCTCTTCCTGCTTGCGCCGAAGCTCTTCGGCGGCGCGGTCGCGCTCCTGCTGCAGGGCGGCGTAGTACCGAACCTCGCGGCGCAGGCGCTGCTTTTCCAGCACCGCCGCCTGCATCGCTTCCACCCGCGCCTGCTCCCGCTCCAGCGCGCGCTGCGTCAGGAACTGCGCCAGCGGGTCACTGTCGAGCTTGCGTTCAGGCGCTGCGGGCGTGCCGGACAGGCTGAAGCGCAGGCTGGGCTCGGAGCCGACAAGTGCCTCGTCGCCCGGCGCATAGGCGATCGTGCCGTCGGCGGCAACCGTGTCGGCGTTGAGATCGGCGCGCAGGTCGCTTGTGACCGTCACGGCAGGCGTCGCGAAACTCACCGGGGGCGCGCGCAGCACGCCGCCGGCAACCGTGAAGGCGATGTCGGCATTGCCGGCGGAAAGCGCGCCGGCATCGATGATCTCCGGCGTGAACCGGGCCGTCCTCTGCGCATCGATATCGCGCCCGACAGCATCGGCCTTGGCAAGAAGGGGGCCAAGCGCATTGGGGTTTATGCCCGGAATGACCACGCCGTTCAGGGTCGCGGTGCCGGAACCGGAAAGTGCCGCGACGAGGCCGCCGACGGACTTGCCGCTGGCGGTAAGGGCTGTGGAAAAATCACTCTTGCCGGTCAGGCCGGTTCCCGGAAGCGCGGTGGCAAGGTCGGCGCCCTCGAGCTTGGCCTGCCCGGACACCAGCCCGCTGCCGCCGTCGTTCTTCAATTCGAGCAGGCCGGAAAACGCCCCGCCGAACAGCTTTGCCTTGATATCGGAGAGGCGCAGCCCCTCCCCGTCGAGCTTGAGCGCCATCGTCGCATCATAGGCGCTCGTCGCCGAGCCGACCGAAACCGTCGCGGCCGAAATATCGAGATCGGCTGCGAAAGGCGCACTGGCCTTCTGCTGGAACGGCACCGACGACCAGCCGCTCGACACCGGCGCGACCGCCTGCTCGCCGAGCACCATGGCGATGGCGGGGTCGAGGCTGATTTCGTCCAGCGCCAGCGCGCCGGTCAGATGCGGAAGGCCGTCCTTGATCTCGACATTGATGCCTCCGGAAACCGCGCCCTCATTGACCGTGCCGTCCAGATTGTCGAGCACCAGCAGCCCGTCCTCGTAATCGCCGTCAGCGGCAAGGGCCAGCGGCGTGCCCATGCCCAACCCGGGCAGATGCACGGCGGTCGTCATCAGCCAGGGCTCGATGTCGGCGGCTTCCAGGCTGATCCTGCCTTTCGCGGTCGGCCCCTGTTCGCCAAGACCAGTCGTGCCATCGAATTTCGCCGAGAACCCTTCGCCGGTAAGCGCAAAAGCCGTGGCAAGACCACTCGCGACCGCGCCCTTGGCCGACAATGCCAGTTCTCCGCCACCTGTAACGCCCAGCGGCAGCGCCGGCAGGCCTGTCAGCGCCAGCAGCGTGGTGGCATCGTCATTGCGCGCCGAAAACGACAGATCCAGCGGCGCCTCGGTCAAGGCATCGGGCTTGCCCTTGCCCGAAAGCGCAGCGGAAATCGCCGATCCACCGGCCTCGCCCTTCGCGCTCAATGAGAACTCTGTGGTGCCATCGTCATTGGCGGCGGCATTCGCCAGCATGTCGACCTGCGCATCCTGCAGCAGGTCCGGATAGGCGGTTGCGCGCTCGCTCAGCCCTTTCAGCAATGCGTTGTCCGGGTAGCGCTCAGCCGCAAGCTTGACCAGTGGCGCCAGATCGACCGCAACGATTGAGGCATCGAGCTTGCCCGTCGGGCTTTGCGGAAAATCCTTGATGGTGCCGGTAGCACTCAGCGACGCGCCCGCCAGCCCGCCGACCGAAAGCCTGTCGATCTCGAGCAGCCCGTTGCGCAGCCGCAGCGCCGTGTCGATCGTGTCGGCGGTCAGCCCGCCGGCCGAAACAGGGCCTGCCTTGATCTGGAAATCGAGATCGCGGTCGGCGAAGCGGTTGGCGCCCTTGTCGCTGACGAAAAGCGAGGCGAACGCCGACACTCCGTCCACGTCCAGCGCGTCGCCGTTCAGCTTCAGCAGCATCGAGGGCCGTACATCCGCCGGCTGCCGGCTATCGATCTCGCCCGAAAACTTCGCCTTGCCGAGTATCAGTTCGAGGTTCTTGAAGGTCTGGCGCTGCTCGGTCATCTCGACATTGGCCTTGAAGCCCGCCGCCGGCAGCCGCCTGATCGCCTCGTCGACATCCGACGACACCCAGGCCGCAAAGCCCGACGGCTGCGCAACGGCCAGCAACAGCGAGCCGGTAAACCCGAAATCAATGTCGGTACGCAGGAAACCGTCGGCTTCCAGAGTGGTGCGGCCGGGAAGCGTGGCGGCAAGTGATTTCACCGCCCAGCCGCCTTCCGCCGGTTCCGCCGAGAGCCGCACGTCGCGCACCGTCGTGTCGCCCGCCACCACCGCCGGCAGATCGACCTCGACGCTGCCGGGAATGGTCGGCTTGGGCAGGCCGGCAAGCGCCTTTTCCAGCGCCGAGATGCGGTTGGCAAGCGTCAGGCCGCCGCTGGTTTCACTGCCGGCGATCGCCTCGTCGAACCGCACCTGCGCGCCCTTGGCCTCGATGGAAAAACGCGGAGCTTCGCCCAGTTCGATGAAGGCGGTGCCATCGGCGGTGTAGGGATTGTCCAGCGGTCCGGTCTCGAAGCGGAAATTGTCGATGGAAAGGCGCCTGTGGTCGAGCGAGAACTCGCCGTTCAAGCGGTTGCCGGGTTCGGCTTTCGGCGCCACGGCCTTGGCCATTTCGCCGTCGCCGCTCAGTTTTTCCGCCGGTTTTTCATTGCCGATGATCTTGAACTGGCCGGCATAGAGTGCCGCGCCATTTTCGATGCGCGCATTGCCGTCCGCCTCGATCATCAGCGGATAGGCTTCCGGGTCGACCCTCACCCTCAAACGCATCTGGCCGTTTTCGTCGGCGGTGCCGGTCGATGCGGCGAGCGTCATCCTGATGCCGTCGACATTCAGCGTGCCGTTCGCCCGCCACGGCCCGGCCAGCGACTTGGCCGAGATTTCGGTGTTGATATCCGACAGGACATGGTCGCGACCGCCCGCGGCATGGCGGATGGTGATCCGGCCATCGCTAACGGTCAGCTTTTCAAGCGCGATGCGCCGCGGATCGAAGGGCGAGGACGGCCGCATGGCCCAGTCCACCGTGCCGTCTTCCGCCACGTCGATCGTCGCCCTGGGGCGCACGATGCGCATGTCGAAGATCAGCAATTCCCCGCGCATGAAGGGTGCGAGTTCGGCGTCCATGGAGAAATTCTCCACCGTCATCGCCGGCTCGCCGCCATTGCCGCCACCGACCGCAACGTCGGAGAACGTCACCGAAGGAAACGGTAGCAGCCGCGCAATGGCCGAGCCCTGCACCGTCACCTTGCGTCCGAGGATAGCGCTCGCCTCGCGCTCGAAATCGGCTCGGTAGCCGGTCCAGTCGATAAAATACGGCACCACAAGCGCCGCGGTCAGCGCCAGTACGATCATTCCACCGATGATTACAAAAAGCCGCGCCAGCATCTCACTTCAGCAAACCGCCCCAAACGAGACTCACTGTACCCGCATCGGCGTGTTGATAAAATGGCAATTGGAATGAAGCGCTTGATTGCGCTTCGATTAGATGCCGATCCCGGCCAACCTGCGCGTGTCGTCACCCCCGTACGGATTAGGCCGACTCCTCTCATATGTAATTTTGAGGAGCCGTGCATCGTGATAGAATGCCTGATCCTGCCTGCTGCGAACTTCGCGGCACTCCGGACAATCCATGGGAGGAAGCTATGGCATTGGCTGATTGGAGACTGGAAGGCGAGTGGGTCAAGAATTGCAATTGCGCATTCGGCTGCCCCTGCGATTTCAACGCAAGGCCAACGCAGGGCCATTGCGAAGGCCTCGTGGCGATGCACATCACCAAGGGTCACTACCAGGACGTGAAGCTGGACGGCCTGAACTTCTGCGTCACCGTTTATTTCCCCGGTGCGCTTCATGAGGGCAACGGTCAGGCCCAGCCCATTATCGACGAGCGGGCAAGCCCGGAGCAGCGCGACGCATTGGCCGCGATCCTTTCCGGCCAGAATTCGGCCGAGGGCACACTGTTTCACATTTTCAGTCTGATCGTCACCACATTCCACGACCCGATCCTGGCTTCGTTCGAATTCGGCTTCGATCGCGACGCCCGCACCGCGCGGCTGGTCGTGCCCGGCGTGATCGAGACGGAGGTGGAGCCGATCAGGAACCCTGTGACCGGCGAGCCGCACCGCGTTCAGGTCGTGATGCCCGAAGGCTTCGAGCACCGCATGGCCGAAATCGCCTCGTCCAACATTCGCAGCCTGGCCGCGATTAAATTCGAGACGAAGGGAATGCACAGCTCGCTCGCGCATGTGGTGCATGGGCCGATGGGCGTCGCCGCCTGACGCCCGCACGACCGAACCGCGCGCTCGCGGTGCGCGATTCGGAACTGGCTCATCGACTGGTTGCAAGCCATGACGCTGTTGGTGAATCTCCACCGGCATGACCGGGAAGTCGTCATAGCCATCGTCCTGGGGGTCGTCCTGATCTCCTGGGGCTACCTTCTGTTCGGCGTGGAAATGCCGATGCCGGCAATGGACGGCATGGCGATGCCGATGGCTGGCCCCGAATGGACGGTGGGCCATGCCGCGCTCACCACTGCAATGTGGTCAGCGATGATGGCGGCGATGATGCTGCCGAGTGCTGTCCCGATGCTTCTCTTCTACGACTCGATCGCCAAAAAGCGCAGCGCAGGCAACGCCACCGTCGGCTCGACCAGCCTGTTCGGGCTCGGCTATCTCGCTGTCTGGGTCGGCTTCAGCATCGCCGCGGTCGCGGTCCAGTTTGCGCTAGACCGGGCCAGCCTGCTGTCGCCGATGCTGGAAACGACCAGCATCGCGCTCGCCGGCGCGCTTCTGGTCGCCGCCGGCATCTATCAGTGGACGTCGCTCAAGCAGGCCTGCCTGCGCAATTGCCGCTCGCCGCTGTCTTTTGTGCTGGCCTATTGGCGCGACGGCAAAAGCGGAGCCTTCGCCATGGGGCTTCGCCATGGCGTTTTCTGCGTCGGCTGTTGCTGGATGCTGATGCTGCTTCTGTTCGTCGGCGGCGTGATGAATTTCGCCTGGATCGCAGCACTTGCCGTGTTCGTGCTGGTCGAGAAACTGGCGCCCGCCGGTCATTGGGTCGGCAAGGTCTCCGGCGTGGCGCTCATGGCCTGGGGCGGGTTCGTGCTGGCCTCGCTTGCCACCGCCTCATAGCAGCGCGCCTTTGAGCCATCCGCGACAATCGCGGATGGCTCAAAAAATCAGCGCGCGTCACGTTTCGCTTGCGCCACCTTTGCCGCCTGCCTCTGCCGACCAAGTTCCATCGGCCGAATAAGATTCTGCGCTCGCTCATTGGCCACCGCGCGCATGCCCTTGTGGGCGTGGCGCGTGTTGAACTCGGCCCCCTTTGCCTTCGCCGCCTGCTTCATTTCCAGCGCCTTGTGGGCACTAGCCACCTGGGACAGATCGGCTGCCAGACGCCTGCGGCGCTCGACCTCGCCGTTGAGCCGGCGCATCGTCATTGCCAGCACGGCAAGCTTCAATTGCGAACCGGCATCGGCCTTCGAAGGAGCGGCCCCCTTGGCTGCACCCTTGCCGCGGATTTCGCGGCGGCGGCGGTGCGCCTCGGTCTGCGCCTTGTCGCGCCGCTCGCGCAGAAGCTTGACCAGACTGGCAAGTTCGGCGTCGGCAAGTTCCTGCACGGCCGGATGGTGCGACTTTTCCACCAGTTCATGCTCGTCTGCGCTGAGTGCGCGAGCTTCTTCCTTGCGCGAAATCGCCATGTTTTTTCTCCCTTCGATATTTGGATTCGAAGTGTCCGGACAAAGGGTGGCAGGGTTAAGGCAGGCAGCTTTTTTGCCCTACGGCGCCCCCCTCTGGCCTGCCGGCCATCTCCCCCTCAGGTGGGGAGATCAGCCTTCATATCGGCTTTCGCCAACCTTGAACGTTGCAGAATGAGCGGCGTGGGCGAAGCTGCTAATCTCCCCACCTGAGGGGGAGATGGCCGGCAGGCCAGAGGGGGG
>VFQQ010003989.1_pt1 | contig 13545 bp, 9 predicted proteins | sample 3512341 | NCBI WGS metagenome assembly VFQQ01 (sample SAMN10412373, study PRJNA504923) | tailings metagenome | isolation source: Relicate 2 Philex TSF1 revegetated site | place: Philippines: Tuba, Benguet | collected 2017-08-29 | reverse complement strand
AGCCAGGTCTGGTTCTGCGTTTCCCAGAATTCGGTGGTGAGCGCGCCGCGCACGGCGCGGGCGTTCTCGCGGGCGCCCTTCAGGCAGGAATAGATGCTCGACGGGTTCGACTCGTCGCGCACCATGAAGTCGAGCACGTTGCGCGGCGTGATTTCCTTGCCGTACTTCTGCGTGTAGGTGTACATGAGCTCGCTGATCCGCAGCAGCCCTTCCCAACCCACCTGGGCCACAGCGGCAGACTGCGGCAGCAGCGAGGTCTGGTAGTTCACGTCGAGCATGCGGGCGGTGTTCTCCGCGCGCTCGGTGTAGCGGGACATCCAGAAAAGGTGGTCGGCGGTGCGCGAAAGCATGGTTGTGTCCCCTGATCAGTCTTCCAGAACCCAGGTGTCCTTGGTGCCACCACCCTGTGACGAGTTGACGACCAGCGAGCCTTCCTTGAGCGCCACGCGCGTGAGGCCGCCGGGCACCATCTGCACTTCCTTGCCGGACAGCACGAAGGGCCGCAGGTCGATGTGGCGTGGCGCCACGCCGCTTTGCACGTAGGTGGGGCAGGTGGAGAGCGAGAGCGTGGGCTGCGCGATGTATCCACTCGGGTTGGCCGCTACCGCCTTGCGGAAATCTTCGATCTCGGCCTGGGTGGACGCCGGGCCGACCAGCATGCCGTAGCCGCCCGCACCGTGCACTTCCTTGACCACCAGGTCCTTCATGTGGGCCATCATGTATTTGAGGTCTTCGGGCTCACGCCCCATGTAGGTGGGCACGTTGTTCAGGATGGGTTTCTGGCCCAGGTAGAACTCGATCATCTTGGGCACGTAGGGGTAGATCGACTTGTCGTCGGCCACGCCGGTGCCCACCGCGTTGCAGATCGCCACGTTGCCGCTGCGGTACACGCCGAGCAAGCCTTCGCAGCCCAGCGTGGACGTGGGGCGGAACACGGAGGGGTCGAGGAAGTCGTCGTCCACGCGGCGGTAGATCACGTCCACCCGCTTGGGGCCGCGCGTGGTGCGCATGTAGACGAAGTTGTCCTTCACGAACAGGTCCTGCCCTTCCACCAACTCGATGCCCATCTGCTGCGCGAGGAAGGCATGTTCGAAGTAGGCGCTGTTGTACATGCCGGGCGTGAGCACCACCACGGTGGGCTCGGCCGTGGTGGCCGGGCTCACGGCACGCAGGGTCTCGAGCAGCAGGTCGGGGTAGTGGGCCACCGGGGCCACGCGGTTCTCGCCGAAGAGCTCGGGGAACAGCCGCATCATCATCTTGCGGTCTTCGAGCATGTAGCTCACGCCGCTGGGCACGCGCAGGTTGTCTTCCAGCACGTAGTACTCGCCCACGCCCTCGGTGTTGGGCGCGCGCACGATGTCGATGCCGGCGATGTGCGAATAGATCTGGTGCGGCACGTCCACGCCCATCATCTCGGGGCGGAACTGCGCGTTCTGGAAGATCTGGTCGGCCGGCACGATGCCGGCCTTGATGATTTCCTGGCCGTGGTAGACGTCGTGGATGAAGCGGTTGAGCGCCGTCACGCGCTGCACCAGGCCCTCTTCCATGCTGCGCCACTCATCGGCGGGAATGATGCGGGGAATCAGGTCGAAGGGGATGAGGCGCTCGGTGCCGGAGCCGTCCTCGTCCTTGGCGCCGTACACCGCGAAGGTGATGCCGACCCGGCGGAAGATCATTTCCGCCTCCTCGCGCCGCGAAGCCATCACCTCTTCGGGCTGCTGGGCCAACCAGCGCGCGTAGTTCTGATAATGGGCCCGGACCTCGCTGGGCGAGGCATTCATTTCGTCGAACATGGGTCTGCTCATGGGCTTTTTCTCCTGAACACAGCATAGCAAGGACCGGGCCAGGGTTTGCGAGCATGGGCCATTTCAACCGGGGTGGTGCCAATACCGGCGATGGATCTCGCGCTGGCACGCCACGGCGTCAGGCTGGCTGCTTTTCCAGGTGGCGGCGCCGCAAGTCGGTGAATTCACCCAAGGGATGCCGCGCTGGCGGTAGCGCTCCAGCACGGCTTCGGCGGGATGGCCGAAGCGGTTGCGGTAGCCCGATTGCACGATCACCCAGCGTGGCCGGAGGGTATTGAGCAGCACCGGGCTGCTGGACGTCTGGCTGCCGTGGTGCGGGGCCAGCATGACGGTGGCGCGCAGTTCGGGCCGGGCCAGCGCCAGCCGCACCTCCTGCGCGGCGTCGATATCGCCGCCGAGCCAGGCGCTGTGGCGGCCGTTGGAGACGCGCAGCACGCACGACATGGCGTTGCTGGACAGGCGTGCCGCACCGTCCTCGCCGTAGTGCGCGGGCTGGGGGTGCAATATCTCGAAGTCCACGCCGTCCCAGTGCCAGCGCCGGCCGGCGATGCAGCGCCGAAAGGGATCGGGGTCGAAGGACGACAGCCACCCAGCCTGCGGCTGCGCCGCCTGCACCGAGGCCGCGCCGCCGGCGTGGTCGCTGTCGCGGTGGCTCACCACCACCGCGTCCAGCGTTTCACCCAGCGCGCGCAGCAGCGGCAGCACCACGCGGTCGCCGGCATCGGCGGCGTCGGTTTGCGGGCCGTAGCGCGGGCCGGTGTCGTAGAGCAGGCTGTGGCTTGCGGTGCGCAGCAGCACCGCGCTGCCCTGCCCCACGTCCAGCGCGAGCAGCTCGAATTCACCTGGCGCCGGGCGCGGCGGTGTGTACAACAACGCCGGCCACACCAGCAGGAGCCCGGCCAGCCGCAGCGTCCACGGCAGGCGCAGCACCAGCAGCACACCCCCCACCACCGCCGCCAGCGCGAATGGCGCCGGTGCCACCGGCCGGAAGATGGCCGCCCATGGCCACTGCGCCAGCCAGGCCAGCCCCAACGCCATGGCCTGCACCGCCCAGGCCGCCGCGTCCCACAGCGGCGGCAGCAGCACGCCGAGCATGGCCAGCGGCGTGATCCACAGGGTCACCAGCGGAATGGCCACCAGGTTGGCCAGCAGACCCACCAGCGAGAACTGGCCGAAGAGCAGCAGCGTGAGCGGTGCCAGCGCCACGGTGACGATGCCCTGCTCGCGCACCAGCGACACCAGGGCCCGCAGCGCGCGGCGCGGCGCACCCAGCGACACCTGAGCGCGCCAGCGGCCACCGGGATCCGTGGCGAACAGGATGCCGACCGCCACGAAGCTGAGCCAGAAGCCCGGCTGCAACAGGGCCCAGGGGTCCAGCGCCAGCACCGCCACCATGGCCAGCAGCCACACCACCGGCCAGGGCCAGCGCCGCACCCCCAGGCGCAAGACCACCACCACCGCCAGCATGATCAGCGTGCGCTGCGAAGGCACGCCCCAGCCCGAGAACAGCGCATAAGCCGCCGCCAGCGCCACGCCACCCACGCCGGCGGCCACCGGCGTGGGCACGGCGTACAAGGCCGCTGGCCACACCTGCGCCAAGCGTCGCCACGCGACGGCCACCAGCACCGTGGCGAGCCAGGCGAACATGGTCACGTGCAGGCCCGAGATGCTCATGAGGTGCGCCACGCCGGTGGTGCGGAACAGGTCCCAGTCGGCGCGGTCGATGGCCGACTGCTCGCCCACCACCAGCGCGGCGATCACGCCGGCGCTGCGGGGATCGTCGGCCAGGCGGGCGTCGATGCGCTCGCCCAGCGCCTGGCGTGCGGCATCCAGCGAATGCCAGGGGCTGCCCTCCAGCTTCTGCGGCGCGGGCTCGCGCAGGCCGCTGCGCACGTAGCCGGTGGCCTGGATGCCCCGTTCCCAAAGCCAGAGCTCGCGGTCGAAGCCATGCGGGTTGGCGTGGCCGTGCGGGCTGCGCAGGCGCGCGGTGAAGCGCCAGCGTTCGCCCGCGCGCAGACCCGGACTGCCCGCCGCGAGCGACCAGCCGCCCTCGCCCGCCGCGTCCACACCGCCATACCAGCTCAGTTGCAGGCGGGTCGGCACGCGCACCGGCTCGCCGCGCAGCCGGGCGGCCTCGACCGCGAATTCAAAACGTTCACCCTGTGCGCTGCGCTGCGGCAGCGAATCGATGCGGCCCGTGAGTTCGATGTCGTGGCCCTGCAGCGCCGGATCGAGCGCACCGGCCGCCAGGTACGCCGCGCGGGCCCCGGTGAGGCCGAAGCCGGCCAGCACACCCGCCAGCAGGCCGATGGCCAGGCCCCAGCGCCAGCCGGGGTACCACGCCCGGGCCAGCGTGAGCAGGAGCAGCGAAAGCCCCAACGCCACGCCATAGAGGCCAAGGGCATGGAGTTCGGCCTGCTGCAGCTGCAGCGCCACCCCGAACACCCCACCCAGCAAGGTTACCGCCTGACCCGCGCCCCGGCGGCCGTTGTCCGGCCTGTCATTCTTCTTTGGCGCGAGACTTGCTAGGATGCCTGCAAGCCGCGCCGGCAATGCCTTTGCCGGCAGACCCATCGTCTTTTTGTCTCTCCCTGTCGAAAGCTTCGCATGGCCATCCACGTTGCCCTGAGCCACATCACGCATTATCGGTACGACCGTCCGGTCAAACTGGGGCCTCAAGTGGTTCGTCTGCGTCCTGCGCCGCACAGCCGCACGAAAGTGCTCTCGTATTCGCAGCGCATCGAGCCCGGCGTCCACTTCATCAACTGGCAGCAGGACCCGTTTGCCAACTACCAGGCGCGCCTGGTGTTCCCCGAGCCCACCACCGAATTCAAGGTCACGATCGACCTGGTGGTGGAAATGGCGGTCTACAACCCGTTCGATTTCTTCCTGGAGCCGTCGGCGGAGAACTTCCCGTTCGCCTACGACGCCGCGCAAAAGCAGGAGCTGGCGCCCTATCTGGCCACCGCGCCCATGACGCCTCTGCTCAAGGCCTACGTGGACGCGGTGGACCGCAGCGAACGCCGCACCATCGACTTCCTGGTCGACATCAACCAGCGGCTGCAGCGCGACATTGCCTACACCATTCGTATGGAGCCGGGCGTGCAGGCACCGGAAGAGACGCTGAAGATCAAGAGCGGTTCCTGCCGCGACAGCGGCTGGCTGCTGGTGCAGATCTTGCGCCACATGGGCCTGGCGGCGCGCTTCGTCTCCGGCTATCTGATCCAGCTCACGTCCGACGTGAAGTCGGTCGACGGCCCGAACGGCCCTGAAAAGGACTTCACCGACCTGCACGCCTGGTGCGAGGTGTTCCTGCCGGGCGCTGGCTGGATCGGGCTGGACCCGACCTCCGGCCTGCTGGCCGGTGAAGGCCACGTGCCGCTGGCGTGCACACCGCAGCCCTCGAGTGCCGCACCGGTGGAAGGCGCGGTGGACAAATGCGAGGTGACCTTCAGCCACCACATGGGCGTGACGCGCATCTACGAATCGCCGCGCGTGACCCTGCCCTACACCGACGACCAGTGGGCCGGCGTGCTGGCGCTGGGCGAGAAGGTGGATGCCGATCTGGTCAGGAACGACGTGCGGCTGACCATGGGCGGCGAGCCCACCTACGTGGCCACGGCCGACCGCGACGCCGCCGAGTGGAACACCGATGCGCTCGGCCCCACCAAGCGCGGCTACGCCACCGAGCTGCTCGGGCGCCTGCGCGAGCAGTACGGCGCCGGCGGCTTCGTGCACATGGGCCAGGGCAAGTGGTACCCGGGCGAGCAGCTGCCGCGCTGGGCGCTCTCGATGTTCTGGCGCGCCGATGGCGAGACCATCTGGCAGAACCCCGCCCTGCTCGCCGACGAGCGCGACGAGGCCCACTACACCGCCGACGATGCGCGCCGCTTCACGCAGGCGCTGGCCCGCAAGCTCGGCCTGTCCACGCAGTACATCACCCCCGGCTTCGAAGACACCTGGTACTACCTCTGGCGCGAGCGCCGCCTGCCGGTGAACGTGGACCCGTTCGACAGCAAGCTCGACGACGAGCTGGAGCGCGCGCGCCTGCGGCGGGTGTTCACCCAGGGCCTGGAGGCCACCGTGGGCTACGTGCTGCCGCTGCAGGCCTCTGGCCCGAGCGGTGCGCTCTCCAGCAACGGCAAGGCCGGGTACCCGCGCATCTCGGGCACCGTGTGGTCCACCGGGCCCTGGTTCTTCCGCGACGAACGCATGTACCTGATTCCCGGCGACTCGCCCATGGGCTACCGGCTGCCGCTGGACTCGCTGCCCTGGGTCTCGGCGGGCGACTACCCGTACCACATCGAGCAGGATCCGCATTCCGCGCGCGACCCGTTGCCACGCGGCGCGGCGGTGAAGCACCAGGTGTCGCCCTACCAGGTCGGTGGCGGCTTCGCCGAAGGGGGCACGGTGTCGCTGCAGGGCAGGGACTTCGACCCCGATGCCGAAACCGTGGAAGGCCTGCGCCCGGGGCAGCCCGGGCCAGGCTCGGCACCGGCGCAAGCGCTGTCCTCGCGCTTTCCGCAGCGCGCCGAATCGGCCGCGTGGCTCACCCGCACCGCGTTGTGCGTGGAGGCGCGCGACCCGCACCGCGCCAACGGTCCCAAGGCCGAGAAGGCCGGCGGCGGCAAGAGCCATCACCTCTACATCTTCATGCCGCCCATGGCCTTGCTGGAGGACTACCTGGACCTGCTCGCCGCCGTGGAAGCCACGGCAGAGAAGCTGGGCATGAGCATTGTGCTGGAGGGTTACCCGCCACCGCGTGATCCGCGCCTGAAGATGCTGCAGGTCACGCCCGACCCCGGCGTGATCGAGGTCAACATCCACCCCGCGCACAACTGGGGCGAACTGGTGGAGCACACCGAGTTCCTGTACGAAGCGGCACACCAGACGCGCCTGTGCGCCGAGAAGTTCATGACCGACGGGCGCCACACCGGCACCGGTGGCGGCAACCACTTCGTGCTGGGCGGCGCCACGCCGGCGGACTCGCCCTTCCTGCGCAAGCCCGAGCTGCTGGGCAGCCTGCTGGCCTACTGGCACAACCACCCCTCGCTGTCGTACCTTTTCAGCGGCCTTTTCATCGGCCCGACCAGCCAGGCCCCGCGCGTGGACGAGGCGCGCAACGACCAGCTGTACGAACTGGAGATCGCGCTGGCGCAGATCGAGAAGAACCGCGAGACCCATGGCGAGGAGATGCCGCCCTGGACGGTGGACCGCACGCTGCGCAACATCCTGATCGATGTCACCGGCAACACCCACCGCAGCGAGTTCTGCATCGACAAGCTGTACTCGCCCGACTCGCCCACCGGCCGCCTGGGCCTGCTGGAACTGCGCGCCTTCGAGATGCCGCCACACGCACGCATGAGCATCGCGCAGCAATTGCTGTTGCGCGCCATGATCGCGCGCTTCTGGAAGCAGCCCTGGAACGGCCGCCTGACCCGCTGGGGCACCGAACTGCACGACCGCTACCTGCTGCCGACCTTCGTGCGCATGGACTTCGAGGACGTGCTCGCCGACATGGCCGACATCGGCTACCACTTCGACATGGCCTGGTTCGAGCCGCACTTCGAGTTCCGTTTCCCGCTGGTGGGCGAGGTCGCCGCGCGCGGCATCGAACTCACCATCCGCAGCGCGCTGGAACCCTGGCACGTGATGGGCGAGGAAGGCGCGATCGGCGGCACGGTGCGCTATGTGGATTCGTCGCTCGAACGCGTGGAGGTGCGTGTGAGCGGCTTCAACGACAGCCGCCACGTGATCACCTGCAACGGCCGCGCGATTCCGCTGCAGAGCACAGGCACCGTGGGCGAATACGTCGCAGGCGTGCGCTACAAGGCCTGGAGCCCGCCTTCGGCGCTGCACCCGTCGATTCCCGCGCACGCGCCGCTGACGTTCGACGTCGTCGACACCTGGCTCAAGCGCTCCATGGGCGGCTGCCAGTACCACGTCGCCCACCCGGGCGGGCGCAACTACGACACCTTCCCCATCAACGCCTACGAGGCGGAAAGCCGCCGGCTGTCGCGCTTCTTCCAGATGGGCCATACGCCGGGTCGGATGGACGTGGCACCCGCCCAGCCCAGCCGGGAGTTCCCGTTCACGCTCGACCTGCGGACCTGACAACCGGCTCGATCCGGGAAAACACTGTTTGAAGGATGCAACACAACGATCCACGCCCCGCAGACCCACCGATACCCCGGCGGGCATACTCTGGGGCCGTGAATCCCGAATCCACCGAATCCCTTTTTTCCCAGCTGCGCCCGGACACGCCCGGTGAGTGGGCACTTTCCCTGTCCGTGCCGGCCGACCCCGGCCACCGGGACGAGCTGCGCGCCGGCGGCAACCCGGAAGCTGCGCAGCTGGCGCCCACCTGGGCCAGCTTCTTCGAGCACATCGGCACCGACGGCTTCGCCGACCTGAACCGCCGCGCCGACAACCTGGAGCGGCAGATCCGCGACAACGGCGTGACCTACAACGTCTACGCCGACGCCTCCACCGGGCTGGAACGCCCCTGGTCGCTGGACCTTTTCCCCAAGCTCATCGGCCCGCAGGACTGGGCCCAGATCGAGACCGGCGTGCTGCAGCGCACGCGCCTGCTCAACGCCATGATGGCCGACCTGTACGGCGAGCGCGAACTGCTCAAGCGAGCGCTGCTGCCAGCGGCGCTGGTGCAGGGCCATCCCGGCTACCTGCGTGCCATGCAGGGTGTGCGCCCGCCGGGCGACACCTGGCTGCACATCGTGGGCTTCGACCTGGCGCAAGGCCCGGACGGCCAGTGGTGGGTGGTGGGCCAGCGCACGCAGGCACCTTCCGGCCTGGGGTATCTGCTGGAGAACCGCATCGCGATCTCGCGCCAGTTTCCCAAGGCCTTCGCCGGCATGAAGGTGCAGCGCCTGGCCGCCAGCTACCGCGCGCTCATGGACGGCATCAAGCGCATGGCGCCCGAAGGCGAGAACGCGCGCATCGCGCTGCTCACGCCGGGCCCTTACAACGAAACCTATTTCGAGCACGCCTACCTGGCGCGCTACCTCGGCCTCACGCTGGTGGAAGGCAACGACCTCACCGTGCGCGACCAGCGCCTGTTCCTGAAGACGCTCAGCGGCCTGGAGCCGGTGCACGCGCTCATCAAGCGCCTGGACGACGAATGGCTGGACCCGCTGGAGTTGCGCTCTGATTCGCGTCTGGGCGTGCCTGGCCTGCTGCAGGTGCTGCGCGCGGGCAACCTGCTGCTGGCCAACGCGCCCGGCTCGGCACCGCTGGAGTCGAGCGCGCTGCTGGGTTTCATGCCCGCCATCTGCCGCCACCTGCTCGGCGAAGACCTGAGCATGCCCTCGCTGGACACCTGGTGGTGCGGCGAGGACGCGGCGCTGCGCGAGGTGCTGCCGCTGCTCAAGGACAGCGTGATCAAGCCCACCTACCCCCGCTCGGAACTGGAAACCGTGATGGGGCAGAGCCTGGGCGAGCGCCAGCTGGACGAGTGGTCTGGCCGCATGGCGCGCCATCCCGACAACTACACGGTGCAGTCCTGGCTGCCCTTGTCGCAGACGCCCACCTGGTCGGGTGAGCGGCTGATCCCGCGCTCGGCCATGCTGCGTGTGTTTGCGCTGGCCAACGGACCCGGATCGTGGTGCGTGCTGCCGGGTGGCCTGGTGCGGCTGGCGCCGCGCGGCGAACTCATCGCGGCCATGCAGCGCGGCGGCAGCAGCGCGGACTGCTGGGTCGTCACGCAAGGCGCGGTCGATCACACCAGCCTGCTGCAGACGGCACCGAGCACGCTGTCGATGGCCCTGCAGAAACAGCCGGTGACGAGCCGTGCCGCCGAGAACCTGTTCTGGCTCGGCCGCTACACCGAGCGGGCCGAGAACAGCATCCGTCTGGCGCAGATCGCGCTCGCGCACCTGGGGGGCGAGGAACCGAGCTCGCGCCCGCTCATGGCCTGGCTGTCCGACACGGCGCGCGAGAACGCGCTGGTGCTGCCCGACGTGCCCGCGGCCACGCTCTCGCCGCGCGTATTCGCGCGCAGCCTGATCGCCTCGCTCTCGCCCGAGCCCGACACACCCATGGAATTGCAGGCCTTGAGCGTGGGCTTCAACCTGCGCGCGCTCAAGCTGTCGGCCTCGCAGGTGCGCGAGCGGCTCTCGCAGGAGCACTGGAACCTCATCGAGCGCGTGGAGGCCGTCTTTGCGCAGGACTGCGCCGCGCTCTCCACCGAAGCCGAGTACGCCACCGCCGAAGCCTTGACGGCGCTGCAGAAGGCGAGCGAACTGCTGGCGGCCATCACCGGCTCGCAGACCGACCGCATGGTGCGCGACGACGGCTGGCGCCTGCTCTCCATGGGCCGCCACATCGAGCGCCTGATCACGCTGGCGCGGGCGCTGTCGCTCGCGCTCGAACACGGCTGCGTGCACGACCCGGCCGGCTTCGAGGCCGTGGTCGCGCTGTTCGACAGCACCATCACCTTCCACGCGCAGTACCAGCAGCGGCGCGACATGGTGGCGCTGATCGACCTGCTGGTGATGGACCGCGACAACCCGCGTTCGCTGGCCTGGGTGGTGCAGACGCTGCGCTCGCGCCTGGCCAAGCTGTCCAACAGCGCCACACCCCAGGACGCGGTGCTCGCGCGCAGCCTGCCCAACTCCGACACCTGGGTGCTCCCCGACCTCAGCAACTGGCAGCGCAGCCCCGACGGCCTGCGCACATGGAGCGACCTCGCGACCCTGCTGGAGGAATGCGAGGTCGCGGCGGGGGATTTGTCGAATGAACTGACGCGCCTGCATTTCAGCCACGCCGACCAGCGCAACCAATCTTTGGGAGCCTGAGAGCATGAGCCCCCACGCTCCGCACTTCGTGTCGTCGCTGCCCCCCAAGGGGGTGCAGGCCCGCCTTGGGGCGGCCCGGCGGAGGGCCTGAGATGCTCCTGCGCATCGTCCACCGCACGCGCTACCGCTACCACGCCGCCATCGACCTGGCGCAGCACATGGTGCACCTGCGCCCGGTGGACACGCCGACCCAGCAGGTGCTGCAGCACGAGCTGCGCATCGACCCCGAACCCGCCGCGCGCAGCGACACCAACGACGTGTTCGGCAACCAGCGCACGTTCTTTTCGCTGCAGGCCCACCACGCCGTGCTGACGGTGGAGGCCGACAGCCTGGTGAGCACGCACGCCCCCGAGGCCTTGCCGCTGGGGCAACCCTGGCGCGGCATGAGCTGGGAACGGGTGCGCGAGCATTTCCGCTACCGCGCGAAGGCCCCCTTCGACCCGGCGAGCGAGTTCCTGTTTCCTTCGCCCTACGCACCGCGCGACGACCGGTTCCTGGATTTCGCGCGCACCGTCGTCAAGCCGGGCCTGCCCGCGCTGGAAGCCACGCGCGCGCTGATGGAACACATCCACACCGAGCTGGCCTACGAGACCGACAGCACCGAGGTGAACACGCCGGCGCTCGATGCCCTGGCCCAGCGCAAGGGCGTGTGCCAGGACTTTGCGCACATCATGCTTGGCTGTTTGCGCAGCATGGGCCTGCCGGCGCGTTACGTCAGCGGCTACCTGCTCACGCGCCCGCCGCCCGGCCGGCCCCGCCTCATTGGCGCAGACGCCTCGCACGCCTGGATCTCGGTGTACGTCCCACTCACGGCCGAGGGCAAGGACGACAGCGCCGTCGCCGGAGCGTGGTTCGACTTCGACCCCACCAACAACCGATGCGGCTGGGGCAGCCCGGGCGAGGACTACGTGACGCTGGCCACCGGGCGCGACTTCGGCGACATCTCGCCCATGCGCGGCGTGATCCAGAGCGGGGCGGGGCACACGCTGTCGGTCGCGGTCACGGTGGCGCCCCCCGATGAACTGGCCGAGCTCGACTCCGTCGCGCCCGCCTGAGGCCGGCAGCGCGCCGATAGAATGGCCCGCTCATTCCTCAGGAGTCCCCCATGTCCGTTCTCGCACAGCTCAAAAGCCTCGGCATCACCCTGCCACCCGTCTCCGTGCCCGCCGCCGCCTACGTGCCTTTCGTGCAGACCGGCAACCTGATCTTTCTCAGCGGCCACATCGCCAAGCAGGACGGCAAGGCCTGGGTCGGCCAGCTTGGCCTGACCATGACCACCGACGAAGGCAAGGCCGCCGCGCGCGCCGTGGCCATCGACCTCATGGGCACGCTGTCGGCCGCCTGCCTCGCCGCCGGCAAGACGCTGGACGACGTCAAGCGCATCGTGAAGGTGCTCAGCCTCGTGAACTCCACCGCCACCTACACCGAGCAGCACCTGGTCACCAACGGCTGCAGTGAACTCATCGGCCAGGTCTTCGGTCCGGCGGGCGCGCACGCGCGCAGCGCCTTCGGCGTGGCGCAGTTGCCGATGGGGGCTTGTGTGGAAATCGAGCTCATCGCGGAACTGGATTGATCTGAGGATTTAAGCGTCAAATTTGACATGATTTTTGGCATCGAATAAGATGCCAATCCTTTGATCAAGCCCGAACACCCATGGACACCATCCTGAGCAATCGCAGTGTCAGCGTCACCGAGCTCAAGCGCGACTACGCGAACATTCTCAAGGCCGCCGATGACCAACCCGTGGCCGTCTTGAATCACAACCGACCGGAAGCCTACCTGCTGCCAGCAGCGCACTACGAACGTCTGCTCGCCTACCTGGAAGACTTGGAGGACGCCCAGCTGGCGCATGAACGTGCCGATGGCCCGTTTGTCGAACTGGGCTTGAATGACCTTTAAGTTGCGCTTTCATGAGTTGGCGTTGGCCGAGTGGCGAAAGCTGGACGGAAGCATCCGGGAGCCGCTCAAGAGGAAGTTGGCGGAACGGCTCGAACAGCCTCGTGTGACTTCTGCGGCGCTCTCCGGTATGCCCGACTGCTACAAGATCAAGCTGCGGCAAGCGGGCTATCGATTGATCTACAGGGTCGACGAAAAAGTCATCTTCGTCACCGTGCTCGCTGTGGGTCGTCGAGATCGCGACGAGGCCTACAAGAAGGCTCACCAGCGCCTGATCTGAATTCCGGCAGGCTCACCGAGCACCACTTCGCCCGGGCTTTTTCCGCTCCGCAGCACGCCGGACCTGGCGGCTCTGGGTGGCTTGTTGAATCGCCTGCTCCTTCGCCGCGCGGCGGCGCGCGAAATGGCGCACGGCATACCGCGCAACGCCAAAGGACAGCGCCGCGAGCACCGCCGCGATCACCACACCCGTCCATTCACCGTTGTCCATGTTCAGTTCTCTTGAGCAAGGAAGACCTCGAAACGCGCCAGTTCTTCGTCGAGCGCACGCCGGAAGCCCGCATCGCGCGGGCGCGTGGCCACAAACCCCAACTGGTGCCTGAGCTGGCCGCGCTCCATGCGCAGGTTGGCCCAGCCCACCATCTGTTCGCCCCACAGCACGGGCAACGCATAGTGGCCCATGGTGCGCTGGGGCGCCGGCACATAGGCCTCGAAGCGGTAGGCCCAGCCCCACAGCATCTCGAAACGCCGCCGATCCCACACCACGGGATCGAAGGGCGCGAGCAGCCGCACGCCCTCGCCAGGCTGGTAGCGGCGCGAAGCCGGGTTTTCGTCCGGGGGCCAGAACCAAGTGACGCCGTCGACCACCGCATGGCCATACCGTTCGCGGGCTGCCTTCACCACCGCACGTGTCTCCACCGACAGATGGGGCGCTCCGTACCGCAGCAAGGTCACCAGGTACCCGAGGCTGGGCGAAGGAATGGGTGCGTAGAGCGCCACGATGGCATCGACCAGCGCCTCGGCCCGCGCCC
>VFQQ010003987.1_pt1 | contig 13549 bp, 12 predicted proteins | sample 3512341 | NCBI WGS metagenome assembly VFQQ01 (sample SAMN10412373, study PRJNA504923) | tailings metagenome | isolation source: Relicate 2 Philex TSF1 revegetated site | place: Philippines: Tuba, Benguet | collected 2017-08-29 | reverse complement strand
GTAAACTTGGGAAGTTTGTGTGTGAGCTTGCTAAAACTTCCCAAGTTTTGAAATCGTTCTTGTAGTAAACTGGGGAAGTTTGTGTGTGAGCTTGTTAAAACTTCCCAAGTTTTGAAATCGTTTTTGTGGTAAACTTGGGAAGTTTGTGTGTGAGCTTGCTAAAACTTCCCAAGTTTTGAAATCGTTCTTGTGTTAAACTTGGGAAGTTTGTGTGTGAGCTTGTTAAAACTTCCCAAGTTTTGAAGTCGTTCTTGTAGTAAACTTGGGAAGTTTAGACGCTACTCTTGAGGAGAAAATTAGTTGATGGGTCTCAACAGACGATTCCAACGGATTTTATGCAAAAATGACTTTGGATTGGGGTCAATAGACATCCACGTAAAAATAGCTTTACCTACGATATGGTCTTCGGGCACAAACCCCCAAAAGCGCGAATCGGCTGATTCGTAGCGATTGTCGCCCATCATAAAATAATAGTCTTGTTTGAAAGTGTAGCTATTGATAGGTTTGCCGTCAATGCTGATTTTACCATTGGCGATGATTACTTTTTCGGTATCATTATGGTCAAAGTATTTGATGGCGTTACCGTATTTAGCCACGTTGGCCGAATCTAGCTGAATCGTCCAGCCTTTTTTGGGTACTTGAAGTGGCCCCCAAAACTCCTGATTTTGTTTTATCGCCGCCGGGAAAATACCCATTTCGGGGCTTGACGCTGCAGAAGCGTATCTTGTTACTTGAGCGATATTTTTTACAAAATCATGTTTTTTAAGACTTTCTACAATTTCGGGAGTAGTGCGAATTTGGTACAAAAACAAATTCGGTTTTGAAGAATCCGCCGGGTAAGCACCGTGGTCTTGGATGTCTTCATTTTCAAAAAAGCGGTCATCAAGAGCGTCAGAAGATTCTAAACGATAATAAAATTCGGAAAAAGGTGGAACAACCCCCGGTTGACCGTTTACGTATACAACCGCATTTTTGATTTCTATCACATCGCCACTGACACCGATACACCGTTTGATGAAGTTGTTACGCAAATCCACTGGAAAATGCTTGTAGCCTCCGTCACCTCTTATCACATCTTCAAAAGGCTCATCGGGGTCGCCCGGATAATTGAAGACCACTACATCGTTGCGTTTGACATCAGTAAAGCCCGGTAAGCGGTACATCGGAAGCTGAATCAAGGTCGAAAAAGACGGGATACGTGTTCCCCAAATAGTCTGATGCGTAAGCGGTACTTGCAAGGGCGTCACGGGAGTACGCGCACCGTAGTGAAGATTACTGACAAAAATAAAATCTCCCACCAGCAAGGTCTTCTCCATCGACGAAGAAGGAATAACATAGGGCGTAAAAAACAACCAACGAATAAAGGTGGCTGCCACTACGGCAAAAACAATAGAGTCTATCCACTCTCTAAAAGCAGATTTCTTTTTTTTGGGAGGCGGCGCAGTGGCGGAGGGCGTTGGGTTCATAGTAAGTAAGGTAACTTTAGGCTACTGTAACTTATCGGTGAGCATTAAGACCTACCAAAGTTTTCAAAACTTGGCAGGTCTTGCAGAGATAGCTAATTAGCCTTTATAGAAAATCCATTTAGATAATTCTTTGTAATTGACTTTTTTGCCGTACATCAAAATGCCTACTCGGTAAATGCGCGCAGCCAACCATGTAGTACCGACAAAACCCAGTACAAGCAGCACCATAGAAAGGGCAATTTCCCAAGCAGGTACTCCAAAAGGAATACGTGCCATCATCACCACGGGTGAGGTAAATGGAATCATCGAAGTCCAAAAAGCCAACGACCCGTCGGGTTGATTGATAGCCAACTGCGCAAAAAAGATAGCGGCAATGATAGGCAGCATAATCGGAAACGTAAATTGTCCCGCTTCTTGTTGGTTTTCGACCGAGGCCCCTATAGCGGCATAAAGCGAACTATAAAGCAAATACCCTCCTAAGAAATAGAATAGAAAACAAACGAAGATTTGAACAAGCGGTAACGACTGCGCTGAAGCAGAAAAATCATTGATAGTTTTGAGCGTGTTACTTTGACTTTTCTCAATTTCCTTTTTGAGTTCAGGGTCGGCTTGGGCAGTTTGCTGATTCAAGACCTCCTCGGTAGCAGTAAATCGATTAAAACCAAAGAGCGTTTGGGTAGCGCTTGTGACGCCAAACGTCAAGACTCCCCAAAGCAAAAACTGCGTAAGTCCCACTGCGGCGACGCCCAAGATTTTGCCCATCATCAAGTGAAAAGGCTTTACTGATGAGATAATAACCTCAATAATACGGTTTGATTTTTCTTCCATTACACCCTGCATCACTCCCGCGCCATAAATCAGAATAAAAATATAGAGCAAAAAGGCGGCTGCATAGCCCGCTACATAAGCAGCCATGGTACTGCTAGTGCGGGTTTTGCCTTCATCATCGAGGTTGAAGGTTTGGGCATCTACGTTTTGGTTAGCTTCTTCGATTACTTGCTGCGTGATTCCCGCCTTCGATAGTTTGATGTTGCGAAGTTCCTGCTGTACAATCTTTTCGATGCGTCCTTGGAGCATAGGGCCGATGTTTTTTTCGGAATAAATCTGTAGTCCCTTAGGTTGCTCCATGATATTGGCAGGAATAAAAACAAGCAGGTTGCCTTCTTTTCCCTTGAGTTTTTTCTGCGCCTCGCTGATAGGCTGATTGATAAATTCAAAAGTGGTGTTTTTATCACTCTTAAATTTGTCTTTAAACAATCCACTTTGGTCAATCACTTGGATGGTTTTGCGCTCGTTTTTGAATGAACCTACGGCAGCCCATACAATGATACCATAAAACGCTGCAATGAGAATAGGAGTCAGGAAAGTCATGATAATAAATGACTTCTTGCGTACTCGTACCAGATACTCACGTTTGAGAACAAGGAATATATTTTTCATAATTTGTAGTCGTGATGGTTGATAATTAACTTCTTGGTTTAGCAAATGCGTTCGATGATTTTCACTTAAGAAAAGCTGCTGATTTCATCGGGGATTTCGCCACCTACGGCCTTGATAAATATCTGATTGAAAGAAGGAATATTTTCGTGGAATGAAACCAATTCTACTTGACTAATCAGATTTCCGATGAGTTGATTGACGGAAGCATCACCCACCAATCGGATGTTGACTTGATTGAGATTGTTTTCAATGTTTTTTTGAGAAATAATCTCAAAATCAGCTGGTAAGCTTTCTATACTGCCTTGATAACTTACGGCGTAGCTATTTTCTTTAAACTGATTTTTGATTTCACTCTTGCTCCCGTTAAGAATCACTTTGGATTTGTTGATAAGAGCGATATGGTCACAAAGCTCTTCGACCGATTCCATCCGGTGGGTCGAAAATATAATGGTAGTACCACGGTCGCGAAGCTCCAAGATTTCGTCTTTGATGAGGTTGGCATTGATAGGGTCGAAGCCCGAAAAGGGTTCATCCAAGATAATGAGTTTGGGTTCGTGCATGACCGTAGCCACAAACTGAATCTTCTGCTGCATTCCTTTTGAAAGGTCTTCGATGCTTTTGTTCCACCATGTTTTGATGTCAAATTTTTTGAACCAAATCTTGAGTTTTTCCATGGCTTGTTTTTCCGAAAGTCCTTTTAGCTGAGCTAAATACAAAAGCTGTTCGCCTACTTTCATTTTTTTATACAAGCCTCGTTCTTCGGGCAGATAGCCTATATCTTCGATATGGTCAGGTTTGAGGCGTTGGCCATCGAGAAGTACATAGCCTTCGTCGGGAGCAGTAATCTGCGTAATGATACGGATGAGGGATGTTTTTCCGGCGCCGTTGGGCCCCAGTAAACCAAAAATACTGCCTTTCGGAACACTCACGCTCACGTTGTCGAGGGCGCGATGCGTGGCATACTGTTTTACGATGTTGTGAGCTTCGAGAATATTGGACATATGGCTTAAGGTTAAGAAGATAAAAGAGAACAAACAGCTCTCTGTGATGGTATTTCGTAGTCAATGAGTGTAAACTAGGATGGGAAAATACAGCCTTCGTGGCTACAGTTTCAAGTGATTGAGGATAATTGGAGTTTTTGACGGGTTAAGCGGTAAGGCTAGGGGCTTTAATGAAAAGGGATATTTTGATGTAATGGGAGCAACAAACGATAAATAAAAAAAACTTGCAGTCAGGAGGTTAGCTTTTGCTTTGCGGTATCTTTGATGCGTAACTCATTCACAAAAAACCTCAACTACATGAAAAAACTCTTCAAAATCGTCGGTATCGTTTTAGGTATCGGTATTGTTGGCCTTTTGGGCGCTATGGCGTATGTTAAATTGGCCCTTCCTAATGTGGGCGATGCGCCTGATATGAAAGTCGAGCTCACTCCTGAGCGTATCAAAAGAGGAGACTATCTAGCCAATCACGTCAATGTTTGTATGGATTGCCACAGTACGCGAGATTATACTTTGTTTTCGGCGCCATTGGTACCCGGTACCCTCGGCAAGGGTGGCGAGCTGTTTGATCAAAGGGCTGGCTTTCCGGGAGCATTCACTTCCAAAAATATCACTCCTTATGGCATTGGCGATTGGACTGATGGCGAAATTTACCGCGCCATCACGACGGGTGTTAGTCGCGACGGTCACGCTTTTTTTCCAGTGATGCCTTATCCTTATTATGGGAGTATGGACGAAGAAGATGCCAAAAGTATCATTGCTTATCTTCGTACCCTAAAACCTATCGAAAACAAGCCTGCTGAATCGAAAGCTGATTTTCCGTTTAATTTTATTCTGAATACCATTCCTAAAAAAGCCCAGCCTACCAAGCGTCCTGCTGATACTAATGTACTAGCTTCGGGCAAGTATTTGGTCAATATCGCAGGCTGTGTGGAATGTCATACACAAGCCGATAAAGGACAAATTATCGCTGAGAAAATGTTTGCGGGCGGGCGTGAGTTTGCCCTTCCCAACGGTACCCTGATTACGCCCAATATCACCCCTGATAAAGAAACAGGAATCGGAAATTGGACCAAGGATGCTTTTGTGGCGCGTTTTAAGGCTTTTTCGGATAGCACTTATACTCCTCACAAGGTAGGGCCTAAAGAAATGCAAACGCTCATGCCTTGGATGATGTATGCTGGCATGACGGAGCAAGATTTAGGGGCTATTTATACTTATTTGATGTCGTTGAAGCCTATCAAAAATCCAGTTCCGGAGAAATTTAAGCCTTTGGCAAGTCTCTAAAAAGCCTTGAAATTTGGATAAAGGAATGGTCTAGGGTTTGCTTGTCTCAAAAACTTTGTGTTAGTTGAGAAAAAAACACGCACATTATGACCATTTCTAAGAGAGTATTAGCGACGGCAGTGTTGGCGAGCTTTTGGGCTTGCAGTCCAACCGACAAAAAAGAAGAGGCAGGCACCGAAGATACGATTGCTACCTTTTCGTATGATTTTACTAAATCTGACGAAAAATATGAGATGCCCAAGGTTTTAAAAGAAATCTCGGGCATCTCTTTTTATGCCGACGGGCAGCTTGTATGCGTGCAGGATGAAGACGGAGAGGTGTTTGTTTATGATCTCAATCAGAAAAAAGTCACGGCTCAACATCAATTTGGCCCACCCGACGACTATGAGGGCATTGAGAAAGTAGAAGATGAAATCTACGTAATGCGTAGCGATGGCAAGCTCCTTAGTTTTAAATTTGGGGATAAAGAAACCCGAGAAATTGAAACGAGTTTGCCCGGAAAAAATGACCTTGAAGGATTGACCTATGATAAAGTCAACAAACGGCTTTGGTTGGCCGTAAAAGACCCTTCCAAAAAAGCAGCCAAAGGCGACGACAAGCTGATATATTCTTTTGATTTGAAAAGCAGAAGGATTTTTACGGAACTCGAACTCAAAGAACAACAATTTCAGAATGCGGGACTCAAAGGTAAAGATTGGAAAGAATTTAAACCATCGGGGGTTGCGTTTCATCCTCAAACGGGCGAAGTGTATTTGATCAGTTCGGCGGGGCATCGTCTTATCATTATGAGTCGTAGCGGGGCTCCTTTAAAAAATATTGAGCTGGATAAAGAGCTTTTGAAGCAACCAGAAGGGATTGCGTTTTCGCCAGATGGTACTTTGTACATTGCAAGTGAAGGAGGGAATGGCAATGGCTACATCCTAAAGTTTTCGCCTACTTCTAAGTAAGTAAACCCCGGCGACGTTTTGAACGTCGCCGGGGTTAGTTTTAGAGTTTCTTCTCAAAAAACGCCGCAATCGCCTTATTGACTTTGACTTGGTTTGCGTGTAACATAAAATGATGGGTATCATCCACTACCACCATGGTTTCGATAGGAGTGCCTTGGTCTTCTAAGCGTCTGACAAGGTCGGTGGTTTGGCTAAAGCGGACATTGCGGTCGTCGTCGCCGTGAATAAAAAGAACCGGAGATTTCCAAGTATTTACATACGCTATGGGCGACGATTTCCAAGCTACTTCTAGCGCACGGGCTGCGTCGGGGGCTTTCTCATATTGGTCGGGCAACATCAGATTGCGGGTACGTTCGATAGTACGGTCGTGTACCCCATGTACATCAACGCCCGCCGCAAATAATTTTGAGTCATGACCCAGGGCAAGGGCAGTCAGAAAACCACCATAAGAACCTCCATATACGCCTATGCGTTTGGGGTCAATTTGTGGCTGTTTGGCAAGCCACTCGCCCGCAGCTTTGATGTCTATGTATTCGGAAGCACCGTTTGAACCGGCATTTTTGGGTTGGTGAAATTCGTATCCGTAACCAATCCCTAAGCGGTAATTGACCGAAAGTACCACAAATCCCTTGCTTGCCAAGTATTGATTCATGGCGTAAGCATTGGCATAATAATCCGAATAATGCCACCCCAAAAGCATCTGACGCGGCGGACCACCGTGTATATAGACGATAGCTGGCTTTTTGGATGCACCTCCTGCTTTTTCAAAAAGTTGACAGTGAATAGTAAACCCGTCGGGAGTTTTGAAAGTAACCTGTTTTGGAATGACCAAATCGTTGGTAGGAAAGTTGCTAGGAATGAGCTCCGACCCGATGTTTTGAGCAACGCCCCCTTTGAAAGGAATAATACTCACCAAAGGCGGGCGTTGCGCTGTAGCACTGATATAAGCTACCGACTGAGCATCGCCCAGTACCACAGGCGACCATTCTAAGCCTTCTCCGGGAGTAAGTATCTGCATATCAGCTTTATCCACCGATACTTTTACTACGTGACGGCGGTCTATATCTTGGGAGGCATTGCCCGCGTTGGCCGAAAAAACAAGGGATTTGCTATCCGAACTAAGTTTGATGTGCTCGCACATAAAATTCCCAGATGTCAGTAAAAGTGGATTTCCGCCTTGTTCGGGAAGAGAGTATAAATGCGGCCAACCGTCATGATAAGATAAAAAAACGATGCGATTGGTAGCCCAATGCAGATTGGTACCACCGTGGGTAGTGGGCAGCGAGCCGTTGAGCCTGTTTGGAGATTTCCACAATGTCTTTGTTTCGCCGGTGGATAAGTCGGTACTCATGATGTGCCACGGCACTAATCGGCGGCTTAAAACGGAATCGGGTTTTCCACCCAGTCCATTGGTACGTATAAACGCCAACTTTTTACCATCAGGTGACCACCTTGGGGAGCTATCACGTTTATATTGAGGGTCTACCCAAATAATGGGAGTTTGGGAATCTGTAAAAACGCCAATAAAACTATGGTCGGTACGATTGGATTGAAATGCCAAACGACTACCGTCGGGCGACCATACGGGAGAGCTATTGTTACCCCGAGCCGAAAATAACAAAGTCGCAGCTTGGGAGGCGTCAATCGGTACGGTGTATATTTGCCCCCCTTTACTGAAAGCCACTTTATCACTTTTGGGAGAGATGACGGGCGTTTCGCCATCTCCCAAAAGACGAGGATTGCCTCCTTCAAAGGGTACACTCCAAATTTGTACTTTGGGGGGAGTTGGCATAAAGGTCGGATTTACGGGTAGGTCATCGTTCCAGTTGGAACCGTGGTCTCCACCTCGTACGTATACTATCCACTTACCGTCTGCTGATAGCGACACACTACTGAGTTCTTGTCCGTCGTCTTGAAGGTAGTTGGTGAGGCGTTTGGCTTGAAAAAGAGGCCCTTCTGCTACATAAATATTCCGTTTTCCTTCTTGATTGATAGCCCAAGCAATGCGTGTACCCGTAGCGGCAGCGGCAAGCTCATTGGGAAAAGGGTAAGCTTTGAGAGATTCCAGAGGGAGGTCGTTTTGTGACCAAACGTAGAGGCTTGTAGTCAACCACAAACCCAAAATAAGGTGTAGAGGAAGTTTCATGAAAATGAAGTTGATGAAATTCAAACTTACTAAAAAACGTTTGCAAAAAAGGAGAGAAGGATAGCCTTTTTTTCTTAGAAACTGTATTCAATAACAGTAGCGATAAAAAGACCCATATCTGATACCAAACTCTAAAATTTCAAAAAATAGCCGTATTTTTCGGACTTATTGTCTCTCAAACTAATGAAAACATTTCAAGTTATTTCTCCTGTAGATGGCTCAGTGTATATTGAGCGTGAATACATCACTTCCCACCAAATAGAAACCTTATTGGCAACAGCCAAGGCTGCTCAAAAAGCTTGGCAAAAAGTGCCTCTTTCCGAAAAAATAGCTATCTGTGAAAGAGCCGTTGAGTATTTTCTAGCTCATGCCGATGCTATTGGCGAAGAGCTTACTTGGCAAATGGGACGGCCTATCGCTTATACACCTAATGAAATCCGTCGAGGTTTTCAGGAGCGGGCGCGTTATATGATGCAAGCAGCTCCGCAAGCTTTAGCCGAGGTGGCCGTTTCGGAAAAAGAAGGTTTTCGTCGTTGTATTCGTCGCGATGCCCTCGGTACTGTGTTTGTGGTAGCTCCGTGGAATTATCCTTATCTGACTTCCGTAAATGTGATTATTCCGGCTTTGTTGGCGGGCAATACCGTGATTCTAAAACATGCCCAACAAACGCCTCTTTGTGCAGAACGCTACGCTGAAGCCTTTAAAGCCGCTGGTCTGCCAGAAGGAGTATTTCAATATTTGCATACTACCCACGACGACGTGGCGCGCATCATTGGCGATTCGCGCATTGATTTTGTGGCATTTACTGGCTCAGTTTCGGGTGGTCATGCTGTGCAGCGGGCAGCCGCCGAGCGTTTTATAGCTACTGGCTTAGAGCTAGGTGGTAAAGACCCCGCCTATGTCCGCGCTGATGCTCCCTTGGCATTTGCCGTCGAAAACTTAGTAGACGGGGCGCTTTTCAACTCAGGTCAATCTTGCTGTGGTATTGAGCGTATTTATGTCCACGAAAAAGTCTATGATGATTTTGTGCAAGGGGCAGTGGCGTTGGTCAATCAGTACATCCTAGGAAATCCTCTGGATGCAGGTGTACATTTAGGGCCGATGGTTCGCACTTCAGCGGCTGAGTTTGTAAGAGGGCAAATCAACGAAGCCGTAACTCAAGGCGCACAAGCACTTATCGATTCTACTTCTTTTGCTCTTGATAAAGCCGGTACACCTTATTTAGCCCCTCAGCTTTTGGTCAATGTGGATCATAGTATGCGTATTATGACTGAGGAGACTTTTGGGCCTGCGGTGGGAATCATGAAAGTAAGCAGCGACGAAGAAGCAATTCAGTTGATGAACGATAGCGAATATGGTCTGACTGCTTCGGTGTGGACAGGTGATGCCGACGCAGCTTTACACATCGGAAATCAAATCGAAACCGGAACTTGGTTTATGAATCGCTGCGACTATCTCGATCCTGAATTGGCCTGGACAGGCGTCAAAGATTCGGGGCGTGGCTGTACTCTTTCAGCTTTGGGCTACGAAGCACTTACGAGACCTAAGTCATTTCACCTGAGAGTGGCAGGGTATTAGAATCATGGAGAGTTTTCCAAAAGTAAACAAATTTGTTTACTTTTGGAAAACTCTTTTGGCTGTATTTACTCTAAATCCTTTGCTTGATCCGGATATTTGTGCATGTTTAATATTTTATCTACCAAAACATTAAATCATTATATTCTAATATATCCTGAAGCTGCTAATGCGCTTCGTAAATTATATAAAGAGATTGAGAAATCAGATTTTGAGAATTTTAATGAGTTGAAGACCGCGTATGGAAATGCAAGTATTGTGGGTGATAATAGGGTCATTTTCAATGTACTTGGGAACAAGTATCGATTAATTGTGAGGGTCAATTTTCAACATAAAAGAATGATGATAAAGTGGTTTGGTACACATCAAGAGTATGATAAAATTGATGCAAATACCGTAGAGTATATCTATAAATAATAGTAAGGTGAGGCATATGAATCGTATTTTGAAATCTGAAAAAGACTATTTGGAAAGTCTCCGTCGAATTGAAGAGATTTTTGATGCAGCTCCCGGAACTCCCGAGGGGGACGAAGCAGAGTTATTAGTACTCTTAATTAAAAATTATGAAGCAAGGTATCATCCTGTGTTGCCTCCAGATCCAATTGAAGCCCTTAAACTGACAATGGAAGAAAAAGGTATGAAAGCTAAGGATTTAGTTGGTTTGATTGGTTCAAAAGGATATGTTTCTCAGATTTTGAATCGTAAAAAGCCCCTTACTGCTGAAATCATGCGTGTATTAAATCGTCAACTGGGGATTCCAGCAGATATTTTACTTTCTTAAATTTGGTATAATATAATTATGAAAATTGGTCTTTTAGAATGTGACCATGTGCGAGACGATTTTCGTCATATTGCGGGCGATTATCGCGAAATGTTCCCTGCTTTATTTAAGCCGTTGGCGAGTGATTGGGAGTTTACCTTTTATGATGTTGTTAATCATCATTTTCCAGTATCTATTGATGAATGCGACGCCTATATCTGTACAGGTTCCAAATTTTCGGTATATGACCAAGAACCTTGGATAGAAACCTTAAAAGACTTTGTCAGAGAGCTTTATGCTCATCAAAAAATATACCTTGGTGTTTGTTTTGGGCATCAAATGCTTGGCGAAGCATTGGGAGGGAAGGTACAAAAATCGGCAGTAGGATGGTGCGTGGGTATTCATGAGCTCACCATTGTTGAGCCTCAAAAATGGATGCAACCTACCCAGCCCACGCTCAATTTGCTGATGATGTGCCAAGACCAAGTTCATACTTTACCGCCCGATAGTCTTGTATTGGCAACCGCCTCAGATTGCCCCATTGCGATGTTTAGGGTAGGCGAGCGGATGCTAGGCGTACAAGCGCATCCAGAGTTTCCGCTGGCTTATGAGAAAGAATTGATGCTATCGAGAGTAGAGCGTATTGGGATGCCAAAAATTGAAGCAGGATTGAAAAGTTTATCAGAGCCACTGCACAGTACTTTGATGGCCCAATGGATGATAGCCTTTGTGAAATCTGTTTTGTAAAAAAGGCTTAAAAGCCTGTTATTTGTCATACCGATGAGCCGTTGTAGCATCGTCGGTATGACAAAATCAATTTGAAATGATTATTGCCCAATTCCAAGTCAGTGAACTGGCGGAATTTCTCAAATACGGTATTTCTGGATTAAGTGCGATTGCCTTTATCCTGTCGTTTTTTCTTTTGAGCCGAGAGAGTAGCCGCACCAAGCCTCGCCCCGAAATGTTGCGTTCTATTCGAATGTTTATGATACTGGCGTTGGTGTTGGGGGTAGTATCGGGCATTGCTGCTATCATGAATCCGACCGATGTAGCTCCTAAGCCAAATCATAAGCCTACTAAAGCGTTAGGTTTGGGATATGCTCAAAAGAAAGCTGCTCCTCTTAAAGTGTGGAAGGTAGAGATATTTTATGATGCTGGCGCCCAACCACTCGCCGAAGAGCTAGCGAGAAAACTGGGAAAATATCAAGAATATGAGGCTAAAATCACACTTTTGAGGCCTACCAAGAAAAAAGAATTGAAAATTAAAAATAGCCAAATCAGATACGAAGTCCTTGAAAAAGAGGTGGCTAATCAGATTCAGAAGCGTTTGTCGGAGGCATTGCCCCAAGATGTAACCTTGACACTAAAGCAAATCACTTCATCATCTCCCGATTATTTAAGCATCTTTGTGTGCGATTAGTAGATTTGATACGTTAAAAAAACGCTCATCTATTCTTTCGTAAGAAGTCATCAAAATTTATGTAACCAAACTTTTAATTATTATAAAACTACGATGAAGAAGACGTTTTTGACCCTTTCCTTGTTGGCTTGCGCAGCAGCCGGGTTTGCACAAACACCAGGTGGTACACCTCCAGCGGTTTCGCCAATGCCTATGAAACCCGAAATGACCGAAATTTGGGAACCAGAAGTGCCTACCGTTACTCCTGGCAAAAATGCGGGTGACCCGCCTTCGGATGCCATCGTGTTGTTTAATGGTAAAGACCTCTCTCAGTGGGTTTCGGCTAGGGATGGTGGACCCGCTCCTTGGAAAATCGTAAACGGTGATCATTTGGAAGTAGTCCCCAAAAGTGGTGACATCAAAACCAAAATGAAATTTGGTGATTGCCAACTTCACCTCGAATTTAGTGCACCCGACCAAGTAGAAGGCGCTAGCCAAGGCCGTGGCAATAGTGGGATATTTTTCCAAGACCGTTATGAACTCCAAATTTTGGATTCATACCAAAACCGTACCTATCGCAATGGTCAGGCGGGAAGTATTTATAAAGACCATGCACCGCTCGTCAATCCTATGCGTAGCCCTCTTGAGTGGAATGTATATGATGTAGTATATACCGCGCCACGTTTCAAGCCTGATGGACGTTTGGATTATCCTGCTCGTATCACGGTGTTTTTGAATGGTGTATTGGTTCAAAACAACGTTACTATCAATGGGTTAACGCTTTACATCGGTTTGCACCACTATCCAGAAGCGCATGGTGATGATGTACTTCACCTCCAAGATCACGGAAACAAGACCCAATTCCGTAACATCTGGGTTAGAAAGCTGTAATCAAGAATCATCTCGAATGTAGATGATTCCCCAAAAAACCTTCTAATTTGTGTTTGAGTAGGCGCAAACTCTCAAATGTAAATGGAAGGTTTTTTTGTGCTTGTCATAAGTAGTGATTGCAGCTATCGTTTTTACAAATTTCTTTGGATTCTCTCCTCAAGGAAGCTTATGTTTGACTTCTCCGAAGTCGTTTGTTTTGGGTGGAGAATCTGTTAGCTACAAACATTTGGCCTCTCCGAGGCATAATATGAGAATGCTATAAGAGAGGAATAGCTTCGGAGAAGCTTAACCTTTGTAGTATGAGGTTTCAGCTTCACGCCAAAGACTTCGGAGAAGTCAAACAAACCAATCTTCTGCTTCTATTGTTTTGTGTGGAGAATCTGTTAGCTACAAATTGTGCGCCTCTCCGAGGCAGCATATGAGAATGCTATAAGAGAGGAATAGCTTCGGAGAAGCTTAACCTTTGTAGTATGAGATTTCAGCTTCATGCCAAGGACTTCGGAGAAGTCAAACAAACCTAAACCGTGTAACTACCAATCTTCTGCTTCTGTTGTTTTGTGTGGAAATCTGTTAGCTACAAACATTTGCGCCTCTCCGAGGCAGCATATGAGAATGCTATAAGAGAGGAATAGCTTCGGAG
>VFQQ010003986.1_pt1 | contig 13558 bp, 14 predicted proteins | sample 3512341 | NCBI WGS metagenome assembly VFQQ01 (sample SAMN10412373, study PRJNA504923) | tailings metagenome | isolation source: Relicate 2 Philex TSF1 revegetated site | place: Philippines: Tuba, Benguet | collected 2017-08-29 | reverse complement strand
ATCTGAAGCTGAGGAAGCGATGCGCAGAATATCCCATTTTCATAAGCCCTATGAATATCTTGAGGCACAAACCTACCTTGAAAATATTAGGGCCCTACAAACGATATTTTTCTACGAAGGATTTAGGAAACGATGACAGAAGGAGAAAAAAACGAACAGCTTATTAGACTAAAAAATAAGCTAAAAATGCTAGAGCTGGAGGTAAGGGCTGGAAAAGCTACCCCCAAACAAGTAGAAGAGGCTAGAGCCGCGCTCGATGCGCTAAAGGGCTATGTACCCCCCAAAGCATCGCTTGTAACTAAACAGGTAGCTACAGCTCCGAAACTACTGAAGGAGCTAGACAGTAAGGAGCTGAGCGGGGAGGTTCAGGCGATAGTGAAGCAACTGAAGGAAGACCAGGAAAAAGTGGATTTTGAGAAAAGGCAACTTAGTATGTCGTTACAAGGTGTGTCGAAAACGGAGATTTGTAAAGACATTACTGATAAAATATTGAGCTTGAGAGAAAAGTGGCGAGAGATTGGGGATACTATTTATTTTGTAATAGAGCATGGGCACTTACCCGGAGCTCCAGTAGAGGAAAGTATTGAGGATTTTGGAAAGAATCTCCCCAATGATAAATTTACGTTGGATAAGATGATTGAAAATCTTAATATTAACGTGAATTACAGATGGCCCAAACGCATGGCCACGGCGAAAAATGAAGCTAAAAAATCGGAGTTTGCAATAAGAATAGCGAAGGGGGAAAGAATGCTGGAGGTGATGCGTAGTAAGTTTAAAAGTCTAAAATGATGATTGTAGAGCACTTAGTTACAAAACGGGTAGAAAAAGGCAAACGCCGGTTGTTTTTTCGATGCCATAATGATGATCAAAAGCCTTTTGGGGGCAAGATTGAAATTGATTTGTTATTGTTAGGTAAGCCTATCAAAAAAATAAATGCCTATAGTGAGCCTCTCCAGCCGGGGGTTTATAGTGTGTTTTATGCGGATGTTTCGACAATAGTTGCCAACTCTTGGGGATCTTTTAGCTGGAGTTGGGGAAAGTATGCTGGAACGGGGGAAAAATCTGATAAGTTTGAAAAGGTGTATTGAAATGATTTTGTATAAATTTGCTTTATGAATCAAAAATATTATTTATTGAGCTTTACTCTAAAAAGTATATTCTACAAAAAAAGCGTAGATGATTTACAAATCAGGGATTATACAGTTCTTGAAAATAGATCTCCTATTGAAGTTCTGAGAGATATTAAGATACAGCAAGATGAGCTTTCTAAAAAACATGATTTTATCTCTGTTATCAGTAATGTTTTTTATGCTGAAATTACTAAAGAAGAATACGAAAATTCAATCGACGTAATTGGTTCATATTATGCGCGTGATTGAAATTGTCATTTTGAATAGGATATAAACCAAACGTGAGCCCCGATCTGGCAGGTTATTGAGTATGAGTTACAAGAATCATAAAAAAATAGAGGGTATTAAAGAGGCTCTGCCCTTTTTGGGGTTGTTAATTTTGTTGGCACTTTTTATCGGTGGGCTTATATGGCTAATGAGCTTGGTTGATAATTAATAATATTATACTTTTAAGAAACTCCATATATCGACGCGAAGGGGCTAAAAAGGTGTGAGGATTATCGGAGGGGACAATAGGGATAACTCTCCAAATTTTTTCAAAAGCCGATTGAAAATCTAAGATCGTAGCCCTATCCATCATCAGCCCCAAATTTCCGGCAAGCCCTTACTTAATGGTAAGGGCTTTTTTATTAACAGAAAAGCCGGCAATGTGCCGGCTTTCTGGTTTTATAGAAAGTTCCGAAAAACTTTCTGAGCGGGGCAAAGATAGCTTAAAAATGTCCTGTTTTCTCTTTTCTCAGCCGCTTAAACTTATGCCATTGAACTATTTTTTTTCTACAATGGGCAAAAAGTTAACGATGGGGCGGCTCAAACGTCTCCTAAAAATCGACGAAACCAAACTGGATGTATATCTCCAGTATTACGCGGGTGAGCTGGAGCTGGAGAGCTTTACTCCTACTCAACTTGAAATGCTGGAACGCTATCGTAAGGCGTGGAGCTTGATGAGCATGGGTAGACCTATGCAAATGGTGCTCTCTCAGCTCATGCGAGAATTTCAAGTAGAAGAGCGGCAAGCTAGATACTTGATAGAAGAGTCGAAAATAATACATGGCGAACTCGACCGGGTTGATAAGGACGGGCGACGGGCGGCGAGCATTGCGTATTTTGATATGATTTCGAGTCAGGCTTTTATGGATCGCAATTTTGAGATGGCGATTAAGGCACGTGAGCAAGCCGATAAGCTGGCTAAACTTCACGAAACGGATGAGACGGGATGGAGTGCGGAAGATTTCGTTAAGCCTGCCAAATTTATTTTTGTTAATAGCGTGAATGTGTATAAACAATCCCAAATCGAAATAGATGAGTGAGATTACACAAAAAATTCACGCAAACGATAAGCAAATAAAGCTTCTACGCTCCAGAGCGGGGCGAAAGTCGTTTATAGGGGGCCGTGCGTCGGGCAAATCAACGGTGATGGGATTTAGTATAGGAATCCTTTTCAATAATTTTTCGCGGGCTAAATGGTGTTTGGCGGGGCTTACTTATGTTCAATTGGATTCGGTGGTTTTACCCGCGATTAGGGAAGCGCTCAGCTTCATGAAGATAACGGAATACCATCCTAAAATCAATCCGGCAGGGGTATATGTGGTGGGTATTCAGCCCCCGGCGAGTTGGGGACGCCCTTATAAAAAAGTTGGCAAATTGGGGTATCAATATTGCATGACTTTCATTAATGGTTTTACCCTTCAGTTTGTCAGCCAAGACCGTGCCGAAACTCATAGAGGGCACAGCTTTGATGGGATTCTTATCGACGAATCGGCGACGGTTTCAGCCGATTTTGTTAAAAAAGTTTTGATGCCAGCTCGACGCGGCAACAAGTTTGCTCCCTGGGCAAACCATCCTTGGAATAAAGGCTTTTTTGATTTTTCTTCGGCGAGCTGGACACAAGAAGGTAACTGGATTTACGAAACGGAAAATTTGTATTTGGGAATGCTAGAAGAAAGGGGCAAAATGACGCCGGAAGAACTCAAGCATATTCCCCCTAAATACCTTTTCTTAGAATCTACTTTTCGAGACAATAAGGATGTTTTGCCTGATGATTATGAGCAAACGCTGAGGGATACACTTGATCCCCTTGAGTTTGCGGTCGAGGTAGATAATGAGCGTTTGGGCAAGTTGCCAAACTGCTTTTATTACGGGTTCAATACCCAAAAACATTGCTATGCAAAATCGTTCGGATACCAGCAAGACGATAAAACTGGACTTTTGCTATACAAAAGCAATGATTATGATATTGATAGAGCGTTAGAAATCACGCTTGATTTTAACTCCTCAATTGTTTGGGGGCTTGTTTTACAGGATTTTGGCAAAGAAAACAGGCTTATAAATAGCCAGTATATTAAGCCTATTTCTAACAAAAACGAACAAGAAAACGGGCTTGTTTGTCAACTTGCGAAATGGTTCTGTGATACCTATGTAGACCACAAAAAAAAGGACCTCTTTATATATGGCGACCCCGGAGGGAGGGCTACTAGTGCAAATACTAGTAGAGGAAACAGACCCTTTTTTGACGTGTTTGCAGATGAGTGTAAGACGCAGGGATGGACGATATTTAGGCGTGAACTTACCTCATACCCTAGCCATCAAGATAAATATACATTGGTCAATAGCGTACTAGAGGAGAGCTCCCCACGTATACCAGTACTACGTATCAACCAGACACAAGGGCACAACAAGGTAGTGATCATCAACATGGGGCAGACGCCCGCAACCACTGACAAGACCTTCAGGAAGGCCAAGCGGGTGAGCAAGGATAAGACAAGCGAACGAAGTAACAAGAACCGTGAGTATGCAACGGACTGTACTGATGCACTTGACTACTACCTTTGGGCAAAACATAAAAAGCATTTACCTAGTACCCCCTCTAGGAATAATCATATCTACGTTTTCGGAGGAAGATAAAGTTATATTCGGTTTTTATAAAGTGGCAATTGCCGCGCTCGGCAAAGTGCGGGCCAGACAATCGTGAGGAAATCGCTCGAAAAACGGGCGATTTTTTTGTATTAGACTGATATACAAACTAAAACAAAAAAAACGACTGCAAAACCCTATCAAATCAGCTTCAAAAAATTGTGTCCTGTCTAAAAAAAAAATGATTTTCTAGTATTGCCACTGCTAAAAAGTTAAGACGTGAAAACAATTGCATTAAGTCGAGTTTTGGCGGAAGTCAATCGCCCTCACAGTATTTTTTCTATTACATACCGAACAGCAGCCGGAGTATATGGAGAAAAAAAAGACTGTGTAGCTAGAAGCTCCAGCGACAACCCTCTCACGGAAAGAAAGAAAATGAACCGTGACGGTAAACTCAAACTCATGCAAGCCCGCGGCGGGCATATTTTCGAGGTTTTCATTGATCTACTTATCACTTTCAACGGTATCAAAATAAATCATTTCGCATGATAAGGAAGATTTCAAATAATGTGTACATGATTCAGTACGCTGAAAAAAAAGCGGCGGCGGTAACATTTGGCAATGATGCCGGATCCGCGGTTGATGCTGCTTTTGGAGAGAAGAAAAAAAGCGCTTTAGCGCGGGCGGCTGGACGGAAGTATATCCCCCGTGGTGAAGATGATGCCAAACTGCTAGACCTCCACAAAGTAGCTAGTGAATCACCTAACAAATGGCAGTTCCTCAAAACAAATCGCAATTTTTTGGCTGGCCTCGGTGTAGGTCCTCACGTTGAAATAGTCGTGCAGGATTCGCTCAAGTATGTACCGGTTCCTCGTACCCCTCAGTACCGCGAATGGCACGAAAAGTTAGATCTTGATGAGTACGCCGGGGCAGCTTCTTGGCAAATTACCTTTCAAAGTGAACTCTTTGTGAAACTAACTTTAGCCCCCAATAAAAAAACGGAGTCACTTGAGGTGATTGATTCTTTTTTTATTCGTCCGGCGAAGCTCGAAAACGGCGATAAAAGAATAAAAGAGTACTATATCAGTGCTAAGTTTTCGTACCAAAAAACCGTAAAAGAGGAAGATTGTATAAAACTGCCAGCTTTTGACCCTAGTGATCCTACAAAATACCCGGTGAGTATTATTCATGTACGAGATCGCATACCTGGGCAAGTGTACAGCTCCTTTGGTATGTGGTGGGGTACTGAGAAAGTTACTAAAATCGCTAATCGTGTGCCTGATTTTTATGATGCAACCTTAGACAACGGTTTTTTTGTAACGCATCATGTCGAGGTTCCTGATGATTATTTCGAGAAAGAAGGACTAGATGATAGTGAAAAAGAAGTGCTCAAAACAAATGTTTTGGACGGAATCGCGAAAACGGTGATTGGAGCCGAAAAAGCGAATAAGATTCTTTTTACTTTCCCAAAAATGAACATTAATGGCACTGTAATAAGCGGGGTAAAAATCAACCCAATTAAAAACACTGTCAATGATGAGGCTTTTCTGAAACTGATGGATAGCATTAATGTGATGCAAAGCGCTGGGCATGGTGTAAGGGCAGATTTGGCGGGGGTCTCTATCGGAAACAACTTGGGTACAAGTGGGAAGGAGCTTGCAACCTCGGCAAATTACATGCAGGATTACATGACCCACTGGGACCGGGAGCTATTACTCAAGCCTATCAGAATCGCCCAAAAAATCGACGGTATTGAGCCAGATAAATTTATTTGTGTCTATCGTATCAGCTCCTATACTTTCGACGTAACCCCCGCGGGCTCTCCCGAAAACCCCAAAATCCCCTAAAGAGCCAGAAACTCCTACAAACCCAACCAAAGATGGCAACAATAATTAAAGACATTGATACCCTAAAGGCAGCCTTGGGGGGTATTCAACAAACGATGCTTTGGAAAAACTGGAGCCCGTTTGTAAATAAAGCTGAGCGTTTTTTTATACGTCCGGCGATTGGTGACGAGTTGTATGAGCAATTGACAGCCCTTGACTACAATGCAGCGAATACAAAGCAAAAAGCCTTACTCGACTGGATCCGTATTGCTATCGCTGAGTATGCAGATTTTTTAGGAGGCATAAGGCTCATAATGCAAACCTCCGACGCGGGCAAGCAGGTTCCTAGCCTTCAGAATATGCAAGCGCCGTCAAAGTGGATGTTTGTAACGTCTCGTAAAGAAACGCTCACAAACGGTGATGCCGCGCTGGAAAGTGCACTGGAATACTTAGAAAACAATAAATCAGCGTTTCCGACGTGGACCAGCTCCGCAGCTTATTCCCTCAGTTACGATCTTTTTCTTTCTTCAGCTTCTGAGCTCACAAACTACTTTCCAGCGGCCAAAAAATCGCGGAGATTATACCTACAGCTAAGGGAATATATCCGTAGTGCAGAAACCCTTTGGGGTCCTTCAGTTTTTGGGAGCGAGCTATGGAAAGCTTGGAAAGAAAAGCATAAGGCTGAAGATCCTGAACTTTCCGAAAAAGAAAAGCAAGCGTTCACGCTGCTACGTTATGCTCTGGCTTATTATGCCGTTGGTGAGTCTGTAACCTTCCTAAACATTACTGAAGATTGGCGGCTCTTATCCGAAACAGACGGAACAGTCAACGAGGATGTACTCAACGCGGCGCGGCGAGCTGAAATCAAAGCAGAATGTTTGAGAAAATCTGAAAAGTATCAAAATACCCTCCTCAAGTTTTTGAATGCTCACGCATCCCCTACGGAGTTTGCTGAGTTTTACCAATCATCCCTTTTCAAACCAACGGTTTCCCGGACGGCTCCAAGCTTTCCAAATGACCCTTGTAAACCCTATTTCGCGTTTTAATCCTTTGTAATTCCTATAAACAGCTAATGAAAAAAATCATGTTTTTGGCGTTGGTGCTGGGAGTAGCACTAAGCCAGGGCTTTGCCCAAAAAAAGCCCAAAAGAGACACTACGGCCACGCGTAGATGGGTGAGAGAGTATTTACAGCAACAACTCAAGCCGTCAATACAGGCTCCATCTACCGTGGTAACATTGCCGGTCATGCCTCCTTGCAAAACTGGCCTTGATCTGCTAACGGTTAGCCCCTCAGCGGATGCCCTTATTTTTACTTTTCAGGCCGTAGATGTCCAAACAATCAACTGGATATTAACCAAAGACGGTAGCGTTTACGCCTCTGGGAACACCGGCAAATTAACCTCGGCACAGGTACGACTCCCCCAAAAAATAACAGAGACAGGGGCGTATGAGCTTGCGATCAGCGCCGGCAATTGCTCCAGTGACCCCGAAAAAGGAAAGAAAGCCTTTGTAGTTTCGGCAGCTTCAGCTCCTAACGATGTCTCAAGCTCAAAGCAAAACGAGGGGGCTGCTATTGAGCTTCAACCGCTCAAAGATCCTTTGTTGCCAGCGTTGGAGCTAACAGGTAACTATGAATTACGCTATATTGAGAGCGAGCCCGATGAGCATCTTAAATTACGTATTTCGTACCAAAATGGAGAAATATTACTCACTGATGAGGGTTCCTCCCTTCAGTCTGTATCCTATACCCTCAATGGTTGGACAGACCCCAAAAATTGCGGGCAACTGATTGAAGAGCCTATTAGACCTTATCGTTTATATCACTTAAGCAAGTATAGCGTAGATGTCCCCAATATCGCCGAAACTTGGAAAGCTGAATACGGCAACCCCCGTGCGGCCTTTCGACGTAGCGAGCTTTTTTTTTACGTTGTTCCTCAGTCCGAAACTTGGAACCCCGCAGGCGATGCTCCTAACCCTATCGGACGCCCGGCGGCATTCTCACGCGTACCCGCTTTCAAGCTCAATACGCGGGTATATGGCTTTGAATATGAGTTTCAGGATGAGACAGCCGAACGGCTCGACCAACTCAGCATACAGTTTAACCGGTCGAAAAAGCATGAGAAACTCTACGCTCATGTACTGAGTAGCTATTTGCAGCGACTCCCCGTCAGGAAAGGTTTTCACGACCTCACCCAAGAGGAATGTATTGATTTTGCCAATACAATCCCGGTGCAATATATTGTAGCTTTCGACATTGAGCCCCCGGCTGGAGAGGGATGGATTATCAATTACACCGCGCCCAATTTTGCGCGTAATATGGGCTATGTGATCGAGCGACTCAAGGAACGAGGGGCGTTAGCTTACAATTGGTTGGATGCACCAGATTTTTCACCTAATAATATCAGCCTCGATGGTACTACTTTGATGGTTCATGGTATGTATCGTGATGAGCTCGAAAAATACGCACAAGCCTATCAGAGACTAGGCGAGATCCAAAAGCGATACAATCCTTACAGTCTTGTCTCAACCGGCTATGGATACAAAAGCTATGATAATAACTTTATCCCCGGCGACGGCAATGGAATCAACAACAGCCCCCAAATTACATACCTCAAGGCCCTAGATGCCTCGGAGCTCTGGAGTCGTGTTTTTCCTGACAAACAACAGGTGTATTTCACTTGGGCATTCCAGGAATTTGATTTTTATGCGATGCCCCCAAACCACGTCGTAGAAATCCCCGAATACAACGCCGTAGCTAGAAGAACCGACAACAAACCACTATACCCGCCAAACCATTGGGCTGATAATCTTACGCTGGGGCTTATTACCTCCAAGTATCTTTTTTATTGGTCTCCTGGGCCGGTGGGCTGGAATCCGGCCAATACTTCAGCTTATAATAGTGCCTATACAAACGGAGGCTTTTCAGTGTGGCGTTTTGACCGTGGGATGGCTCCCCCATCCAATCAATTTTATATCGGAAAAGAAGCCCTTGCCATCAACTCTACCATAGTAGCCTCTTACACTTTTAGCCAAATTGAGGGAGCGATGAATGGCGAGCGCAAAGCCCCAAAATTCACTTATCAGAGAGCTGGCAAAAATGGCAATGTAGAATCATCCCAAACCGTGGACGAGATTAACAATGGTAGTTGGTACGTGTCCACAGCTAAGAGCAAAACGCCCTTTGCACTTTATTGCCAAAACGAGGGTAAAAAGGTCTTATTAGTACAAGACCTTTGGAGCAGACCAGGGCGCTATACTGATTTTGAGGTAGAGATCGAGGGGCGAATCTATCGCGGGCGTACGGAAGGGAATCGGCTATTTATTGCAAAACTGAATTGGTGATGAAAACTAAATTCCTCCACATCGCCATCGTCGTTTTGACGGTGGTTTTGGCCCTCAACGTTTTTTTTCTTGTACGTGAAAATTGGCGAGGCAAAGCCCTAGAAAAGCAAACCCAAAACGCTCAAATTAATTATGAAAAAGCTCAAACGAATCTTTCTAATGTCCGGACTAATCGTAGTAGGGTTGGGCTCAATAGGGCAAGCCGCGACAGCATTATTAGCAACTTCGCCAAAGGAATCCCTAATAAGCGCTGAGGAGGCTCTGGATACGGCCTGTATTTGTGAGGATGATTACATCATTGACTCAATGGTAAAAATCATTGAGGAGTATCCTCATTTACGTGCCGCGCATGAAGCAGCCCAAAACCTCATTAAAAATGAAGCCCTTTTGAGAGACGACCAACGCGCCAAAATCCTAAAGTACCTAGATCTTCAGGTATGGGATATGACGGATATTAGAAAACGTATCCGGCGTCTCAAATGGCAAAGGATTTGGTACGGAGCTGGTGGGTTTTCGGTTGGGGCTGGAGCAATCCTATTTTATCAAATCATCAAGCAGCTATGAATACCTCCATGAATCATACTTTAGAATACACCGTTAACGTGAGCTTGGCTTTAGCCGCCACGTTTTTACAAATACAAGTCCAATGGCCAGTCTTTGATATATACAGTGTCGGTTTAAAAGTTGCGGTTTTTACTGGCTCCGTTTCCTACGTTTTCAAAGCGATGCGTGATGAAAAACTAGATACCAGAACCGCCATTTTTACCGCTTTCACTGGCTATACCTGCGGCGTTTATCTAGCCCCTGCCCTTGTTGAGTACTATCATCTGGAGCAGCTATCCTACGTAAGTGCCACTCACTATTTTTCGGGTGGTATGGGAATGTGGTTAATGAATATCGGTTGGGCTGTGATGAAAGGAGCCTATCAAGATGCCTGGCCTACAATTAAAACGAAACTATTTGGTAAAAGAGACAGCAGCAATGATACACCAGATAACGCCTAATTTCAGCCTTGAGGAGCTCCTCAAATCTCCGACCGCTACCCGGCGAAAGTTTGAGGAACAGTTTACCCCTCCTCAAACGGTAATAGATAGCCTTACAGTCTTGTGTGTGCGATTGCTCCAGCCTATACGGGATCTTTGGGGGCGTCCTCTCCCCCTAAGCTCTGGGTATAGATGCTTACGACTCAACCGCGCCATCGGCGGTGCTCCGAAAAGCCAACACCTCACCGGCGAGGCAGCCGATATTGACCTCGGTAGCCGCGAACTAAACAAAGCCCTGTTTGATGCCATCATTGAATGGCAAAAAAAAGGTTGGATTGAATTTGATCAGCTCATTAATGAATACGATTTTGCGTGGATTCATGTATCTTACAAGCGTATCGGAATCAATAGAAATCAGGTCTTGAATATTACCTAATGAAACATTTTGAATTTGACGGCCTCAAACTGGCTGTACCCGAAAGCTGGAGAGAATGCACCCGCTCACAAATCAGCGCGGCGCTCCCTCTCCAGCTCTCCCTTCAGGAATCCGGCAATGATGCCACGGCAGCCTTTCATTACCTTTTGCAGCTCTCTGAAGCTCTTACGGGTGCTAATCTCTCAGCCCTTACACAAGCTGACAGAATGCAAATTTATACGGCTATCAATTGGGCCGTCACTTCCAGAATCAACTTTAAGCCATTCGATTTTTTTGAGCTTGAAGGCACTAAATACTACTTGCCAGAAGAGGGCTTTTATAACACTTCAGCTTTTGAGCTTTCGATGGCAAACATTTGGTATTTGCTCTATACCAATCCCGAAAATCCCCAATGGAAAGCGGTCTATCACCTGATCGCTACGATTTGCCGGCCTCGGCGACTCAACTACCTAATTAGGAAAATAAAGCCTAACTATAACGGCGATGATAGAGTAATACTCAACACCGTCAAAACCGATAAAGCGGCGGCGGCTTTCGAGCAGTCTCTCCCCTTGGGCATGGTGATGGCTATACTCCAGTATTGGGAAAGTATGAACAATCAATTCATTGAGCAAAACAAAGACCTCTTTGATGGCAGCATCGGCGGGCGGGCATTGTTCAAAAACGGAGAGGGATGGATTGCTATGCTTGAAGATGTAGCCCGCGAAGGGGTACACGGCGATTTTGAAAAAGTGTCCGATACCAATTGCCATACGATATTCATGTATATGAAGCATCGAAAAGCCGTATTTGATGAGCAAGCGCGGCAAGCTGAAAAAGATGATTGACAAAATTAAATTTTGTTGCCTTGGCGTGGCCAAAGCAGCTATACAAAACAAAATTTCGTCCTATCCTTTTCGGGTAGGATTTTTTTGTTTTGGGCAAAAACCAAAACTCATATGCTATTATCAGCAGACTTTCAAAGCTACATTGATTACTTCCATAGCTGGGCAACCTCCAAAAACCTGTTTTTTCTCTATGGAGGTATAGAGCTGGGCATAAGTTATGCCACTGGCAAAGAAGATTTTTCTTATCCCTTCGTGTGGCTTGAGCAACCCGAAATCATCAGCGACGAAAATAGCATGAGCCAGATCACAGAGATCTACTACGGCGGGATCAGCATCATCAGCTCGGCACCGCTCGATGATCCAGCCGCTCAGACTCAGGCCGAAATAGACGCTATCAGATTGGTGTATGACCTTCAGAAAAAAATGAGGCTCGACAATCGCCAAAAGGGTGTCATATACTGTACCGTCAAAAACATGAAAAAAAACGCGGTCGATCGCGGATGGTCACAAAACCATCACGGCTGGAGGCTTCAATTTGAACTACACTTAAATGCCAATGGACTACTTAGCTAATATCTCTCATGTAGGGCTTTCGCTCTCTCGGAATCCTATCATTGTGAACCTCGATCCGGTAAGCCCTCTTACTTATCCCGATCGAGCGGGGCTCCGTTATTTTTTGGAGCTTTGGCTACCCGAATTTTCTGGAGCTTCGACTTACCAAAAACTCACAACCCTAGAGGCGTCCGAAATCCCCCCCGAAACCGTGGCCGGGGCTACTACTTACGCTGGGGCTTTTTTTGAGATTGAGGAAATCCTGCATAGTCTCCTCGAAAGTTGTATTCCTGATTTTGGCCTTGACAAAATAGTTTTGTGTAATACCCTCATTACGCCGTACTACCTCAAGGCAAGCCGCAAAGACGGCAATACCCTTATCAATGAGGAGGTGCTCCCCTCGGCTTATGTGTATCGAGGTGGAATCAACCCCCGTCACTATGCCGACTGGAAAGATGCTTTTTTTACGGGTTTCATCGGCTCCAATCGTAAGTTTCTTACTTGGAAACTAGACTATGCCCCGGTGCGTGAAGATCAGCCCGAATACTTGCATTTTCTTACCAATTTTACGCCCGTTCCCTCAGAGCTTAAGCTACGAGTGGAGGTATTATATAGTGACTATACTACCTATACTTTTACGGCCCTCAGCTCTAGCGACGTATCGGGGATGTCGGTCTATGCGATGCCCGTAAGCCCTAATGTACTTGGGCTACTCAGTCTCCCCAAAAAAGTAATCCGATATACGGTTTGGATTAGTAACCAAGACGATCAGCGACTAAGCGAGGAACGAACCTATATCATCGACCGGACGCCACTCAAGCAAGTTAGGTATATTCTATTCCAAAATTCACTCGGTGTGTACGATACGTTGCTTTGCTCTGGCGACTCTTCCGAAACCCTCAAAGTCACAAGACAAACCGGCGAGCGCTTCACTGGATATGATTTTCTTCCTACGGCGGCGGAAATCGTAACAAATCGTATCACTGGAGAGCGACAGCTCACCCTCAATTTTGGCTTTCCGAAATTTGACGGCAAAAAATGGGCTGAGTATTGGCAAGAAATCATCTTTTCGGAGCAAGTATACATCGTGACCGATCGGGCCTATATTCCCCTTCAGCCTATTAGTGATACGATGCCCGTTTGGGACGATAAAGAGGAAATGATCCCGCGCACCATGCTATACCGATACACCAATGAGGAGCACTCCTACAGCGTACTTCCTCCAGTGACTACGGTAAGCCGCCCGACGGCATGGCGTGGCGATGCCTTGAGCTGTGAAATTGACGCCTCAACGGGATTACGTAACGGAAAACGTCGCTATGAGCTACTCGTAAAATACTACATAGACAACTCTACCGATGTGAAGCCCCTCACCCAAAAACCAAACGTACCCGGTACTGAGGGATATATAGCCCCGTGGACTACCTCAGATTGTGCCTCCTCTACTACCCCTTACCGCAATACGGCAGCCTCCAAACTTTCGAGTTTCAAGCGCTCCAACTGTACCGGAGGGAATGTAGGCACAAAATGGACGATTTCGATACCTGCCAATGCCTACGGCTCGGAAATCAGTCAAGCGGATGCCGACGCCAAAGCGGCGGCGGCGCTTGA
>VFQQ010003985.1_pt1 | contig 13562 bp, 14 predicted proteins | sample 3512341 | NCBI WGS metagenome assembly VFQQ01 (sample SAMN10412373, study PRJNA504923) | tailings metagenome | isolation source: Relicate 2 Philex TSF1 revegetated site | place: Philippines: Tuba, Benguet | collected 2017-08-29 | reverse complement strand
GTCCGGGCGCGATGGTGCATCGAAACAACGCACGAGGAGAGATTAACATGATCCAGAAGCTTCTGGCTACAACCGCAATCGTCACGCTGCTCGCCGGCTCCGCCTATGCGCAGGAAGCCACCACCCCTGCCCCTGCAGCGCCCGCTCCGATGACCGATGACGCCGCGCAGGCACCGGTGCAGGCCGCCGACGGCTTCCTGGCAACCAACCTCATCGGCGAGACCGTGTACAACGGCACCAGCGACGACGCCGAAAACATCGGCAGCGTCAACGATCTGGTGATTGGCGCCACTGGCGACGTCGAGCAGATCATCGTGGGCGTCGGCGGCTTTCTCGGCCTCGGCCAGAAGAACGTCGGGCTGAATTTCGACGAGATCGCCTGGGCCGAGCGTGATGGCGATCGCTGGATCGTCGTGAATGCCACCAAGGAGCAGCTCGAGGCGCAGCCCGAGTTCGACGTGAGGCCTTACAACGTCGCACCGGCGGCGACCGCCATGGCTCCGGCTGACGGCGTCGCGCCTGCCGACAACATGGCTGCGGCACCTGCCGACACCACGACAGCCGCTCCGGCTGACACGATGGCAACGGCTCCGGCCGACACGACCACTGCTGCTCCTGCCGACACGATGGCAGAGGCTCCGGCAGCTACGACGGCGGCTCCGGACCAGACCCAGACCGGCGCGATCGACCGTTCCACGCTAACGGAGATGCCCGCGGACCAGATTCGCGGTGAGGAACTGGTGGGCACGACCGTATATGGCGCCAACGACTCGAATGTCGGCGAGATCGGCGACGTGGTGCTGACGCAGGACGGCCAGGTCGACGCCGTTATCATCGACGTCGGTGGCTTCCTCGGCATCGGCGAGAAGGAAGTCGCGGTGGGCATGGACAAGCTCGCGTTCATGACCGATGCCGATGGCAACAAGTACCTGTACACGACCTTCACCGAGGAGCAGCTGAACGCCGCTCCGGCCTATGACGAGGCGAACTGGGCGCAGACCCGCGACCAGCAGCGCATCATGATGCAGTAATCTTCCGAGGGCGTGGCGCGCGAGCGTCGCGCACGGGAAGATTTGGACCGGCGCCCGGACCCGAAAGGTCCGGGCGTTTTGCTATCGAGAGCGACGCTCCTGATAGGTGACCGGCCCATCCTCCGTGAGATCGGTGAGGGCGAGAGCCTGATCGAGATGCCTTGCCCGCCATTCAAGCAGCGCCTCGGCGCATTCGAGGCGCACGTCGCGCCATGCGGCGTCGCCGGCGAGGTTCCGCATCTCCCCGGGATCCTGCGCGAGATCGTACAGAAGCGGCGGAAGGCCTCCGCCGAAGTGCACGTATTTCACCGACCGGGATCGGTAGACCGCCAGGTTCGATGCCGGCGGAGCGAGACCAAGCCGTCCTTCCGGCCTGACGATGGTACGGAAATCGAATTCCCAGTGGGCGGCGTTGCGCCAGGCGACAGGAGTGGTGCCCACCAGGAAAGACGTCAGAGACCTTCCATCCAGGTGGATTGGAGGTATTCCGCCCATAGCCTCGACGAGCGTGGGCGCGAGGTCGACGGCCTCGGTGAATTCGTCGACACGTCCAGCGCGCCGTTTGCGCCCCGCCGGCTTCACGATCAGGGGAATGTGGTAGCTGCCGTCGAACCAGCCGCCCTTTCCGAGCATCCAGTGGTCGCCCATCATCTCGGCGTGGTCCGAGGTGAGCACGATGAGGGTGTCCTCCCAAAGGCCGCGCTGACGCAGCCAGTCCCAGATGCGTCCGATCTGCGAATCCACCTCCGAAATCATGCCGTAGTAGATGGCGCGAATGATGCGGAACTCCCGCTCCGTCCAAGCGCGCACCTTGCCCTTCGCCCCCGGGATGAACTTCGCCTTCTTCAGGCGCCCGAGCAGGTCCGCGAGCCAGGGATGGGTGGCAGCCTCGTCCCTCCAGTCGTCAAGGCGGTTGAAGGCGGGGCCTTCGGCCGGATCGTACATCGAGGCGAAGGGCTCCGGCACGATGAAGGGCGGGTGCGGCGAGATGTAGGAGACGTGCGCGAACCAGGGGCGGTCGCCGGGTTGCTCGGAGAGCCACCGGCCGAACTCGCCGGTAAGGTAAGCCGCAGGCGTCTCATCGCGCGCGTAGACAGGCCGCGTGTTCGAAACCTCCACGGCCTTGCCATGCGGCCGGTGAATGTCCGGGAAGCCGGCGGTTGCATGCGGATTGCGCGTCGACAGCCAGGACAGCCACTGCCGCTGGTGTTCCGGCAGCAGGCTGCGGGGGGCGAAGCCCGGCAGGATGCCCTCATAGCTGGTGAGCATCGGGTCGCCCGGCGCATGACGGCGCGGATCGGGCGCGACGTCCGTATAGCCGAAGAGGGTTGGATCGTAGCCCAGCGCGCGCGCCCACAGGGCGATTTTTCCGAAGCGGGAATCGAGCGGCGAGCCATTGCGGCAGACGCGGTTGGTCATCTGGTAGAGGCCGGTGTAAAGGCAGGCGCGCGCCGGCGAGCACGGAGCGGCCCCGCCGAAGTGGCTGGCGAACAGCGTTCCTTCCGCCGCCAGCGCATCGGCGTGCGGCGTCTTCACGACCGGATGCCCAACTGCCGAAAGACAATCTCCCCGCCATTGATCGCAGGTGATCAGGAGGACGTTCGGCCTTCGCTTGCGTGCCGGCTTGCCGCCATCGCTTTCTGTGAACGATTCCCGGATGTCGTCTCTCATTTGTGAACGATCCATTCTGCGTTTGGCCTCTTTGCGTATAGAACCATCGAGACGACATTGGGGGCACGAAACGCGGCAGAGCGCCGCCAACCCAAGGGAGCAACATGATGCTCGACCAGATCAAGGGCCTCCACCACGTCACCTCGATGGCTGCGGACGCCCGCGAGAACAACCGGTTCTTCACCCACACGCTGGGTCTGCGCCGGGTGAAGAAGACGGTCAATTTCGACGCGCCGGACGTCTACCATCTCTACTATGGCGACGAGCACGGCTCGCCGGGTACGGTCATGACCTATTTCCCCTTCCCGAACATCGGCAAGGGCCGCCCCGGTGCCGGCGAAGTCGGGACAACAGTGTTTGCGGTGCCGGAAGGCGCGCTCGGGTACTGGGAAGACCGGCTGGCGAATGCCGGCGTCAAGGGACTTTCCCGCGAAACCGCCTTCGGCGGCAAGGTGCTGCATTTCGCCGGGCCGGACGCTGACGGGTTTGCGCTCGCCGAGGTGACCGAGGACGGCCGCGAGCCCTGGACGGGAGGCGGCGTGCCGGCGGACAAGGCCATTCGCGGCTTCCATTCCGCTTCGCTGCGCCTGCGGGACGGTGGGGCCACCGAGGAGCTCCTGAAATTCATGGGCTACGACACCGTGGACACGGACGGCAACGTGCGACGCATGAGCCTCGCCAAAGGCAATGGGGCGCATGTGATCGACATCGAAACCGTGCCGGGCGCCCGGTTCGCCGACCTCGGGGCGGGCTCCGTCCACCATTTGGCGTTCTCGGTCGAAGACCGGGCGAAGCAGCTCGAGGTGCGCAAGGCGCTGCTCGACACGGGCTTCCAGGTGACGCCGGTGATCGACCGCGACTATTTCTGGGCGATCTACTTCCGGACGCCGGGCGGTGTCCTGTTCGAGGTGGCCACGAACGAGCCGGGGTTCGATCGCGACGAAGACGCGGCGCATCTCGGAGAGGCGCTGCGGCTGCCGACGCAACACGCCCATCTCAGGGACTATCTCGAAACCCATCTGCAGCCGCTCGAGGCCTAGGAGGCGACGATGTCGATCGACAGCTATGTTCACAAGGTCCTGCCCGGTGCTCCGGGCGGACCCCGGATCTTCGCCTTCCACGGGACCGGCGGCGACGAGCAGCAACTCCTGGGGCTCGCCGCCGATCTCGTGCCCGGCGCACGTGTCGTGGCGCCGCGCGGAGACGTCTCCGAGATGGGTGCGGCGCGGTTCTTCCGCCGGACGGGTGAGGGGGTGTACGACATGGCCGACCTCGCCCGCGCGACGAAGAAGATGGCCGGCTTCGTCTCGGCTCATGTCGGAGCGCCGACCGAAGCAAGCGTTCTGGGGATCGGGTACTCCAACGGCGCGAACATCCTCGCCTCGGTGGTCTTCGCGCAGCCGGATCTCTTCGATGCCGTCGTGCTGATGCACCCGCTGATCCCGTTCCGGCCGGAGCCGGCAGGAAAGCTGGACAAGGTCCGGGTGCTGATCACCGCGGGCCGCCGCGATCCGATCTGCCCGCCGGAACTCACCGAACGCCTGGCGGCTGACCTGAAGAGTGCCGGAGGGGGCGTCGAACTGTTGTGGCACGAGGGCGGCCACGAGGTGCGCCCGACCGAGGTGGAGGCGTCGCGGCGTTTTCTCGCCGGCATCGGTCGGCGGGAGGTCGTCGCCGGTTCGGCAGCGGGCTGAGCAGTCGGGCGCTCCGGCGATCTGGCGGCGCGTGTTGTCGCGCTGCGGCGGACGTGGCAGAGGTCGGCGATGAACCGGACATCCCCACGCTCAGACGGTCACTCGGCCCGCTCCGGGCTTTCCTCGATCGCGGTCGTCGGCGCGGGAGCCTGGGGCACCGCGCTGGCCAGCGTGTTCGCCCGGACCGAGCGAACCGTCCGCCTTTTCGCGCGCGACGCGGAAACCGTCGCCGAAATAAACGAAGCGGGCACCAACCGGCGATATCTGGGCGACGCTGCGTTGCCGTCGTCCCTTTCGGCGACGGATGACCTCGCGGCCTGCGTGACCGATGCGGACGTCGTCTTCCTCGTCGTGCCGACGCAGCAGCTTCGGGCGGTGGTGGGCGCCGTCGCCGTGCATCTCTCGCCCGGTGCAGCGCTCGTGAACTGCGCCAAGGGCATCGACCGGATGTCGGGGCACCTGCCGCACGTGCTGATCGCGGAGATGGCTCCTGGCGTCGACTGCGGCGTTCTGTCGGGACCGAGTTTCGCCGAAGAGGTGGCCGCGGGGAAGCCAACGGCGGTGACGCTCGCCATGCCGGACGCCGGCCAGGCGATGGCGATGGCGGAGTCGCTCTCGACGCCGGATTTCCGGATCTACGCCTCCGACGACGTGGCGGGCGTCGAGGCGGGCGGCGCATTGAAGAACGTGATGGCCATAGCGGTCGGCATCTGCCGGGGCATGGATCTGGGCGCCAGCGCGGAGGCGGCGCTGATCGCGAGGGGCTATGCCGAACTGGTGCGGATGGCCGTCAGTCTCGGCGCCCAGCCCAACACCTTGCAAGGCCTCGCCGGGCTCGGGGATCTGGTGCTGACCTGTTCGAGCCCCAAATCGCGGAACTTCGCGCTGGGCGTCGCACTCGGGCGCGGCGAACCCCCGCCGGCCCGGCTTGCCGAAGGCTCGTACACGGCAGACATCGCGGCCGGCATCGCCGCGCAACACGGGCTGCAGGTTCCGATCGTCGATGCGGTGTCGAAGATCCTTTCCGGCGCGATGAGCCTGGAGGCCGCACGGGCGGCGCTGCTCAACCGGCCGGTGCGACGCGAATGACCGCCGATGCTGGCGTCAGCTGTACATCCGGTAGCGATACGCACGCTCAAGCACGAGTGCGGTACACAGGGTCACAGCACTGAACCCGAGCAGATAGGGGATGCTCAGCAGCGGCTCGTAGGTCATGTAGATTCCCGTGCGCAGCCACTCGATCGCATGCAACACCGGGTTCCACGACAGCACCGACTGCATCGCGGGGGGCATCGCGAGCGGGACGAAGAACACAGCCGAGAGGATCAACAGAGGCAACCTGAGCAGACCCCATACCCGCTCCCATGTCGGCCACAGAACGGCGACCACGCCGTTCAAGGTGGCGACGCTCAGGGAGAGAAAGGTCAGCGCCGCCATTGCGGCCAGGAACCGAGCGTGATTGGCGATGATCTTCCCTTCGATCAGCATCGACAGAAGGGCGAGCGAGATCGCCCAGATGACGTACATGGTCAACGTCTCGAGAATCACGCGGGCAACGATGACATCGAGCGGCTTGACCGGCGGATAGGCGATCAGCGCGAGGTTCGAGACTATGGCGCCCAGTCCGCGTGTGGCGATGGCCAGAAACGTCCTAACTGCCAGTAGCCCGGTGACAAGAAACAGGGCTAGATCCTGTCCGAACGGGATGCTCTCCTGGAGAAAACCGCGGATCATGATGAAGACCGAAACATAGACCATAGGCTCGACCAGCGCCCAGACGAAGCCGAACCTGTTGCGGCCGAACCGGGTCTTGCTCTCGCGGAGCACGAGCGCCATCCACACCCGCGCCGTGACCGCCATCTGTTCGGGCAGCGTGGTTGCGCGATGATAGGCCGAGGGGACGTCGGTCATGCCTGATGGACCCGTTGTGCGGCGGCGACGCGAATGCCGTCGCGTCGACCTACCACCGCGCGCCCGTCTCCGGCAAGTTTGGAGCGGATTGATGGCAGCCGCCGGGAGGGTCGTGACGGCACGCAATTGCCCGTTTACGGATTGGGCGCATGGTGCCGCCGCAGACGGACGATGCAGGAGAGGTCGTTGAAACCGGTCGTTGTTCTTTGGGCAGTGCTGGCGGCGTCGGCCCTCGGCAGCGCTTCTCATGCCGAGGGCGATGCGGCGGCCGGCGAAAAGATCTTCAATCGCTGCCGGTCCTGCCATGTCGCGGACAAGGAGCAAAACCGGGTTGGGCCGCACCTCGTCGGTGTGGTCGGGCGGCCCGTCGCCTCGGTCGACGGTTACCGCTATTCGGCGGCGATGGCGGCGAGAGGTGCGGACGGCGCGGTCTGGAACGAGGAAGACCTGGCAGCCTACCTGACCAGTCCGAAAGCCTTCCTGCCGGGCGGTTCGATGGCCTTCCCAGGACTGAAGAGGACCGAGGACGTCGAGAACGTCATCGCCTATCTGAAGAGCGTCGCGGGACGATAAGCCAGTTCCCGTGCGAGCGTGATGCAGGACGGTAGTGGGAGGGAAGAATGCGGCCCCTGTTTGACCTCACGGGACGACGCGCGCTGGTGACCGGCAGTTCGCGCGGTCTCGGATTCGAGTTCGCCCGCGCGCTGGGTGCTGCCGGCGCCGAGATCGTGCTGAACGGACGCGTCGAGGAAGATGTCGGGAAGGCGGCGGAGCGACTGGCGACCGCAGGCATCCGTGCCGGTGTCGCGGTCTTCGACGTCCGCGACAGCGAGGCGGTCGACGCCGCCATCGGCCGGATCGAGGCGGAGACCGGCTCCATCCACATCCTCGTCAACAATGCCGGCATCCAGCGCCGGGCGCCGCTCGAGACCTTCACCGATGCGGACTGGCGCGATCTCATGAGCGTCAATCTCGACGGCGTGTTCTTCGTGTCCCGCGCCGTCGCACGCGGCATGATCGAGCGGGGCAGCGGCGCCATCATCAACATCGCCTCCGTGCAGAGCGAACTGGCGCGGCCGACGATCGCCCCCTACACGGCGTCCAAGGGCGCAATCAAGATGCTGACCAAGGGCATGGCGGCCGACTGGGGCCGCCACGGGATCCGCGTGAACGCGATCGGGCCGGGCTATTTCCGCACCGAACTCAACCGCGCGCTCGTCGCCGATGCGAGCTTCACCGACTGGCTGGAAAAGCGGACGCCGCTCGGCCGATGGGGCGAGCCGGAAGAACTGGCGGGCGCGGTCGTGTTCCTGGCGTCCGACGCGGCAAGCTTCATGACCGGCCAGACCATCCATGTCGATGGGGGAATCACCAGCGTGCTGTGACGCGCGGCCGTCCCGCGGTCAGGCACCCCATTCGACGTCGAACGCAGTCACGACCCTTCCGATCTGTTCAGGCGACAGGAGTTGCGGATGGTGGCCGCGCGTCAGCAGGGCCAGTCGCGCCGTCGCTTCCAGTTCCTCCATGGCGTTGACGGCAGCGTCTAGATCCTTGCCGGCCACCACCGGCCCATGATTTGCGAGCATGACCGCCGAGCGCTTGCCGCCGAGGCCGCGAATGGCTTCCCCCATCGACGGATCGCCCGGAACGAAGAAGGGCAGCAGCTTCACGCGTCCAAGCTGCATGATCGCGTACGCAGTGAGAGGCGGCAGGAGGTCCTCCGGGTCGATGTCGGGCATCAGCGACCAGGCGACGGAGTGGCAGGCGTGCAGATGGACGACGGCGCCGGCGGTGGACCGCGTGTCGTAGAAGGCCCGGTGCAGCGGCATTTCCTTCGTCGGCCTGTCGCCGCCGACCAGATTGCCCGCGGCATCGAAGCGGCTGAGCCGGGCCGGATCGAGCCTGCCGAAGGACGATCCCGTCGGCGATACGAGCAGACCCCCATCGGCCGTTCGGGCCGAGATGTTGCCCGTGGATCCGTGGGTCAGGCCGCGCTCGAAGAGCGAGCGCGCGAGTTCGCACATCTTCTCGCGCAGGCGCGTTTCATCGGTCATCTGCATCGGTCTCCAGCACGGTGAGCGCTTTGGCGAAAAAGTCGGCGTCGCCGAAATTGCCGGACTTCAGCGCCAGTCGCAGGGGCATGCCGACCGCCTCCAGGGCGGGTACCCCGGGGGCGATCTCAGGACCGATGCCGAAGGCCGCGATGTGCAGGCCCTCGACGACCGCGCCCGAGGTCTCGCCCCCGGCAACGACGAGCCGCTGCACCCCGCCGGCGGCCAACGTTTTCGCGGTGTCTGCGAAGAAGGCCTCGATCCGCTCCGCCACGGCCTCGCGACCATGCGCTTCCTGAGCCGCGCGTACGGAATGAGGCTCGGCGGAGGTGTAGACAAGGGGGGCGGAACCGATCCTGTCCAGCGCCCAGGCCGCCGCGGTCTCGGCCGTCATGCGTCCGTCCATGAGCGCATCGGGGGTCACTTCCAGCGCGGGCGCCCGCTCGGCGTAGCGGCGGACCTGGGCGCGGGTCATGTTGGAGCACGAGCCCGACAGGATGGCGGCTGGGCCGGGCAGCCCGGCCCAGCCGCCGGCCTCCCCGCTCCTGCTGTCCAGCAGGTTGCCCGGCAGGCCGAGCGCGATTCCCGAGCCGCCCGTGACCAGTCGCATGGACGCAGCGGCCCGGCCGATCTCGTAGAGGTCGGCGTCGCGGATCGCGTCGACCACGATGACCGCGCGCCCGCCCTCGACTTCGCGGTCGAGCGCAGAGCGGATCGCGTTCGCGCCTTCGAGCACGGTGTTCATCGCCACATGTCCGACCTTGTGCCGGGTCTGGGGCTGGAGCCAGCGCCGGATGTCGGCATCGCGCATCGGCGTCAGCGGATGGTTCTCCATGCCGCTCTCGTTGAGGAGGCGATCGCCGACGAAGAGGTGACCCTGGTAGATGCTGCGGCCGGCTTTCGGGAACGCCGGGCATACGATCGTCCGGTCGGCGTCGAGGCGCCGCATCAGCGCGTCGATCACGGGACCGATGTTGCCCTGCGGGGTCGAATCAAAGGTCGAGCAATATTTGAAGAGGATCTGCCGGCAGCCCTGTCCGAGCAGCCATTCGAGGGCCTCCAGCGACATGCGCACGGCTTCCTGCGGCGGAACCGTCCGCGACTTCAACGCCACCACGCCGGCCTCGACCTCGGCTGCGGCCGGTCCTTCCGGGGTGCCGCTGTACTGCACGACCCGCATGCCGCCGCGCGCAAGCGTGTTCGCGAGATCGGACGAGCCGGTGAAGTCGTCCCCGATACATCCCAGAAGCATTCGGCATTTCCTCCCGGCGGCAATTCACCACGAGCCCCGTGGATCGGCAAGGCGACAGACGCAATGGAGAGACGGCTTCGGCTCGCTGCATTTCCACCGCGTGCCCGGCCCTCCGTGCCCCGGATCAATCGAAAGGCTTAGCGGGTGTAGCTTGCCCTCGGGAAACGGCTGGGGGATTCGTGCGAAGGTGGCGATCACGGGTCGAGCGGCCCCGTGCTAAATGAAATCGGAGCCTCGTCGCCTATTGAACGGACGGAAGCTTCGGGCGGCCAAGTAACGCAGGATGCCTTCCGTAAAACTTTATTCTATTGGCGACCTGTTTCGTATCGAAAGATGTCTATGCAGGCCGCGCGGTATCACTGAGGTGTTTGGATGAAGGGCATCATTCTGGCAGGCGGGAGCGGAACGCGGTTGTATCCGCTGACGATTTCGCTCTCCAAGCAGATCCTGCCGATCTACAACAAGCCCATGATCTACTATCCCCTCGGAGCGCTGATGCTCGCCGGGATCCGGGACATCCTGATCATCACCACGCCCCGCGACGTCCATCAGTTCGAGGCGTTGCTGGGAGACGGAAGCGCCTTCGGCGTCTCCGTGTCCTACGCGGAGCAGCCGCAGCCCAACGGACTGGCGGAAGCCTTCATCATCGGGCGCGACTTCGTCGGGAACGATGCGGTGTCGCTCATTCTCGGCGACAACATCTTCTACGGCGCCGGGCTTTCGGCGATGGGACAGGAGGCCGGGCGCCGAGAGACAGGCGCGACCATCTTCGCCTATCGCGTCGACGATCCGCAGCGCTACGGCGTCGTGTCGTTCAATGCGGCGACCGGCCAGGCGGAAACCATCGAGGAAAAGCCGGAGACCCCGCGTTCGAGCTGGGCTGTCACCGGCTGGTACTTCTACGACAACGACGTCGTGGACATCGCCGCCTCGATCCGGCCGTCGCAGCGCGGCGAACTCGAGATCACCGACGTCAACCGGGCCTATATGGAGCGCGGCGACCTGCATGTCTGCCGGCTCGGCCGCGGCTTCGCCTGGCTCGACACCGGCACGCATGACAGCCTCCACGAAGCCTCTTCCTTCGTGCGGACCATCGAGCATCGGCAGGGCGGCATGGTCATGTGCCCCGAGGAGATCGCCTACGAGCTCGGCTACCTCACCGCCGACCAGGTGATGGCGCGGGCCGGACAGCTCGGCAAGACCGGCTATGCCGACTATCTCAAGCGTCGCATCCGGGAACTCGCCAATGGTTGAGGTGCGTCCCCTCGGCCTGGACGGCGTGCTCGAGATCCTTCCGAAGAAGTTCGGGGATTCGCGCGGCTTCTTCTCCGAGACCTACAATCGCGAGGCGCTGGCGCGGGAAGGCGTCGACCTGACGTTCGTGCAGGACAATCATTCGCACTCCGCCGCCGCCGGCGTTCTGAGGGGCCTGCACTACCAGTTGCCGCCGATGGCTCAGGCAAAGCTGGTCCGGGTGGTCAGGGGCCGCATCTTCGACGTCGCCGTCGACATCCGCAGGGGCTCGCCGACCTTCGGCAAGTGGACGTCCTGCGTCGTGTCCGCCGAGGGCTGGAACCAGGTGCTCGTCCCAGCGGGCTTCGCGCATGGCTTCCTCACGCTCGAGCCCGACACCGAGGTGATCTACAAGGTGACCGCGGGCTACTCGCCTGCGCACGATCGCGGTATCCGCTACGACGATCCGCAGATCGGTATCGTCTGGCCGACCGAAGGGCTGACGGTGACGCTTTCGGACAAGGACACCAAGGCGCCGTTGCTGGCAGCCGCAGACATTCCCGAAGGCTGGTGAACGATGCGCATTCTGGTCACGGGCGGAGCAGGCTTCATCGGATCGGCGGTCGTCCGGCATCTGGTCGCCAGCGGCGCCGAACGGGTCGTCAACGTCGACAAGCTGACCTATGCGGGCAATCTGCAGTCGCTGCGCACGGTCGAGAACCAGCCGAACCACATCTTCCGCAAGGCCGACATCTGCGACGAGGCGCTGATGCGCGAGATCATGCGCGAGGAGCGCATCGAGGCCGTGATGCATCTTGCCGCGGAGAGCCATGTCGATCGGTCGATCGAGGGGCCGGCGGCATTCGTCGAAACCAACGTGGTCGGCACGTTCCGGCTGCTCAGCGCCGCGCTGTCGCATTTCGGCAGCCTCGACGCCGATTCGCGCGCGCGCTTCCGCTTCCACCACGTTTCGACGGACGAGGTGTTCGGCGATCTGCCCTTCGACAGCGGCGTCTTCACCGAGGAGACGGCCTATGCGCCCTCCTCGCCCTACTCGGCGTCGAAGGCCGCGTCGGATCACTTCGTCCGGGCCTGGCACGAGACCTACGGGCTGCCCGTGGTGCTCTCCAACTGCTCCAACAATTACGGCCCCTATCATTTCCCCGAAAAGCTCATCCCGCTCGTCATCCTCAACGCGCTCGACGAGAAGCCGCTGCCCATTTACGGCTCCGGCGCGAACGTGCGCGACTGGCTGTATGTTGAGGATCATGCGCGGGCGCTGGACCTCGTGGTGAGAAGCGGCCGCGTCGGGGAAAGCTACAACATCGGCGGGCGGGCCGAGCGGACCAATCTCGAGGTGGTGCACACCATCTGCGACATCCTCGATGTTCGCCGTCCGCGCCGGTCGGGTGCGCGCTACCGCGACCTGATCGTCCACGTCGCCGACCGGCCGGGTCACGACCGCCGCTACGCCATCGACCCCTCCAAGATCGAGCGCGATCTGGACTGGCGCGCGGAAGAGAACTTCGAGACCGGCATCGACAAGACGGTGGGCTGGTATCTGGACAATGAGTGGTGGTGGCGGCCCCTGCGAGAACAGCGATACCAGGGAAACCGCCTCGGTCTAGCCCCGGCGGGCGGCGTCGGAGCCAAGGCATGAGGATCGTCGTCACCGGGCGCGAAGGACAGGTGGCGCGGTGCCTCGCGGAGCGCTCGGCGCCGCATGCAGGCCTCGGGATCATTCCGCTCGGCCGACCGGCGCTGGATCTCTGCGAGCCGCGTAGCGTGATGGACGCTATCCGCGAGGCGAAGCCGGACGTCGTCGTCTCGGCCGCGGCATACACCGCCGTGGACGCGGCGGAAGACGAGCCGGACATGGCCTTCGCGGTCAACGAGACGGGGGCGGAAGCGGTGGCCGCGGCAGCGCGCGCCTGCGGCGTGCCGGTCATCCATCTCTCGACCGACTATGTCTTCTCCGGCGACCATGCGGGCGCCTATCGCGAGGACATGCCGACCGGGCCGCGCGGCGTCTACGGGCACAGCAAGCTCGCCGGCGAGATCGCGGTGCAGCGGGCCAATCCGGACAGCGTGATCCTGCGCACGAGCTGGGTCTACAGCGCCTTCGGACGCAACTTCGTCAAGACGATGCTGGACGTGGCGCAGAAGCGCGACGAACTGTCCGTCGTCGACGACCAGACCGGCAATCCGACGTCGGCTCACGACATCGCCGGGGCGCTGATCGAGATCGCCCGGCAACTGGTCGCGGGAGAAGGCCCGACCGGCATCTACCACTATGCGGGCCGGGGGCAGGCGACGTGGTGCGACCTCGCCCGCCAGGTCTTCCGCGAGAGTGCCGCGCGCGGGGGACCGAGCGCCAGTGTCCGGGCGATCACGACCGCAGACTATCCGACGAAGGCCGTTCGCCCGCGCAACTCGGTCCTCGATACGCGGCGCATCGAGGCCGACTACGGGGTACAGCCGGCGGACTGGCGGGTCAGCGTGGCCCATGTGGTCGATCGGCTGCTCGTCGACCGGCCGATACCAGTGCAGTGATTCCGAGGCGACCGGGGAACGGGGGCAGCGAAGTGTTGAAGAGAAGCATCGTCGAGCCGAGAAGCTACCGGGAGGCCATGAGCCTGTACGCCGGGGCCGTGCAGGTCGTGACCACCGAGGGGCTAGCAGGTCGCCGCGGCGCAACCGTCATCGCGGCCTGTTCGGT
>VFQQ010003983.1_pt1 | contig 13566 bp, 11 predicted proteins | sample 3512341 | NCBI WGS metagenome assembly VFQQ01 (sample SAMN10412373, study PRJNA504923) | tailings metagenome | isolation source: Relicate 2 Philex TSF1 revegetated site | place: Philippines: Tuba, Benguet | collected 2017-08-29 | reverse complement strand
AGCCGCTGGACCCGGAGCAACTGCTGGCCACCGCCATCGAACTGCTCGACGAGCGTGGCGTGCAGCGCCGCGCCATGCCGCTGGTGCCCGCCAACGCGCCCGCGCCCGGGCCGGCCTGGCCCGAGATCGACGGCATCGACGCCGAGCAGGCCGCGCGCCGGCTCGGGCACGACCAGGGCCTGCTGCGCCGCAGCTTGCGCCGCCTGTTCGACGAGTTCGGTGCGCTCGCCGACGAGGCGCTGCCTGGCGCCCTGTCCGACGTCGAGCGCCAGCGCCTGGCCGCGCGCCTGCACAAGCTGCGCGGGGGCGCCGGGCTGATCGCGGCCGACACCCTGCACCGGCGCGCCGGCACGCTGGAAAACGCGCTGCGCGACGGGCTGGCGCCAGCGGCGCTGGAAGAGCCCTGGAACGCCATGCAGGCGGCACTGCGCCGGCTCATGCTGGCCGCCAGGCCGTGGCTGGCGCACAGCGAGCCCGCCCCCGAGCCCGCCCCCGATCAACCCCCGGCCGACGACCAGGCGCTGGCGCTGTTGCAGGCCCTGCTCGACCAGCACGACCTGGAGGCGCTGAGCCATTTCGAGACCCAGCGCGCGGCCCTGCTGCGCCGTCTGGGTACACCGCGCCTGGGTGCGCTCGCCGAGCGCATCGAGGCGCTGGACTTCGAGGCCGCGGCCGCGCTGCTGGCGGCCGAACTCGACAACGGGAGTGGCGAGTGAGCGACCCGGTGCTGCCCGAAATCCTCATCGTCGACGACGACCCCGGCATGGTGCAGGCGCTGGCCAAGGCGCTGCGCCCGCTCGGGCGCTTGCGCTTCGCCACCCACGGGCACGACGCGCTGCGCCGCATCCGCGAGGCGCTGCCCGACATCGTACTGCTGGACGCGCAGATGCCGGGCCTGTCCGGCTTCGAGGTGCTCGACACCATCAAGGCCGACCCGGTGCTCGCCGCGCTGCCGGTGATCATGGTCACCAGCCACGCCGAGGCCGACTTCGAACAGGCCGGGCTCGACAAAGGCGCGGCCGACTTCATCGCCAAACCCATTCACCCGGCCATCGTGCAGGCGCGCGTGCGCACGCAGCTGCGCCTGAAGCAGGCCAGCGACCAGCTCAAGCAGATGTCGGCCATGGACCGCTTCAACCTCGCGGTGGCCATGGACGACCTGAGCGAAAGCCACGACCGCCTGCAGCAGACGGCCGACCAGCTGCGCCAGGCCAACGACAGCCTGGTGCAGTTCGTGCGCATCGCCTCGCACGACCTGCGCGAGCCGCTCAACACCATCACCCAGTTCGTGGGCCTGATCGACGAAGACCACGGCGCGCAGCTGCCGCCCGACGCGCGCCAGTACATGCGCCTGGTGCTGCGTGCCGGCGCGCGCATGCGCACCCTGCTCGACGACGTGGTGCGCTACGCGCGCCTGCAGGCCGGTGAACCCGAGCGCCCGGTGCCGGTGGCGCTGGACCGCGTGCTCGCCGAGCTGTGCGACGCGCTGGCCGCGCGCGTGGCGGCCACCGGGGCGAAGCTGGAGATCGGGCCGCTGCCCGTGGTGGCCGGGCACGCCAGCCTGCTGGCCCTGCTGTTCCAGAACCTGCTAACCAACGCACTGAAGTTCGTGCCGCGCGAGCGCGTGCCCGAGGTGCGCGTGAGCGCCAGCACCGGCGACGGCTGGGTGACGGTGCGCGTGCAGGACAACGGCATCGGCATCGCCCCCGCGCACCTGGGACGCCTGTTCCAGCCGTTCCAGCGCCTGAACCTCAAGAGCGAGTACGAAGGCACCGGCCTGGGCCTGGCGCTGGCGCGCCAGATCGCCGAATCGCATGGCGGCGGCATCGTCGCGCAGAGCGCGCCCGGCGAGGGCGCGACCTTCATCGTCACGCTGCCGCTGGCCGATGCCACACCGCGTGCCTGAGGGCGCTCACCCGCCGCTGCGCAGCAGCGTGGCGGGGTTCAGGCGCATCTGCGCCAGCAGGTGGCGCGCGCCCAGGCCCAGGCTCACGCTGCTCACCAGCGCCGCGGTGAGCAGGCCGCTGGCGTAGAGGCCACCCGGGTCAAGCTGCAGGCGCCAGTGCAGCAGGCCGGCGGCGAGCGCGCTACCCGCCAGGGTGGCGAACACCGTGGTCACGAGCGCGAGCAGCGCGTATTCCCACAGCAGCACCGCGCGCAGGTCGCCATGGCGCGCGCCGAGCGCGTGCATCACGGTCGCATCGTGCAGCTGGCGCGCGCGGCTGCCCGCCACCACGCTGGCCAGCACCAGCAGGCTCGCGGCCAGGCAGGTGAGGGCGATCACCAGCAGGCCGCCGCTGGCCTGCGCCATGAGGCCCCGCGTTTCGCGCAGCAGCGATTCGGTGCGCACGCTGGCGATGTTGGGTGCCACGGCGGCCAGCCGGTCCTGCGCGGTGAGGGCTTCATTGGGGTCGAGCCAGGCCGCGCCCACGTGGCGCGTGATGAAGGGGTCGAGTGCGCCGTCGCTGAAGATCGCCTCCAGCCACAGCCGCGCCTGCATGCGGCGCTGGCTGTAAATGGCCACGAGCTGTGCGTCCAGCCGCTGGCCCAGGATCTCGAAGCCCAGGCGGTCGCCCACCTTCAGGCCGAGTTCGTCGGCCTCGCGGTCTTCCATCGCCACCCGCGGCGCGCCGCGGTGGTTCTCGGGCCACCAGGCGCCGTCGCGCAGCACCACGTCGTCCACGTTGCCCGCGCGCGTGGAGAGCTTGTGTTCGTCGCGCGATTCGTTGGCGCGGCGGTCGTCGCCGCTCTCGCGCAGGGCCTCGCCGTTCACGGCCACCAGGCGGCCCAGCACCAGCGGAGCGGTGCTGACTTCGCGCAGGCTGGGCAGGGTCTGCAGGGTGTCGCGCAGCGGGCCGATCTGTTCGGTCTGCACGTCGTAGAGCACCAGTGCAGGCGCGTTCTGCGGCACGGTGTCGTTCACCGCGCGCAGCAGCGTGGCCACCACCAGGGTGCAGGCCACCAGCAGGCTCAGCGATGCGCCCAGCGAGAGCAGGGCCGCGCGCAGCGGCGAGCCCGGGCGCTGCAGGCCCGAGAGCGCCAGCCGCACCGCAAAAGGCAGTTGCGGGCGGCGCAGCGCGCGCGCCGCGGCCCGGCGCAGGCCTCGCGTGATGCCTTCCAGCAGCACCAGCAGCCCGGCGCTCGCGGCCACGAAGGCCAGGCCGAAGCGCGCGTCGGGCAGCACCGCCACCAGCGCGCCCACACCGAGCAGCGCCAGCGCCGCGGTGGCGGTGCGCGCCAGCGCGGGCGTGTGCAGCACCGCGCCGTCGAGCCCGCGGAACAGCGCCGCCGGCGACACCGTGAGCGCGCGGCCCAGCGCCGGCAGCGCGAACACCAGCGCCGTGAGCACGCCAAAGCCCAGGGCCACGGCCGATGGCAGGGCGAGCGCGCCGAGCAGCGCGGGCCAGCCCCCCAAGGGCAGCCGTTCGCCGGCGATGGCCGCGCCCGCGAGCGCGAGCCCGTTGCCCACCAGCACGCCCGCCGCGCTGGCCAGCAGCGCAAGCATGAGCACCTGCAGCAGCACGAAGCCCGCGAGCCGCGCGTCGCGCAGGCCGAGCGCGCGCAGCGTGGCCAGCGTGCCGAGCTTGCCGCCCAGGTAGGCCTGCACGCTGTTGAACACGCCCAGGCCCCCGATGAACAGCGCGGAGAAGCCGATCAGCAGCAGGCCCGAGCCGATCTGCCCCAGCACCTCGGCCATGCGTTCGTTGCGCTGGTCCAGCCCACGCACCTCGGCGTCGGTGTCGGGGAAAGCGTCGAAGAAAGCGCGTCGCCATTCGGCCAGCGGCGCGTCGGTGAGGGCGCGGTAGCGGTACTGCACGCGCGAGAGCGGTTGCACCAGGCCGGTGGCGGCGAGTGCGCCGTCGGCCACCAGCACGGGTGCGCCGGACCAGTCGGCGCGCAGGCTGCGGTCGGGCTGGCGCGCGATGAGCGCGCGCACCTCCAGATCGAGATCCCCGATGGCGACCGCATCGCCCACGCGCAGACCCAGGCGCGTGGCCAGCGTGTTGTCGATGGCCGCGCCCCAGCGGCCCTCGCGCAGCGCGAGCGTGGCGTCCAGCGGGCCGGGCGGCGCGAGTTCGATGGCGCCCACCAGCGGGTAGGCCGCGTCGGCGCTCTGCAGTTCGATGAGCTGGGCGCGCCCGTCGGCCGCGCGCAGCATGGTGCGCAGCTCCACCAGGCGCGAGACGGGGCCGCGCGCCTGCAGCCAGGCTTGTGCGGCGGCGGGCAGCGGGCGTGGCGCCTGCACCTCCACGTCGCCGCCGAACAGCGCGCGCGCCTGGGTCTGCAGCGCCGCCTGCACCTGCTGATACAGGCCGCCGCCCGCGGCCACCAGGGCCACGCCCAGCAGCAGACAGGCCGCAAAGATGCGCAGGTGGCGGCTGCCGTGGCGCAGGTCGCGCCAGGCGAGTTCAAGCAGGAACATGGCCGGCCTTCAGTTCGCGGGTCACGTCGTGCAGCACGCCGTCGTGCAGGCGCATCACGCGGTCGCAGCGCGCCGCGAACGCCAGGTCGTGCGTCACCAGCACCAGGGTGGTGCCGGCCTCGGCGTTCAGTTCGAACAGCAACTGGCGCACCGCCTCGCCGCTGTGGTCGTCCAGGTTGCCGGTGGGCTCGTCGGCCAGCAGCAGGCGCGGGCGGTGCACCAGGGCGCGCGCGATCGCCACGCGCTGCTGCTCGCCGCCCGAGAGCTGGCTGGGCAGGTGGTGGGCCCGCTCGGCCAGGCCCACGCGCGCCAGCAGCGCGGCCGCGCGCCCCGCGGCGTCGGCGCGGCCGGCCATCTGCAGCGGCAGCGCCACGTTGTCGAGCGCGCTCAGGCTGGGCAGCAGGTGAAAGCTCTGGAACACGATGCCGATGCGCTCGCGCCGCAGGTCGGCCAGGCCGTCGGCGTCAAGCGTGGCGAGGTCGGTGCCGTCGATGGCGATGCGCCCGGCGGCGGGCCGCTCCAGCCCCGCGAGCAGCAGCAGCAGCGAGCTTTTGCCCGAGCCCGACGGGCCGGCGATGGCCAGGCGCTCACCGGCCTTCACGTGCAGTGCGACGCCGCGCAGCACCTCCACCGCGCGGTGGCCCATGGGGTAGGACAGGTGGAGGTTCTGGATGTCGATCATGGCGTAGAAAGGGTGGGGTAGGGAGTATGCTGGCGACACTTCGTTACAAGCGAAGCGCGCGCGCCGAAGCACAGGACAAGACACCGCAACCGGGATGAACCATCACGCTGCCGCTCAGGGAGGAATGCCGGGACGCCGCGGGTGGCGGGCCTGGTTCCTGACCGCGCTGCTGGCCCTGGCCGGTTGCGGCGAAGCCCCGCCACCGCCGCTGACCGTGGGCATGAACGCCTGGGTCGGCTTCGATCCGCTGGTGCTCGCACGCGACCGCGGCCTGGTGGACGAGCAGCGCATCAAGCTCGTGGAGCTCGCTTCCGGCACGGAAGTTCAACGCGGCCTGCACAACGGCCTGCTCGACGCGGCTGCGCTCACACTCGACGAGGCCATGCGCCTGATCGACGCCGGCATGGCGTTGCGCATCGTGGCGCTGCTCGATGCCTCGCACGGCAGCGACATGGTGGTCGCGCGCCCCGACATGGCCACGGCGACGGGCCTGCGCGGCGCCTTCGTCGCGGTGGAGGATTCCTCCGTGGGCACGCTGATGCTGCAGCGCATGCTGCAGACCACCGGCCTGTCGCGCAGCGACATCAAGGTGGTCAACATGGACGCCAACCACCACCTGGCGGCGCTGCGCGGCGGCCGGGTGGACGCCGCGGTGAGCTACGCGCCCCTGAGCGGGCAACTGGTGGCCGCGGGCTTCAAGCCGGTGTTCACCAGCCGCGAAATCCCGGGCGAGATCGTGGACGTGCTCGTGGTGCGCACCGAACTGCTGCGAACGCGGTCCGAGGCGGTCGACGAGGTGCTGCGGGCCTGGGCCACCGGCCTGCAGGCGCTTCGCGCCGACCCATCCGCCGCCGTGCGCGATCTTTCCCGCGGTACCGAGCTGTCCGCCGACGCCTACACCGAGGTGCTGGCCGGCCTGCAGTTCATCGGCCTGGAGGAATCGCTGCTGCAGCTCAGCGGCCCGGCGCTGGGCCTGGAGGCGCGTGCACAGGCCGTGGCCAGTGCGCTGGTGGACGTGGGCGTGCTGCAGCGTGTGCCCGAGCTGCGCGAGCTGCTCGACGTGGAGCCGCTGCGCCGCGTGGTCGGTGCCGAGGGGGGCCGGTGAAGGACGGGGCCACGCGCTGGACGCCCCCCGGCCGCTGGCTGGCGCCCATGCTGCTGGCGTTGTTCGCCACGCTGGCCGCGGGCATCAACTACGTCAACGGCTACCGGCAAGTCGATGCCGAGGTGGAGGCGGCCGAAAGCCGGCGCCTGCTCGAACGCCTGGCGGTGGAGCAGACGCGCCTGAGCATGCAGGGCGATTCGACCAACCTGCCGCTGGTGCGCCGCGTGGTCGGCGGGCTCGGGCTGTACGAGGGCATGAAGACCGCCTGGCTGTTGCACCCCGACGGCACCGTGCAGGCCTCGCTGCGCCGCTCGGACATCGGCCGCGATCTGCAGGGCCTGCTCGCCGAGCGGCCCGAACTGTCGCACCTGGGGGACCTTGCCCCCAGCGCGCCGGGCCGGCTCGCGATCGAGGTGCAGCGCCGCCCGGGAACCGACGAGATCGTTGGCGTGGTGCCCTACAGCAACGGCCGGCGCCTGATCGCGGTGGTCGACATGCGCCAGCCACTGGCCGAGCGCCACGCCCAGCTGCGCGACGAGGTGCTGCGCGAAGCGCTGCTGCTGACCGTGCTGGTGGTGTTGCTGGCCGGCTTGTTGCACGTGGCGTGGTTCCGCCGCGCCGAGCGCCTGTCGGCCACGCTGGCCGCCATCGGCGAGGGCCGGCTGGAGCGCCGCGTCGGGCTCACCGGGCGCGACGAGCTGGCCCTCATCGGCGCCGAGACCGACCGCATGGCCGAGCGGCTGCAGAAGCAGCAGCAGCGCCTGCAACACCTCTATGCACTGGTGGACCGCTCCCCCGCGGTGGTGATCGAGTGGGCCAATCGGCCGGGCTGGCCCATGACCTACCTCAGCCGCAACGTCTCGCAGTGGGGATACACGCCCGAGGAACTGCTCAACGTCGGCGTCGACTGGGACGATCTCGTGCACCCCGACGACGTGGCTCGCATGAATGCGGAGATCGCCGCCAACTGGGCGGATGGGCGCTTCGAGTACCGGCAGGAATACCGCCTGCGCTGTGCCGATGGGCGCTACGCCTGGCTCGAAGACCGCACCTCGGTGACGCGCCGCGCCGATGGCGAGATCGACAGCATCAGCGGCATCCTGCTCGACATCACCGCACAGAAGCAGGCCGAGCTGGCCCTGCGCGAACAGAGCGAGGTGCAGCGCCTGTTCTACGACCTGCCCTTCATCGGCATGGGCATCTCGTCGCCGCAGCGGCGCCAGTGGCTGCAGGTGAACGACCGGCTGTGCCAGATCCTCGGCTACTCGCGCGAGCAGTTGCTTGCCACGCCGTGGACCGAGTTCACCCCCCAGCCCGACCTGGACCACAACCTGGAGCTGCTGGAGCAGATGATGGCCGGCCGCACCGACCGCTACCTGCTGCGCAAGCGCTTCATTCGCGGCGACGGGCGCATCGTGCACACCGAGCTCGACGTGCGCGCCGTGCGCCTGGCCGACGGCTCGCTGCACCGGCTGTTCGCCACGGTGCAGGACATCACCGAACAACTGCAGGCCGACGAGGCCCTTCGCGAGCAGAAGGCGTTGCTGGAACAGGCCGAGGTGCTGGCCGGTCTGGGCAGCTGGCGCTTCGAGACCGGCACCGGGGCGGTCTGGTGGTCGGACCAGATGTTCCACAACATCGGGCGCGACCGGGCGCTGGGCGCACCGGACACGCTGGCGGCTTACCTCGACTGCCTGCACCCCGACGACCGCGAGCGCATCGATGCCTTCATGCGCTCGCCCGAGGCCACCGAGACCGTGATCCATGCCGAGTTCCGGCGCCACCCGGCGCTCGGCCCCGAGCGCTGGTTCCGCGCCAGCCTGGAACGCCACCGCGACCCGGACGGCGGCTGGCGCTACTCCGGTACCCTGCTCGACATCACCCCGCTCAAGCGCGCCCAGCTCGACCTGCAGCGCATCAACGCCGAACTGGAACGCCGCGTGACCGAGCGCACCGAGCAGCTCAGCGTGGCCAACCGCGAGCTGGAGGCCTTCACCTACACCGTCTCGCACGACCTGAAGGCCCCGCTGCGCGGCATCGACGGCTACAGCCAGTTGCTCGAAGAGGAATACGGCCCCACACTCAACGACGAAGCGCGTGGCTTCATCGTGCGCATCCGGCGCGGGGTGGAACAGATGAGCGCGCTCATCAACGACCTGTTGGCCTACTCACGCATGGAACGCCGCACCCTGGACATGCAAGCCGTCGACGTCGACGCCACGGTGAACCGCGTGCTCGACGAGTACGCGGCCGACATCGAGCGCACCGGCGCGCAGGTCGACGTGCAGATGCCTGCCGCGCTCTCGCTCACGCTCGACCGCGAGGGCCTGACGGTGGTGCTGCGCAACCTGGTGGGCAACGCACTGAAGTTCGCGCGGCCCGGGCAGGCACCGCAGGTGCAGATCGGCGCGCAGCGCGAAGCGGGCCGCCACCTGATGTGGGTGCGCGATCACGGCGTGGGCTTCGACATGAAGTACCACGACCGCATCTTCGGCATCTTCCAGCGCCTGCAGCGCGCCGAGGACTACCCGGGCACCGGCGTCGGCCTGGCCCTGGTGGCCAAGGCCGTGCAGCGCATGGGCGGGCGCGTGTGGGCCGACAGCCAGCCCGGCGCGGGCTCCACCTTCTTCCTGGAGTTCCCGTCATGAGCACAAGTGCCTCGCGCCCGCTGCCGCCCATCCTGCTGGTCGAGGACAACCCGATGGACCTCGACCTCACGCTGCGCGCCTTCAGCAAGCGCAACTTCTCCAACGAGATCATCGTGGCGCGCGATGGCGAGGAAGCGCTGGCCTGGCTGCCGCGCTGGGCCGCCGGCGAGCCCATGCCCGCGGTGGTGCTGCTCGACATCAACCTGCCGCGCGCCAGCGGGCTGGAGGTGCTGCGCGCCTTTCGCGGGCACGAACTGGCGCGGCGCATTCCGGTGGTGGTGCTCACCTCCTCGCGCGACGACCGCGATCTCAAGACCGCTTACGACCTCGGCGTGAACTCCTACATCGAGAAACCGGTCAGCTTCAACAAGTTCATCGAAGTCGCCGGGCACATCGAGCTCTACTGGTGCGTCTTCAACGAGCGGCCCTATTGAAGCGACAGGAGAACGGCATGCACAAGGTCCTCATCCCCATCGACGGTTCGCCCGAATCCCTGGCGGCGGTGCACCACGTGCTGCGCCTGGTGGGCGCCGGCCTGCGCCTGCGCTGCGTGCTGGTCAATGTGCAGGAAAGCGCCTCGCTGTACGAACTCGTCACCGCGCACGACCCGGCCGTGCTGCAGCGCGTGGCCGAGCAGGCCGGGCGCGACCTGCTCAAGCCGGCGCAGCAGCTGCTCGCAGCGGCCGGCGTCGCCTGCGAGCACGAGATCGTGCAGACCGGCGAGGTGGCGCAGGCGCTGGTGGACGCGGCCGACCGCTACTCGGTGGACGCCATCGTGATGGGCGCAGGCGCCAGTGGCCTGGGCGATCGGGTGCTCGGCTCGGTCTCGCTCGACCTGGTGCGCACCGCGCCCATGCCGGTGACGGTGGTGCGAACCGTGGCCGCCTGAGCCGTTCCTAAGGCTCACTTAAGCCAACGCGCGTACGCTGTCGCGATGCGACTGCTCATCCTCGAAGACGATGCCCAGCTCGGCGAAGCGCTGAGCGCCGGCCTGCGCCAGCTCGGCCACGTGGTCGACTGGTTCCGCGACGGCGAGCACGCCGACCAGGCGGTGCAGAGCGCGGCCTACGACGCCCTGGTGCTCGACCTCGGCCTGCCGCGCACCGACGGCCTGACCTGGCTGCAGCGCTGGCGCGCGCGCGGCCTGGCGCTGCCGGTGCTCGTGCTCACCGCGCGCGACGGCGTGGAGCAGCGCATCGAAGGCCTGGACCGCGGGGCCGACGACTACCTCATCAAGCCGATCGCGGTGGAGGAACTGGCCGCGCGCCTGCGCGCCATGCTGCGCCGCGCCACCGGCCGCGCCCAGAGCGAGTGGGTGCACGGCGCCCTGCGCTACGACCCGGCCACGCGCCAGGTGCGCTGGGGCGAACGCAGTGTGGAGCTCACCGCGCGCGAAACCGCCCTGCTTGAAGCGCTGCTCAAGCAGCCGCAGCGCGTGCTGTCCAAGGCCCAGCTGCAGGAACAGCTCTACGACTGGAGCGGCGGCGAACCCGAGAGCAACGCGCTCGAGGTCTACGTGCACCACCTGCGGCGCAAGATCCACCCTGGCGTGGTGCGCACCGTGCGCGGCGTGGGCTACGCCCTCGGCGCGGCCGACGAAGGGGTTGCGCCTTGAGCTTGCGCCGGCGCCTGCTGGTCTACCTGCTGATCTGTGCCCCCGTGGTCTGGGGCCTGGCGCTGGCCTGGTCGGCCAAGGGCGCGCGCCAGGAAGTCAATGAAATGTTCGACACCGAGCTCGTGCGGCTGGCGCGCCAGGTGCAGTCGATCACGGCCTTGCCCGAAGGCGCGGCGCCCGAGGCCACCCGTGGCGCCACGCCGCCCGGTGGCGCGGCCGACCTCGACGACCTGGCCATTGCCGTCTGGGACCGCGAGGGCACGCCCTTGCTGCCCGACCGCGACGGCCCCGAACTGCCGCGCCGCGCCGCCAGCCTGGGCTTCGAGGACATGGTGCTCGGCGGCGAGGCCTGGCGCGTGTACTACATGCCCTCGCCCGATGGCGACCGCCTGATCGCGGTGGGGCAGATGGCGCACGAGCGCGACGAACTGGTGTGGGGTTTTCTCGGCAGCCAGTTGCTGCCCTGGTTGCTGGTGTTGCCCCTGCTGCTGGTGGGCCTGGCCTGGGGCGTTCGCGTGGCGCTGGCGCCGTTGAACGAATTGACCGGCGAGCTCGCGCGTCGCGACGCCGATGATCTGAGGACCGTGGCGCTCGAACGCGCGCCGCGCGAGCTGCAGCCCATGATCGCCGCCATGAACGGCCTGTTCGGGCGCATTGAAGACACGCTGGCGCGCGAGCGCCGCTTCACCGCCGACGCCGCGCACGAGTTGCGCACGCCGATTTCGGTGCTGGCGGCGCAGTGGTCGGTCTACCGCGGCGCGCACGAAGGCACCGAGCGTGAAAGCGCCGCCCGCGCGCTCGACGCCGGCTTGGCCCGCATGGCGCGCCTGGTCGACCAGATGCTCGGCCTGTCGCGCCTGGACGCCACCGAGCGCCTGAAGAACCCGGCCCCGCTCGACTGGCCGCGGCTGGTGGAGGAATCCATGTCCGACGTGCTGCCGCTGGCCGAGCGGCGCCGCATCGAGCTCGGCTGCGAGTGGGCCGGCGGCGTGGACGGCGCCGCGCCGCCCTGGGCCGGGGACGGCCACCTCATGAGCCTGCTGCTGCGCAACCTGCTCGACAACGCGGTGCGCTATGCGCCCGAGGGCAGTGCCGTCACGCTGCGTTTCGGGCACGCCACCGTGGCGGTGGAGAACGCCGTGCCCGCCGGCTTCGACGCCACGCAACTCGCGGCCTGGGGCGAACGCTTCCACCGGCCCGACGGCCAGCCCGAGAGCGGCAGCGGCCTGGGCGTGTCCATCGCGCGGCGCATCGCCGAACTGCATGGCTGGGTGCTGAGCCACCGCGTCGACGCCGCCGGCGCGCGCGTGATCGCCGAGCTCAGCGAGCGCCCAGCTTCGCCATCAGCGCCTTGATCTCTTCGCGCCGCCCGGCGTCGGCCACGGCGCGGCCGGGCCGTGCGGGCGCGGCCAGCGCGCGTTCCAGGTAGGGCGTGGCCTGCTCGGCGCGGCCGGTGTCGGCCAGCAGCTCGGCGTAGAAGAAGTTCGGGTCGATGCCGTCGGGGTTGATCGCCAGCGCCTGCTTGATGAGCTGCTCGGCCCGCGCCTTGTCGCCGAAGCCGATCGGCCAGCCCGGCACCTTGTGGTACAGCACGCCCAGGCTCGCATAGGCCGAGCCATCGAGGGCCTTGCCGTCGATCTCGATCGCTTTCTCGTACAGCGCCTTGGCCTGCTTCACGAGCGAGAGCGCGCCCAGGCCACCGCGTTCGGCGGCCCACGAGCTGAGCACGATGCCTTCCCACACCAGCGGTTCGCTGCGGCCTGCGAAGGCCTGGCTGGCCTCGTGCGCCTTGGCGCTGAGCGTCTCGAAGCGCTTCTCGCGCTCTTTGGCGGGCAACTGGTAGCGGATGCTTTCCCAGTCGCGCTGCAGCGCGCTCACCGCGTCGTCGACCGGCGCGGCGTGCAGTGTGAGGGGCAGGGCGACCGCGAGCGAGAGGGACAGGGCCAGCAGGCTGGCGCGCATGCGAGGGGTTTTCATGTGGGGACTCCAGGGGTGGGGGTTTCGGGGGCGGCGGCGAACAGGGCGTTGCGGTGCTTGCGGAAGCCCGCGTCCAGCAGCGGGCCGAGGGCGCCGTTGGCGCGCACCGCCAGGCGCTCGGGAAAACCGATGTGGCGTTCGGCCGCGCCACTGCGCAGCAGATCGATCAACGCTTGCGCCACCACCTCGGGCGCGTCGCTGGCGCTGCCGGTGGCGCGGTTGAAGGCGTCGCTCTGTGCGCTGTTGAACGCGGTGCGGGTGGCGCGCGGGCCAAGCCACTGCACGGCCACGCGGGTGTCGGCGAGCTCGCGCCGCAGCGCTTCGGCCAGGCGGTGCAGGCCGGCCTTGCTGGCGCCATAGACAGCGCTGCCCGGCACGCCGATGCGGCCCAGCGCCGAGCCCACGAAAACGATGCGCGATTCGGGCATCTGTTTCAGGTGGGGCAGCAGGGCCTGCGTGAGCGCGATCGGCGACCACAGGTTGAGCTGCAGCACGGCCGCGGCCTGCTCGGGCGCCAGGTCTTCGAACGCGCCGAAGGCCGGCACGCCGGCCGCGTGCACCACCGTGTCCACCCCCCAGGCCACCGCGGCCTGCGCAATGCGGGCGATGTCCTGCGGCTGGCGCAGATCGCCCTGCACCCAGCGCATGGCCGTGTCCGAGCCGTCGTTGGCGCGCGGTGCGCGCGCCACACCCAGCACGCGCGCGCCCTGCTGGTGCAGGGCCTGGCACATGGCGTGCCCGATGCCCCCGGTGGCGCCGGTGAGCAGCACGCGCGATCCGCCGGGCGTCATGCCATGGCCTCCGCGCTGCGGGCCGCCTGCGGCATGGGCAGGCCCATGAACACGTCGCGGTAGAGCCGGTAGAACATGTTCGCGGCGTGCACGATCGCGCGCTGGTCCGCCGGGTTGTCGATGCGGTCCATCAGCAGCTCGAAGTGCGCGGTGTGCTCGCGGTCCAGCGTGCCGTGCGAGCGCAGGTAGCTGAAGCCCGCGTCCGGCAGGTTCAGGGGTTTCTGGATCGCGTCGGCGGCGAGCAGCGCGAGCGAGACGCTGGTGCCTTCCAGCACATGCACCATGCCGAAGAAGCCCAGCGGGTTGCCGCGCTGGATGGTGTCGT
>VFQQ010003982.1_pt1 | contig 13569 bp, 3 predicted proteins | sample 3512341 | NCBI WGS metagenome assembly VFQQ01 (sample SAMN10412373, study PRJNA504923) | tailings metagenome | isolation source: Relicate 2 Philex TSF1 revegetated site | place: Philippines: Tuba, Benguet | collected 2017-08-29 | reverse complement strand
CCAATTTTGTTTGTTTGAACCCACAAAGTAATTGTAATACTCGTTGGCTTGCATTGATTTTTCTATACTTTGAGGTTGTTTTGAACCAACAAATGATACATGTAACGAATGAAAACCAATTGAATTTATCTTTTTTCCATGCTGTAAGTCGTGCACCGATTCTTTGTTGTAGAACACATAACTTAACCCCGAATTTCTTACAAACAATGCGCCGTTTGGCAACTCTGCCCTAAATAAAACTTCGTTGGCCCACTGCCCTTTATTCTCTATAAACTTAATGCCATTATAAGCCGAGTTGCTTGCAAAACAAAAATTTACAAGCAGCACGGTAACTAAGGCTAAAATATGTTTATATTTACGCAAAGGTTAATATGTAATAAAATGAGTAACAAATATAAACAAAAATTGGTTGTTTTATCGGGTGCAGGAATTAGTGCCGAAAGTGGGTTAAAAACATTTAGAGACAGCGACGGACTTTGGGAGGGCTATAATGTTTACGATGTAGCCACTTTTGAAGCTTGGCAACGTAACGCCGAAATGGTACAAGAATTTTACAATTTGCGTCGCAAATCTGTTATAGAAGCTTCTCCAAATGATGCACATATAAAACTGGCGCAATTAGAAAATTTATTTGATGTAACTATTATAACCCAAAACATTGACAATTTACACGAGCGTGCAGGAAGCACAAATGTGTTGCATTTACATGGAATTATTACGCAAGCGCGTAGCACAAAAAACGATAATTTACTTTATGAGATTAAAGGTTGGGAGCTAAAAATGGGCGAAACCTGCGAATTAGGCAGTCAATTACGTCCACATGTTGTATGGTTTGGCGAAAGCGTTCCTAATATTCCTAAAGCAGCAAAAATTGTAGAATCGGCAGATATTTTTGTTGTTGTTGGAACCAGCTTGCAGGTATATCCTGCTGCCAGCTTGGTAGATTATTTTGATGCAAGCAAACCAATGTTTGTAATAGACCCAAAACAAATACCCATTCAAACAGGCGGAAATATTCATTTCATTCAAAAAACTGCTGTAAATGGAATGGCTGAATTGTATGAGATTTTAACTGTACAGCAGTAAAAACTTGCCAGATTTTTAATGGTAAGATTTTATTACAATTAGTAAACCAATGCCGTTTGTTTTACTGCACAAACCATATCATCGTCTATGGCAGTAATAGTAACCGGCATAATTTCATTTACCAAAGCAGGGTCGTACGAAGTTTTAACCTTTATATAATTTTGGGTAAAACCATACATGGTATCGTTATCATTTTCGGCTTCCCAAAGTACATCAAAGTTATTTCCTACATGTTGTTCGTAAAAATACCTGCGTTTTTTATCGCTTAAAATGTGTAACATTTTGCTGCGCTCTGCCCTAACCGACATGGGTACTTTGCCTTGCATTTTATAGGCAGTAGTATTTACACGTTCACTATAAGTAAATACATGAAGGTAACTAATATCCAGGTTATTTAAATAATTGTAAGTTTCAAGAAAATATTCATTGGTTTCGCCCGGAAAGCCAACAATAACATCAACACCAATGCAACAGTGCGGCATTAACGATTTAATTTTGGCAACCCTATTGGTGTATAAATCGGTAAGGTATTTTCTGCGCATGGCTTTAAGCACATCATCCGAACCACTTTGTAATGGAATATGAAAATGAGGTACAATTTTGCTTTCAGGCAAAGCCGCAAGTTCAATAATCTCATCTGTAAGCAAGTTTGGTTCAATGCTACTAATTCTTATGCGCTGCAAGCCTTCTATTTTATTTAAGGCAAGCAACAAATCGTAAAAACTTTCACCGGTATTTTTACCAAAATCGCCCGTATTTACGCCGGTAAGTACAATTTCTTTAATTCCTTCTGCAACAATATTTTTAGCTTGTTTAACTACATTTTCAACGGTATCGCTGCGGCTGCTGCCACGTGCAAGCGGTATGGTACAAAAACTACAAAAGTAATCGCAACCATCTTGTACTTTTAAAAAGGTTCGGGTTCTATCACCTATTGAATATGAGGCGTGGTAATCGTGAACTTCTTTTATTTTACCATCCTTAACCTCTGCAATTTCCTTTTTTTGGGTTGAACCTAAATAGGCTGAAATATTAAATTTTTCTGCAGCTCCTAAAACCAAATCTACACCCGGAATTTCGGCAATTTCATTTGGTTTTAATTGGGCATAACAACCAATTATGGCAATAAAAGCTTGTGGATTATGCCGTAAAGCCTCTTTTACAATTTTGCGGCATTTTTTATCGGCATTATCGGTAACCGAACAGGTGTTAATAACATAAACATCTGCTCCTTGTTCAAAATTAACCTTGTTAAATCCTTCTTCTACCAATGTTCTTCCAATGGTACTGGTTTCAGAAAAGTTTAATTTACAGCCTAATGTATAAAAAGCAACCGATTTTTGCATGGGCTTCAAAGGTAAGTTTAAAATTTAACCCAAAAAAATCTCAAAGGTTTTTCATTGGATATGGCATTTGTTTTTGGTTAATAACAAACATAAACTGGCCTTTTGCAGCTAGATTTTTAATTGTAAAAAATAGGGGCTAACCTTTCGGCTAGCCCCCTTTTTATAAAAATCAAGCAAACTACTTTACACTAATCACTTTATGCAATCCGGTGTATGCGCCTTGTTTTACTTTTACAAAATAGATACCACTGTTTACATGGGCTATTTCGTTAAAGAAAATGGTGTTTTTACCGGTATTTGCTTCAACAGTTTTTGTAGCAATTTCCTTACCTGTAATATCCACAACTGTAATTTCTGTTGTGCCACTTACAGGTGTTACAACATCAATATTAAAGCTTTCGGTAAACGGATTAGGATATACATTGCTTACAAAAGCATCTTCGCCAAAAGTGCTAACCATTACAACATTAGAATAGCTGTATGAACCATCAAAATCAATTTGTTTTAAACGGTAATACAATACATTGCTACGATTAAATGCATCTTTATCGGTTAAATCGTAGCTGTTTGTGCGTTGGGTTGTGCCTTTACCTTTAATAAAACCAACATATTCAAACTTGTTACCATCAACAGAGCGCTCAACTTCAAAGCCTTTGTTGTTTAATTCAGAGGCAGTTGTCCAGCTTACCAAAACATGGTTTTCGTTTGCTGTTGCAGTAAAGTTTGTTAACTGAACCGGCAATGGAGCGGTAACATCGGTACCTGTAAATATGCCCATTGCGGTGTTGGCAATACCATTGGTAATGGTTTTGGCAGTTGTATTTACAGTTGAGTTATTATCGAAGCCCCAAAGGTTATTTACGCGGGCAGCCACACGCAAGTTACTTTCGCTAAGCACATTACCCAACAACGCAGGATCGTAATTTATAGAGGCAATATAGCTGTAGCCTGTACCACCGGTTGCACCTAAATCTATATACGCGTTTAAGAAACGAGTATTTGCAAACGTTGAAGGAGGATTAACACCACTATAATAAGCTCCTGAGATAGCAGATGGCATAGTACCTGCAGCACCCCAAGTTACAGTTGCAATGGTGCGAGATGCAAAACTTAATACAGTAGTAGTATTAGCAGCAGGTGCACCACTAACAGTTAATGCCGGTGGTATTGTAGTGGTATTAAATTCATGCGAACCAATATCAACGCCAAAACCTAAAGTTGTACCCCTTGCATTTCCGGCAAAGTCGCTGTTTAAGTTATTAATTGCACCACCTGCAATACCTTTACCATTTAAGTACCAGCTTAATGGCGAAGTAGTTACTACATTTAAGTTGCCATTGGCAACATCGGCAAATAATGTATTTGGGTTAACAACAGCAGTTGCTTCGCTCCATGAGTTGCGGTCGGCATTGCTTGAGGTTGTCCAATCTGCAATATTACGATCGGTATTACCCCATAAACCAACAGTATTAGCATTTGCGCTTGACAAGAAGTTATAATTTACATCTAACCAACCACCGCCGGTTACAGTTCCAGACACTTCGTTTGCAATTGCATAGTTTTTGGTATTGCCACCAGCGCGGTTGTTAATAAAGGCGTTGTTTACAATACGCACACCGGAAGTAACCTCACCGGTGGTATTTTGACCGCGGTGGAAAGCATAGCTAGGAATATTTCCTGTTGCAGTACCTGTTACTAAAACGGTATTGTTGTAGTAGTTGAAATCGAAACCACCGGATGAAAGCTGCCAAATACCATTATATTGTACACCATTGTTTTGGTTATGACCCAAGGTAATTTGGTTATTGCTGATTTGCGCAAAGTTGGTAATATTCCATCCAACTATACCACTGGCAGTTGCCATTGGGTTAATGGTAGTTGCAGAACTTAAGTTTCTAATATCGTAAATGCGGTTGCCATTTACAGTATTATTGGTTGAAGCATTAAGTTGGATACCCGCAGCATTGGTGGTTAAGTTACCGGTATTGGCTGCTACTAATCCATGAATGGTGTTATTATTTATTTGAACACCTGGTAATGTTGTAGCTGCCGTTGTAATACCAAATACACTAAATGTAGTTGGGCTCAAACTAATATTTGACGAATGCGACGACAAATTAAATATTCTGTTATTGCTAATATTAGCAGCAGTTGTACCACTTAACTGAATGCCGCCTAAAGTTACCGATGGCGTTGTAGCAATACACGAAATATTGGCAATTATATTATCTATAACTTGTGTTGCTGGATCAAAATTGGCAGGAGTTTGAATTAAAATGGCCCTAACTTGTGAGTTAGCATTATGCACAATGCTATTTGGAATTGTAACAGCGCCAATAATATTGTTAGCTACTGTTGTTATACCACCATTTAAGAGAATACCGATAATTTGTGTGGTATTACCTGGACTATTTGTAACCAAACCCGAAATGCGGTTACCACTAATCATTGTAGGAGAAGTTACTCCCGTACCTATTGCAATAGCATTATGGTTGGTTGGCGGATTTAACTCAATGCTACCAATATTGGTTGAGTCGCCAATCATATTATTTGTAATAAACGTTCTACCAGCAGCAATGGTAATACCATTCCATTGATTACCCGATGAGAATTGTACAAATCTTTGGTTACGAATAATATTGCCATTAATGGTTGTTGGCAAATTCAAACCAACATTAATCTGAATTTGATTCCATGTTGCTTGAACACTAGATATCCAGGCAGAACCACCGGCATTAGCAGCGGTACCACCAATAATGTTTCCATTAATGGTATGACCTTCTGAAATAATACCACCATTAAATCTAATTGGCACAACGTTGGTAGTTAAAACCGGCAAGTTATTAAAACAACTGTTACCATTTACAACCCATCCGTTACCCGAACCGGCGTCAACATTAATATATACAGTACTACCATTTGAAACCTGGTTGTTTAAAATAACGTTGTCGCTATTTAGTGTTAAACCAGTATGTGCACTGCTTATTAATGTATTTGGAACACCCGCAGGGAAAGATACCGATTGATCATTTCTAATAACACAGTTAGTTACAGAATCTTGGTTGTTGCCAATTCCATTTACACTACCGGCAAAACTAACTAAACCACTATTTGCCAAGTTAAATGTTGTATTGTTAGAGCCTTCAATTACCAGGTTGTTTAACCTGTTTTGTTGTGCGCCATTAACAAATAATACAACCGGACCGTTAGATGCATTACGTAGCAATAAATTATTTAAGCTATTGTTTGTGCTTAAATCTGGCACACCGGTAATTTTAACGCGATCTGCACCGTTTAATCTAATCATACCGGTATTAACACCACCTGTTAAAATGCGTGTTGTTGCAGTAGCGCTAGAATCCGGACGAATGGTTATGGTATAAGTACCTGCACCGGGCCCGTCTTCTCCTATTTGATTTAAAGCAAAAGTACCAGGTTCAGTAATATTTGAAGTAATTACAGCTGTTATATTACCACCAATGGTGTTATTGTTTAAATGCTCAAACAATCCACCTGCTCCGGTTAACGTGGTAAACGGTTGGCCTGAACCTACATAGTATTTGGTATTGGCAGGTATTACGGGTAAGAAAGTATAGAAATCAATTACTTGTGGTTCAACAATAACATTGCTTACGCTTGAAGCAATTGCAAAAGGTCTGTGAGAATTTACATTGCCTCCTAAACTATCTTCAGCAATAACAAAGTAATAAATGGTATCTCCGGTAGCAACACCACCAATAGCACCGTATTGAATTTCAAAGCTTAAATTAGCATTTGTTGGACTACCTGTATAAGAACTTGCCGAAACGCTGGCATAAGTACCGGCCAAACCTTTTTTATAGTATAATTTTGGTGAGGTTAAAGTATTGGCTAATGGAATACCTACATTATCTCTGATATTTACACCAGAAAATACTAGTGGTCCGGTTAAATTACCTTGATTACCGATTGCAGTATAAGTAATTACAGGTGCAATACTATCGGCAGACAATACAAAATTACCTGCATGTGCACCAATATCAACTGCAGTAGAACAAGAGCGACAGCGGCCATCGATATCGTCTGTTACAATATTTGCCAATGCAGGATCACCCGATCCTTCTGCAGGGTTGCTAATCATTAAACGTAAGTCAACCACATCAGCAGAACCTGTAGCATTTTCAAATTGAGGGTTAACATTGGCGCTTTGCAAATCATAACCGGTAGCGCGTTTCCAACCTCCTAAACCATGTAATGTAATATAATCAATGATATTGGTACCAGCAATTATTCCACCGGTACCGGTAGCCTGCATTATATTGTAATTAGATACAATACCGGTAGGATTAGCAGGGATTGCAGCCACACGCAATGCAAAGTTTTTACCTGCGGCAGTGCCTGCATTATTAATGGCATTTATCAAAATATTATTTCTAACATCGTAAGATTGCGTACCGGTTGGTGTTCCTTGCAAACGAATAGCTGCAGTTATAGCTAAACCTAATGTTGGCGCACCACCTAAATAAATGCTGTTATGGTAATATTCAAAATTACCTGCAACATCTGTTAAAATACCATACACTTCTTGTGGTCCGGTGTATCCTGTACCAGCAGAATCTATACCTAAGCGAATCATGTTATTGGCATAGCGCGTAAACGAACCACTGTTTTGTTGAATACCAATCATTCTGCCACCCGAAGTACCTGCATGTTTAAAACTATGTATGGTATTGCGTGTAATAAAGTTTGTAACTGCTACCGTTGTACCTTGGTACATAATACCAATAATATTATTACCCGAGTTAGATTGACCTTCTAGGGTATGTACAGTGTTTCTGCTAATATTTATGGCACTACCCGAGCCGTTATGCATTATACCAATAATTGATGAACTTACAGAGGTATTTGCTGATGTACTGTTTGATTTTAAGTTATGTACCAGATTATTGGTAATTATATGTCCACTACCAGTTGATTGCATAATACCAATAAGTTGAGTTGAGAATGGTGTTGGGTTATTGTAGGTTAAATGTCTAACAATATTGTTACTAATTACCTGATTAGGAACACTCGAACCATTCCAAATACCAATAATTGTAGCACTTGTTGTGGTTCCGGTATTTTGTGAACGACCCAAGATATTTTCTACAGTATTATTGTTTACTTGTGCTAAACCAGCATTGGTTAAAATGCCTAATACCTGACTTGAAGATGCTGCTGAGGTTGACACATTTTGCAAGCCATTAATATGGTTGTTATTTATTGTTATGGCAGTAGTAGAAGCACTAACATTAATTCCAATCATACTTGCACTGTTTGATGTTGAAGTATTGTTAGACGAATCTTTTAAATTAAAAATTCTGTTGTTATTAATTTCAAGTACCCCGGTTTGGTTCCAAGAACGAATGCCATTAACAATTACGCTTGTTCCGGCAGGGTTATTATTAGTAATATTTGCAATTAAGTTATTGTTTATAAATGCATTCGAACCGGTTTGACAACTTATCGGCAAGGTGGTTGTATTACCACTGTGTAAAATATTGTCGGCAAACAAGGTATCGCCAATATAGTTGTTCTCAATTCTTGCAACACCACCGCCATTATTAACTAAAATACCGGTAAATGTGGAAGCAACTGTTTGGTTGTGTAAAATATTGGCAATTCGGTTATTGGTAATAGCAGTACCGGTAATGGCCCCGGCAGTTACGTTTATACCAGTAAATGTAAGGGCTGTTGCAGCTGTTGTAACTACCCAATTTCCTTGTAAACCTATGTTATTACCACCAATGGTATTACCCGAAATGGTATCGTTGTTTGACAAGTTACCGGGTGTAAAGTTAATAACTGTTGGAGATGAAGTATGGTTAAATCCTTCATTTTGATAGAAGTGATTGTTTTTAATTACTTGGTTATTTCCTGTACCACTTCCAATTGAAATCGCATTGAAATTGAAATTATAGAACTTACAATCTTCTATTAATAAATTGTCGTTTTCTCTGTTAACCCCAAATGTACCTGAAGCGGCAAATAAAATACCGGGAGTTCCGGGAATTGTAAGGTTGGTTATATCTCTTCTAAAATGACAACCAACAAAACTGTTGTTATCGTTTCCTGTAACTAATGAGGTTGGACTAATTCTTACTGCACCACCGGTAGTTACACCAGTATTTGTGTTTCTGGTTTCAAAAATAACTTGCTCGAAACGGTTATTGGTTGCATCGTTTAATAAAGTTAAAGCCGGTTGCGATGTAGCAGAATTTCTAATAATTAAGCTTGTATCGGTTGGTAAACCCAATGCAGCATAACCCAAGAAAGTAACACGGTCGGCACCATTTAAACGAATCATACCATCAGTAGCCGTAATACTACCGTTTAACGTAACCTGAGATGCAGCAGATGGACGAATGGTTAATGTATAATTATAGTTTCCAACAATACCGCCACTTATTTCTAACCATTGGTTCAAGGCAATAGAACCTGGCTCATTAATTACAGTTCCGGCTTCTAATAATACTGTAGTATTTCCTTGTAGTAAACTATTGTTAATGGCATTAAATAAACCATTTGTACCGGTTAAAGTTGGATACGTAGATGAAGGGCCAACCGTAACCGTTAAAGGAATAGGGTCGGCAATTAAAAATTGGAATGGTGTTACAGGCGCATTTGCTACAGTTGTAGTATTGGTAGCAATAGCATAGGCAGGCAATGTTGAATATTGACCCACACTATCCTGAGCAATTACATAATACCTAATAACATCTGTAGGAACAACGCCGCTTAACAAACTATAGTCGATAGTAAATTCCCAAGTACCATTGCGATGATTACCACCAATTAATGTACCTTGAGTAGAAAAATATGCACCATTGTTTTTATTAAAGTAAACCCTTGGAGCTAATGTTCCGGCTTGAACACCACTGGTTCTATCGATAATAGTAGCAGTGAAGGTACGGTTGATTACACTAGCTGTATTGGTTAATGCGGTAAATGAAATTTCAGGAGCTACAGAGTCGGCAGCTAAGGTATTGGTAGCAGAAGACCAGGCACCAATGTCGGTTGGTGTATTGGTGGCTCTGTTATTTCCGGCATAATCAATATTTACAAACGCAGCAACATTAGGGTCGCCACTACCTTCGGCTAAGTTAGTTATACCCGGTTGTAAATTAATTGCGCCCGGTAAAGCATTTGGAGCAACCAATAAAGGATTACCATGAATACCATTAGATTCTGTACCACTAATTCTTCTCCAGCCCGAAAGTCCAGTAATGGTTGAAGCATTACCCGGACCAGTACCAATAAAATTATTGGTTAAACCTGTTCCTGCCCAAAGTAAATTATAGTTTATTATACTACCGGCAAATGGGCTTGAACCTAAAGCTATGGCAGCATTTACGCCGGAAGAACCTGTATTTGAAACTAGATTTACAAAGATATTATTTCTTATATCTAGCCATGTAGAACCGGCAGCCAATGCTCTGAATGCGGCAGTTTGTGAAGTACCTGTAGTTGGCGAACCGGCAATATATGAAGTATTGTGGTAAAACCTGCTAATAAATGTTGTACTAGTGGTATTGTAATGGATACCATTAATAGCTATTGGTGTGCTGTAAAAGTTTGCATTGGTATCCACGCCCAATCTTACTAGGTTGTTGGCACAAGTCATCATACCACTTGCAATTTCAATACCATTCCAGGTTGATGCACTTGTACTTAAACTAGAAAAGCTATGTACAAAATTTCTGGTTACTGTTGAATTGTTATCTAAAATTTGTGTGGAAGAGAAATACCTGATACCAGTAATTGCACCTGTAGAAGTGGTATGTCTATTGCTTAAACCAAAGATAATATTGCTATCGCAAACCTGATTAATAGTACTAGACACATATTGAATACCGCAAATACCCGGATTGGTTGTTGTAAAAGAATTATAAATCGTTTTTATGGTATTACCCGATACAAAGTTGCCCGTAGTGCCAAAAACTAAAATACCATTTACCTGATTGGTGCCAATTGTAGCCGGCAACAAAACGATAGAGTCGATATAATTATTGGTAATTACTGCACGACCTGATGATGCGAAGTTAATAGCGTTTAGCGCAGCCGAAGTTGAAGTATTTGTATTGGTAGATCGGCTAAATAATCCATAAACAAAATTGTTATGAATGGTTGTAAATCCGCTACTGGCATAACAAATACCGTTAATCTGACTGGTTTGTGTAGCTGCAGCAGAGCGCTGGTACAAGTGCAAAACGCGGTTGTTACGGATTATTTGTCCGGCACTACCTGAAAATGCAAGAATACCATTCATTGATGCACCTGTAGAAGAACTTAACGATGATTGAGCTGTTGAATCAAGCATTAAACCATCAATAATATTATCTTCAATTACGTTAACACCACTTGAAGAAACAATACCATTAATACAAATATTTCCTGTTCCATTGTGTGCATTTACCAATGGCTCGGCTAATGTACCTATTAAGTTTCCGGCAATTCTTACACTGTTACTGCTCGATTGCGAAACAATACCTGCTAATGAAGAAGCTGTATTTTGACCGGTATTTAAACTATTGGTTCTTATACCTCTAATGATATTGTTTAAAATATTTACATTTTGACCACTACTTGTAACAATACCACGAATAGCACCAGAAGTACCTGTATTAATATGCCTAATGGTATGTATCATATTGCGGGTTATATCATAATTGCCTGCAGTGGTTACATTAATTCCTAAAGTTAAGGCGTTATTAAAAGTTAAAAAGTTAGTAAATGAATTGCTATCAATTACAGCAGACCCACCACTTACCTGAATACCTGTAAAAGTAGTTGTTGCTGTGGTATTTGGTAAAAACCAATTGCGAATTTCGTTACCATAAATTTGGTTTGGAGTACCAATTGATGTAGTTACCTGAATGGCTACACGTGTTACCGCGGTGTTATTAGTAAAGGCAGCACCACCGGCTAAGGCCTGACTACCACCAATAAAATTGTTTGCAATTAAATTGTTTACCGAACCACTATTTGTGTTTGGCACAAAGTTAATGGCGCACCAAGTAGATGTTTGAGCAGTTGTAGTAGCTGTATCGTAAAAACTATTGTTTGTTATTTGCCAGTTTGAACCGTTACCACTTCCGTTAATAAATATACCATTAAACGTAAAGCCATTAAATTCATTGCCGCTAATTATATTGTCATTATTTTGAACAACTACAGATGCTCCGGTAGAAACCACACCAACAGCATAAGTACCTAACGTGGCTCGTGTAAAGTAGTTGTTTAAAATTTGATTGTTATCATTTCCTTGAAAGCGCGTAGAACCTTGCAAGTTAATGGCTCCAAGCACTGTAGATATACTAGAATATCTTAGGTTTAAATTTCTAATTGTATTGCCTATTGCGTCGTTAGCTAAATTTACTAATGTAGCACCACTTGCTGTGCTTAAGTTTTCTAACGTTAAACTGCGTGTGGTTGCAGTAAGTGTATCTCTACCATCAAGAATATAATTGCTGCCATTATCAATAAAAAATAATGGTCCACCATGCGAAGCACTAATTAAAGCGTTGTTACCAAATAATGGTTTAAACCTAACTGTATTTGTTGCGCTCATGCCATTCACGGCATTTAGTACAATAGGAAATGATTCTCCTGTTGAAGTAGAATAAAAAGGATCAACTAAGTTAAAAGTAACCGGACCACTAACTCCGGCAGTTCTTAAAACAGATACAGCCTCATTAATGCTTACAAAATCACAATTGGTGGCGCCAATGGTGTAACTACCATTTAAAGGAGAGCGTAATAATCTAATCGTTGTATCGTTTGTATTAATAGTATCTGCTTGAAAATTTGGGTTGGCAGTCCATGCTTTTATGCGATACATGGTATTATTCAGAAAATTCACACTACCTAAATTTACAAGGGCTGTATTTGGGCCTGAACCATTAATTGTATCAAGAGTACCGGTAAATACTGCCGGAATTTGAGGCGTTCCGTTTAATTCCCAAAACACATCTAAAGATGTAATAACATTTAAACCAAAGTTACGCACGCGAGCAACCACATTTTGGTTACCGGTTAAAAAAGTAGCAGGCGAATCTATGCTAACAACACCTGCATCGTTTAATGAAGATGGTGCAGATATAATTTCTATCTCTCTAAAATTTGGGTTACTATTTTGCCCTGTACCCATTACAAAGTTTGTAATTCGCAATTGATTTGAAGTTACAGCGAATGGCAATACAACGGTATTGCTACAAACCTGAGGCAATCCGGAAAACGTATGAACGTTTACATAAGAAGTGCCATTCCAGATTTGAATGGTACCGCCTGTAAGAAAACGACCATTTACATCCGCATGATGAATAATAATTCGATCAATCCTTTGTGGCGTAGACCACTCCCATAACATCCACTCAGTACCGTTAGGTGGACCAGGTGTCCAAACAAAGGCTTGCTGTGTACCGCAAACGCCAAAGTCTAAATCGTTAATTAAATTCCAGTTAAATGGTGCCTGGTTATTACCAAACGCACTAACTGTTGCTGCAGGCGCAATATTATTCTGCGCCGATGCATGGCCAGCTGCTATTGCCAAAAAGGCAAATAACAACCACGTTTTTAGTTTTTGTAACTGTGTATTCATAGTTTTTTTGAAATTATTTCAGGGCACGATTTAGATTATTTTCAGAATGAATTCCATTAAAAATCCCTTAATGCGACATTTCCAATTGCAAAAAACTGATTTTCTTGACATTAATTTTACATTAAAATTTGAAAATCCAAAATATTGGACATTAAAAAGCATTAAAAACTAGCGTTTTATAAAGTCAAATTATAAAGAAATTACCAGTCTTAGTGTTGTTAAATTAAATCAACTTACAGGCAAATTATATCAATTGGATTTGTAAAACAGTTAAATTAACCTGATGCACATTACCGCGGCAAATGTCTTTAACGGATATGCAATCTAACTAGTTAGCCCTTAAAAAGCCTCTAAAACTTTCAATTTTGTTAATCATGTTTCAGGTACAATCAAAATTCCGGTAATATTTTCTTTTTCCACCTTTGCTTCTCCAAAGGTGGAGCCAAAGGAGCCAAGCAAAGCCAAATTTTAATTTTCTCGCGCAACCCAACCCTTCCTAATGCCTGAAAATTAAAATTT
>VFQQ010003977.1_pt1 | contig 13598 bp, 16 predicted proteins | sample 3512341 | NCBI WGS metagenome assembly VFQQ01 (sample SAMN10412373, study PRJNA504923) | tailings metagenome | isolation source: Relicate 2 Philex TSF1 revegetated site | place: Philippines: Tuba, Benguet | collected 2017-08-29 | reverse complement strand
CGGTGCCGAAATGCGGGTCCGAGATCTGCAGGATCACGCTCAAGCCGGGTCCTCCAGCGGCGGGCGATCGGGCTTGAGCAGGTAGAGCGGTTCGGGCAGCACGCGAAACGTCAGTGGGGGGGGCAGGCGCGTCACTTCGCCATCGAACGCCATCTTCATGCGGCGCAGGCGCATCACGGCCGGCGGCTTGACCACCATGTGTTCGAACTCGAAATGTTCGATCCCTTCGGCATCGCCGAGCGAACCCAGGGCACCGCGCAGCATCAGCCGCAACATGCCGAGCGTGCCGATGGGCTTGAGCACCACGGCCGTGACGCGGCCATTGTCTTCACGCGCTGCCCCAGGTTCGTGCGCCGCCACGCCCACCTGCTCCAGCTGCAGCCGGTTGTTGCCCACGAACAGGGTGAGCGTGCGAATTTCCCGCGTGACCCCGCCGAGTTCGATGCGCAGTTTCAGGCGGTTCTGTGTGCGCATCAAGGTGGCGAAGGCCGCGCCCAGGGCCACCAGCCGGTTGCGCCCGAAGCGCGATTTCCAGGCCTCGCGGTCTTCGAGCAATTGGGGGTAGAGGCCCACACTGGCGTTGACGAGGAAGAGGTGCTCGTTGACGGCCGCCACCTGCACCGGCAATGCCTGCTCGGTCAGCAACTGCTTTGCCGCCTCGGGCACGTCCGTGGCGATGCCGTGGGTGCGCGCGAAGTAGTTGAAGGTGCCGCGAGGGATCACGCCCAGCACGCACCCGGCGTGGTGGGCCGCCTGCGCCACGGTGTTGATGGTGCCGTCGCCGCCCACCGCCACGATGGCCGAGTGCTCGGCCAGCGCTTGGGCAGCGGCTTGCGCCGCCACGCGTTGCAGGTCGCCTGGATCGCAGTAGAGCAACTCGCCCTTGCGCCCTGCTGCCGCCAGCGCGCTCTCGATGGCCTCACGCGTTCCAGCACCGTCCTGGCTGCCGGACTGGCCGTTGAGGATGAACCGGAGTGTGGCCTTCGGGTCGATGACGGGCGGGGTGGGCATGCGGGCCAGTTTAGCCCGCGCGTTGTCGGCCTACGGTTCGCGGGGACACCCACTGCCCGGACTGCCGTCGAGGTGGGCCAGCAGCACCGGCCCCATCGACCGCAGGATCTGCACCGGCAGGCCGGAGGTGAAGCGGTACTGGGCGGCGTCCGTGCCCACCACATAGGCGGTGATGGTGCCGAAGTGCCGCGGGCCCAGGTAGAAGACGAAGGTGGCGGTGCGGTTCAGCGCCTGCGCGCTGCGGCCCTTGATGACCACGCGGTTGTCGCCGGTGCCGGTCTTGCCCCCGGGCGACAGGTCCTCGCCGGTCTTGCTCTGGAAGCTGCCGGCCAGACGCCGTGCCGTGCCGGCCTCCACCACGTCGGACAAGGCCTTGCGCAGCGTCTGGGCCACTTCGGGTGCCATGACGCGTTCGCCCTCGGCCGGCGCGGGCCGCAGTTCGGTTTCCCACGGTGTGCCCTGTGCGAACTTCACGTCGGCGATGCGGTGCGTGGGCCGACGCACACCGTCGTTGACGATGACGCCCATGAGTTCGGCCAGGGCGGCAGGCCGGTCGCCCGAACTGCCCAGGGCCGTGGCCAGCGAGGGCACGAGGTGGCCGAAGGGGTAGCCCAGGCGCGTCCAGCGGCGGTGGATTTCCAGGAAGGCCTCCACCTCCAGCATGGTGTAGATGCGCGTGTCCTGCGCGTCCTTGGCGCGGGTGCGGAACAGCCAGCGGTAGACCGCCTGGCGTTCGGCGGCGCTGGCACCGATGGCTTCGGCCAGCGTGGCCTGCGGATGGCGCAGGCGGTAGGCCACCAGCCAGAGTTCCAGCGGATGCACCCGCGCCACGTAGCCCCGGTCCGGCAGATCGAACGCGTCGAGGGCGAAGCGCTCGTGCAGGCTGGCCAGGCGGTCGGGCGCCGGCGCGTTTTCGCCCAGGCGCGTGGCGAGGAAGGCGCCCAGCGCTTCGGCCGAAGCCTCGGGTTCCAGGTAGCGGAACACGGCGCTCAGGCGATCGGCGTTGGGCTTCAGGCCGTCGAGCAGCATGGCGCGCAGTTCTTCCGGAGTGCGGTTGTCGGTCTTGCGCCAGAAACGGCGCAGAAAGGACTGGCCTTCGCGGTCGGCAAACTGCGCCAGGTAGGCTTCGCGGCGCGGATCGAGGTCGTCCTCCAGCAGCTTCGCGGTGCTGCCGGGCACCTGGTACATGGTGTGGCGCACCACCTCGCGCATCAGGCGCACGAAAGGCAGGTTGATCGAGGCCTGCATGGATTCACGCAGGGTCGGGTCGCGGTCGTTGTCCGAGCGGTTGAAGTTGTTGAAGGTGTGCAGGCCGCCGCCGGTGAAGAACTGCTCGCCGGGGTTGGCGGAGAAACGCCGTTCCATGGCGGCTTCGAGCATGGCGCGCAGGCTGGTGTCGTGCGGGCCGCTCAGATAGTCCACCGCCCAGCGGCTCAGGGTGTCCTGCCGGCTGACCTCGGTGGCCTTCAGCGCCGCCGGCTCCAGGCTGGCCAGGCGGCCGTGCAGCTCGGCCACGAGTTCCAGGTAGGTCGCCAGCACCCGCAGCTTGGCGGTGGACCCCAGTTCCAGCTTGCTGCCTTCGTTGATGTCCAGCGGCTGCTGCGTGGTGTCGGTCTGCACCCGCACCAGGTTGCCCTGCTGCGTGCTCTCGACCAGCGTGAAGCTGTAGCGCACTTCGGAGAGCGTGGCCGCTTGCAGCAGGCGGTCGCCCATGAGCTGCTGCGAGGCGGCGAAATCGGGTTCGCTCAGGCGGCCCAGGTACTCGCTGACCGCCTCCTGCAGCTTGCCGTTCAGGGTGGTGCTGGCCTCGACATCGAGCCGGTCCAGGCTGTAGAGCGAGGTGCCGAGCATGCCGGCCAGCCGGGTGCGCACGGCGGTGGTGCCCTTGCTCGGCGTGGACGGCAGCAGGGGCGGGTCCTTCTCCATGTCGCGGAACACCAGCGTCTGCCCCAGCGCGGCGTCGCGCCAGGCGGTGTCGATGATGCCGGCCGTGGCCAGCAGGCGCAGGTGGGCATCGGTGCTGTGGTCGAGGTCCTTGCGGCCTTGGCCGAGGTACCACGAGGGCCGGCGGTGCGCGATCATCAGCGCCACCGCCTGGCGCAGCACCTGGGCCTGCGCTTCGGTGCTGCCGGCCTGGCCGGAGAGCAGGCTCTGCGCGCTGTCGAAATCGGTGCCGAACCAGACCCAGAGGCCGTCGCCCAGGCCATGCACCTCGCCGTGGCGCGGCGCGGCCGACAGCGGCACCGTGTTCAGGTAATCCAGCACCAGTTGGCGGCGCGCGGGCATGGTCTGTGTGCCTTGCTGATAGGCACGCACCGAGGCCGAGATCATCTGCCGCAGCTTTTCGCGCGCGTCGTGGGTGATGCCGCCGGGCGAATGGCGGTACTTCTCGATCTGCGTGGCCAGCGTGCTGCCGCCGTGCGTGTCGATGTCCGGATCGATCTGGCTGCCGAGCTGCGAAATCACCGCCCGCGTGAAGCGCACCCAGTCCACCGCGGGGTTCATTTCTGGCCGCTCGGCGTCCAGCAGGTCGCGGTTCTCGATGAAGAGGAGGGCCTGCACCACCACCGGTGGAAGGCTTTCGTAGCGATCGAAGCGCCGGAAGGGATAGCGAAAGCCGTGCAGCGCCTCGCGGCTGCAATCCAGCACGGTCAGACCTGCGTGCGTCTTCTCGGCATACGGCGCAAACCAGCCGTGCGAGAGGTGCTCGCGCAAGGCATCGCTCTGGCGCGCCTGCGCGGTGATCTGGAACCCCCGGGCCTGGAGGCGTTCCGCGAAGCCGGGAATGGCGACATAGCCCAGCCGCTCGTCGAACGGGCCGTCGGCCGGGAAGCGGATGTGGTCTGCCGGACCGGGCGCCACATGGTGGCGCAGGCCGGCGGCGTAGCCGTTCAGCTCCCGGGCCTGCCAGTAAGACGTCTGGACCTCGTGCCAGAGCAGCGCGGCGGCGATGGCGGACAGGGTCAGCAGGACCAGCAGGGCCACGCGCCAGCGGCGGCTCATGCGTTTGGGCGGCTGGTAGCCTGGCGGGTCGCCCAGGCCAGCGGTGTAGGGTTCCTCACCGAACCGGTGTTCGAACATCGGGGATCCCATGGAGGCAAAACACCTGAAAAATTCCTTCACTTCGCGCTCGTCGACGCATCGCATTGTCGGGGGCAGCAAGCCATGGCTGCGCACAGGCGGGACAGGCGGTGCCGTGCTTCCGACCGGTAAGGCCCCATTGTGATGGCTGTCACAAAATCGGATGCCGACACGTCTCACGAACATGACCACCGAAACCTTCACCCGCTTGCGCTCTCGACTGCACGGCATCGCCTACCGCATGCTCGGCTCCTCCGCCGAGGCCGAGGAAGTGGTGCAGGACGCCTGGCTGCGCTGGCACGAGAGCCGGCACGACCAGATCGACAGCCCCGAAGCCTGGCTGGTCACCATCACCACCCGCCTGGCCATCGACCGCCTGCGCAGCGCCAAGGTGCAGCGCGAGCACTACATCGGCACCTGGCTGCCCGAGCCTTTGATGAGCGAATCGCCCGTCTCGCCGGAGCAACTGCTCGAACGCGCCGACGACGTGTCGGTGGCCTTCCTGACCCTGCTCGAACGCCTGGCGCCTGAAGCGCGCGCGGCCTTTCTGCTGCGCGAGGTGTTCGACGCCGACTACGGCGAAGTGGCCCAGGCCTTGGGCAAGACCGAGAGCGCCTGCCGCCAGATCGTGCACCGCGCCAGGGCGCAGTTGAAGGACGAGCGCCCGCGCCACATCGTCTCGCGCGAGGACCAGCTCCGGCTGATGCGCGGATTCGCCGAAGCGGCCTCCAGCGGGCGCTTCGACGAACTCAAGAGCCTGCTGGCCGAGGATGCGCAACTCGTGGGCGACGGCGGCGGCAAGGTGCCGAGCTTTGGCGTGCCCATCGTGGGCGACCGCCGCATTGCGCAGCTCTTCTACGCCACCTACCGGCGCTTCGGCGAGGCGGTGCGTTTCGAGGTGGTGGTGCTCAACGGGCAGTGGGGTCTGCTGCGTTTCATCGACGGGGTGCTGGAGTCGGCGCAGTCCTTCGTGACGGACGGCCAGCGCATCCTGCGCCTGCACGTGCAGCGCAACCCCGACAAGCTCGCGCGCATCGCGGCGGCGCTCGGTCGCGAGCGGCCTGTCACAAAACCGCCGGGCTGACCGTCTTGTGAGGTGAATCCCCACCCCCTTATCAAGGCGACCCATGAAAACAGCACGACTTCCCTGGACTGAAATTTCTCCCAAGGCCTTCCAGGCCATGGCCCATGTGGGCGCCACCACGGCGGCTTCCTCGCTGGGCCACCCACTCATGGAACTGGTGAAAACGCGCGTGTCGCAACTGAACGGCTGCGCCTTCTGCGTCGACATGCACGTGCGCGACCTGCGCAAGCTGGGTGAGAACTGGCAGCGCATCAACAGCCTGGTGACCTGGCGCGAGGCGCACCTGTACAGCGAGCGCGAGCGCGCCGCCCTGGAGTGGGCGGAATCCCTGACCCGCCTGGTGGAGCACCACGGCAGCCGCGACGCGGAGTTCGCCGCGCTGCAGGGCCAGTTCAGCGACCAGGAAATCGTCGAGCTGTGCTGGACCATCGCGCAGATCAGCGCCTGGAACCGCATGTGCGTGGGCCTGCGTGCACCCGTGCCCGAAAAGGAACTGATCTGAAACGGGAAAAGCCACACTGGCGCAATCGTTCCGGCGGTTGGAGAATGTGCGCCATGAAAAACACCTCTCGCTTTCCCCTCATCCTCGCCGCCTGCCTGGCCGCGCTCCCCGCCTGGTCCCAGTCCACGCTGGACGGCAGCTGGAAAGTGACTTTCGCCACCGAAGGCGCGGAGGGCCGCGAGGCCACCGTGGAACTCAAGGGCGGTACGGGCACCTGGACCACCTACGCCCGCAGCGACAAGGACCGCAAGGACCCTTGCGTCGGGCGCCCGCTGCCCCTGTCCATCACCGGCGAGACCAAGCTGGATCTGAAGCTGGACGCGTCCACCGCCATCGCCGGTTGCCGCGACCGCAAGGCCACGCTGCAGCGCACGGACGACAAGACGCTCGAAGGCAGCTTCGACAACGGCCGCGCGATCAAGCTGGTGCGGCAGTAGCCTCCATGCTCAGTAGTGGGGCGGCAGCTCGTCGCGCGGGTCGCGCAGGGCCGGTGAGGCATCGCCTTCCCCGCGCTGGCGCAGGCGGCTGACCTCGCGCAACAGGATTTCGATCTGATCCTGCTGGCGCGCCACCTGCTGGTTGAGCGTGTCGAGCAGGTCGTCGGCGTAGCTGGCCTTGATCTCCAGTTCGGTGAGCCGTTTCTCCACGTCGTTGAAGGGTAGGGGCATGGGGGTTTCGGTGGTCGTGGACATGGGCCTATTGGACCCGATGTGGCCTCGATGTTGGGTAGCGCACAGACTGGGCCGGTGCCCTGTTCCATCCTGCAGGCCTTGGCATCGTGAATGCCGCCACCGCCATGGGGAGCATCCGGATGCCAGCCAGCGAAATGTTGAACGACCTCGAGACATCACCCTTCACGCGGCAAACGCTGAGCGATGTGCCTTTGTTGTCCCCGGAAGCGCATTGGGCAAGCACAGCGCGCGCCTTTGCCCCGAGCGGGGGACTGGTCAGCGGTGACGAACTGGCCGAACTGCTTCGGCGGCATGGCGGAGGTCACGACGAGCTTTCGCAAGTGCAACCGGTTTCGCTCGTGGCGCGCTGGATCGTCACCCATTCGGTGATCTCGCTCGATGGACCCTGGGGCCGCATGCTGCCCCTCTTCCAGTTCGACCTGCCGCGTGCCGCCGTGCACGAGGCCATGCGCCCGTTGCTGTCGGAATTGCGTGGCGCATTCGAAGACACCGAGCTCGCGATGTGGTTCGTGACGAGCAACGACTGGTTGGCCGGGGCCTGCCCCGCGCAGGTGATGCACACCGACTTGCACGCTGTGCGGCAGGCCGCGCGCAGCGACCGGTTCGTGGCCGTCGGGTTCTGAAGCCGCGGTTCAGCGCGCCAGGTAGCCACCGTCCACCGGGTGGTAGGACCCGGTGACGAACGAGGCCCGGTCCGAAGCCAGCCAGGCCACCATCTCGGCCACTTCCTCCGCTTCGCCCAGGCGACCGATCGGGTGCGCCGCAATGAGCATGGCCACCGCCGCAGCATCGCTTTCTAGCGGATCCATCATCGGTGTGCGAATGAACCCGGGCCCGACGGCATTCACCCGCACCCCTTTGGCGCTGTACTCCAGCGCCGCGCTGTGGGTGAGACCCACCACACCGTGTTTGGCGGCGGCGTATGCCGGTGCGGTGGCGAAGCCCACCGCGCCGAGAATGGACGCGATGTTCACCACCGATCCGCGTGCCCCGTTGGTGCGAGGGCTGTTGCGCAACATCGCCTCGATCTGGTACTTCATGCCGTAGAAGACGCCGCTGAGGTTCACCCGGATCACCCGGGCCCAGTCTTCCAGGGGGTAGTCGGCGGTGGGCAGGCTCGGGCCCGCGATGCCGGCGTTGTTGCAGGCCACGTCCAGGCGGCCGAAATGCGCACAGCAGCGGTCCACCAGGTTCTTGCAGTCGCCGGACCGACCCACGTCGGCCGAGACCGCCAGGGCATCGCAGCCGAACTCCCTCACCAGGGCGGCGGTGGCCTTGGCGCTGGGCAGGTCGAGGTCGCTGACCAGCAGCGAGGCTCCCTCGCGCGCGCACACCAGCGCCACCGCTCGGCCAATGCCCGATCCGGCACCGGTCACCAGGACCACTCTCTTCTTCAACATGTCGGCGCTCCATCGCGCTGGAGCGCGAAGCGAAAAAAATCCACGCCCAGCGCACCGGATTTCCCGGCGGCTGGCGTGGAAAGGGGGGAGACGGTGTTCAGATGCGTGGCTCGCCGTCGCCATTCACCAGGATCGTGCGTCCCGGTGGCGAGGTCATCTGCACATGGTGCGTCACGCCTCGGAAGTTGTAGGTCACGTCCCAGTACTCGGTGGCGGCGTTGCTGTCGGTGGTGCAGCGCTGCACATCCTGCGTCTGGGGCGCGTTGTTGCGGCCCACGTTCGAACCCACGGCGGCACCGGCCACCGCGCCGCCGACGGTGGCCACGTCCCGGCCGGTGCCCCGGCCGATCTGGTGGCCCAGGATGCCGCCGATGACACCGCCGACCACCGCGCCCGGTACGTGGACGCGGGGTTGTGCGATCGGTTCGCGCTCGATCCAGCAACGCTGCGGGCCAGGGGCGACCACCGCGCGCATGGAGGTCACGTTGGCCTCGTACAAGGTTTCATTCGGACGGCGCCGGTAGTCGGGTTGCGAGATCGGCTGGGGCTGAGCGTTCGCGTCGGGGTACGGATAGCCGGGTGGTGCCGTCTGGTAGGCCGGGGCCGCGCAGCCCGCGAGCAGCGCGATGGCGGCGCAGGTCGCCACCCATGTGCCGCCGTGGCGCAGCGTGATGAGGGGTTTTAGGTGAGGCATATGAATCCTTTCGACTCAGGACATCGATGCACCGAATTTGCGTCAGGTCCTTCCCAGGGTCTGTGCGTTGCCGCTCATTTCCGTGGTGCGATGCGTCCGTGTGCGCTGCCGAACAGAAACACGTTCGGCGAACCGTTACAAACCCGACACGAAGGAGTCACCACCACACAGGAGCCCATACCATGATGCGAGTTCGAGGTCCTGGCCGCGCACGCGATGCGCTGTGCCAACTGCAACTGGAGCACGATGCCATTCGCCGCCTGCTGCGCGATTTCGATCGCCTTCGGTTCGCGGAGGAGGATCGTTCGGAAGAGAAAGCCGAAGTCGTGGACGGCCTGTGCGACGCGCTCAGCCTGCACGTCCGCATCGGGGAGGAAATCCTCGAGCCCTTGAGCCTGTCCCTGGCGCGGTCCGATTCGACGGCGTTCTCGACGCAGTGTGACCATCGGCAATTGAGGCAATTGATTGCACAGCTCGACGAGCTCGAGCCGGGCGACCCGGGTTACGACGAGACCGTGGGCGACATCGCCGATTGTGTGATGCCCTGCATGGACGGCGAAATGGCCATGCTGCGGTCCATGGCCAGCGATGGGTTCGTCGACACCCAGGCCCTGGGTGAGGAGATGAACGCCATGCGCAGGGTGCACCAGAGCGACTTCACCCGCGTGGAGGTGAGCCGGCAACGGGCCTGACAGGCCCGTTGCCGTCCGGTGGGATTCAGTGGCGCCGGGGTTTGTCGGCGGAGTCCAGCCAGCTGTCGTCGGCGCTCTTTTCCCAGGCGCTGAGCTGCTTCTCCGCTTCTTCCTTGGCGATGCCGTAGCGTTCCTGGATCTTGCCCGCCAGCACGTCGCGGTGACCCGCCACCATCTGCAGGTCGTCGTCGGTCAACTTGCCCCACTGCGTCTTCGCGCGACCCGTGAGCTGTTTCCAGTTGCCTTGAATGGTGTCCCAGTTCATGTGAACTCCTTTGGATGGGACGGGCGCCACGTGGCCCGCCTGGGGACTGTTGTACGGCGCGCATACGCCGGGGTCTGTGCGCCACGGCACGAACCTCTGCGACGGTTCGATCAGGTGGCTGCGATCGCCGCGTTCCAGGTGGACACCGCCGCCTCCAGATCGGACTCCACCATCAGCGCGCGCACCACGCCCACCGAGCCCACGCCGCTGGCGAGCACGCCGGGCAAGCGCTCCAGGTCGATGCCGCCGATGGCCACGCGTGGGACATCGCGCAGCAGGCGCGCGTAGGCGGCCAGCCGGCCGGTGCCCTGCGGGGCGGTGGCCATGCGTTTGAGCGTGGTGGGGAAGACGGCACCCATGGCAATGTAGCTCGGGCTGTGGCGCTCGGCGATCATCATCTCGGCGTAGCCATGCGTGCTCAGGCCCAGGCGCAGGCCGGCGTGGCGGATCGCGTCCAGGTTGGCCGTGGACGTGGCCTGCAGGTCTTCCTGGCCCAGGTGCACGCCGTAGGCGCCGGCGTCGATGGCTTCGCGCCAGTGGTCGTTGATGAACAGGCGCGCGCCGGTGCCCTGCACGCCGGCCACGGTGGCGCGCACCTCGGCCCGGATGGCGTCGGCGTCGGTGGACTTGAAACGCAGTTGCACGGTGGGCACGCCCGCGCGTGCCATGCGGATGGTCCACGCCGCATCCGGCATCACGGCGTACAGGCCCAGCGCCGCCGGGCAGGCCGCGAAGGCGTCGGTGCGTGGCAAGGGCGCCATGCCGAAATCCACCGGTTCGTCCGGCCATAGCAGCGGGTCGAAGCGCCCCGTGCGCTGCACCTGGCGCGACCAGGCGCGCGCCACGCACAGCGCATCGTCCGGCACGAAGCCCAGAGCCTGAGCGGCCTGCAGGGCCGCGGTGAACACGGCGTCGCCGGTCTGCACCGACATGGGTTCGGCGTGCGGCTCCACAGGCAGCGCCAGCGTGTCGCGGTGGGCGTCCACGATGGCCCGCGCCATCTGCTCGAGGTTCAAGGTGTTGCTCATGGGGTGTGGTGCCAGAAGGGGGTGCCCATCACGGGCGTGCTGGGCTGGGCGCTGTCCTGCGGCTGCATGGCGCCCGATCGGAAGGCGGCGCGCCCGGCGCGCACCGCATCGGCGAACGCGCCGGCCATGTCCACGGGCGATTGCGCCAGCGCCACCGCGGTGTTGAGCAGCACGGCGTCATAGCCCCACTCCATCACGGTGCAGGCGTGCGAGGGCAGGCCGAGGCCGGCGTCCACGATCAGCGGCACGGCAAGGCGCTCGCGCAGCAGGCGCATGGCGTACGGGTTGACAGGGCCACGCCCGGTGCCGATGGGCGCGGCCCAGGGCATCACGGCCTGGCAGCCCACGTCCACCAGGCGCTGGCACAGCACCAGGTCTTCGGTGCAATAAGGCAGCACCTTGAAACCGTCGTTGATGAGCTGGCGCGCGCAGTCCACCAGGTTGAGCGTGTCGGGCTGCAGGCTGTAGTCGTCGCCGATGAGTTCGAGCTTGATCCAGGGCGTGTCGAACACCTCGCGCGCCATCTGCGCGGTGGTGATCACCTCTTGCGCGGTGTGGCAGCCGGCGGTGTTGGGCAGCACCGGCACCGCGAGGTCCTGCAGCAGCTTCCAGAAGGCCGCACCCGCTTCGGGCTGCGCCGCCCCCTGCCGACGCAGCGAGGCCGTGAGCATGGCCGGCTGCGCGCGTTTCACGGCGGCCTCCAGCGTGGCCGGCGACGGGTAGCGCGAGGTGCCCAGCAGCAGGCGGCTGGCGAAGGTCTCGCCATACAGCACCAGCGGGTCTTCGTGGGTGAGCGGTGTGGTCATGTCCATGGTCGTCATCCTCCGGTGATGGGCGCAATGATCTCGATGCGGTCGCCCTCGTTCAAGGGGTGTTGCGCGTACGCGGTGCGGGGCACGAACTGCAGGTTGACAGCGGCGGCGAACACGGCAGGTGTGTCCCACACCTGCAAGGCATCGGCCAGCGTCGCGCCTTCGGGCAGTTCCCGGGTTTCCTGGTTGATGAAGACGTGCATGCAGAAGTTTCCCTCATCGGACCACTGGCAGGCCCCACGACGAAGCCAGCAGCGAGTGTTCGTGGTCCATGATCTCCAGCGCCGCGTCGAGCAGGGCCGGCGCGATCATGAAGCCGTGGCGGTACAGGCCGTTGATCGACATTCTGCGCGGAGCGTGCAGGCGCAGCGCGGGCAGGTTGTCGGGCAGGGTGGGGCGCAGCTGCACGCCCAGTTCGACGATGCGCGCCTCGCCGAAGCCCGGGTGCACGGTGTAGGCCGCGCTCAGCAGCTCCAGCGTGGAGCGCACGCTGGCGGGCGACAGGTCGTCGGACTCGATCTCGGTCGCGCCGATCACGAACAGGCCGTCCTGCTTGGGCGCGATGTACAGCGGGTAGCGCGGGTGCACCAGGCGCGTGGGGCGCGACAGGCTCACGCCCGGCGCGTGGATGCGCGCCACCTCGCCGCGCACGCCGCGCAGCGCGCTCCACTGCGGTTGCGCGCCCAGGCCCCGGCAGTCGAACAGCCACGCATCCGGCCCCGGGTCCACCTCGGCGGGTGTGCGAGCCGTGTGCCAGCGCACCGTCACGCCGAGCAGTTGCATCTGGTGCGCGAGCGCGGCGAGCAGTTGGCGGTTGTCGAGCTGGCCTTCGCCGGGCAGGTACAGCCCTTGGGCGAAGCGGTGTGCGAGCGCGGGCTCCAGCGCGGTCAGCGCGGCGCCGTCCTGGCGCTGTGCCTGCGGCAGCGAAGGCACGGCGGCGCTGGTGCGCGCGAGCTGGCCCGCGAAACGTTCGGCCTCCGCCGCGTCCTGTCGGTGCCAGAGCACGAGCGTGCCCGCCTGTTGGAAAAACACCGGCTGCTCCAGTGCGGCCAGCAGCTGCGGCCAGCGCGCCAGCGCGTGCTGGCCCATGCGCACCACGTTGAGTTCGGTCACGGCCGATTCGGCCAGCGGCGCCAGCATGGCGGCGGCCACGCGCGCGGCGGCGTGGGCGGCCTCGGGCCCGCCCGCATCGATCACCTCGACGCGGTGCCCGCGCTGCGCCAGCGCGCAGGCCAGCAGCCGGCCCATGAGGCCGGCGCCGAGCACCACCGCGTGGGGATTCAGCATGGGAGCCCTTCGGCGCTGCCACAATGCGCGCCATGATGAAAAACGAAGAACCGCTTCGCTACACCCGAGTCCTGTCCATCGCCGGTTCCGACAGCGGCGGCGGTGCCGGCATCCAGGCCGACCTCAAGACCTTCGCGGCCCTGGGTTGCTACGGCATGACCGCCATCACCGCACTCACCGCGCAGAACACGCTGGGCGTGAGCGGCATCCACGGCGTGCCGCCGGAGATGCTCAAGGCGCAGCTGAGCGCGGTGCTCGACGACATCGGTGTGGACGCGGTGAAGATCGGCATGCTGCACGCGCCCGAGATCGTGCGCACCGTGGCCTGGGCGCTCAAGCACTACCAGGTCCAGCGCGTGGTGCTCGACCCGGTGATGGTGGCGACCAGCGGCGACCGTCTGATCGCACCCGACACGGTACAGGTGCTGGTGGACGAACTGTTTCCGCTGGCCACGGTGATCACGCCCAACCTGGACGAAGCCGCGCTGCTGCTGGACCGCCCCATCGTGCATGTGCACGAACTCGAAGCCGCCGCGCGCGATCTGCTTGCGAAGGGTGCCCCCGCCGTGCTGCTTAAAGGCGGCCATCTGCCCGGCGAAGAAGTGACCGACCTGCTGGTCGCGCGCTCCGGCATGGTGCAACGCCTGAGCTCGCCGCGCATCGAAAGCCGCAACACGCACGGCACGGGCTGCACGCTGTCCTCGGCCATCGCGGCACACCTCGCGCTCGGCGAGCCACTGGATCGCGCCGTGGCCCGGGCGCGTGCCTACATCCTGCAGGCCATCGAACAGGGCGCCGACGTCTACATCGGCGCCGGTCACGGCCCGCTGAACCATGGGTACGCGCCCCTGGTTCAAGGGAAACGCGCGCGGGCCTGAACAGCGCATGGGGGTCAGGCGCTCGCGGTGGCCACACCGCTGGCGCCACGCGGGCGGGTGATGGCGGCCAACACGAACGTGAGCGCCAGCGTGGGCAGGGCGGAGCCGAGATCGGGCGCGTACTGCTTGAGCAGGTGGTAGGTGGCGATGCCGGCCAGCCAGAGCGCTGCCG
>VFQQ010003975.1_pt1 | contig 13600 bp, 13 predicted proteins | sample 3512341 | NCBI WGS metagenome assembly VFQQ01 (sample SAMN10412373, study PRJNA504923) | tailings metagenome | isolation source: Relicate 2 Philex TSF1 revegetated site | place: Philippines: Tuba, Benguet | collected 2017-08-29 | reverse complement strand
TTCGTAAAAGTGATCGCCTTGCACACGGTGCGTACACGCGTGGCTGTCCGCTCGGAGCGGACCGCGACGCCGGCTCGGCATGGGCCGAGGGCGGGCGCGGCATGGTGTGCGGGCGTCACCCGTACGTCGGCCCTTCGAGGGGCCGGATGCGGACATTCCTGCCGGACCGAGAGGCACCACCGCAGCCAACGCGGTGGGCGGTCCGTTCACGCCAGGTCCCACGGTGCCGGTCAAGCCGGTGGTCGTGGGTCGCGGTTGCTCGGGGCAGCCGCGGCGCGTGATGCTGGAACGTCGAGGGGAGAAGGGCGGGCGCCCGAAGGCACGCCGCAGTCCATGGCCTCGCGGGCCATGGTGGCAAGGGGTGAACCGTGCGGATCGAAGTCCGCGGGGAACCGGGGCTCGAGGCCCGCGGTGACCGAGGTCACCGGGTGAACGGGCTTCCTTCGACGCAGCGACTGGGCGCTGTGTCCGGGGTGGAAGCTACCGGCTTGACGCACGCTGATCATGAGCCAGGCACGCTGCGCCCTCAAGCTCGAAATGTGCCGATAAGCGCGCCGAGATCGGGATCGGCTCGCAGCGCGAGAGGGGTTGACAGGCCTTCCTCCTACCTCTGTGTCCGATGGGCCGCGGCGGGCGCCCTGCGTCGGAACCCAGCGCGACTGCGGCACTTGACGAGCGCGAACGCGGTACGACCGTGAAGCGACCTGTGGAAGGGTCTTCGTATGGGCGAGGCAGTGCGATCACGCCACGAGCCGAGCTCGATCGCGGTCGTCGCCACCTGCGACCTGATCGCGATATCGCGGTCGCCTTGACCGTCTTCCGCATGGAAGCGCCGCATCGGCTGTTCGATGCTGGGCCGTGTTCAACGATCTTCAGGAGGTTTGCATGACAACAGTCGTCAGGGCCATCGATGTCGGCTTCGGCTACACCAAGTTCACCGTGAGCGGGGCGGGCGCCGACGCTCGTTGTGCGAGCTTCCCGTCGCTGGCCTGCCTCAGCGCGCGCGATCCGTCGACATCGCTGGGCGCGGAGCGGCGGCGCACCTTCGCGATCCCCATCAAGAGCGTGTTCTACGAGGTCGGACCGGATGTCGTGCTCGCGGGCGACGGCTTCCGGGCCACGCAGATTCACAGCCGCTACATCGACACGCCCGAGTACCTGGCACTGGCGCGTGGCGCGATGCGATCGATGAAGGTGGACTGCATCGACCTGCTCGTGGTCGGCCTTCCGGTGGCGACGTTCGCTGCGGACAAGGCCGCGCTCGAGAAGCTGATGACGGGCCGGCACGACGTGGGCAGTGGAAAGTCGGTGCAGGTGCGCAAGGCGCTGGCGATGGCCCAGCCGCACGGCGCGCTGATCGACTACGCCGACCAGCACGACCGCGTGCTCGCGATGCAGGAGGAACAGAGCCTGGTCATCGACCCCGGCTCGCGCACCTTCGACTGGCTGCTGGCGCGTGGCATGAGGCTGTCGCACAAGCGCAGCCACTCGGTGGACCGCGGCGTGGCCGACATCCTCAACCTGATCGCCGACGACGTGAGCACGGAGATCGGCGCCCCGTACACGAGCCTGGACAGCATCGACCACGCGCTGCGGACTGGGAAGGCCTTGACCGTGTACCAAAAGACTTATGCGCTCGCGCGCATGAGGCCGATGGTCGAAAGCATCGCTCGGCAAGCCGTCGCGGCCATGATGCGCCGCATCGGGCCGGCCTACGACGTGAGGAACGTGATCCTGGTCGGCGGTGGTGCGTTCCTGTTCCGCAAGGCCGTCAAGCAGGCCTTCGCGTCGCACGAGATCCTGGAGGTCAAGGAGCCGATGTTCGCCAACGTGCGCGGCTACCAGATCGCCGGGATGAACTACGTTGCCGCCGCGGCGTCGCGAGGTGTGGGTGACGTGGCCGAACAAGGAGCGCAGGCATGAGCGCCGCCGACACGAAAGTGGAGCACAGCGTCAAGCTGCTCTTCGAGCTGTCGCGCGACGACAACCCGCGGCTGTTCGACGATCTGATGCGGTTCAACAAGGGGCCCAAGCGGGTCAACCGGCTGCGGTTCCTCGCACATGAAGGCTTGTTGTCGCAGCAGTGGGTTCTCGGCATGGCGGCTCCTGCGCCGGCAATGGCTGCCGCGAAGGGCTCGCACCTGGCCGTGGACCTCGCCGTGGCGCGCCAGACCGGCCAGGCGTTCGAGGTCGGCAACGACGCGGCGGGCGACTGATGGTCCGCCAGAGCAAGGCGAAACAGACCATCAGCGCGTCCGCGCTTTCGCAGATGGACGTTTGCGAGCTTGCTGTCGTGCTCGTACCGCAAGGGAAAGCGCTCGGCATCATCACGAAAGGCGGCAATGCGGCGCGTCCGAGAGCATCGGGACGCCTGCGTCCGGCGGGTTGGTCGCGGCGTCATCGCGACGCACATGGATCGCGAAGGACCGGAGACTGGTTGCGACGACCTCGAGATCGACCTTCGTTTCCGGCGACCCGCAGGGGCCCCGGCCGCTTGTCGGCTACCACCTAGATCCACCGACGCCGCGAGCGGGCGGCGCAAGCGTAGAAGGCTCTCCCGGTGGCCAGACTGTTGGCCGAGTGTCCGATGGCGCGGGCTCTGATCCGTCCAAGACCGGCGAGTCGGCAAACGAACGTTAGGTAGCTGTACAATGAGGCGATTGCCGCAAGGCGGTCACGCGAGGACTTGGAACCATGGCCGTTCTATCCACCGGTGCGGCAACGCGCAGAACGGTTCGGGGCGCCACCGCCGTTGTTGGGGCAGGTCGGTCGGCCGTCGGCCGGGTGCCCGGCCGCACTGCCCTCGCGCTCGCCGCGGATGCAACCAAGGCCGCGCTGGCCGATGCAGGCATCGGGCGCAACCAGATCGACGGCGTGCTGACCAGCGTCGCGTTTGCCGCGCCCTTCCATCGCTTCAGCGTGGCGTTCAGCGAGTACTTCGGCATCGTGCCCACGTTCTCGAACACGCTGCAGGTGTCCGGCGCGACGGCGGCGACGATGTTCAACATCGCTGCGGCCGCGGTTGCCGGCGGGCTGGCCGAAAACGTGCTCGTTCTCGGTGCCGACAGCCTGCTGACCGGGCTCTCGCCTGACCTCGCGCTGCGTTCGATGACCGAGAGCCGCGACCAGCAGTACGAGATGCCGTTCGGGATCCCGGTCGCCAACACCTTCGCGATGACTGCGCATCGGCACATGAAGGAGTTCGGCACCACCGCCGAGCAACTCGCCCGGGTCGCTGTGATTCATCGGGAACACGCCTTGCGCACCCCCGGCGCGCAGATGACGGAGCCGATCACGGTCGACGACGTGTTGAACTCCGGTTGGGTCACGACGCCCTACCACAAACTCGACTGCTCGTTGATCTCCGACGGTGCCGCGGCGTTCATCGTCAGCGCCGCCGATCGGGTCGGCGAGTTCAAGAGCAAGCCGGTGTTCATCCTCGGGGCGGGGGAGTGCTACACGCACGAGCACATCTTCCTGATGCCTTCATTGACGACCACGGGCGCCGTGCAGTCCAGTGCCAAGGCCTACGCGATGGCCGGGTGCTTGCCGAAGGACATCGACGTGGCCGGCGTTTACGACTGCTTCACCGGCACGGTGATCATGATGCTCGAGGATCTGGGCTTTTGCCCCAAGGGCGAGGGGGGGCGCTTCGTCGATGACCGGCAGATCACCTATGGCGGGAGCATTCCCTGCAACACCCATGGCGGGTTGCTGTCGTATGCGCACCCGGGCATGCCGGGCTCGCTGCTGCACTTTCTCGAGGTCGTGCAACAGCTGCGCGGGCAGTGCGGCGAGCGGCAGGTGGCGGGTGCCGAACTCGGCCTCGTCCACAGCCTGGGTGCCGGGTTTGCCACGCAGGCGACCACCATTCTCGGCACGGAGGCCACGCTGTGAGACGGATCGATCCGCGCGAAGCGCACGTCAAGCCGCTGCCCACCCCCGACGCGGACTCCCAAGCCTACTGGGACGCCTTGAAGGAGGGGCGCCTGCTGCTGCAGCACTGCCGCGCGTGCGGCCACAAGCAGGTCTATCAGCAGGCGATCTGCCGCCAGTGCGGCGCTGAAGAACTGGTGCCCGAGCAAGCCAGCGGTCGCGGCACGGTGCACTCGTTCAGCGTGGTGCATCGCGCCCCGGGGCCCGCGTTCAAGCAGGACACGCCTTACGCGGTGCTGCTGGTGGAACTGGAGGAAGGGCCGCGCATCATCAGTTCGCTCATCGATGCGGACCCGATGTCCGTCGTCTTCGACATGCCGGTGGCACTTGTGTGCGATCCGGTCGACGGCCGAACTGTTCTGCCTCGTTTCCGACCGGCGACGCGATGACGACGCTGTCGGCCGACGCCCGCCACGCTGCAGATGGCGGCCAGCCTTTGGATTTCGCCCTCAAGGTGCGGTTTCGACGGCCCGCCGCGTTCCCTCGCGACACTGTCTCGTTCCCTTGTGACGCGCACGGCAACGTCGACATCAATGCCCTGAACGATGTGACCCGCCGCGACTACTTGTTCGCGCGCAAGCTGGCCAGGTTGGGACAGGCGGAGTTCCGCGTCGCTTGTGAAGGATCGGGGGGATGTGTCAGCGTCGACCGTGCGGCGCAGGCCGCCGCCGCCGCGCCCAGGCTCTGACCACCTTCACGACGGTGGCGCGCGGACGAGCCTGACGGCGGTGGAAAAAGAAGCGCGGCGGGACTTGACTCCCGCCGCGAAAAGGTTCACCGGCCGGAGGGCCGGCAACCCAGGAGATCCATGTCAGAACACATGCCGCACGCCGACGGCGAGCCCGCTGGCCTTGTCGTTCACCACGATCACGTTGCCGCTGCCGCTGAAGTTTTGGTTGCCCCACAGCGGAGCGAGGCCGAGATCCTTGTTGTCGACGTTGCCGAACAAGGCGTAGAGGAACGTCCTCTTCGACAGCGCGTAATCAGCGTTCAGCACCAGGAGCTTGCTGGAGGTTGATGTGCCGACGTTCTCTTTCACGGTCCAGTACTGGGCCGCCAGGGTCAGCAACGGTGTCGCCTTGAAGCTGCCGCCGATCGTCCACAAGGTCGAGTCGACGAACCCAACGACGCCTTCGTCGTTGTCGACCTTGTTGGCGCCGGCATGGAGCTTGAAGCTGCCGAAGTCGTACGAGCCTGACGCCATCGTCCAGGTCACCGCGCGTCCAGCAAGATTCTTGTCCTTTTGCATGCTCAAGGAAACGGCTGCGGGCCCCTGCATGAACCGAACGTTGCCGCCGACGTTCCTGCCGACGACACCTTCGCCGAGTGCGACGTGGACAGAGAAGTCGATGGGACCGAGCCGGGGGCTGTCGTAGCGGAACTGGTTGCTGTTCCAGAAGTCGTTGCTGATGCCTTGTGACAACAGGGTCAGGCCCATCCCGGTGTTGATGCCCGAGGGTGTCGCGCTGAGAGTCGCCGCCTGCTTGATGACGGCCGCGGTGTAGTTGCGGCCCAGCGTCACTTCGCCGAACCCTCCTTTGAGCCCGATGAAGGAGTTGCGGCGCCAGAACGCCGGTGTCGTCGCGCCGGCGCATCCAGCTGCGGGATTGCAGGCTCCCGAGCTGGCACCGCCAGCGGCCGTGCCGTTCTTGGGGTCGATGGGCGACTCCAGATTGAAGAACGCTGCCAAGCCGCCCCCAAGATCCTCGGTACCGCGCAGGCCGAAGCGAGAGGAACTGCCGGTATCGGTGTTCAGCTTGACCATGCGATCGTCCGCGGCGGCGGTTCGGCTGAACACCGCAGGGGCCGCGTCGAGCAGACCATAGAGGGTCACGGACGTCTGGGCCGGTGCTGCGGCGCCTGCCGCCGTGGTCAGCGTGCCGATGATGATGTTGCGTAGGGACATTGCTGCCTCCATCGTTGGGTAGTTTGGGGAATCAACAACGCACTGGCGAGCGCCGGGCCGGCAAACAGACCAGCAGCAGAGCCTGCCAAACGTATGTTAGTTAGTGTATGAAGCAATGGATTAGGCGTTTTCCCCCGGGTGGTGGGCGAGGGTGTGCCGTGGACTCGTTCGGGCGTCGGGGCGCAATCCGTTCTTTATCGGCGGTGCGAGGCGGGCGGCGAACCGGCGCAGGGATACCGCACGATTCTCTCTATACAGAAGACCAGTCTTCATAGAGAATGACTCGCAGCGGTACGAAGCCTTGCGACTTCGACCCTGCACCTCAGGTCTTTCTTGGAGGCCCAGATCGTATGAAGTCAGACCTGGATGACCTGCCGATCAGGGCAGGTAAGGTCGTTGGTGCGTTGGCAAGCGGACTGGCCATCGTGCGCTACCTTTCGATCGCCGGAGCGCCCGTCGGCGTCAGCCGGATCGCACGCCATCTGGACTTGAACTCGAGCACCTGCTTCAACCTGCTCAAGACGCTGGTGCATGAGCGACTGGTCGAGTTCGACGAGTCGACCAAGACCTACCGCGTCGGGCTCGGGCTGGTCGAACTCGCCAAGGGTGCGCTCGAAAGTGCCTCTTATGTGCGCCTGGTGCATCCGCATCTGGAAGCGGTGGCGGCCGGCCACACGGTCACGGCAACGCTCTGGCAGCGCGCTTCCGACGATCGCGTGGTGCTTGTCGATCGTGCAGACAACAACGCCACGATGCGCGTGCACATGAACATCGGGCAGCGCCTTCCGCTGTTCGTTTCCGCGCTCGGCCGAGCGATGGCGGCGCATGCGGGCCTGTCGCGAACGGAGTTGCGCCGCCGCTTTGACGCACTGCGTTGGGACGATGCTCCCGGCTTCGAGGCCTATCTGCGCAGCGTCGAAGAAGCTCGGCAAAGGGGTTATGGCGTCGACGGCGGTTGTTATGTCAGGGGCGTGACGAGTGTCTCCTCGGCCGTGCTCGATTCGTCCGGCCGGCCTGTGATGGCGATCAGCGGGACGGGCTTCACCGCACAGCTCCCGCGCACCAAGGTCAAGCTGCTCGGCGAAAGCCTTCGCGAGCGCGCTCATCTCGTCTCGCGCGCCCTGTCGGGCGGCGGCGTGACCGACAACCCGCGGCATACGGACGTCAAGACATGACCACCAACCCAAACTCAGTCCTGCGACAGCGCCACGGCGCCACGCTCGTGATCCGCCTGAACAAGCCCGATCTGCGCAATGCGTTCGACCTGGAGATGCGCCAGGGCATTGCCGAGGCTGTGTACGAGGCGCGCGACAGCGCCGACGTGCGCGCCGTCGTCATCACCGGGTCGGGCAAGGCCTTCTGCGCCGGTGGCGACCTGAAGTCGCTGTCGTCGGAGCAGCGCCCGGTGTTCGCCGACCGCGACCGCATCCGCCGGCTGCACGTCTGGTTCCGCGAGCTGACCAACCTCGAGAAGCCCGTCATCGCCGCGGTGCACGGCCCCGCCTACGGCGCGGGCTTCATCCTCGCGCTGGCGAGCGATTTTGTGCTCGCCGCGCCGAGCGCGCGCTTCTGCGCGGTCTTCACCCGCGTCGGCCTGGTGCCGGACCTCGGCGCGTACTTCCTGCTGCCGCGCATCGTCGGCCTGCAGCGGGCGAAGGAACTCGTGTTCTCGGCGCGCGAGGTGGACGCGAACGAGGCGCAGTCGCTCGGCATCGTCTACGAGGTCGTTCCCGAAGAGAGCCTGCTCGACGAGGCGCTCGCGATGGCAGCGCGCTTCCACGGCGCCGCCACGCAGGCAATCGGCATCTCGAAGAACATCCTCAATCGCTCGTTCAACCTCGACCAGGACACGCTGGCCGAGCTGGAGGCCGCCGCGCAGGCGATGGTGATGAAGACCGAGTACCACCACGACGCGGTGTCGCGGTTCCTGAACAAGCAGCCGCGCGCCTTCGAGTGGCCCGCCAAGCGCGTGCCTGGCGCGGACGGATGAGCGCGCCCGTCGCGCCGATCGCGCCGGCCGACCGCGAACGGCTCCTCGCGCTGTACCGGACGATGCTGCTGGTGCGCCACGCCGAGACGGCGCTCGCGCGCCTCTTCGCCGACGGCGAGGTTCCGGGCTTCATCCACCTGAGCATCGGCCAGGAGGCGATCGCCGCGGGTGTCGCTTCGGTGCTCGGGCCGGCCGACACGCTGGCCACCACGCACCGCGGCCACGGCCATGTGCTCGCGCGCGGCCTCGCGCTCGCCCCGTTCTTCAAAGAGGTGATGGGCCGCGCCGGAGGCATCTGCGGCGGGCGCGGCGGTTCGATGCACGTGGCCGACACGAGTCTGGGCATCCTGGGCGCCAACGGCATCGTGGGCGCCGGAATCCCGATCGCGCTCGGCAGCGCGATGGCGCAGTCGGTGCTCGGCACCGGTGGCCTGGCGGTCGTGTTCTTCGGCGACGGCGCCATGGCCGAAGGCGTGCTGCACGAGACGCTGAACATGGCCGCGCTGTGGAAGTCGCCCTTGCTGCTGGTGTGCGAGAACAACGGCTGGAGCGAGTTCTCGCCCACCGCACGCCAGTTCGCCGCGCGGCTCGAAGGCCTCGCGGTGGCGTTTGGCATCGAGCACGAGCGGGTCGACGGCAACGATGCGCTCGCGGTGGCCGACGCCGCGGCGCGTGCGGTCGCGGCCCTTCGCGGCGGCCGCGGCCCGCGCGTGCTCGAGTGCATGACGCACCGCGTGCGCGGCCACTTCGAGGGCGACCCGCAGAAGTACCGCAGCGCCGACGAACTCGACCCCGGCGCGAAGGGCGATCCGTTAGACCGTGCGCGTGCCGCGCTGGTTGCCGCGGGCGTGCCGCCCGCCACGCTGGACGCGGCCGCGCAGGCGGTGGCGGCGCAAATCGAGTCCGCCGTCGCGGCCGCGCGCGCCGATGCGGCGCCGGCTTGGGAGCCGGCGCTGGCGGATGTCTATACCGCGGTCCACACCGCGGAGGCGCCATGAACGCCGTTGCCCAGGCCACCCCACCGGCCGTCGAGATGAAGGCCATGGCCGCCGTGGCGACGGCGCTGCGCGACGCGATGGCCGACGACCCGCGCGTCGTCGTGATGGGCGAGGACATCGGCGCGCCCGGCGGTTCGTTCAAGGCCACACGCGGGCTGCTCGACGAATTCGGCCCGCGGCGCGTGATCGACACGCCGGTCTCCGAGGCCTCGATCGTCTCTGCCGCAGTCGGCGCCGCGCTGTCGGGGCTGCGCCCGGTGGTCGAGATCATGTTCATGGACTTCGTCACCCTGGCGATGGACGCGCTGGTGAACCAGGCGGCCAAGGCGCGCTTCATGTTCGGCGGCCAGTGCAGCGTGCCGCTGGTGCTGCGCACGCCGCACGGTGGTGGCCTCAACGCCGGGCCGCAGCACTCGCAGTGCCTCGAAGCCTGGCTCGCCCACGTGCCGGGGCTGAAGGTCGTCTGCGCGGCGACGCCGGGCGATGCCTACGCGCTGCTGCGCGCCGCGATCCGCGACCCCGACCCGGTGGTGTTCGTCGAGCACAAGGGCCTGTACGGCGTCAAGGGCCTCGTCGATCGCACGGCCGTTGACGCGATCGGCAAGGCGCGCATCGTGCGTGCCGGCCGCGACGCCACTGTCGTGACCTACGGGGCCACCGTCGCCGCGTCGCTCGATGCCGCGCGCCAGCTCGCCGCCGAGGGTGTGGAGGTCGAGGTCATCGACCTGCGCAGCCTGCAGCCGTGGGACCGCGCCACCGTGCTCGGCTCGCTCGCGCGCACCCATCGCGCGGTGGTCGTGCACGAGGCGGTGCAGGCCTTCGGCGTCGGCGCCGAGATCGCCGCCACGCTGGCCGACGAGGGTTTCGACGACCTCGACGCGCCGGTGGTGCGCGTCGGCGCGCCGTTCATGCCGGTGCCTTTCGCCAAGTCCCTCGAGCAGGGCTACAACGTCGGCGCCGCCGGCATCGTCGCCGCGCTGCGGCGCACCCTGGAGTGATCCGTTCCATGTCCAACATCCTGAACGAGAAGCGTGGCCCGGTCGGGCTGCTGACGATCAACCGCCCGAAGACGCTGAACGCGCTCGACGTGGCGACGATGCACGAGCTGGATGCCGCGCTGGCCGCGTTCGAGGCTGACGACGCGGTGCGCGCGATCGTCATCACCGGCGCGGGCGAGCGCGCGTTCGTCGCCGGCGGCGACATCGCCGACCTCGACAGCCGCCAGGGCCTAGCGCACTACCAGCAGTTCGCGGAAGTGATCCACAAGCTGATCGGCCGCTTCGAACGCTGCGACAAGCCCACGCTGGGCGCGATCAACGGCTGGGCGCTCGGCGGCGGCACCGAGCTGCTGCTCGCGCTGGACATCCGCCTCGTGGCCGAGGAGGCGAAGCTCGGCCTGCCCGAGATCACGCTCGGCCTGTTCCCGGGCGCCGGCGGCACGCAGCGGCTGATCCGGCAGATCCCGCTGTGCCGCGCGAAGGAGCTGATGTTCACTGGCGACCAGATCACCGCTGCCGAGGCGGTGTCGCTCGGCCTCGTGAACCGCGCGGTGCCGCGCGCCGGGCTGCTCGACGAGACGCTCGCGCTGGCGGCGCGCATCGCGGAGAAGTCGCCGCTGGTGCTCAAGCTGCTCAAGCGCACGCTGCGCGACGGCCTCGAGATGCCGCTGCCGCAGGCGCTCGCGCACGAGCAGGCGATGATCGGCTTGGTGCTCGACAGCCGCGACGCGCACGAGGGCTGCCGGGCCTTCCTCGAGAAGCGCAAGGCGAACTTCACCGGAGCCTGAAGGCGTGCGCCATGCCTGGCTGATGCCCAAGCTGGGCCTGACGATGACCGAGGGCGTGCTGGCCGAATGGACGGTGCCGCCCGGCGCGCGCTTCAAGGCTGGCGACTGCGTCTTCGTGGTCGAGAACGACAAGGCCGCGAGCGAGATCGCCGCCGAGCACGACGGCGTGATGGGCGCGCCGCTGGTCGCCGTGGGGCAGACGGTGACCGTCGGCGAGACCGTCGGGCACTGGGAAGACAGTCTGGACGGCGGCTCCGTGGCGGCCGAGCCGACGCGGACGGTGCAAGCCGTCGAGAGGCCGACCGCATCGCAGCCTGGCCCGCCTCCGGTCGGCGCGCACGCCAGGGCCGCTGCCGCCGCCGCCGCTGCCGCCGCCGCGCCTGGCGCGGAGCGCCGACCCGTCACGCCGTGGGCGCGCCAGCTCGCGAGGCGCCAGGGCATCGACCTGTCGCGCGTCGCGGGCTCCGGCCCACGCGGGCGCGTGCGCGGCCGCGACGTCGAGGCGGCGGCGCTGGTCGCTCCGTCGCCTGTCGCTGCGGCACCTGTTGCCGGCGGCCGCGTGCTGCCGTTCACCGCGCTGCAGCACACCGTCGCCGCACGCCTGGTCGCGGCCAAGCAGCAGGTGCCGCACTACTACCTCACGCGCGAGGCCGAGGTCTCCGCTCTGCTCGAGTTGCATGCGCGGCTTAAAGACCCGCAAGCCGAGCCCCGCCTCACGCTCAACCACTTCATCGTAGCGGCCGTGGGGCGCGCGCTCGTCGCGCAACCGGACCTGAACCGCGTCTGGTGCGAGCAGGGTGCGCTGCTGCTCGACGCGCCCGACGTCGGCATCGCGGTGAACACCGAGCGCGGTCTGATCGTGCCGGTGCTGCGCAACGCCGGACGCCTGGGCCTGGGTGCGCTGGCGCGGCAGGCCAGTGCGCTGGTGGAGCGCGCACGCGCCGGGCGGCTGGCGGCCGACGAGATGGCCGGCGGCGCGATTACCGTGTCCAACGCCGGCATGCACGGGCTGGTGGCGATGGCCTCGATCATCGTGCCGGGGCAGGCCATGATCCTCGGCGTGGGCGCGGTGCGCGAGCTGTTCCGCCCCGACGCGCAGGGCGCGCCGGCGCTGCGGCGCGAGATTGCGCTCACGCTGTCCGTGGACCACCGGGTGCTGGACGGCGTCGGCGGTGCCGCATTGCTTGCCGCCATCGTCGATGCGCTGGCGCATCCGACGCGGCTGTTGTTCGATTGAATGGATGGATGCTGAGGAGCGAGAGCGATGGATTTCCGACTCACCGACGAACAGAACCTCATGATCGAGGCGGCCCGCAAGGTGGGCGACCGTTTCGGCACCGAGTACTGGCGCAAGCAGGACGCGGCCAAGCAGTTCCCGAAGGAGTTCTGGCTCGCCGTCTGCGAGGCCGGGCTGTGCGGCGCGGCGCTGCCCGTGGCAGTCGGCGGCGCCGGGCTCGGCATGCTCGAACTCGCGCTGGTGGTCGAGACGCTCGCCGCCTGCGGCGGTGGCGCCACCGTCGGCCAGCTGTTCATGATCAACCCGATCTTCGGCGGCGTGGCGCTGTCGAAGTTCGGCACGCCGACGATGAAGGCCGAGCTGTTGCCGAAGATCGTCTCCGGCGAGATCAACTGCTGCATGGCGCTGACCGAGCCCGACGCCGGCACCAACACGCTCGAGCTGCGCAGCTTCGCCGCAGCCGACGGTGACGGCTGGCGGCTCAACGGCCGCAAGATCTGGATCACCGGCGTGCCCGACGCGGCCAAGATGCTCGTCGTGGCGCGTACGAAGAAGCTGGCGGAGTGCAAGTCGCGCAGCGACGGCCTGTCGATGTTCATGATCGACGTCGAGCGCCAGGGGCTCACGCACACCGCGATCGACAAGGTCGGCACGCGCACGCTGGCCTCCAGCAGTGTGTTCTTCGACGACGTGCGCGTCGGTGCCGACGAGCTGGTGGGCACCGTGCATCGCGGCTGGCACGAGCTGCTGGACGTGCTCAACACCGAGCGCATCGTCACCACCGCAGCGCTCGCCGGAACCGGCGCGCTGGCGATCCGGCTGGCCGTGAGCTACGCCAACGAGCGCAAGGTGTTCGGCGACAAGCCCGTGTCGAGCTACCAGGGCCTGCAGTTCCCGCTCGCGCAGTGCCATGTCGAGGTCGAGGCAGCGAAGCTGCTCAACCTGAAGGCCGCGACCAACTGCGACATGGGCCTGCCCTACGGCAGCGAGGCCAACGCCGCCAAGCTGCTTGCCGCGCAGGCGGTGGCGCGCGCCACCGAGCGCGCGATGCAGACGATGGGCGGCATGGGCTACGCGAGCGAGTTCCACGTCGAACGGTTGTGGCGTGACGCGCGGCTGTTCCGCTTCGCGCCGGTGTCCGAGGAGATGATCCTCAACTACGTCGCGAACCACGACCTCGGCATGCCGCGGTCCTACTGAAGACTCGCAGGGTAGCCCGTCATGGTGAACCTGAGTGCCGCCGTCCTGCGCTGGGCGCGTGCCGAGCCGGCGCGGCCGGCGCTTCTGTACCGCGACCAGCGCCTGGGCTACGGCGATCTCGCCGCGCGTCTGACCGCCATCGCCGGCAGCCTGCGCGCGCGCGGCATCGGCGAGGGCGACATCGTTGCGCTGCTGATGAAGAACAGCGCCGCCTTCATCGAGATCGCGCTCGCGGTGAGCCACCTCGGCGCGGTGCTGCTGCCGGTCAACTACCGGCTCGGCGCCGACGAGGTGGCCTACATCGTCGGCCATGCGGGCGTGAAGCTGCTGCTCGTCGACGACGAGCTGCGCGCGCTGGCCGGCGACTTCGCGGGCGTGGTGGTCGTGGACGAGGCGGCGCAGTCGGACAGCCGCCGCATCGGGCCCGCGGCCGAGCCATTGCCCGAGCCCTGCGTGCGGCGGCCTGGCGACCTGTTCCGCCTGATGTACACGTCGGGCACCACCGACCGGCCCAAGGGCGTGATCCACACCTACGCCAACTACCACT